>Ga0164302_10000095_pt1 | contig 20527 bp, 16 predicted proteins | sample Whisoiple_202_MG_FD_109714 | JGI IMG/M metagenome (GOLD analysis project Ga0164302, IMG submission 109714) | Soil microbial communities amended with pyrogenic organic matter from upstate New York, USA - Whitman soil sample_202_MG | ecosystem: Environmental > Terrestrial > Soil > Agricultural... | reverse complement strand
TGGACCTCGCCGCGTGCTTGAAAAGTTCCCTTGCCATCGAGCTCCACCGGCAGCACTTCGCGTAAAGCGCTGTCGCCATAGCCGCCGTTGTCGAAGGAGCGCGCACCGCCAAACATCGCCAGCCCACCACCGTCGCGGACAAAATCACGCACCCGCTCCAGGTACACCGGATTGAAATAGGCACGATAGGAAAAATCATCTAAGACAACCACATCGAAGTTTTTCAGCTCTTCCAAAAAAATGTCGTCGATCGGAAACGGGATCAGACTCAACTGGTTTTCGGGGACATCGACCGTATCGGTTGGTGTGCGCAAAAACACAAATGAGACCAGTTCCACCAACGGGTCTTGTTTCAGCGCCATGCGCAGAAAACGGTAATTCCACGCCGGCGAACCGGATAAAGTCAGCACCCGGATCTTGTCGCGTCCGACGTCCACTTTGAATTCCCGCTGATTGTTTTGCGGGATTTGTTCGCCGGGCTGCGGCGGCAAACTCACCGAAAACGTATGGGTGCCGAGCTCTTTGGGCGTGAAGCTCAATGTTACCTTCTGCTCGAAGGGGTCCGCGTCAATGGTAATGTTGCGTGTGGCGATGAGGTTTCTGCCACGATTAAAAAACAGCGGCACGGATTTACCCTTCATGCCGAAGGCTTGAACCGTAAGCTCAATCTTGAACTCACGGCCGCGAAAAGCGAATTCCGGCGCGCCGAAACTGGCGATGCGGAGATCGGTGAATCCCTGAGTTTCGCCAACACCCACCGTGAACACCGGGGCGCCGATGCTCGCACCGTCTACAGTTTTGGCTTCACCGTTGGAAATTCCATCGGTGAATACGATCATTCCGGAGCGGGCCGACGGGTCCTTGGCGGTGTTTTGCAGCACTTCGATCAAACGGGTGCCGGGATCCTGAGGCCGTAGGCGGGCGATATTTCCCGGCGCGATGGGTTCGGTTCCGGTACCGAAACGAATGACGCGTAAATCGTAATCGCGGCTGAGCCGTTGCAGAAGCGGAGTTTGACCTTCGGTGAGCTTTTGCCGCACCAGATCCAGCCTGCTATTCACCGGTTTATCCGGCGCACCGGCTTCGGCGCTGGCGGGAAAACCCATGCTTTGTGAAGTATCGATCAGCAAGGTGAGCGGACGACGAAGCTTGGTAACGCGCTTGTCGATTAACGCCGGACCCAAAAGGAAAAAAATCAACCCGGCATAAACACAAGTTCTAACAAGCGTGAGAAAGGTTGTTTGCCCGCGCGAGAGGCGGTCGCGCAGGTTGATAAATTGCCGCACCAAAAGCGCGGATGCGCTAAGCGCGATCAGCGCGACGAGCCACCAGGGCCAAGCGCCAAGAAGATAGAGATCGTTCATGTCTACCTGGTCAGACGCCTGCGGATGAACGGAACGTGGATCAAATCGTCTTTATAGTTTTCGGTCATGGCGTACAGGATGATATTGATGCCGAGGTGAAAGGCGTCCTTGCGTTGCGGTTCGCCGCCCGGAGTGCACGGGTTTGTCCAGTTGCCCAACTGATCGCGCTCCCAGGCGCCGCCGAGGTCGTTTTGGCAATAAATGACCGGTGTCGACGTGCCTACGGAAATCCCTTCGAGATTCGGGCTGGTGATACGCACGCCCCCGATCTGCCGCAAAAGATAATAGCTTCTGAGCGCCGCATGCCCGGACGGCAGGCGCTTGAGATCATTGCCGGGAAAGATTCGTTGCAGCTCGCGGCGTATTGACTTGTCGAAGCCGTAGCCTTGCTGGCCCAGCGCATCATCGATGAGCAGAAAACCACCGTAGCTCAGAAAGCGCCGCAGTGTTTCGACTTCCTCCTGGGTAAAGGGCTCGAATTCGTATTTGCCGGCTAAATAAAGAAACGGGTAATTGAACAGATCGCGATCCGATAAGGTCACTTCGCGCTTCGCGTTGGCCGCTTCCACACTCGTTCGCGCCATCAGCTCTTCGAGCAGCGGCGTCACTGCCAGCGGGTGTGGGTTCCAATCGCCGCCCCGATATTTGATTTGGGCAAATGTAAATTGCAGCCGGCGCCTATCCTCGGATTCCGCGGCGTGCAGCAGTTTGGGTAGCACTACCGAGCCGGTCAGAACGTATGAAAGCGTACGAAGGAATTGACGGCGATTCATGTGATCAGTTTCTCTTTACCACGAAGCACACGAAGCTCACGAAAGGAAACCCTCCTTTTCCTCGCCGCAAGCGGGCAAGGTTCGACAAACAAACGTTTGGTGCTGCCGAATGGAAAATTCCCTCGCGCATTCTAATGGGAGCGGGCGAGGGTGAGGCAATTTCACTTTCTATGGGTGAGCGTAAATTCATGAATTGTTTTCGTGGCGAAAACTGGTTTCCTTCCGTTGTTCCCTTGTCTAAAACCGCCCGCCGAGCCAGCCTTCGAAGAGCAGTGTGATCATCAACAGTGCGACCAGCGGGAAAGCGAGATCGGTGCGCTTGCCTCCCTCTTTAAGCGCCTCGACAGGAACGACCTCGGGACGTATCGGTTTGAGCTTCGCTTGTACCTCGCTCGCGCTGATTTCGTCGAGACGAGATTCGAGAAACGGGGGATTGACCGCATAAATCTGCGGCACCGAGCCGTCCTTGTCACTGCCCGCCGGTACGGATAACCGATAAAAACCAGCGCGATCGTTATATTCGATCGCGGCCACGGCGCGTTCCTTCGTGGCGCTGATCTGGACATCACGGGTTTGCTTGTCGGGCTTGGTGAGGCGGAGATTTTTTCCGACGTAGCTCGGCGGGAGCGCCAGCTCCTTGACGCTCCCGACGGCAATGCCGCCGTCCAGGCCGCCGCGTTTTCCCCCAGCGAGGTACTGGGCCAACGATTGGATTAACGGTAAATAAGCAGTCTTCAACGGCAGATCGGTCCAATCCCGGTCGGCCGCCGTGGTCATGAAAATGACTTTTCCCGCACCGATCTTCTGTTCGACTAATAGCGGATCGCCGTTAGCCAGCGAGATCAGCGCCGATCGTGCGCCCGCGGTTCGGAAATAGCCCCAGACTCGTGCTGATTTGATTGATTCCTGCAGGATCGAATCCGATAAAAACTGCAGCGCCGGATGGCCGGCATCGAACTTGCCGATCTTTTCGCCATTTGTTTCCGGACCGAGCTTTTTCTCGCCCACTTGGCCGGGCAAATCACGTGATAATCTTTGATTATAATTTTCCGGCTGAAACTTATCGCCGCTAAAAATCAACAGCCCGCCGCCCGCTTGCAAAAAACTCGGCAGCTTCGCGGTGAAGCTATCGGGGAGTGAGGCGACATTGCAAAGGATCACAACCTGGTAGCTTTCCAACGAGGCGCTAGTCAAGCCGTCGGCCAAGATCACCGTGGGAAGAAAAACCGAAGCATCGCTCTCACCTGAAGGATTGAGGGCCCGACTCAGAAAAAAAGTTTCGCTTTGAATCAAGGATGTCTGTGGATCACCGTCGACCACCAGTACCTTGAGCTTGTCTTGCGCATCGAGGATGAAGTTGGTGCTGGAGTTGCCGGCCAATCCATCCTTTTTGAGGATGATCTGTGCCGCATGTGTGCCGGGTTGGCCGAGCCGGGTTTGAAAGCTGACGGTATTTTCCGATCTCGGCGGCACCGTAACGAGCTTCTGGCCGCGATTTTGGCCGTCGATCGTGAGTTGCGCCAGCGCATCCTTGATCTCCCGTTCGCCGAAGTTTGTAACTGTCGCGTCGATCTGCAGGGGCAGATTGGCGCCGACACCTTGACCCGCCAGGCGGATTTCCTTGACGGTACCGTTCAGAGGCTGTTCTTTTCTACCGATATGGATCAACTTGAACGGGATCGAGGGATCGAATTGCTTCAAGGCGGCGACGGTAAATTGATCCCAGCCGGTAAGCCCCATGTCGGTTACCAAACGAATTTCTTTTTGTCCGGCTGGCTGCTGCAGCAACTCATAAGCTTTGCTGAGGGCAACGTTAAGGTTCGCCGTGCCATCCGCAATTTCGATGCTGTCCAGTTCCCTCAAGAGCACGTCCTTTTGGCCCTTCAGTCGTAACGGTTCATCGGCTGATGAATTGGTCGGAATGATCGCGGCTCGATCGCCGTCGCTCAAAGCCGAGATCAACACTCGCGCTGCCTCTTTGGCTTGCTTAAAACCGTTGCCGTCACCGCTCCAGGTCATGCTGAGTGAATTGTCGAGCAGCACTACGAGTGCAACCGGCCCGCCGCCGGCGAAAAGTCCGGCGCCCGTCTGGAAAATCGGATTGGCCAGTAGGAGTGCGAGAAGCACGATGGCCAAAGTCCTAAGGGCCAGTAAAATCCAATGCCGCAGACGATAGCTCCGCGAGATGCGTTTTTGCGAAAGCAAGATAAAGCGCACGGCGGGAAAGTGAATGCGCTTCAATTTGCGCCGGTTGAGGAGATGAATGAGGACCGGCAAGGCGGCCGCTGCCAGGCCGAAGAGAAAAAGCGGATAAAGAAAAAAGACCGACATTAGCGCTCGCAGCCCGAGAATGAAATCGCTTGAACTAGACGTTGCTCTTTCGTCATGACGCCGCTGAAATCTTGAGCCAAACCTGATCCGGGACAGGCGTCAAGAGGCGCATGCCATGCGCCCCTACGGACTCTCGTCGATAAATGGCGATGCTATTTTTCTGCGCAGTTTGCCTGAAAGACACTAGCCTCTCCAACTGAGATAGCTGGCCAGTGCGCGATCGAGAGGGGTCGCAGTGGAGATGATTTGGTAATCGATGGCGCTATCATGGCACTGCTTGCGAACGTTCCCGATGAACTCCTGCACCACTTGCTGATAGGTCGAGCGGATTGCGCGCGGATCGGCAATGACTTGCAGATGCTCCGCTTCCAAATCCTCGAACAGGATATTGCCTTCAAAGGGCAAGTCGAGTTCGGCCTGATCGAGCACGTGAAAGACGATGACGTCATTGCCCTTGAAGCGAAAATGGCGCAGTCCTTTAAGTATCGCGTCTGGATCATCGAGCAGGTCGGAAACCAGAACGATCAGCCCGCGCCGCTTTACCTGGCCGGCGATCTCTTCGAGAATCTTACCGACATTGGTATCGCCGCCCGGACCGCGCTGTTCCAGCGCATGCAGAATCTGCGTGAGATAATCGCGCTTCGCCCGAGGCGGAATGAATGCTTCGATGCGGTCCGAAAATGTAACGAGTCCCGCGGAGTCTTGCTGCTTTAGAATTAGATAGGCGAGGGAAGCGGTCAGCGTGCAGCCGTAATCGAATTTGCTAATGCCGTCGGAGGCGTAATTCATGGAGGCGCTGGCGTCGAGCACGAGGTAAGCGCGGAGATTGGTTTCATCTTCGTACTCTTTGATATAGTAGCGGTCGAATTTACCGAGCGCTTTCCAATCGATACGGCGGATTTCGTCCCCCGGCGAGTACTCGCGGTGCTCTTCGAATTCAACGCTGAAGCCCTTGGCGCGGCTTCGGTGCACACCCGACATCAACCCTTCGACGACCCAACGGGCGCGCAGCGCGAGATTAGAAATTCCCGCCAGAACTTTCGGGTCAAAGTAATTTTTATCGTTGGTCGCCATATAATTAAAAGATTACGCCAAGGATCGAGAATGGACGATTGACGATCGCTATCTCCATCCGCGATTTTCTATCCTCGAATTCTTACCACCGGCCTATTGCAGAATCTAGCCAGCGTCGCCTGCGCTCATTCGCCGCTGCGCGGGCCAATTTGTCTTTGCGAGTTGTGAAGTGGCTATTTAGCGAGCTTACCGTCGCCCGACGGTTTTATTTCGGTGAGCAAGCGGCCGATGATATCGCCTGAGGATAGTCCTTCGCCTTGAGCTTTGAAGTTGGGAACGATGCGGTGGCGCAGCACGGAAGGGGCGAGGGCTTGAATGTCTTCGATGGAAACCGCGTAGCGGCCCTGCAGGATCGTGCGCGCCTTGGCGCCGAGAATCAGATATTGCGATGCGCGCGGGCCCGCTCCCCATTCGACATAATCCTTGACGTAGGTTGAGGCGTCCGGGCTCTGTGGGCGCGAGCGTTGGGCGAGCGCCACGGCGTAGGAGACAACAAACGGGGAGACCGGAACTTTTCGCACCAGCTCCTGATAATGCAAGATTGCCGCGCCGTCCATAATTTTCCGTGGCGCGGGCTTGTTCGTCGAGGTCGTCTGCATGACGATCTGCACTTCATCTTCGAAGTTGGGATAACCGATTTCGATGTTCACCATGAACCGATCAAGCTGAGCTTCGGGGAGCGGGTAGGTGCCTTCCTGCTCGATAGGATTTTGCGTCGCTAAGACAAAGAACGGCAGAGCCAGCGGAAACGTGGTGCCTCCGGCGGTAACTTTGTACTCCTGCATGGATTGCAAAAGCGCGGCTTGAGTTTTCGGCGGCGTACGGTTGATCTCGTCCGCCAGTAAAATATTGGTAAAGATCGGGCCTCTGAGAAATTGAAAGCTCCGTTTGCCGGTGCCGGCATCTTCCTGCAGGATGTCCGTTCCCGTGATATCCGACGGCATCAAATCGGGCGTGAACTGTATCCGGTTGAACTCCAGATCCAAAATTTCCGCGAGGGTGCTGATCAAGAGCGTTTTCGCCAGTCCGGGAACGCCGACCAACAAACAATGACCTCTGGCGAACAGCGCGATCAAAACTTCCTCGATGACGTGATCCTGGCCAACGATGACTTTGCGGATTTCGCCAAGCATGCTGTCGCGCTTGGCAGCGAACTCTTCAATTTGGGCGATCTCGTGCTGCTGTATCTCGGGTAACTCCATGACGTTCCTTCTCGATTAATTTCTGCTCGCGCTCAGTCTCTCCAGCGTCGTTCTGGCGGCGCGCGCTTTTTCCTGATCTCCGAGCGCGGCGTAGGCGTCGCCGAGCAAGCGATAGATGAGCGGATTGAAGGGATTGATCTGAATCGCTTCCTCGAGCGCCGCGCGGGCTTCTTTAAAATTCTTCTTGGCGTGTTCGGCGCGGCCCAACTGCACGTAGATATTGACGTTGTCCGGGTCGATCTCGAGGGCTTGCCGAAACAGCGGCAGGGCGTCATCCGGGCGATTGGTCTCGACCATAATGCGTCCGAGCTTGTAAAGAATTACCGGCGAACGCGGGCTCGCCTGTAAGGCGCGCTGATATTCGTTGGCCGCCGCCGCGGCGCGGCCCTTGGCGAGCAGCTGATCGGCGAGGTAGGTCCGATTCCGCGCTACCGCAGACTGAATTTCCTTCAGCTCTACAACCTCTTCGTCCTCCCGTTGGTCTTTTTTAACCTTGAGCTTACGTACGCGGCTGCCCTCGATTTCCTTGAGTCCTTTGCTCTTGAGAAAGCCTTTCCATTTGCTTTCGAAATTGTCGAAAGACATGCCATAAACCTTTTCAATCGCTTCAGGGGTGGGCTTGTCGTTCAGTGTCGCGAGCAATTCGCGCACGCCGTCGCGCCCCTTACTCTGGTTGATAAAATCTACGGCCGATGCGGCCTCGGCGTAAGCGAGCTGGACTTGCTCCGGTGTCTCCAAATAGATGAGCGAGGGCTCCATCTTTTTGAAACCGACGAATTGATTTTTCTCCAGAGCATGGACAAGCAAGGTCTGATTGGCCGGCGTGAGATAATCCTCGGCGGCATCTTTGGTCGGCGCGGGCTTGCGCCAGCGGGTTTCATAAAACCGCGCCATGCCTTCGTGAAGCCAAATCGGCGCCTGATTATTGCTCAAACTGACGATCGCATAGTGCTGGTATTCGTGGCTCAGGGAATCGAGCCAGCGGTAGCCGAAGCTCAGCGCACGCGGTGAAATGATCATCAGCTTGTTGAACTTGCAGATGCCGACGGCGCCGGTTTCCTCGATATCACGCAGCGAGAGGGTGGAAATCGCATTGAAGCTGGTCGCATCCGGGGCGATTTCGACGCGTACTTTTTCTTTGGGGAAAAAACCGAGCTCCGCGCCGGCTGTTTGATAGGTTTTTTCCAACGTGTCCAGCGCGTAAGGCACAAGGATGCCATCGCGCTTCTCATCAGCGAAAAGGACAAAGTGTGCGCTCTCGAATGGCTTCAGCGATTTATGGACATCGAGGGTGAGCTGGCTGAAAAGCTTCAGCGCTTGGCGTTTTTGGTTCGACGAGTCGATGGCGAGCGCCCGATCGACAATAGCTAAAGCTTCGGCGTAGCGCCCTTGATAAAACTTGACCTTGGCGTCGAAATCCAAAGCCGCAGGAGATTTTGGCTCTTCCTTAAGTACCTTGGCCGCGAATTCTTCCGCCTGAGCAATCCGTCCGGCATCGAGCAACTCTTCTCCAGGTTTGAATTTGGGATCGGCTTCCGCGCCGAAGGAGCGCAGCGGCGACAAAACACAAAACAGCACGATGAGGCCAAGCGACAGCCTCAAACTCGAGTGGTGGCACCGGCGACCCAACGACAACCCCCGATAATTGAAAAAGACTCTACGGCAGGACACCAGGATCACTCGGAAAGATTTTTGAAGTAACGCTCGATCTGGTCTTTCATTTGGGGCGGCACGCCATGCTTCAGGGACTCGAGAATTTCTTCGCGGAAATTGCGCGGCGCCTTATATTCGTCCTTACCAGGAAGACGGAACTTTTCGGTATCCAAACCGCTGAAGCCGTTTTCAATGTTAAAGTCGGGAAACTGCGGCATGCCGGGAAGCGGTGTCATCGAGCCGTAAGGGAGAAACCGCCCCTGACGAAAGAGGCGAGTCATCGGCATATTGCCGATTTGTCCACGCTGCGCCATTTGTTGCATCGCCGATTGCATCTGCTGTTGAGACTGCGACAGGCGATCGAGAGCGGTTTGCTCGGGCGGCACCGCGCCGCGAGAATCGAGTTGACCGAGACGCTCGTGGGCGCCGCCCATCGAGCTGCCAGCCTCGCCAATATTTTGTACGATTTTCGGGTCGAGCTGCGGGAACAGCTGAAACAGAGACTCCAATTTTTCGTGCAGCTCGTTGGTTCGCTCCCTCAGCATGTCCTGCCGGTTCGCAAGATCCCGGAGGTCGCGCTTTTCGGCATCCGTGAGCGCTTGTCCCGGCTGATTAAGCATGGACTCCAGCTCCGATTTAATGGTTTCGAGACTCTTCTCAGCCCGCTGAGCCCGCGCTTCCTGCGCTCGGCTGCGCTTTTTCGAAAGCTCCTTGCGGGCCCAACCGTCGCCCTCCTTATATCCGGGAAAATCCTTGTTGCTGAGCTTCGCGATCAAATTTTTCAATAGCGAATTCATGGTCGCGTCATCCAGATTGGTCAACAGGCTGGGATCGTCTGGGCCCTCGCGATCGGGAAAAAGATCGGTGAGCTGGCCCAACTCGGCAATGGCCTTTTCGAGAAACCGATCGAGCTTGTTTTTCAAGGCGGCGTCGCGCTCCGTCAAGGCGGCGTTGTTCATTCCCTCGGTTTTCATCAGGATTTCCTGCTGCTCCCGGGCGATGTCCTGAAGCTCGCTGCTCTGGCGCTGCATCTCGCCTTGCATGCGTCCCATACCGGAGGCCATCGTGGAGCGCTGGGCATTTTGTAACGCGGCAACCATCTGCGCCATCTGATTGAACAACTCTCGCGCCAGCTGCCGAGCGCCTTCGATATCTCCCTCCTTGAGTTTCTTTTGGATCTCTTGCAAGGCTCGGAACATGTCATCGAAGCCGAGACCCTGCATGTTCTCCGCATTCATAAAATCATCGGGCATCTGCTGGGCAAGTTGCGACAGCGCCTGCTGCAGGCTTTGCAGCGTGTTGGCCAGATCCGAGATCTGCTTCATGATGGCGTCCAGGTTTTTGTCGCCGCTTTGCAGCTTTTCCAAAGCATCCATCAGCCGTTCCTGGTTGCGCGTCAAGTCTTGCGCGGTGGAGGCCAGCTCCTGGGCCTTCAGTCTCTTACCGATGTCTTCGGACAAAAGCGACATGCGCTCAAGCTCGCCGGCGATCTGATCGTGAGCCTTGAGCTTATCCTCCGCGGTTGCCGCCTGTTCTTGTTTCTTCAACAGCTCATTCTGGGTATATTCGAGATTACGTTTGAGTGCCTCGAGATCGCTCCACGTCGCAAAATCGGACATGCGATCTTTTTCCGTCTGGCGCATCACGTCCTCGGTTCGTTTCAGTGCCTCCGCGAGGTTCTGCTCGAATTTCTTGTCGTTATCGAGAGGTACGGCCGGCTTTTCTCCGGGCGAAGGCCGCTCGAGATGATCGGCCAAAAGATCGACCATGCGATTGTTCAGATCGCGGACCATGTCGGCGACTTGTTGGTGCTCGCCTTTGAGATTTTTCAATTTCAGCCGAACCGAGCGAGAGGTGCCGATTTTCGGGCCTGAAATGGTGTCGTTGTCGAACACTTGCAGAAAAAATACCGCTTCCTCACCCTCGCGCAATCCCAGTTTGCCCAAGTCCCAGTTATATTGATCGCGCATAATGAGGCGCTTGGATTCGTCTTTTTGCAGAATGGTCTTATCTTCGCGATCGCCGACTTTCGTCACGAGCGCGATTTCGCCGATGCCGAAATCATCGCGCGCGGTGTATTCCAGCGCCAGGGTTTCGTCGCCGTTGATCTCCAAATCCTCAGTCGGACGAAGCAGATCCACTGTGGGAAAACCGTCGGGTTTGACGCGAAGCTCGTAGGCGATCGGCGTGTTGCGAAATCCATAGTTATCTTCGACGCGAATGCGGTAAGACTGGGCTTGAAACAGGACAAAGTTGGCCTGGAGCTTGCGCCCGTCGATTTTGAGCGGGATTTTTTTGCCGTCGTCCATTTCGATCTCAGCTTTGACGACGTCCTTGGTCGCGACCGCATCGAGACGAACCGTCGAGCCTTTGAGTCCCTCGATGCTGCCCTCCGGCACGGAAATCGAACCGAGGCCGCTATAGGCCGGAGGATAAAGAATGATCTGAACATTGGCGATTTCGGGCGGGTCGACGGCTTCGGCCGTGTAGGTATTAGATGAAAAAGGACCGGTGACGGCACGATAGTGTAGAGTCTTTTCTAAGCGCGGGACCTTGGCGCTGAACTTTCCCGCGCCGAGATTTTCCATCGCCAGGTTTTCCATGCCGATCAATTCGCGGCTTTGAGTCGCGCCGGTCCACGTGATCAGCTGCAGGGATTGCGGCAGCGCGCCCGTCGTCACGGCTTCGATGGTTAGCGGCGCGCCGCGAACCAGACGAGCATTCCTGGGCTCGATCTCGATGCTGGTTTTTGTCGGTGGTAAATGAGCCAGCGGATCGGTCAGCATGCCAAAAGTGCCGCTCACCCAAGAAGGATTCAAGAGAACCATAGCGAGAACCGGCAGCGCCACAAAGCCGAGGAGGCGCAACCCGGATTTCAAGCGCTGGGTATCGAGGAGATCAGTAATCTGGAGATCGGCAATTTGTTTACGCGTCACGCGCAACAGCGCCAAAATCATCGAAGCCGAAGCACCGGTCGTGCCACGCTGCTCGACAACCTGAGGATAAAGTTGAAGCGAATTGATCAGGTTGTTGCGCAGTTTGGGTTGCTTCTGTTCGATATAAAGCGCTGCGGTTTCCGGCGAAAAGCGGCGCAAAAAATGAAAGACGGTCCAGCCGATCGCCGCGAGCAGCACGGCGCCAGTCAAAATGCTGTAGACGAGCGGCGCATAAGGAAAGATGTTCCTGAGCTCAGCGATGCCCGGCCCGAGTGCCAGAAGGACGAGGGCGCAGATGGCCGTAAGACACACGCCCTCAATAGCGCGGAGCAGCTTGAATCTGCGCGTGAAGCGGTTCAGAAACCGCGACAGGTACTGATATTCTTCTTGTCCCATGGCGCGAAAATCAGCGTCATCTTATCGCCGTTAATAGGGGTTGTCTATGCCTGCATCGCGTTGTCGGCCAAGTGGCAAGAGCCAATCGCTTATGCTATGCAAATTGGATACATGAGAGCCGAAGAGAAAGGAATTGAACGCGAGCATGGATAATATCGCTAGCGAGATTTTCGAGCTGCACGAGGGACATGAAGACGAATTTGGCGAGGACGGCGATGAGATGCTCATGGATGAAGATCATCCCATGTGGCGATCCGAGCGGATCACCCTCAATTCCGTCGGCATCGACATCGGCTCTTCCACTTCGCACCTGATTTTTTCGCGCTTAACCTTGCGCCGCCAGGGCGTCGCGCTCTCGAGCCGGTTTGTGGTCATCAATCGTGAAATCATTCATGAGTCGCCGATTCTGTTAACGCCATACGTCGACAAGACCACGATCGACACGAATCGATTGGCAGATTTTATTCATGAAGCTTATCGCCAGGCCAACCTCACTCCGGAAGATATCGATACCGGTGCGCTCATAGTCACCGGTGAGGCGGCGAAAAAGAAAAATGCCGAAGCGATTGCCGCGTTGTTTTCCGCCGAGGCGGGAAAATTCGTCTGCGCCACGGCGGGGCACAACCTCGAAGCGATCCTGGCCTCCTACGGCTCGGGCGCTGTCCACATGACTTATCATGAAGGCGGTGATTTTACTGTGATGAATGTCGACGTCGGCGGCGGCACCAGCAAAATCGCCATCGTTCAGGGCGGTAAAGTCATCGATACCTGCGCGGTGGAAGTCGGCGCTCGGCTCGTCGCGATGGATGAGAATGGCGTAATCAACAGACTCGAAGATACCGCGCTTAAAATCGCCAAAATGGCCGGTATCGACCTGCGTCTTGGCGACAAAATGACGGACGACGATAAAGAAAAGTTCGCCAAGGTGCTTTGCGACTCGCTCTTCGAAGTCATGGAGCGGGGTCCGCTCTCGCCGCAGGTGCAAGATCTCTTGCTGACGCCCAATCTCGAGTTTAAAGATCCGATTCACGCGGTGATGTTTTCGGGTGGAGTGTCTGAGTTCGTCTATGGCTACGAGAAACGTAATCTTGGCGATCTCGGCGTGCAGCTCGGGAAAAAAGTCCGTACCAGGGCCAACCAGCTCAATGGCGGGAGCGTCCCCTTGCGCCCGGCGGAGGTACGGATTCGTGCTACGGTCATTGGCGCTTCGCAGTACACGGTACAGGTCAGCGGCAATACGATTTATCTTTCGCAGCCCGATCTGTTGCCGCTACGCAATTTGCAAGTGGTCACACCGCAATTCGAACAGCGCGAAACGATCACGGTGGCGGACATCCGCGATGCGGTGACCCGAGCGTTGCAGCGATTCGATGCTCAGGATACGGAGCGCACAGTCGCGCTAGCGATCCGGTGGGAGCTCGGACCGTCTTACCCTTTGATTCGGACTCTGGCGGAGGGCCTGGTGAGCGCCATGAAAGACCACATCGATCATGGTCAGCCTTTGGTACTGGTATTCGATGCCGATATCGCCAAGCTCATGGGCAATATCATCGAACGCGAGCTGATCCCCGGCGCCGGCATTATCTCAGTCGATGGCATCGATCTGAAGGATTTTGATTTTATCGATATCGGCCAGGAGTTGCCCGATGCCAAAGCGGTACCGGTAGTCATCAAGTCACTGATCTTCCGCCATACCGAGCACGGTCGCGGTCACGCCCATCATGCGCATTAATAGCGGAGACGGAAGATTTGACGATGGAAGATGGCGCGATGCATGTGACCGAACCACTGGAGTTGATTGGCCGTATTCGCGCTTGTTACATTGACTTTGCAGAGGTATTTTAATAGTTTGATATATTACATAGTTGCGAGTGCGTAATTATTTGAGTGCGTAATTATTATGGAAGAAGCCAGCGGACTGCACAATTTTCTGGAAATCGTCACCAAGCCCGACAATATCCCGATTGTCGCAATGCTCATTCTGGTGATTTTCTTCACCTGGTTGGGGCTGCGTGAAGCGTTCAAAAACGATAAATTGATTGAAGAAGGCAGAGAAGACGAAATCCCCAACGACATGTGGAAATAAATGTTGAGGACATGGCTGGCGCTTTTGGCCGTCCTCATGGGGGTTGTTGCTTCTTATCCCGCCTACGGCGCATCGGTGCCTCATGACGATCCGCGCTGGCAGCAGGCGCGCGAGGATTTGGCGCGCGGGCGAACCAGCGAAGCTAAAGCAGAATTTGCAAAGCTGCTGACGGAATATCCCGACAACGCTGATCTGCATCTGTTTCTCGGCATGACATGGCTCCGCTTGCGGGATCCCCGCGGAGCCGAGGCTGAGGCGAGAAAAGCAGTCGCCTTGGACCCGCAACATGTAGATGCCAGGACTTTTCTGGCGTGGATCGAATTGGAAGTGCGCGGCGATGTGAACGCGGCGCTGAGCGAATATGAAAAGGTTGTCGAGCTCCATCCCGAACTGCCCGAGGCGTACAGTAATCTCGCGGTGGCGCAAAAGCGCAACGGGCAACTCGACCGCGCCGTCGAAAATCTGAACCGGGCGCTGGAACGAAAACCCGATTTTGTCACCGCGCTCACGATGCGCGGCGGGATTTTAGCCGAACAAAACAAATGGTCCGAGGCACGCCGTGATTTCGAGGCGGCGCTGAAGCTCGATCCGCAGGACGACGGCGCGCTTTACGGCATTGCGCAAGCGATGCGCGAATCGCATGATTACGCCGGAGCTCAACAGGCGTTGCGCGCGCTCCTTGCGCGCTCGCCAAACTTTGTTTACTGGCTCGAGTGGGGCAGAATCGGATTGATTCGTTATTGGTGGCTGCTGTTGTCGGTGGCGGTGGTTATCGCGCTTAGAGGGCGGCTCATGAAAGGAAGGATCGAAGCGAATGGCTGAAGCAAAAAAACGCAAGGGAACGGCGCTCCTGGCGGTGATGAATGAAAACTGCTCGAGTTGCGCCGGTTCGCCCATCTGCGAAGCCCATTGCCCAGTCGACGACTGCATCAATTTGCTCTACGAAGAGGTCCCTGGTGGCGGTTTGAAGCCCTATCGGGTATTCGTCGACAACGACAAGTGTATTGGTTGTCAGATGTGCTACAGCGATGATTTGACCAAGATTCAACAGCACAAGGAAACCGGTGAAATTTTCTACGAATACGCCAATCGATTCTACGATGCTAATCGCAAGCCCGTGCCGCCGGATGCGGTGCCGAAGCGATTCCAGCTGCAATTGATTGGCACCGAATCCGAGGACCGTTTAGACAAAAAGATTTGCCCGTGGGACGCGATTAAAATGTATGAGTTCGATGACGGACTGGTCGTGTCGGAATATTTTTACGACAAGACGAAAATCAAGGAAATCAACGGCCAGTATGTCATTGACAGCGAAGAGAAAGCGCGCCTGGAAGAAAAACAAAGCGAGTTCTTCGAGTAGCTGAGCCGTACGGAGTCGGTGAAATGGCGGGAAAAATTGAAATCATGGAGACAGTGCTGCGCGATGCGCACCAGTGTCTGGTGGCGACGCGCATGCGAACGGAGGACATGCTGCCGATTGCCGCCGAACTCGACGACATCGGTTACTGGTCGGCGGAAACCTGGGGCGGCGCAACGTTTGACGCGACGCTGCGCTACTTGAAAGAAGATCCTTGGGAACGGTTGCGCAAATTGCGCGCCGCCATGCCGAAAACCCGCTTTCAAATGCTTTTGCGCGGGCAAAACGTGGTCGGCTACCGAAACTACCCCGACGATGTGGTCCAGGCGTTCGTGCAGCGCGCGGCCGTCAATGGGATCGATGTTTTTCGCATTTTCGATGCGATGAATGATATCCGCAACATGAAAACCGCCATCGAAGCGGCGCTCAAGACCGGGAAACTCGTCGAAGGAACGGTTTGTTATACCATCAGCCCGGTGCATTCGGTGGAATATTTTCTTCGGGTAGCGGAAAAACTCGCTGATATGGGGGTGCAGCTGATTTGTCTAAAAGACATGGCGGGGATGCTGGCCCCCTATGCGGCCTATGATATTATCAAAAAAATCAAATCGCGCATCACTCTGCCGCTGCATCTTCATTCGCACTGCACCGCCGGCCTGGCGCCGATGACTTACATGATGGCGATCGAAGCAGGCGCGGACATTCTTGACACCGCGATTGCGCCGTTTTCCCAAGGCACTTCGCAGCCCGCGACCGAACAAGTCGTCGCGGCGCTCAAGGGGACGCCGCACGACACCGGCTTGGACCTGGGCAAATTGAGCAAAATCGCCGATTACTTTTATCGGATACGGCGCAATTACGCCGAATTCGAAAGCCCGGTCAATAACCAGATCAAGACCGACGTGCTCACCTCACAGATTCCCGGCGGCATGCTTTCCAATTTGGTCGCTCAGTTGCGCCAGCAAAAAGCTGAAGACAAGCTCGACGCGGTCTTGGCGGAGATGCCACACGTGAGAGCAGACTTGGGATACCCGCCCCTGGTGACGCCTACAAGTCAGATCGTCGGCTCGCAGGCCGCATTGAACGTGATGACCGGCAAGCGCTACTCGGTGATCGCGATGGAAACGCGCAACTACGTGATGGGGCTGTATGGAGAACCCCCCGGTCCGGTCAGTGACGAGATGAAAAAGATGGTGCTGGGCAAAAAAGAGCCGATTACTTGTCGTCCGGCGGACCTTCTCAGACCAGGCCTTCAACAAGCGCGCAAGGATGCCGGCAGTCTCGTCACCAGCGACGAAGACGTACTCACTTATGCATTATTTCCGGAAATCGCCAGGGATTATTTCGCTTTACGCGCTGGACGGATGAAGACAACAGGGGCTAGGCAACAGGCAGCACGATAGGATAGGTCGGCCGGTCGTCCTTCGAGGCTCTGCCGCTCAGATGATTTTATTCAACGGGTATTCGATAATACCCACCGCGCCGTTTTGAATCAGCTGGGGAATCAAGTCGCGTACCTTCGCTTCCTCCAGAACGCTTTCGACGGAATACCACCTTATCCCCTTGAGATTCGGCGACGGGTGCAAAGGCGCCACGGTTGGCGCCGTAATGCTGGGAATCAGCTCGACAACTTTTTCCAGATCGCCTTCCGCAACATTCAACTTGATGCCGACTTTGTTTTCGGCCGAAAGCGCTCCTAACAAGAGCAGTTTAATTTGTTCGATCTTGGCTCGTTTCCATTGATCCTGCCAAGCCTGCTTGTTCGCGATCAGCTGCGGGCATGATTCCATCAGCTCGCAAATGATTTTGAGACCGTGAGCGCGAATGGTGCTGCCGGTTTCGGTTACCTCGACGATCGCATCGACGAGTCCCTCGGCCGCCTTGGCCTCCGTTGCGCCCCAGGAAAATTCCACGGTCACGGGAATGTTCCGTTCGGCGAAGTAACGCTTGGTAAAATTGACCATCTCCGAGGAAACGCGCTTGCCCTTGAGGTCTTCGATTTTCTTGATCGGCGAGTCCTGCGGTACGGCCAAAACCCAGCGGGTCGGACGAAAGCTGGTTTTTGAATAGACCATCTCGCAGACGACATGGATGTCCGAACTGTTTTCGAGCGTCCAATCCTTCCCGGTAATGGCCACGTCCAGAGTTCCCATTTCCACATAACGGGACATTTCTTGTGGACGCGCCATACTGCAGCGAATGCTGTCGTCGTCAATTGAAGGAAAGTAACTGCGGCTCGTGGTGGAAATTTTCCAGCCAGATTTTTTGAAGAGCTCGATGGTCATTTCCTCAAGGCTGCCCTTGGGAATGCCGAGTTTTAATTCTTTGTTAGCCTGCATGGATGTTTCAGCTTGTTCAACCAAGCACCTGAAAGAAATCCCTCCTCTTTCTCGCTTTGCGAAAGGGGGGATTAAGGAAGCTTTAATGCGCGATTCAATTCGCTTGGCTAGGATTTTTTATAAACCTCTTTCGGGTCGAACACGCGCTCGGCGATCGTCTTCCAATTGCCGTCGGCGTGCTGGCGAAAGAAACAACTCCGATAACCTTCATGGCATGCGGCGCCGCCTACCTGGTGCACCTGCAACAAGATCGTATCATTGTCGCAGTCGATGAGCACATTTTTTACTTCTTGAAAATGGCCGGATTCCTCGCCTTTGAACCACGGTCCGTTGCGTGAACGGCTGTAATAGTGGGCTTTGCCGGTTTGCTTGGTTTTTTCCCAGGCTTCTTCGTTCATATAGGCAACCATCAGCACATCGTGCGACTCAAAATCCTGCACGATAACCGGAACCAGTCCATTGCCCTTTTTGAAATCAATATTTTCCGATGCCATTACGAGATCCCTTGTGAAATTGTCTAGCTAACATGAATGCTGGGATGCTTCAACCAACTGGAAATCAGTGTTGGTCTGCTGGCCTATCTCGGCGCTTTGCGAGCGCCGGAATGTCAGCGATTTTTTCCTCCCCCAATAGTTTCCAATGAATGCCCCTTGGGCGCGAAAAGCGCGGCTCGACTTCGATGAGCTCGGTGGGAGTGACAATTGCATTGAGCGGAATGTCGTGCTCGGTCATGGGGATTTCTTCGTCAACGATTTGCAACGCATGCACCGAGGTAACGATTCCTGTTTGGCGGCCGATCTTTGAGTCCTCCACTAGCAGCGCAAACTCCAAATCAGAGTAGCCGCCGCCCTTGCCGACACGCGCACCGCGGCGATTGACGGCCACCGAGCCGCAGACCACAAGATCGATCCTCGTCATTTCCTTCACTGTCACCGGCCGGCCGTACTGCGCCGCGCCTGCGATCGATGAGGCCGCATATGGCGAACCGGTAAGTTTTTTAGGATCGAGCTCAATGAAGGGTTTGTCACTGCGCAGGCGCGGCACGGCCATATAGACGAGTTTGCCTTCCGCCAATGCTCTTTGACGGATCGCGCGCTGCGGCGAGTCGGGGTTGATCTTGAGAATTTTGGCAGTGCGCCAGTAGGGCGCACCGGCTAGCAACGTGGCGCAGGCCTCGGCGCCGATAAAATTAGGAATTCTGCCTTCAACGCCTGGAAAACGGGCCACGCGGTTCTCCTTCAAACTGTCCCACACGTCGCGCCGGATCTCGTCTTTGGTTCTCATGTTGATAACCCTCAATTCACTACGATCGAGAGGCAATAACAACAAGTTGTCGTGAGTTCATAATCGTACGGAGGTTGTCGCAGGTTATTATCGAGTTATTTGCCGTACCGTTGAGCCGGAAAGGTTCCTCGCTTTGCTGCATGACAGTCCAGCATTCGTCATGTCGTGAGGCCCAGCACGGAATCAGTCCATTTGAGGCTTCATTGACTGAGTATAAAACCGAGTTGTAAGATCTTTATTGATGGTGGATTTTATCGTTGTATATGTCACCGCCGGATCGGCGGCTGAGGCTGAGAACCTTGCTCAGACGCTGGTTAGCGAGAAGCTCGCAGCCTGCGTGAACCGTATTCGTTCCGTCCAGTCGACCTACCGTTGGCAGGGTCAGATCGAACAAAGCGATGAAGAATTACTCATTATCAAGACGCGCAAAGAGCTTTTCTCGGCGCTCGAAAAGCGTGTGCGCGAGCTGCACAGTTATTCGGTCCCGGAGATTATCGCCGTGCCATTGCTGGCTGGTAGCGCAGGATACCTTGGCTGGTTGGGTGAGCAGGTCGGGACGGCCACGGAGTCGAGCGAGGACAATGTTCGGACTGTCAGGGAAGTTTCCGCGGGCGGCGTTATATATCGGCGCAACGGCAATGATCATGAAATAGCCCTCATTCACGTGCGCCATCGCTGGGGACTTCCGAAAGGGCATGTGGAGGAGGGCGAGCGCGATGATGAGGCGGCGCTTCGAGAGGTGCGCGAGGAAACCGGATTGGAAGGCAAATTGATTCGAAAGCTAGGAGAAATTCGTTATTCGTTTCGCGACAAGACCAAAAACGATGAGCCGGTGCGAATCAACAAACGAGTTCACTTCTTTCTTTTGCGCTATTTGAAGGGCGATGTGCGCGATCACGATCATGAGGTCGACGACGCGCGTTGGTTTCCCATCGAGCAGGCGATAAAGCTGCTCAAATTTGCGACCGAGCGCAAAATGGTGCACCGCGCGGCGGCGATCCTTAGCGCGCGCTCAGGCCAGCCCCGGCCGGTACGCGCGCGAGAAAATACCTAGTCATCAGAAACCGCAGCCCGAATCTTTTCGATTTTCGCATTTCGTGCTATTCAGAGGGGGTTTGAACTCTCTGGGCATGAACACGAACTCATCCGGCTTTATTTTTTCCATTCCTTACGAGATCGCCGTGGCGCGGTCGCTGCGGCAAACCACGCCGGCCGAGCGGGAATCGGCCCTGCGCGACGCCCATTTCAACACGGAGCTGATTGCACAGGAGCTGATTTACATCGACCTTTCCACCGATAGCGGTGTCAGCTCGTTGAGTACCGGGCAGCTTGCTGCAATGGCAGCCCCATCGAACGTGGAGCCCGGAATGGGATTGGCCAGCGAAGGTAGCCGTGCCTTCGCCTCACTGGCCGATGAAGTGCGTCGCGTTTTCGGTTTTTCTTATCTGGTGCCAACGCCCCAAGGACGAGCTGCGGAGCGCATCTGGACCAAAATTCACGTCAGACCCGACACGTTTGTAGTTGGAAATCTGCTGTTTCCATCGACCCGTGTTCATATCGAAATGAATGGCGCGAAGGTCATCGAAGCCGCCGACGAGGCGGCTTATGATTTGACCTCCGAGGACCCCTTCAAGGGCAATCTGGATATCCAAAAGCTTCAACGCGCGATAGATGAAAAAGGCGCGGACCACATCAGTTGTATCTATGTCGAGCTGGGTGACAATGCCTGCGG
>Ga0164302_10000093_pt1 | contig 20572 bp, 16 predicted proteins | sample Whisoiple_202_MG_FD_109714 | JGI IMG/M metagenome (GOLD analysis project Ga0164302, IMG submission 109714) | Soil microbial communities amended with pyrogenic organic matter from upstate New York, USA - Whitman soil sample_202_MG | ecosystem: Environmental > Terrestrial > Soil > Agricultural... | reverse complement strand
GGGGACCGGCTGCTCGGGGTCCATATGGATCCGGCAGAGCGCCGCGGGCGGCACCTGGTCGAAGGTGTTCATCATCGGCTCGCCGATCTCCAGCAGCGGCGCGAAGGCCGCTTCGCCCTCCTCGCGGCTGCCGATGCAGGCGCCGTCGATCGTCAGCAGCGGCGTGCCCCGCAGCGGCTCGGGCACGTCGGGGATGTCCGGCGGGCGCAGGAAGCGGACGACCGAGGTGACGTTCTCGCCGACCCCCTCGGCCCAGTCGCGCCAGTGCCTGACCGCCGCGGCCCCGACCGCAGCCGGGAAGATCATGATCCCCGCGTAGGCATCGGCAACCGGAACGAGGTCGATGTGCAGAGCGGTGACCACGGCGAAGTTGCCGCCGCCGCCGCGCAGCGCCCAGAAGAGGTCGGGCTCGTTGGCGGCGTCGACCGTCCGCGCCTCGCCGTCGGCGGTGACCAGCTCGATCGCCCGCAACCGGTTGCAGGCGAAGCCGTACCGGCGGCCGAACCAGCTGAGGCCGCCGCCGAGGTGGTACCCGGCGACGCCGACGTCGGGGGAGGACCCGGGCAGGCCGCTGAGGCCGTGCTGCTGAGCGGCTTCGGCCAGCTCGACCGAGAGCACGCCGGCCTCGACCCGCGCGGTCTGGGCGCCGGCGTCGATCTCGATCCCGCGCATCCGCTCGGTCTTGATCAGGATCGCGTCCTCGAGCGAGCCCAGGGCGACGGCGCCGTGGCCGGTCGCCTGGCCGGAGACCCGCAGCCCGTTCTCGGCGGCGAACCGCACCACGGCGGCGACGTCGTCGCCGCTCTCGGCAAAGGCGACGGCGCTGGGCCGCTGGTCGGCGGCGAGGTTCCAGGCCTGCCGCGCCCCGTCCCAGTCGGCGTCGTCGGGGGTGGCGATGCGGCCGGCGATCGCCAGCCCGCTGAAGTCGGTCATGAAAGCTCCTTCGGTCGGGACGGACCTCACCCTAGCTGGCCGAGATCCGCGCGATCCCAGAGGTCAGGTAGGTGCGGCCGGCGTCGGTGATCTCCCAGATTCCCCGAGGGGAGTCCGGGGCGATTAGCCCGAGCTGCTTCAGGGTCAGTCGCGTGAACTGGACACGATTTCGCCAACGTACCTCGCCGCTGTCGAGTCTTTCCCGATCGAGGTCGGTGAGGCGGTCGGCCAGGCGCTCGCCGACCGCATCGGTGATCTCGGTGGCGTGGGCTCGACCCCCCCTGGCGACCAGCTCCTGGAGGATCGGAATCTCGTACTCAGCCTCGGGAAGGATGCTTCCGGGAGAGGCCCTACCGGCCCCCTTTTTCACCAGTTTGCCTTTGGCAGGTCCCTTTCTTTCCGAGTCGATACCCAGGAGGCGTCGCAGCACGCTGTTGGGCGAGTCCGTGAACGGCTCGGCATGTTCGCGGAGGAGGTTGAGGACGTCGTTGTCTACCTCGATCTGTTCCATGGCCAGCAGCATACCAATCTGACCAACTTCAGCAACTAGAGTTCCAACCCGAGCTGTGTCTGTAAGCTCTCCATCATGCTACTCGCAGCGGACGGGAAGGAAGATGCGTCGCCCGGCGTTCAGGTGGTCGTCGAGATCAACGTTTTCGGCGATCACAACGAGGTGCTCGTCGATAGATCCTCGATTGAGGCTGCCCTTCACTCTCGTCCGAAGCTCCGCGCCCGGTCGCGGAGCTTCGGGCATCGGCTGTGGCTGCGACTTGTCAACTGGGGCAGCCGCATCGTCTCGCTGGGTCAGGGGCTGGCGGTCGCCCTGATCGAGATGCTGAAACTTCTGGGTGGGGGATGACGGGCGGTCCGCCTCGGCGAACTAGTGCTGGAGAGTTCGCTCTTCAACTTCGCCGTCTCGCGCCACGAACACGGCGGAGACCATCTCCGGGGGAAAGAGGCCGTGAGCGGCGACGCCGGGATCGGCCTCCAGCCGCGCCGCCAGGGCCGCCGGGTCGTCGAGCCCGCCGCCGCGGTAGTCGGCGATCACGCCGCCGTCGGGGCTGCGCGGCGCGTCCCGCAGCTCCACGTCGGGTCCGAGCCGCTCCAGGGTCGAGGCGACGCCGAAGCCGAACAGCTCCAGCGGCACCGGCCAGGTAAATGCCTCCACCGGCTTGCTCGAATCGCAGATGACCACGAAGCGGTCGGCCGCCGCGGCGACGATCTTCTCGCGCAGGTGGGCGCCGCCGCCGCCCTTGATCAGCCAGCCGTCGGGGGTCACCTCGTCGGTGCCGTCGATCGCCAGGTCGAGGCGGGTCAGGCTGTTGAACTCCTCGACCGGAATCCCCAGCTCACGCGCTTGTTCCTCGGTCGCCACGGAGGTCGCGACGCAGCGGATCCCCTCTAGCCCGCGGGCGGCGATCGCCGGCAGCAGGTGGGCGACGGTCGACCCGGTCCCCAAACCGAGGGTCATCCCGCTCTCGACCAGCTCCGCGGCGGCCTCCGCCGCGAGCCGCTTCTCCGTGTCCGCCGCGCTCACGACCGGCACGCTACATTGCCCAAATGACTTCAAGCACGGCAACCGCCACCGACACCCAGGACTACAAGGTCGCCGACATCGGTCTCGCCGATTTCGGCCGTAAGGAGATCTCCCTCGCCGAGGTCGAGATGCCGGGTCTGATGCAGACCCGCGAGGAGTACGGCGCAGCGCAGCCGCTGAAAGGCGCGCGGATCACCGGCTCGCTCCACATGACGATCCAGACCGCGGTCCTGATCGAGACCCTGGTCGCGCTCGGCGCCGAGGTGCGCTGGGCCAGCTGCAACATCTTCAGCACCCAGGACCATGCCGCCGCGGCGATCGCCGCGGCCGGCATCCCCGTCTACGCCTGGAAAGGCGAGACCCTGGAGGAGTACTGGTGGTGCACCGAGCAGGCGCTGAACTGGCCCGACGGCGAGGGCCCGAACATGATCCTCGACGACGGCGGCGACGCGACCCTGCTCGTCCACAAGGGCGTCGAGTTCGAGAAGGCCGGCTCGGTCCCGGACCCTGCCTCCGCCGAATCTGAGGAGTTCAAGATCGTCCTGCAGACGCTGCAGCGCTCGCTCGCCGAGGACCCGCAGCGCTGGACCAAGATCGCGGCGAACATCAAGGGCGTCACCGAGGAGACGACCACCGGCGTCCACCGGCTCTACCAGCTGGCCGAGACCGGCGACCTGCTCTTCCCGGCGATCAACGTCAACGACTCGGTCACCAAGTCGAAGTTCGACAACCTCTACGGCTGCCGTCACTCGCTGGTAGACGGGATCAACCGCGGCACCGACGTGATGATCGGCGGCAAGGTCGCCGTCATCTGCGGCTACGGCGACGTCGGCAAGGGCTGCGCCTCCTCGCTGCGCGGCCAGGGCGCGCGGGTGATCGTCACCGAGATCGACCCGATCTGCGCCCTGCAGGCGGCAATGGAGGGCTACGAGGTGCGGACGCTCGATGAAGTCGTCGAGACCGCAGACATCTTCGTCACCGCCACCGGCAACAAGGACATCATCACCCTCGCCCACATGCGGCGGATGAAGCACAACGCGATCGTCGGCAACATCGGCCACTTCGACAACGAGATCGAGATGGCGGCGCTGGAAGAGTCCGACGCCGAGCGGATCGAGATCAAGCCGCAGGTCGACGAGTGGAAGTTCCCCGGCGGCAACGCGATCATCGTCCTCTCCGAAGGTCGGCTGCTGAACCTCGGCAACGCGACCGGGCATCCGAGCTTCGTGATGTCGAACTCCTTCACCAACCAGGTGATCGCCCAGATCGAGCTGTTCGGCAAGCGCGAGGACAAATACGGCGGCGAGCCGGGCGTCTATGTGCTGCCCAAGCACCTCGACGAGAAGGTCGCCCGCCTGCACCTGGCGGCGCTGGGTGTCGAGCTGACCGCGCTGACCCCCGAGCAGTCCGCCTACCTGGGCGTGCCGGTCGAGGGCCCGTTCAAGCCGGACCACTACCGCTACTAGGGAGCAATCCGCCCCCGCCGGGATTTAGTCTCGGCTAGATGGATCCCCGGCTCTGGCTGTCGAAGACCGGCGAGGCGCCGCACTCCGTCGCGCTGAGCGCGGAGCGGACCGTGGTCGGGCGCTCGCCCGAGGCGGACGTGGTGCTCGACGATGAGGCGGTCTCCTGGAACCATCTGGAGATCGAGCGCCGCGGCGAGGTGCTGATGGCGACCGACCTCGACAGCCGCAACGGCACCGCCCTCAACGGCGAGCCGCTCGACAAGGCGCGGCGCCTGCGCGATGGCGACACCCTGATCGTCGGCGGCTACCGGCTGGAAGTGAAGACCGGCTCGGTGACCCCGGTCGGCGCCACCGTAGCCGCGGGCGAGCCCTCGGTCGCCCTCAGCGAGGAGGAGCGGGCGACCGCGACCGCCCTCGTCGCTCCCTACCGCAGCGAGGGGGCCTTCGCCGGTCGCCCCGCGACCCGGGCCGAGATCGCCGCCGAGCTCCACGTCTCCGAGCGCACCGCCCAGCGCCGCCTCGACGCCCTCGCCGCCAAGCTCGAAGTCTCCGGCGACGCCGGCCGCGACCGCCCGAGGCAGATCGCCGCCCGCATCATCGAGCTCGGCCTCGACCGCCCCCGCTGATCGCCGAGACCGCAAAAAAGCTCCTTGAGGGGGCTTTTTTGCGGTCTCGGCATCTGACCCCCACCGGGCCATTCGTGGCCCGGTGGGTGCACCGGCTGTCATTGGCCGGCACGGCTCCCGGTTCGAGCATTGGTGCATCAAGTCACCGACTGCTCGTGAAAGGAGCATCCGATGTTCAAGAAGACCCTGATCTCACTGTTCGCCCTCATTGCCGTCTTCGCCCTTGCCATCCCCGCGGCGGCCTCGGCGGCCGGCGGTGGCGCCGTCCTCTTCTCGAAAACCTCGACCGTCGACGGCAAAGCGAAAGGCGGGCTGTACGCGGTCAAAGACGGCCACCTCAACCAGCTGACCGAAGACCCGACCGACACGGAACCGAACTTCTCGCCCGACGGGCGGACGGTCGCCTTCGTCCGCGGCGGCGACATCTACTCGATCCGGCCTGACGGGTCCGGCCAGCGGCAGCTGACCAACGGTCCCGAGGTCGACTCGCTGCCGAAGATCGCTCCCAACGGCCGCTACCTGGTGTTCGAGCGGCGCGGTGCCCTCGGGGGCCCCTCGGGCCTCTACAGCGTCCGGGTAACCGGCGGCGGCGAGCACGGTGTCGTCACCGGCGGCGACAACCACGACGCGGCCTTCGCGCCGAACGGCAAGACGATCGTCTTCGTCCGCTCGACGCCGGGCGCCAACGGCGGCAACGACGACCTCTACACGGTCCGCCCCAGCGGCAACGAAGAGCGGCGCCTGACCCACACCGCGGTTGACGAGTTCGCCCCCCGCTACTTCGCCGGCGGCATCGTTTACAGCCGCGGCGAGAGCAGCGAAGGTCCGGCCGCCTACGCCGACATCTACACGATGCGCGCCAACGGCGCCAAAGTGAAGCCGCAGGTGCGCGGCGTCGGCTCGGCCTACGTCGAAGACGTCTCGCCCGACGGGAAGACGCTGATCTTCCGCCGCGACCAGGGCCTCTGGGCGAAGCCGATCGGCAACACCAAGGCCCGGAAGCTGAGCCAGCTGCCGGACAACTCGACCACGACGGCCGTCTTCTCCTCCGACGGCAAGCGCGTCGCCGCCTTCGTCGCGGTCGAAGACCAGCAGCAGCTCGTCTCGATCAACGTCAAGACGCGCGCCACCTCCAACCTCGCCGAAGGCTACGACTACGAAGAAGGCGAAGGGACCGTGCTCGGCCCGGTGATCGACTGGCAGCCGGTGTCCTAACGCTCCACTGCAGACGACCAGTCGGCGTTTCCGTCCCCCATCCGGCTATAACGGCCGGGTGGGGGATTTCTCTATCGGCTCCGAGATCGCCGGCTACCGGATCGAAGAGCAGATCGCGCGCGGCGGCATGGGGGTCGTCTACCGCGCCACCCACCTCGGCCTCGACCGCCCGGTGGCGCTGAAGGTGATCGCCCGCGAGCTCGCCGACCGGCCCGGGTTCCGCGAGCGCTTCCTGCGTGAGTCCCGCCTCGCGGCGCGGCTCGAGCACCCCTCGGTGGTCCCGGTCTACGACTCGCGCGAGGTCGACGGCGAGCTGGTCGTGGCGATGAAACTGGTCAAGGGCGGCGACCTGCGGCGGACGATCGACCGCGAGGGGCCGCTGCCCCCGCACCGGGCGATCAACCTCCTCGCCCAGGTCGCCGACGCGCTCGATGCCGCCCACGCCGCCGGCATCGTCCACCGCGACGTCAAGCCGCACAACATCCTGGTCGAAGGCGACCGCGCCTACCTCTCGGACTTCGGCCTCGCCAAGGCGCTCGACGAGAGCGGGGCCGGCAGCAGCTCCTCGGTCGTCGGCACCGCCCAGTACATGTCGCCGGAGCAGTGGCGCGGCGAGGAGATCGGTCCCGCCGCCGACGTCTACTCGCTCGGCTGCGTCCTCTTCGAGGCGCTGAGCGGCGTCGCCCCCTTCCAGCGCGGCGAATCCGACACCGAGCCGCAGCTGCCGCAGGGGGTGGAGGCGGCGATCCGCCGCGCGGTCGCCAAAGAGCCGGGCGATCGCTACCCGACCTCCGGGGCGTTGATCGCCGCCGCCCGCGCCGCCGAGGGCTCGGAGGTGCGGCCGACCGCGGTCCTCTCCCACGACCCGAGCGAGCGGACCACGGTGCCGAACCGCTCGCGGCGCTTCTTCGGCCTGGCCGGCGGCCGGTCGGCCCTCTGGCTGGCGGCCGGGACGCTGGTCTTCGTCGGCGCGATGGTTGCCGCTGTCCTCTTCCTGCTGCTCGGCGACGACGGACCCGAAGTCTCGGCCCCGATCGCGATCGGGACGCCGCCGCTGCGGCTCGACGCCGGGCCGAAGGCGGTCTGGGTGACGAGCGAAAAGGACGGCACCGCGACCCGGCTCGACCCCGAAACCGGCGAGGTCGTCGGCAGCCCCCACAAGCTGGAAGTGGGGGTCTCCGGCGTCGCCGTCGGCAGCAAATGGACCTGGGTGACCAACCCCCGGCGGGGCCTCCTCGTGCGCCTCGACCCCTTCAGCGGGCGGGTCCTCAAGCGGATCCCGCTCCCCGGCGAACCCGGCCCGCTCGCCCTTGGCGGGCAGCGCGTCTGGACTGCCGGCGAGGACGGCAACGGGGTCACCGCCGTCAACGCTGAAGCCGGGGAGATCGCCCCGCGCGGCCGCGGCCTGCCGCCGCAGTCGCCCGGCCTGCGGCTCGCCTGGGGCGCCGAAGCCGTCTGGGCCACGGTTTCCAGCGCCAACGTCGTCCGCCGCATCGGTCCGAGCACCCTGGTCACCAGCGCCCCGATCCGGGTCGGCGGCGGCCCGGCCGGGATCACGGTCGCCGGCGGCTACGTCTGGGTAGCCAGCAGCCGCTCGGGCACGGTCGCCAAGATCGACCCGCTCTCGCTGCAGGTGGTCGACACGATCAAGGTCGAGGGCCACCCCGGCGGGATCGACGGCGGAACCAGCGCCGTCTGGGTTGCCGACCGCGCCGACGACGCCGTGCGGAAGATCGACCTCGAGAGCGGCGAGGTCGAGGGCGCGCCGATCCAGGTCGGCCCCGAACCGGGCGCCGTCGCGGTCGGTGGCGACGCGGTTTGGGTCGCAAATAACGGAGATGGGACCGTCACCCGGATCGAGCCCTGAGCACGGCGCGCTAAGCGGCGCGGCCAAACATCTAGGATCGGAGCCCATGACTCAGGACATCGATCAGCTCGCCATAAACACGATCCGCACCCTCTCGATGGACGCCGTCCAGAAGGCGAACTCGGGCCATCCGGGAACGCCGATGTCGCTGGCTCCGGTCGCCTACGAGCTGTGGCAGAACCACCTGCGCTACGACCCGGCGAACCCGATCTGGCCGAACCGCGACCGCTTCGTGCTCTCGGCCGGCCACGCCTCGATGCTCCTCTACTCGATGATCTTCCTCGCCGGGGTCCGCAAGGTCGACGAGAACTACAACGTCACCGACGAGCCGGCCTGCTCGCTGCACGAGATCGAAAACTTCCGCCAGCTGGGGTCGCGCACGCCCGGCCATCCTGAGTACCGCTGGACGACCGGCGTCGAGACCACGACCGGCCCGCTCGGCCAGGGCGTCGGCACCTCGACCGGGATGGCGATGGCCTCGAAGTGGCTGGGCGCGACCTACGGCGCCGAGCTCTTCGACTTCGACGTCTACGCACTGGCCGGCGACGGCTGCCTGCAGGAGGGGATCTCGCACGAAGCCGCCTCGCTGGCCGGCCACCTGAAGCTCGACAACCTCTGCTGGATCTTCGACAACAACCACATCTCGATCGACGGCGACACCGCGCTGGCCTTCTCCGACGACGTCCTCAGCCGCTTCGAGGGCTACGGCTGGAACGTGATCCGGGTCGGCGACGCCAACGATGCGCAGCTGCTCGGCAAAGCCTTCAACGAGTTCAAGGCCGAGACCGGCCGCCCGACCCTGATCGTCGTCGACAGCCACATCGGCTGGGGCTCGCCGAACAAGCAGGACACCGAGTCCGCCCACGGCGAACCGCTCGGCGAAGAGGAGATCGAACTGACCAAGGAGTTCTACGGCTGGCCGAAGGACGCCAAGTTCCGCGTCCCCGACGGCGTCCGCGAGCGCTTCGACGAGGTAATCGGTAAGCGCGGCGGCGAGGCCCACTCCGCCTGGGTCGAGAAGTTCAACTCCTTCAAGAGCGGCAACCCCGAGAAGGCAGCCGAGCTGGAGATGATCCAGCACCGCCGCCTGCCCGACGGCTGGGACACCGACCTGCCGAGCTTCGAGGCCGACGAAGAGAAGGGCGTCGCGACCCGCAAGGCCTCGAACAAGGTCCAGAACGCGATCGCCGAGCGGGTGCCGTGGCTGATCGCCGGCTCCTGCGACCTGACCGACTCGACCTCGGTCCGGCTCAGCGACGCCGACCAATACGAGCCGGGCAGCTACGACGGGCGCCAGGTCCACTTCGGGATCCGCGAACACGCCGCCGCCGCGGCCTGCAGCGGGATGTCAACGGCGAAGCTGCGCCCGCTCTGGTCGACCTACCTCACCTTCTCCGACTACGGCAAGGCTGCGATCCGCCTCTCGGCGCAGATGGAGCTGCCGGTCGTCCACCTCTTCACCCACGACTCGATCGGCCTCGGCGAGGACGGCCCGACCCACCAGCCAGTCGAGCAGCTGGCCGGCCTGCGGGCGATGCCGGAGCTCGACGTGATCCGTCCTGCCGACGCCAACGAGGTGGTCGAGGCCTGGAAGATCGCGCTCAACCGCACCCACTGCCCGGTGGCGATGGTGATGACCCGGCAGAACGTGCCGGTCTTCGACCGCTCCAGGTACGCCTCGGCCGAGGGGGTCCAGCGCGGCGGCTACGTCCTCGCCGACCCCGAGGACGGCGATCCGGAGTTGATCCTGATCGCCACCGGCAGCGAGGTCCAGCTCGCCCTCGGTGCCCACGAGCGCCTCGAAAGCGAGGGGATCCGCAGCCGCGTCGTCAGCCTCCCATGCTGGGAGATCTTCGAAAAGCAGGACCAGTCCTACCGCGACGAGGTGCTGCCGCCGTCTGTCACCGCGCGCCTCGCGATCGAGGAGGCATCGCCCCTCGGCTGGGAGAGATGGACGGGCAGCCAGGGTGCCATCATGGGGATGACCACCTTCGGCCAGTCGGCGCCGTTCGCGGATGTCGAGGCCGAGTTCGGGTTCACCGTCGACAACGTCACCAAGGTGGCGCGCGAGGTCGCCCAGCGGGTGGCCGCCAACCCCACGACCTAAGGAGCGCCCGATGAAGCCGACTAAGCGTCTGCAAGAACTGGGCCAGAGCCTCTGGCTCGACAACATCACCCGGCCGATGCTCGGCGAGGGGGTCCTGGAGGGCTACATCCGCGACCTCTCGGTCACCGGCCTGACCTCGAACCCGTCGATCTTCGACAAGGCGATCTCCGGCGGCGACGCCTACAACGAGCAGATCGCCGAGGTGGCGCCGAAGGCGGCCGCCGGCGAGGGCGTCGGCGCCAACGAGAACGAGAAGATCTTCTTCGAGCTGGCGCTGGCCGACCTGCGCGACGCCTGCGACCTCTTCGCCGACGTCCACCGGCGGACCGCCGGTGTCGACGGCTTCTGCTCGCTCGAGGTCTCGCCGCTGATCGCCGACGATGCGGCGGCGACGATCGAGGAGGCGAAGGCGCTGCACGCCAAGGGCGAGCGCCAAAACCTCTACATCAAGATCCCCGGCACCGAGGCCGGCCGCGAGGCGATCGAGGAGTCGATCTTCGCCGGGATCCCGATCAACGTCACCCTGCTCTTCGACGACAAGCAGTACCTCGGCGCCGCCGACGCCTACATGCGCGGGATCGAACGGCGGATCGAGGCCGGGCTCGACCCCGACGTCGCCTCCGTCGCCTCGCTCTTCATCAGCCGCTGGGACGTCGCCGTCGCCAAGGAGGTCCCCGACGTGCTGGTCAACCGGCTCGGGATCGCGATCGGCGCCCGCGCCTACCGCGCCTACAACGAGCTGCTGGAATCGGACCGCATGCGCCGGCTGATGAACGAGGGCGCGCGGCCGCAGCGGCTGCTCTGGGCCAGCACCGGGACCAAGGACCCCGACGCCTCCGACACCCTCTACATCGAGGCTTTCGCCTCGCCCCTGACCGTCAACACGATGCCGGAGCCGACGCTGAAAGCGTTCGCCGACCACGGCGAGGTCACCGACCTCTTCCCGAAGGACGGCGGCAACGCCGAGCAGGTCCTGGCCGAGTTCGCCGAGGCCGGGATCGACGTCGCCGCCCTCGCGACCCGCCTCCAGGTCGAGGGCAAAGAGGCCTTCAACAAGTCCTGGGAAGAGCTGCTGGACTCGATCGAGTCGCAGAAGAAGAGCGGGGTCGCGGCCGGGTGAGCGAGCCCTCCGCGCTGCGCCAGGCCCCCGCCTGGGCCGAGCTGCAGTCCCACTTCGAGCAGATCCGCGGGACCCACCTGCGCGAGCTCTTCGGCGCCGACCCACAGCGCGGCGAGCGGCTGCGGGCCGAGGGCGCCGGCCTCTACCTGGACTTCTCGAAGAACCGCGTCACCGACGAGACGCTGCTGCTGCTCGGGGCGCTGGCGAAGCAGCGCGGGGTGGCGGAGCGACGGGACGCGATGTTCGCCGGCGAGCACATCAACGTCTCCGAGGACCGCGCCGTGCTCCACGTGGCGCTGCGGATGCCGCGCGAGCGCTCGCTCATCGTCGACGGCGTCGACGTCGTCAAGCAGGTGCACGAGACGCTCGACCGGATGGGCGACTTCTGCGAGCGGGTCCGCTCGGGCGAGTGGCGCGGCCACACCGGCAAGCCGATCCGCGCCGTCGTCAACGTCGGCATCGGCGGCTCCGACCTCGGGCCGGTGATGGCCTACGAGGCGCTGAAGCACTACTCCAAGCGCGAGCTGACCTGCCGCTTCGTCTCCAACGTCGACGGCACCGACTTCGCCGAGAAGACGCGCGACCTCGACCCCGAGACCACCCTCTTCGTCATCTCCTCGAAGACCTTCACGACCCTGGAGACGATGACCAATGCGCGCACCGCGCGCGAGTGGTCGCTGGCGGGCCTCGGCGGCGACCCCAACGCGGTCGCCAAGCACTTCGTCGCGGTCTCGACCAACGCCGAGGAGGTCTCGAAGTTCGGCATCGACACCGAGAACATGTTCGGCTTCTGGGAGTGGGTCGGCGGCCGCTACTCGATGGACTCCGCGATCGGGCTCTCGACGATGCTGGCGATCGGTCCGGCGCGCTTCGCCGAGATGCTCACCGGTTTCCACGCGATGGACGAGCACTTCCGCGAGGCGGACACCGCCGCCAACCTGCCGATGATCATGGGCCTGCTCTCGGTCTGGTACGCGGACTTCTTCGGCACCGAAACCCAGGCCGTCCTGCCTTACGACCAGTACCTGCACCGCTTCCCGGCCTACCTGCAGCAGCTGACGATGGAGTCGAACGGCAAGCACGTCACCCTCGACGGGACGCGGGTCGATTACGAGACCGGGGCGATCTACTGGGGCGAGCCGGGGACCAACGGCCAGCACAGCTTCTACCAGCTGATCCACCAGGGGACGCGGCTGATCCCCTGCGACTTCATCGGCTTCGCCAACTCGCTGAACCCGCTTGGCCGCCACCACGACATCCTGATGTCGAACGTCTTCGCCCAGGGCGAAGCGCTCGCCTTCGGCAAAACGCCGGAGCAGGTGCGGGAGGAGGGGACCCCTGAGGAGGTGGTGCCGCACCGGGTGATGGAGGGGAACCGGCCCTCGAACACGATCCTCGCCGAGCGGCTGACGCCTGCGGCCCTGGGCTCGCTGGTCGCCCTGTATGAGCACAGCGTCTTCACCCAGGGGGCGATCTGGGGGATCGACTCCTTCGACCAGTGGGGGGTCGAGCTGGGCAAGGTGCTGGCGGTGGCGATCATCCCCGAGCTCGAGTCCGACGCCGAGCCGAAGCTGCGCCACGACAGCTCCACCAACGCGCTGATCCGGCGCTACCGCTCGCAGCGCCAGGCGTGAGCAGGTTCACTGTCGCCGCCCGCCCGCGGCGCTAGCCTCCGGCACATGCCGCCACTCGACCTGCTGCCGCTGGCAGCGTCGGAGTCGAACCTGCTCGCCGCCCGCGAGCAGATGGCGTTCACCCTCGCCTTCCACATCGTCCTCTCCTGCCTCGGGGTGGCGCTGCCGGCGACGATCCTCGTCGCCAACTGGGTCGGCCTGAAGAAGGGCGACGGGGCGGCGCTGGAGCTGGCCCGTCGCTGGTCGAAGGCGATGGCGGTGACCTTCGCGGTCGGCGCCGTCACCGGCACCGTGCTCAGCTTCGAGTTCGGCCTGCTCTGGCCGGAGTTCATGGACCGCTTCGGCGCCGCCTTCGGCGTTGCCTTTGCGATCGAGGGGATCTTCTTCTTCCTCGAGGCGATCTTCCTCGCGATCTACATCTACGGCTGGAAGCGGCTCAGCCCCTGGGCCCACTTCTGGTCCGGGATCCCGATGGTCATCACCGGAATCGGCGGCGCCTTCGCCGTGGTCGCCGCCAACTCGTGGATGAACCAGCCGCAGGGCTTCACCCTCGACGCCGCCGGCAAGGTCGTCGACGTCGAACCGCTGAAGGTTCTCTTCAACCCGGCGACCGGATACGAGGTCCCGCACATGATCCTTGCCGCCTACATGGTGGTCGGGTTCCTCGTCGCCTCGATCTACGCGGTCGGGATGCTGAAAGGCAGGCGCGACCGCCTGCACAAGCTGGGCCTGGTGATCCCGCTGACGATCGCCTGCATCGCCACCCCGGTCCAGCTCTTCGTCGGCGACACCGCCGCGCGCGAAGTCGCCGACCACCAGCCGGCCAAGTTCGCGGCGATGGAGTGCATCCAGAAAACCGGCGACGACCAGACGGAGTACCTCGGCGGTGTCTGTACCGACGAAGGGGTCAAGGGCGCGATCGGGATCCCCGGCCTCGACTCCTTTCTCGTCGGCTGGAGCACCGACACCGAGGTGACCGGCCTGAACTCCATCCCCGACGACGAAGAGCCGCCGGCCCACACCATGCTGCACCTCGCTTTCGACGCAATGGTCGGGATCGGGACCGCGCTGCTCGCCCTCGGCGCCTGGTTCGGCTTCGTCTGGTGGAAACGGCGCGACATCCCCCGCACGCCCTGGTTCCTGCGCGCCGTTGCGGTCTCCGGAGCGGGGGCGGTCGTCGCCCTCTGGTGCGGCTGGATCGTCACCGAGGTCGGCCGCCAGCCGTGGATCGTCCAGGGCTACATGCGCACCTCCGAAGCGGTCACCGAGGCGGACGGGATCTGGTTCTCCTTCGGCCTGGTGCTGTTCCTCTACGCCGGGCTCGGGACCGGCGCCGTCCTCGTCCTGCGCTCGATGTCGCGCCGCTGGCGCGAGGCAGGCGCCGAGAGCGTCGAGAGCCCGTATGCGCCGCAGACCGAGGAGAGCGCATGAGCAAGGCCGACGCCGCAGCGGCAATCCTCTGGGTCGGCGCGACCTTCTACGCGCTGTTCGGCGGCGCCGACTTCGGCGGCGGCTTCTGGGACCTGGTCGCCGGCTGGGACGAGCGCGGGGAGCGTCCGCGCGAGACGATCCAGCGCTCGCTGACGCCCGTCTGGGAGGCGAACCACGTCTGGCTGATCTTCGTCCTCGTCGTCCTCTGGACCGCCTTCCCCTCGGCCTTCAGCGCGATCTTCACGACCCTGTACGTGCCGATCGCGCTGGCGGCGTTGGGGATCGTCTTCCGCGGCGCCGGCTTCGCCTTCCGCAAGTCGGTCGTCGGCCTGCGCGAGCGGCGGGCGATGGGAGCGGCGTTCGCGATCTCCTCGGTCCTCACCCCGTTCTTCATGGGAGCTGTGGTCGGCGCGATCGCCGCCGGCAACGTCCCCGCCGAGGGCAACGGCGACGCCTTCTCGACCTGGCTGGCGCCGCTGCCGCTGCTGATCGGGGCGATGTTCGTCGCCTCCGGCGCCTACCTCGCCGCCGTCTTCCTCGTCGGCGACGCCCGCCGCGGCGACGACGAGGAGATGGAGAGCTACTTCGAACGCCGGGCGCTGGGCGCCGCCGTCGTCGCCGGTGCGTTCGCCCTCGCCGGCCTCTTCGCCCTGCATTCCGAAGCCCGCTACGTCTTCGACCGCCTCACCGCCGAGGGGTTGCCGCTGGTGATCGGATCACTGCTCTGCGGCGCCGCCCTGCTCGTGGTCCTGCGCCGCGGCGGCCGCCGTCCCCTGCGCCCGCTCGCGGCCGGCGCGGTGATCGCCGTGGTCTGGGGCTGGGGCGTCGCCCAGTTCCCCTACCTGCTGCCGACCAGCCTCCGCATCGACCAGGCCGCCGCGCCCGACCCGACTCTGGTGATCGTCTTCGTCGTCTTCGCCGTCGCCGCGGTGCTGGTCCTGCCCTCGCTCGCGCTCCTCTACACGCTTGCGCAGAAGGACATGCTCGAGGCCGAGCACTGACCGCCGACCGCCGCGGGTAGGCTGCGCCGGCTCGTGATCAAGGCGATCCTCTTCGACATCGACGGGACCTTGCTCCACACCGGCGGCGCCGGCGCGGTTGCGTGGCAGCGTGCCTTCCTCGAGCTCTACGACGTTGAAGCCAACATCGAGGAACACACCCATGCGGGGATGACCGATCCGGAAATCGCCGAGATCGTCTTCCGCGAGGTGCTCGGCCGCGACGGCAGCGACGTCGAGCGGGCGGAGGCGATCGGCTGTTACCTCGGCCACCTCGCCAATGCCGTTGCCGAATCGGACGGCTACTTCGTGATCGAGGGGATCGAGGAGCTGCTGCCGCGCCTGGTCGAGCAAGGCGTCCTGCTCGGGGTCGTCACCGGCAACATCGAACCGGCCGCCCACATCAAGCTCGCCCGCGGCGACCTCGACAAGTACTTCGGCTTCGGCGGCTACGGCTCAGACTCGCGCAGCCGCACCGCGCTGACCAAGAAGGCGCTGGAGCGCGGCGCCGAAGCCTCCGGCAAGCCGCTTGACCTCGAGCGGACGATCGCCGTCGGCGACACTCCCCGCGACGTCAAAGCCGGCCACGGCGCCGGCATCAAGGTGGTCGGCGTCGCCACCGGCTCCTACTCGGTCGAGGAACTGACCGACGCCGGCGCCGACTGGGCACTCGAGGATGTGAAGGACGGCTTCCCGGCTTAGGGCTTGCTGCAGCGCGCCTGGTAAATGTTCAAGAAGCCGTTTTCGAATCCGTTCCTCGCCATCCTCAGGTAGAGGCGCCAGACGCGCATCCGTTCGGCACCCGCGAGCTGGGTTCCCTTGGCGCCGTTGGCGTCGAGGTTCTGCGCCCAGTGCTTCAGCGTCTCGGCGTAGTCGGGGCCGAAGTCCTCGACGTGGTGGATGACGAAGCCGGCCCGTTCCAGCGCCAGCAGGTTGCGCGAGAGGTGCAGCGGCGCCGCGTCGGGGAAGACGTAGCGCTCGGAGAAGTCGCCGGCCTCGGGGTCGGTGTGGCGCAGCCGGGTGATGCCGTGGTTGAGCAGGCGGCCGCCGGAGTCGAGCAGGCTCGCCAGGGTCTCGGCGTAGAGGTCGATGTTGGCCGAGCCGACGTGCTCGACCATGCCGATGCTGGCGATCGCGTCGAACTTCTCGCCGAGCGAGGGCAGGTCGCGGTAGTCCATGACGCGGATGTCGACCCGGTCGGCGACGCCGGCCTCCTCGGCCCGCTGGCGCGCTTTTTCGGCCTGCGGGGGGGAGAGGGTGATGCCGACGACGTTGGCGCCGTACTTGGTCGCCGCCCAGAGCGGGAAGCCGCCCCAGCCGCAGCCGACGTCGAGGACGCGCTCGCCCTCCTTGATGTCGAGCTTGCGGGCGACGGTGTCGAGCTTCTCCTCCTGCGCCTCCTCCAGGGTCTTCATCTCGCCGCCGCGCCAGATCGCGCAGCTGTCGACCATCGTCGGGCCGAGGAAGAGCTCGAAGAACTCGTTGGAGACGTCGTAGTGGTGGCGGACGGCGCGGGCGTCGCGCTCCTTGCTGTGGCGCTTGCCGCTGGGCCGCAGCTCGGCCTCGGGGCGGGGCGGCGGCTTGACGATCCCCATCGCCCGCACGGCGGCGAACATCAGCGCCCGCTGGTCGGTCTTGTCGAGCGAGGGCGGCTGCCAGCCGTCGAGGACGCGGATCACCTGTTCGATGTCGTCGACCTCGAGCTCGCCGCTGACGTAGGCGCGACCGAGGCCGAGCTGGCCCGGTGCGCGCAGCGCGTGGGCGATCGCGCGGGGCGATCGGACGCTGAAGACGGGGCCCTCGCCGGAGGTGGACGGGACCTTCGATCCGTCCCAGAACTCGATCGTGAAGGGTCGCTCCGGGAGGCGGGTCGCGATCTCCCGACGCAGCGGTGCGGTGTTTGCGAAAGGCACTGCCGGGGGACCCTACAACTTCCCCTCCGCCGGCCCGATCAGGCACCTTCAGGCCCGGCCCGTATCATCGCCGCCATGACGACCGTAGGCCCGCTTCCCTCAGATATCCAGCCCGTCGAGAACGAGACCAGGGACCGGATCATCACCGGCTTGGTCACCGTGGTCCCCTTCCTCGCCGTGATCGTCGCCGGATGGCAGGTGTGGGGAAGCGCGCTGAACTGGACCGACGTCTTCCTCTTCCTCGGGCTGTACTTCTTCACCGGGCTCGGGATCACCGTCGGCTTCCATCGCCTCCTCACCCACCGCGCCTTCAAAACCAAGTCGTGGCTGCGCGGTCTGTTCGGGATCCTCGGCTCGGCGGCGATCGAGGGGCCGGTGATCTCCTGGGTCGCCGACCACCGCAAGCACCACACCTTCTCCGACGAACACGGCGACCCCCACAGCCCCCACGTCGACCACGGCGGCGGTTGGAAGGGGGCGATGAAGGGCCTCTTCCACGCTCATGTGGGCTGGATCTTCATCCACACCCAGCGCGGCAACAAGGAGCGCTTCGCGCCGGACCTGATCAAAGACCCGGTGATCAGCTGGGTCGACCGCACCTTCATCTACTGGGCGATCCTCGGCCTGCTGCTCCCCTTCTTCCTCGGCTGGATCATCGGCGGCACCCTCGTCGCCGGCCTCACCGGGCTGCTCTGGGGCGGCCTGGTCCGCGTCTTCGTCCTGCACCACTTCACCTACAGCATCAACTCGCTCTGCCACACCTTCGGCCGCAAGGAATTCGAGACCACCGACGAGTCCCGCAACCTGGCGCTGATCGCGATCCCGACCCTCGGCGAGGCTTACCACAATAGCCACCACGCCTTCCCGACCTCGGCCACCCATGGCCTGCGCTGGTACCAGATCGACATCTCCTCGCTGGTGATCAACGGCCTCGAGAAGGTCGGCCTGGCCTGGGACGTGGTCCGCGTTTCGCCCGAGCGGCAGGCCTCAAAAGCTGCTGAAGCGAAGACCGCTTAGCTAAGGGGCTTCGGGCCCTTCGTACCAGTCGATCCAGCCGTTACAAGCGGCGCCCAGCGGCACCGTGCGGTGTGGTTCGGCCGGGACCGCGACCAGCTCGCCGAGGTAGGCCTTGCCGTCGTAGCCGCTGAGGTTCTGCAGGGTGCTGGCCTCAGCCGTGCGCAGGGTGAAGACGACCGGGCCGCCGTCGCTCTCGTAGCGGCCCGCGGGCCAGAACTGGCCGTTGTTGCCGAGGCTGATCGTGTTCGGGCGCTGGCCGTCGAGCGCCGCCGGCAGCGATTCGGAGAAGCCCGGCGCGGAGAGGTCGAGGTCGAGGGGCGAGAAGTACTGCAGCGAGAGGTTCCAGCTGCCCGCCGGCAGTTGCAGCGCCTGCGAAGTCTCCGCCCCGGTGCCGAGGACGCTGCCGCCGTCCCAGTCGTCTTTGTGCCCGATGACGACGTCGGGGAAGAGCCCGGCCCGGCCGGGGCCGCCGAGCAGGATCCGGATCTCCGGCGCGTCGCAGCCGGCCAAGGCGCCCGCCTCGGTCCCCTCAAGCAGGACGTGGCGGTCCTCGGGCGTCGGCCCGGTCTGCTTCCAGAGCACGTAGGAGGGGGTGCTGGCGATGCGCTTGAAGTTGGGCGGCGCCTGGCTGTTCCAGGCGGCGCGGCCGGTGATCACGTACGGGAAGCGGTCGAGCGTCCCGCGTGAGAAGGAGTCGAAGTCGATCGGGCTGTAGGCGTCGCCGGTGTCGAACGGCTTCTCCAGGTTCTGGGTGACGGCTTCGTCGGGGAACTCGACCAGCGGCACGTGGGTGTCGGCCCCGAGCAGCTCGTAGGCCGCGTAGCGGTCCTGTCCCGCGTAGAGGACGGGCTGGCCGTGGAGGATTGGCAGGAAGGCCTTCAGCTCCGACCCGTGCCCCGGCGGCCCGACCGGCGCGTCGCGCAGCACCAGCAGGCTGGACCAGACCGCGCCGCCGATGAAGGCGACGGCGAGCAGGGTCCAGGCGGCTTTCGCGAGGGGTCGGGGCAGGGGGGTCCCTACCCCAGACACATCTCGCGGTGCTCGATGTTGAGTGTCTGGTGCAGGGACCCCCCTGCCCCTCCGTCGCGGGAACTCCTCCAGGAGCGGGCGGACGATCACCAGCATCGCAAGGGGGGCGACGATCATCAGGGCCTTGGCTTGGGAGTAGTCGCCGCTGGAGGGGAGCGAGACGAGGTAGAGGAGCCAGGCCGCGCCTAGGGCGATGGGGATGGTTAGTTCGCGGCGGCGTACCCACCAGGCAATGCCTGCCAGGAGGGCAAGGATCGCTATTGCTCCTGCCAGGCCCGGCAGCTCGGCCCCGCCCGCGGCGTCGAGGCGGTAGTTGGAGGCAGGCCAGACGCCGAGCGCCTCGAGTGGGGAGACGGGACCGTAGGTGTTGCTGCCGGCCACCTTTTTGAAGCTGCTGCCGAAGCCGAACGGGCCGACCACGGTGACCAGTACCGCCAGCCCGGCAAGGACGGCGATCGCCAACAGGGTCGTGGGCCGCAGGAGGAAGCGCAGCAGCGCTCGCGGCCGCAGTGCCTGGCGCACCTCGGGGAGGGTCAGGCTCCAGAGGGCGAGGATCGCTACCGGCCAGGCGATGCCGGCGAACGAGTAGGCGAAGAAGATGCCGCCTGCCAGCGCCAGCGGCGGCAGGAGCCAGGCCAGGGGGGGTCCCTCTCCAGACACATCTCGCGGTGCTCGATGTTGAGTGTCTGGCGACGGACCCCCCCTGGCCTGGCTATCGAAGCTGGTCAGCCAGATCGCGAAGGCGAGAACCAAGAGGGCCTCTGCCGTCTCCTTGAAGGCCGCCTGGGCGTAGTAGGAGGCCGCCAGGTAGGGGAGGGCGACCAGAGCGGCGGCGAACGTCCGCCTGCCCGGGCTCATCCCCCGCAGCGCTCCCAGCGCCGTCAGCCCGGTCATCACCCCGATCGCGACGATCTCGCCGAGGAAGGCCTGGCCGAGGCCGATCCCTGGAACCGTCGCCGTCGCCACCGCCAGCCCGTGCGGGCCCAGCGGGTAGCCCGGGTCGGCCGCCGGGCCGAAGCCGCTGCGCAGCCACTCGGCCCAGGCGAGGTGCAGGCCGAGGTCGTTGTTGAAACCGACACCGAGCAGCCCCCAGCGGCCGCTGACCGCAAACGGGATCGCCAGCACGAGGGCGATGACGACCGCCACCGGCGCCCCTTCCCGCCACGGGCTCCCAGCGTCGGCGTTCGTCCTTTGTCGGCCATGTCCCGACACAGGACGAACGCCGCTTCGCCAGAGGACCAGCGCGGCCACGACGACGAGCGCCGCGACTCCGAGGGTCGCCGAGGTGCCGTGGCCGGGTGCCCGCGCCAGCGCCCCGGTCACCGTCAGGACGGCGCCGAACCCGACCGCCGGCTCCAGCCAGCTCCACTCTCGCCTGCCGGCGAGGGAGAGGACGGCGCGGCCGACCAGCAGCGAGACGGCGCAGATCAGCGCCGCCGAGGCGTAGGTCGCGATCATCAGCGCTGGAACTTAAGGCAGACGGGCGGTTTCAGTACTTCTCGGCGGCTGCTTCGAGCGTTTCGCGCAGGTTCTCGCCCCGCAGCGGATGCTCGTGGCCGGGGGCGACGACCTTCGGTTCAAGCGCCGCCAGCTTGCGCACCGACTCCTTCGCCTTGGCGTGGTCCCAGGCCCATGCGGGGTGCGGCACGCTCGCCTCGCCCTCCGGCAGCGGTTTAAGC
>Ga0164302_10000090_pt1 | contig 20800 bp, 23 predicted proteins | sample Whisoiple_202_MG_FD_109714 | JGI IMG/M metagenome (GOLD analysis project Ga0164302, IMG submission 109714) | Soil microbial communities amended with pyrogenic organic matter from upstate New York, USA - Whitman soil sample_202_MG | ecosystem: Environmental > Terrestrial > Soil > Agricultural... | reverse complement strand
TGGTAACGGATATCCGCAAAGTTGAGATGTTCGGCCTCATCATCTCGCATACCCGGACTCTGGCAGGATTAGCCAATGCCAAAGGGTTCGCATCTCTGCGGGATGAAGCTTTGCTAGAGGTGGAAATCTTAGGGAACAAGGATGAGGAAACCGGCCGCGCTACTCCCCGATTTGAAGCGATGGTGAAACTACCCGGTCAGAGTTTGTCCGATCGCACATTGGTTAAATTGACTAAGCACCCGACGCCGCCAGAATCGCAGCCAGCCCCACAATCTAACCCGGCAGAGTCTACTACCGACTACCTCAACCGCGTCTATAAACTTGAGTTCGATTTGGGCAAATTATCGCTTGAATCTGAAGCCGTTTCAGATGACTTTCAAACGATGAAACGACCAGACAGCAACGAGTCTACAGATTCCGATGTCGTTTATTTCACGAGCCTGAAACTCGATCGGGCAAGGGCGATCGAGCTAATTCTGAAGCTCAAAAATGAAATGAAACACAACCAGACCGAAATCATCTGGATGCTGTGGGAGGCGCGTCCTGGAAAAACTAAAGCCTATGAAACAGCCGTTTCAGAATATAAGGAATTGCTGGCAGAGGGGGAGGAAGGGAAATGAAAACTGATTGCACCTTCCTTATATCAATACACCTCCGCTGGGCTTCTACCTTCTTCCTCAGCCACAGTCAAAAAAGGTGACTCCGGCTTTTTTCGGGGGTCTAGTCGATCGCCCGATCGACTTTGCACTTCGCCATCCCCCGAAAAAAACCTCCGTATTTTTTATCGATCGAAGCGCCAAAAGGTTATCTGTTGTATCACCGTCAATTGCAGCAAGCAAAGTTTATTTGCAAGTCCTGGAGCCTACTCGTGAGCGAGCTGCAATTGACTGCTCCAGCAAATGCCGGTGTGCAGAAGGCAGAGTCTGTCTGCAAGCCCTGGAGCCTACTCGTGAGCGAGCTGCACACCTATTTTGTGGAGAAGAAAGAGGTACACAAAATCTGCTGCCGATCGCATAGTCAAGGAGCTGCTTCGTTTGCCGTGTCCGAGCGGCCGCAATCGGCTTCCCCGAAAGTTTTCTCGTGAGGGCGGCCGCTCCGACACTGTATTTGAGCGTGGAAAGTCTGTCGCCCCGATCGTTCCGGCTCCGAACGGCCGCAACTCGTCTACCCAGAAAGTTATCGGTGAAGGCAGCCGCTCCGAGCCTCCACTGCCTCCTCTGTCTGTTTCCGATCGTATACGTTGCCGTTCCGGCGCCGGAGGGGGCTTCCCCAAAAGCTTATCTGTTGTTCCGAAAGGCCAGATCCCCCTCCGACACCTCCACTTCACTACGATCGAAAACAGCCAGACTCAGACCCCAAAAATTTCTAAAGAGAAGAGAAGAGGAAGAGGAGTTAACAGCGCGGTGGGGGCTGGGGCCGGATAGGGCTCCTAAAATCAATTGTAAAGAAATGTTAAATATACATATATAGCGCGGTCTACTACGCTATAATAGTTATAGAAACGAGGGAAGCCGAGAGTCTTTGAGCGTGGGCAGAGGCAGCAGGCGAGCAAGTTTCTACAGCCAGTTACCCGGCTGCATCCACGCAGCAGCCCGGTGCTTGGTTTTCCAGCCACTTCGGCGGGGGAAGGGGGTTTTTTCTCTCTTCGCTTGTTTGTCGCGCGCTGCTTTCCCCCTCCCCCCACCTCCGCTTGTTGTGGGTTTTGTCAACAAATTAGCTGCAATTTTTATGCGTCGTCCTTCCTCTCCCGCCTCTGTGTTCGCTCCCTCGCCCGCTGCCGTTTCCACTTTGGCCTCTGCGGTTGGTGGCTTCCGCTTCTCTTTCGTCCGTCCGTCTCGGTTTTCCTTTTCTCGCTGGGTTTGCGTCTGCGTTTTTGCGTCTGCGTCTGTGGCTGGTGGTTTCGCTTCTGCGGTTGCGTCCGGTTTGTCGCTGCCTTTTTGCAGGGTGCGTCGTTGCTTGGGTGGCTGGGGTGTTTCCGTGCCCGTGTTTGTCCGGCTTTTGCGTCGCCCTCGGCGTTCGGTGTTTCGGGTGCTGCCGGTTCGGGCTCCGCTGGCTGCGTCCTTGCCAGCTTTTGTTCGGTCTGCCCTGGTTTGCGCTTGTGCGGTTGGTTTTTCCGGCTCTCGTTCTTCTGTCCCGTCTGCTGTTTCTCTGGCTGCGGCCGCTGTGGCCCCTCCCTTCGGGCCGCCTGTGTTGGTCGGGTGCGCTTCGGGCGTTGATGCGGCTGTTCGGGCTTTGTTGCCGGGGGCTTCGGTGCTGCGGGCCTCTTCGTTTGGCTCTGGGCGGGGGTCGTTTGCGGCCCGGTCGGTTGCTGTTGTGTCCGCTGTTGTGTCTGCCGCCGGGTCGCGTGGGTTGTGGGTGTCGTTTCCGTCTGCTGCTTGTCCGGCTGGTTTGCTGCCTTCTGGCTCGTCGTCTCGCTGCTTTTGCGGTTCTGGGTCGGGTTCGTGGGCCTCGCTGGCTTTTGCTGCTGGTTCCGGGCTGCCTTGCTTGGTGTTTGGGTTTGCGCCCCCCGCTGCTTGGGGTTTTGCTCCGGTTGGTGGCGGTTGGTTCTTTCGGGGTGCTCCGGTGCAGTTGTCGCTCTTTTAGTTTTTAGCTGGTTCTGTTCGTCCCCTGGTTTTGCACCGGGGGTTTTTGGTCTTTGCACTGCGACCGTGGTTGTCGAGTCGGAGCTTGCTCGTTGTTGGCGATCGCCAGGAGAGTCTTGGGCCGGTTGTTCGCGAGCTCCAGCCGGTTGGCCTCGTGCCTCGGCCGTGCCGGTGCCGCTGGCGCGGCCTCGGCCGTGCCGGTGCCGCTGGCGCGGCCCCGGACGTGCCGGTGCCGCTGGCGCGGCCCTGGCCATAAAAAAAAGTTTCTATCAAGTGCGATCGAAACTTCAAATTTTTTGAAAACTTAGTTAATTTCGGCTTCCCTTTGACTGACAAAAAGTTCGATCGCTTTAACTACTGCGGCCGATTTCGATTCCCCTGGTTTCAGTATTCGCAAAAACCTTTCGGCCAATGATTTAGGTACTTTACTATCAATTTTCACTTTAGGTTCAGTGGCAGGCTCAAATTGACCAACCCAGGCAGCCTGACCGTTGCTATTTCCTTTAGGCGCCGGCATATCTGTTAATAGCTAATTGTTGACTAAATCAATCTAGCACTTTTTTTACGCAGTAGACCGCGAAATCAATGGTAAAGAAATGTTAAAACCTATTGTATTATGCGGTAGACCGCGCTATCATAAAAGAGTCAAGAAAAAACAGCAAAGAACAAAACCAAACTTTGCGTTGTCTCTACTGTCAACAAATTAGCTATCACGATTATATACCATGCTTAAAAAGATTTTCAAGAAAAATCCCCTTGTGTTTAATCGCAGCGCTGCTGCCCGCGTTTTGAAGATTTCTCACAATCTGATTTTGCGTTTTGAAGAATGGGAAAATTGCGTTTTCTTGATTGTCAAAGGTCAGCGCCCACGCTTCTGGACTAAGAAAGATTATAGAACCAATTTTGCAGAGTTCCGCAAGAAAGCTTCTAAGGAATTAGAAACTACCAGGCTTGATTTGTATAGCTTTAAGGTAGCTAACAAAGCTAAAAATAGCATTCATTATTTAGACGCAGCTCCTAATACTATTCAGTGTAATTGTGAAGATTACCGCAGTCAAATCAGACTACTCGATGTTATGGGCGGTACAGCTTTTTGCAAACACGGCTATGCAGCTTTAGGTTTGCTAGGGTTCGATCGACTTTCCGATTACATTAAACAGTTTGAATGGTTAGCTGATAATTACTATCAAGAAATAGATTATGACGAAGCTAATCACTATATTTTTGGGGCATCAGTTTATTAATCAAATTTGGGGGTCGCGCATCCTACACGCGAGGTGTCAACAAATTAGCTACCAAGGATAAAACAATGACTTCATTTAGTTTCAATAGTTTTCCAATCGAAGCTTGGGAAGAACAAGATGGATGGTATGCAACTGCATTTGATTCTAGTCAATTAGGTCCTTTTGATTCAGAAGAAGAAGCACTTGCCAGTTCAATTGAATCTGCCAAACAATCGGGAGCGGAAGAATGCTTTGATGAAAAAACTTATCCTTCTAATTGGACCAAAGACGAGTTCTAATTAATTCCAAAGGGGGCGCGCATCTTACACGCGCAGCACTGTCAACAAATTAGCTGTCAATTCTGAACCATGAAAACTCAAGAATTAAGTTACGTTTTTTCTTCCACTACTTATCCAGAATTCCAGAATTTGATGGAGTTTTTGGGAATAAAAATCAATTCACCTAAAGAATCCGATCGCGAGTACATCAAAAAAATTAATCAAGGCAAGTGCGATGCACTGTTTTTACTTGAGCCTGAATCTGATGATTTCTCTTATTTGTGCGGTTGGCATTGGCAAACAGAAAAATTGATTCAATCTGATTCAACTACTCTCGCAGTTGCTGAGATGTTTTCAGAATTTTAACAACCAGTAAACTTATCGGGAGCGGTTGTCGCTCCCTCAAAAAATGGAAACTGAAAACGCAATCATTGAAGTTAAAGCGCAAGAAGTTGTCGAACCAGAAGCTAAAGTTATTGGCACCCTAGCAATTCGCAACGTTGACGATTTGAGCAGAATTGCCAAGATGTGTGCAGGCTCTGGCTACTTCCAAGATGCACAAACTCCAACACAAGCCGGAGTCAAAATCCTCACCGGCTTAGAACTCGGAATCACCCCGATCGCAAGCATTACCGGAGTGCATATCATCAACGGCAAACCAGTTATCAGCGCTGGATTGATGGCTGCAATTGTTCAACGGTCGAAACTGTTCAAGTACAGAATCGAAAGATTGACCAATACGGAATGCTTTATCGAATTCATTGAATTGCCAGAGAAAGAAAGCTTGGGTTTTAGCACTTTTACAATCGACGATGCTAAGCAATCAGGCGCACTCAGTGGTAAGAACGCTCACACCTGGAACAAATATCCACGGAATATGTTGTTTGCGCGAGCTATGAGCAATGGCATCAAATGGTTCTGCCCCTCGTTATTCATTACCCCAGTTTATACAGCAGATGAACTGGGAAATGAAACCGACGAAGAAGGCAACATTATCAAATAGTTAGCGTTTAGGCGGTTCGCTACCGCCCCACATCCATGCAAACTATCGAAATTCTCTCTCCGGTTGAGTGCGATCGACTCATGAGCTGGTGCACCCGACAAGAATTGAATCACGAAATCTTCACTGGGCAACTTACCTGCCGCAAACAGCGGTGGTGGGGGTTTGAAGCCGAGTTCTACTTCAATCGATCGCACATCTACGAGCGGCCGCCAATCGCATCCGATCCCTATCTCGCGACCCTGCGCGATCGCTTTGAACCGGGAGCCGATTCAATCTTGCTTTACAGATATGAGATTGGGGGCACCATTGGCGAGCACTTGGACAAGCAGTGCTTTGAAGAGATGGTGACTTTGATTAATTTGGTGGATGATAGCCCTAATTTGTTTAGGCAGCGCCCAACTACTCGCTTTCGTTGGGGTCGCCAAAATTACGAGTTAGAGCATGGGCAGGTAATAAGTTTCAACAGTCGGGTGCTACACTCAGTACCCAAGTTGAAATCTGCTCGTTACTCTCTACAGTTTAGGAGGATAGCGAAATGAATTCTTTTAGATTTATTTTCCCAGAGGATGATGAAGGGTTTGAAGTGCTAGAAGAAGCTGCTCAAACTACTGCTGAATTAGATGATGACGATGAAGAAAAAGAAGTTTCTCAAACTGCTGAAGATGAAGTGATTTGGGAGACTGAAGAAGACTAATCAATTGCTCAGCAACGCCGGGAGCATTAAAAGGGGCGATTACACTCATCGTAATTAAAATAATGACTACCAACATCATCTTTTTCGATTTAGACGGCACACTACGCCAAACAAAATCGGGTAAAACTTTCATAAATGAAGCCGACGATCAGCAACCGATAGAAGGTACGCAAAAGGCATTAGCTTACTACCAAGAAAAAGGCTTTTTGCTGATTGGCATCACCAATCAAGGCGGTGTAGCTGCTGGTCACAAAAGCCTTGAAAGTGCGATCGAAGAACAACGGATCACTTTAGAATTGTTCCCTCAACTTGCAGAAATCTTTTTCTGCCCAAATTACGACGGACAAAGCTGCTATGGAGTATCGCAAACAGAAAAGGGAGTATTAGCAATTGGCGCTCCTATTCACAAAGATTCCCCAGTTTCATGTCGCAAACCGGGACATGGAATGTTGCTGCTTGCTGCAAAAGGTAACATCCATAAAGATTCTTGGATGATTGGCGATCGCCCCGAAGACCAGCAATGCGCTGAAGCTGCGGGAGTAAAATTTGTCTGGGCCTCAGTGATGCACGCCAAATTTGCCGGCCCCGGTATGCGAGAAATCAACTGCCAACATATCGAACCGGATATCTTGATGGAGTTTCTGGCTTTATAGAAGCGCACCCGGTTGCGCTTCTATGAGAGAATAATCGGTTTCCTGAAACTTTGAAGTTTTGATGGCACTTGATCGAAACTTTTTTTGTTTGCCGGGGCCGCACCAGGCACGAGCGCAACCGGGGGAGGGAAGCCGACCCCGGCCAGAGACTAAGGAAAAAGAGCAAGAGCTGCGCGAGCGGCAGAAAAACCCTCGGCAACAAAAAGCCCCTTTCGGGCCCAGCCCGAGCCAGGCACCACCGCGCTATTAACTCTTTCTCTTTCTTTTTCTTAGAAATTTTTTGCTCCCCAGCACTGGGCCGAAGGAGTGACCATAGTGGAGGTACTCGCTTGTTGCCTTCTCACCGATAACCTCCAAGCGAAGCCCAGCAACAAGCGAGTGTCGCAATGGAGGGAGCGACGCCGGGCTGACTTGCTTGGATCTCATGCGTGGTGTAGTGGAGTGTCGGGCCGCGCCTCACAGATAACATCGAGGCGAAGTGCTGGAATTTGGCGACCGGACACGGAGTGGTAGGCTGCTCTTAATTTTGGGGATAGTGTCGGGTCGCGCCTAACAGATGATTTTTTGGGGAAGTGCAAAAACTATGGCGACCGGACACGGCAAACGAAGTTGACCGCAGGCCAGACAAATCAAAACGTAGGTGCTAGGAGGAGGGCGTAGGGCGATCGGGCGATCGACGCTTACCTTTCAGCGCCGGAACCATGTTTAGTTACAAAGGCACTACCTATAGTGTTAATACAGCTGCATAGTAACACTACATATAGTGTTAGAGTTTGGAACTCATTTAAGTTTGGCTGGGTTGACAGGGCGATCTATCAACCTTCTTATCGAAGTACTGCACACTTTTATAAAGATTGTGTAAAGCTGATCCGTATACCTAGGGTGGGAGTGTTCATAAGTTTAGTTAATAATACTGAACCAATTTCCGTGGTTGTAGGTTTTTAGATTTTTTGATTTACAACTATGTGACTATACAACTTTTTAATGATTTAAATTCTTTGCAAAATATTAGTTCTATCAACGGTTTTCAGTGATTATTATTTTCTGTTTGTACTTAATAACTCTTTACGTCCATTACTCTTAAAATAACTTAACTAATTAAAGAGTTTGTAAAGAAGGCTTTTTGAGTGAATGTTTAAAAAAATCAACTGTATTGTTGATGATTAAGGAAGGGGAAATGCAAGCAAGCTTTACTCCAGATTAAAAAACTAATTTGGATAGGTAAATGATAAAAATGAAAAAGTGAACATTTCCCATAAGGAAAGCGAGCGCAGCATATTGCCTCGCTTTGCTGGCTACGCAGAACCTAAGACATTAAAAGGGAGAAGCTTAAAATGGACAACAATAAGCAGTATAGCGCGTTTAATCCCAACAGAGCAATGCGATTCGTTACAATTACGACAATTACAACTGGGTTGAGTATTTGTTTTATTGAAGCTAATCCAGCGGGGGCTGCAATTATTACCGTACCCTTCAATTGGGAATTACAAAACAGTGGTTTATCATATGCTCAGTCTATAGTCTACAACGACGGACCCGCAAACACGCCTAAATCCGACCCTCAAACCTTGACAGCGTTGATTAAAGTAATCGCAAATCATCAAGCTCCCCCAAATGCAGTAAGACTTGATCCATTACCCGAAACGACGAATCTCAATATCACGGGAAGTTTTAGCGGAGAATTGGGTGGTACGTGCATTGCTTATATTTCTGATTTGACAGGATTTGATTGCTACTCAAAAGCAAATGCATCGCTGACAAGCCCAGTTAGTTTTACGTCACCAGAGCAAGTTTGGCGAAATCCAGGTGTACTTCCATTCAATATACCTTTGAACACTACACTCAATGTAGCAGCCGGAGACTATCCAATTACCGGAAGTGCAATTGTCAGTACACTTTTTGGACTTGGGATTGGTTCTGCAGGAGATGTGGTGTTTGGCGACGCAACTCTACGGGTCAATAGTGGTTTTTCTCCAGGAGTCCAAACTACTTTCGATATTAGGTATGAAACCGTTCCCGAACCCGTTTCAATTTTCGGCACGCTAGCCTTCAGTGCAGGTGCAGTCCTGATGAAGCGCAAACAGAAGAATAAAACAACGTCACAACATTAAGCTGTCATTTGACAAGCAAGATTTACGCTGATAGCGGATTAATCTCAAAACAGCTCATATCTGCGGCAGACGCCTCAAGTAATATTTTAGATTGTGATGCAGGATAGGTTCCTACTTTGCCTATGCCTGCACATTTCTCTTGTCTAGAGCTTGTAACTGCTAAATATAGATAGTGTTTTAGGACAGCAAAACTTTTCTCTTAGTTAGCTGTCCCATACTCCTCAAATAGACTGCTAGGCGATAGTAATTACCTGACCAGCCTTTAAACTGCTAAAGTCATACGTTATGCCACCAGCTATGAATGTTTCAAACTCAGAAGTTATTGTAAGTTGGTTACCTTTGGCGAAAGTTACCGTTCTCCCCGATCTACCAATTTTATAAGTTCCTGACGTTAATTCTAGTAAGTCATGACCTCTTCCGCCAGACAAATCACACTCACCGGAACTTAGAATATAGTCATCACCATTTCCTAAATCCACGCTTCCAGAGCCTTTAAAGCCTCGATAAGCATACAAAGCGTCGTTACCATCACCAGTACCAATAAGACCCTCGTTTTTAATTACGCCAGTGCAAGTTATTATGTCAAAACCATCACCAGTCTTGATGCTAGCACCGCTAGCGTTCTTGAGGTCGCCGTTACATGTTATTATGTCGTGACCGTCACCAGTCTTGATGCTAGCACCGCTAGCGTTGTTGATGCCGATGTGATCCTTATTGCTGTTACCAGTTATTGTGTCATTACCATCGTCGGTATTGAGACTGCCGTAATTGACCAAGCCAACTTCATCAGCAATACCAATAATTACGTCATCGCCAGCAAGAGTATTAGTGATGTCAGTATTGACTATTTTCTGTACCCCGGACACGGGTACCTTATCAGCCTGGTTAGTAAACGTTTGATCTGAAAGTTCGATCACCATAGGAAAACCTCGCTATTAAGATAAAAGTGAAAAAGTATTATATTTTACTCTTATAGTGATATCACACTTTACGAAATTTTATCTTTTATTGTTTTATTTCTTAACATAGCCAAAGCTATTTTATGACGAACTTTTCTACTTAAAACAACAATTTTGTAACCCAAATTAACGATTAGATTTCCGATAATCCCACGGGCGTTGACCGCCGCCCTCAAGCTTCCAAACTCCGATCTTAGCTTCTTGCGCCTGGGCTTGAGTTGATTGGATCGCCGGCCAGTTCGGGCAATCTTTTTTGTATTGGTCATAGCCATAGGCCATACCAGCGATCGCCATTTGAGATTGAATTAAGCCGCTACCGTTCCACAATTGAGCCACGGTTCGGCCATATTGATCGGTTGTTATTGGCTGCACTCTAACTTTATTGTTGCCCCTGTTGATAATTAATCGAAGATAGTTGCGTGACTCCTCGCCCAAGGGTTGCTTTAATTCGGGCGCATCAATACAAGCAAATCGGATTTTGAGTATTTGTCCGTTGGACGATCGAACCCGCAGCGTGTCGCCGTCGTGTATAGATCCTGGCACGACCTCATATTCTGGCAAAGATGCTGCCTCATCAGGATCTGGTTCCCCGTTGGGGATTTGGATAGTTGCAGATTGACTTTGTGGTATTGAAACCGTCTCGCGAGACGTTTTTGGTGCTTGCAAGCTGTACCAGACGAGTGCACCTATTGCGATTATTGGTAAAAAGTTGACAAATCTTTGAAAGTTCATATAAAATTACTAACTTTTTCAAGATAATGCTATGGATATTTTGACAGGCAACGGGCGATCGATTGCCCGCAACGACTTTAGCAGTGATTGGGGCAATTCACCAAAATTAGGCAAGGTGGAAGCGGGGGACGATTTTCTGCTTAATGGAAGTTTGGGTGGAACAAACCGCCGAGATATTTGGGACAGCAGCGATCGAATCAAATTTAGTTTGCTTAAAACTTCAACTTTAAACCTAAGTTTAGATTCGCAGACGATAGTTGAGTTAGTGCGTTTTGATAGTGCTGACAATGCTTCAGTAGTTGGTTCGATCGAATACGGCTCAACTTTGCAGTTTCAACTTGAACCTGGGCAATACGGTTTGAGCTTATTTGCTGAGGGCGATCGAATTAGCTACTCAGTGGCAGGAAAATTTCAATAATTCTCCCCAAATTTCACACTTTTAGCAGCCTACATCTCAGCAAATTAATGAAAAAAATCGCAGCATTGATGACATTTGCTGCGATCGCCTTTCCTCAAAGTGCGATCGCATCTTACAGTCAGCCTCATATTGTTGGGAGCAAAATCTATTTCCCCAATTTGTTGCCCTCTCAGAAAGCTTCGATCGAATCTTTAGGAAAAACTCGCACACCCGGCGCAAATAAATGCGGCGTAGCTTCAGCTAGCATTACTGCATCAAATCCGTGGACTTCATTTACTTACGGCGGAACAACATATCAACTAAGCTCGCTCGAAGTTCACACAAAATCTCACCTTTGCAAAATAGTTAATGGAGTGCCTATGATTTACATTCCACAAACTCCTTGACAAATTTAAAAAGTGCATATAAAATTTTGCACTTTCTTAAATAAAGCTATGAAATTATTGCAAAAACTTTTTGTTGGAGTCTCGTTAAGCGCGATCGTACTTGCTCCTGTGGCTGCAATTGCACAAACTGCTAATTTTTCCTCAGTTCATAAATGGACGGATGCGGCCACCAGCAAAACTTACGTTTACGTGCCGGGACAAACTGCTGGCAATGCTGTTCCTGGATTTACTGCGCCTAAAGCACCTACACCGAGGGTATTGACTCTCAATAATTGCGGTTGGGGTTCCTTCACCAAGTCGGCGACTTCGCCGCCGACAAACATCACCGGTGCTAACTGGCCGGCTCAGAGTGGAAGTGCGCCGACTTGCGTAAAAGATCCATCACCGGCGACAACTTACACAACCTCAAACCCTGCGGCTACAGGAACGATTATTGACGACGGTACAAAAATCTGGGTGCGCGGTGGCACCAGTTCAGGATCTGTTAGTTTGCAAATTACAAGTGGCGGCAACATTATAACTAAGGCCAACGCCTGCGGTTTTGTTAGAGTAGCGATTTCCGAATCTCGACCGATGACTAATTTTTCGATCGGAGCTATAAACTACACGCTTTCTGCACTTCCTTCAGTCAGTGCCCCTATGATTTGTAGAAAAGTCGGCACAACTTCGGCAACTTACGTTCCGGCTAACTAAACTAATGAAAAAAGTAATCGCAGCATTGATAGGATTTGCTGCGATCGTCTTTCCTCAAAGTGCGATCGCAGTACCAGTTGCTAATAAAGATGAATTAGGCAACATCATTATTAGCGGTACTGGTTTGCAGCCGGGGACTTTAGTGAAAATTCACTATCCAGAGGTTTTTGATTCAAAGAATTTCACAACGTCAGGAATTTGTAATATCTTGACAATCAAAAATACATCCTCATTTGAATTTGATGAGTGGATTAAGGTTGGCGGAGTTCCATTAAACTTCCCCGTAAACCCGCCTCCGGCATTGCCTGGCTTGCCTTGTGTTAATGGTGTTCCGAATACTGCATATTCCTGGATTACTACAGGAATTTATCGATATGTTCAAAGCGCTGACAAAGTTTATGTTGTTGCGCCTGCTGCTGGTTCAATACTGGTTTCCGGCGATTTGCCTCATTTTCGGCTAGGAAAAGTTGATAAGTGTGGCAGAATTTCAATCAAAAACTCTGAAAAGTGGCCAGTAACAGGACTTAATTTTAATGGAACTTTAAGCTACATAGTTAATGGGTCTTACGGTCCAGACATCCCAATCCCAACCACAACAACCGCAGCAATGCCAATTTGTTATCGCGGAACCTTGTATCGAAGACAATGAAAAGATAATTTTAGCATCAATATTATTTGCTGCAATTGTCTTTAAATTAATTACTCTTCCCCTTCATTTTTATTTGCTAACACAATTAGCTTAATTTTTTCAAGCTGCGATCGCATCTGTGCCCATTCTCGGAGTACAGATGCTTTTTGTTTATCAAGAGACGACTGTTGTGCAAGATAAGCCTCTGTTGAGCTTTGTCCAAAGCGATATCCAACTTTATATAATTGAAACCGCTCTATTTCACGCTTAGCTATCGCTTGTTGGATCTGAAACTCACGCGATCGCACGTCGAACTCCAGCACAGAAAATAGCACAGAGTCACGGGTTTTAATAGCAATTTCTTCCTTGGATTTACGCAGTTCCTCAGTCTTAATTCTTAAGTCTGAAATTGCTATTGCAGCCTGCTTATTTTGTTCGTTGCCACCTGTGTATTTTCTCAATAACGGGATACCAATTACATTGAGAAGATCATTAATTAAACCAACAGGTCGAGTAAATATTCCTAAAACGTTATTCAGAAATCCCCCGCCTGATTGAGTTTGAGCAGTTTGTCCAGTTTGTCCAGCCGTTTGTACAGTGGTTTGTCCAGTGCCGTTCTGCCGTAAAAAATACTGGAGCGCTGGCTCAAATACAGCTAAATCAATCGAAAGTTTATTTGCCTTGCTAGCCTCCTCGATTTTCTCCTCAATCAAAACGATCGATTCCTCAATCTTTTTATTAATGGGAGAATTTGTTACCGCCAATCCTTGTAGTGAAGAGATGCAGGCGGTTGTTGTATCCAAGCAAGGTAGCGGGGAAATCAGAGATTTCCACATATCACCGTTAATTTGAGTTTGAATCAGCTTATCAATATCTGCTAAGCTCGGCGGATTGAGCGGATTCTGGACTTTGGGGCGAGCGCATCGGTTCCCCCTTCATCTTTGCCACTAGGTTCTGATGGTTCATCAGGTTCTGCAGTCTCTTCTTCTTCCTCTGTTTCAGCAGGTTCTTTCTCGTCTACTGGTTCATCTTGCGCCTGGATTCGTGGCACAGAAATATTAATCGGTGGTGGAGGTATCACTTGGGGCGATCGGGTTGCTGGAGGTTGTGGGACTGTTAGTCGGGGCAGAGGAAGTTGTGCTTTCGCTGCCGTTGATAACGAGAGTAAGCTCAACACCAAGCTTGTTGTCAATTTGGCCAGTAAATTTGATGCGGCGAATTTTTCCATTGTAAGGACTCCTAATAACTGCTAAACGTGCGATCGAATCTTCAACTGCTGAAAGTTGAATCTTTAGTTGTGTAAATTGATAGTCCCTATCTCTCGACTCTTTCTCAAAAGTTGAGATTGCTCGCTGATAATTTATCTGATTCTCAGCGATTTGTTTTTGATAGAAGCTAAGGGCTTGATTCTCCTCTTCAATTCGCCGAGTAATGTTTAGTTGGTGTTGATATTCATCCTGCTTCCTCGCCTGTTTTGCTGATAATAGCTTGCCTGTTCCTAAATCAATCTCTGCTTTAGCAGATTTAAGCTGATTCTCAAGCCTTGATAATTTATTGATTTCATGTTCAATTATGGCTGGATCTAACCCTTCAATTCCTTTTAAATAATCAAGCTCTCGCCGCTTCAAATTAATAATCTCCTGCTGCTGCTTAGCTTCGTTATTGGCTTTCTCGATTGCAGCCTCATACTGCTGATAAGAAATATCAGGCAGCGGCATCATTGGCGGTGTTGGCTTTGGCTTGCTTGGATCTGTTGCCTTTTCTGGGGGTGATATCTTCTGATTTTCAATTCGCTTGATCGCCAGTTGTAGCTCATCTTTTCTTAGATTCAACCGCTTTCTTTCACCATTCTGATCCGCAACAACTTGGGCAGCAGCAATGCTATCACCAGCTTTAACTTTTAAATCGTTCGGCTCGCTGACTTGCAGAGTCATTTTATGCAATCTTCCCTGCTGCTGAGGTCCTGTGACTGGTGCTGCAACTTCTGCAATCGGGGACTGTTGCGCCGTTACTGCTGGCAGTTTAGACGAACCAACAAACTGATAAACGCCCAAACTTAGTATACCTATTATTGCTAATTGATTTATAAAATCCTTCATAATAATTTAGGCGGTGGCGAGACAACTTGAGCTTTTAAAGAGCCTGTACCAAATTGATAATTAAGCTTGTTGATTGCCCATTGAACGGGGCAAGATTCCATTTGAACTGTATTGCCAACTATTGTAATTGTTTGTAATTGTTTTGGGTCTAGACTAACCCGGACTTCTTCAGGAGAGTCGATCGTTAGAGTTCCGCTTAAGAATACTAAAGAGTTAGGTTGAATTAACTGTTGCAACCTTGGACTGATTTCCTCTTCAGAAAAATCAACACCAATAATCTGATATTGTGCAGACTCTCCAGGCTTTGGTATAAGCCTTTTTGTCGCTATTTGTCCAGTAACTCCAGTTCTGTAAATACCTTTTTTATCTGCAACTATGAATTCGTTTCCCTCCTGTTTGATAACCCAAAACTGTTGCGTGACTGGTTGCCTATCGCTTGTCCAGCTTCCTTCGATGTCAACATAAATATGTTTGCCGCCGCCAGACGCATTGATAGTTTGCATAACACCGTCGCGCATTCCTAAAAGTTGATTTGCCCAAAGTTTCACGCCGCCGGTGTCAACAGTCCAGATTGAAAAAGCTAAGACTGAACCGAAGAAACCTAGCAACATTAACTCACCTTTACTGCCAGTGCGAATCCTTGCATTTGGGTTGCTACCGCACACGGCCCAAACTGGAGAGGGCCAGAATAATTGCACTCCTTCTGGTGTAAGTGTGTCGGTGCAAATTGCAATGAAGTGACCGAGAGGGAGAGCAAGCCAGTTAAAACCAAACTTTTCAGCAGCTAGAAAAGATGCAATCGCGATCACCACAGTTGCCCAGAAGCTGTGAGTAATGCTGCGATGCGGCCATCTCTCCTCAATAAATCGAGCAAGTGGCCAAACCATTCTGCCTGCTGTGCTCTGGGTATTGTCTATGTCTGGGAGTTGGCTACCAGCAATCAGCAATGCGATCGCAGTGGTATCAGTAGTCTGAAGTGCCAGACTTCCGATCGCCACCGATGCCACAGCATGAGTAATTGCCATCATGTGCCGAGCCTCTTTCTGTTTCGCGTTAGACCGCGGGCAAGATATTTCAACATTAAGCTAACTACCATGGCCACCCCGCCAACTATATATAATGTGCGATCGCCCAAGCCAAGACCGATAAATCTGACTACAGCCAAACCCGCTAAACCAGCCATAATGAAAGGCGAAATATCAACATAATCCCGGTGTTCAACGCCGCTACTGATGCCCATTGCCTCATCACGAATCACCTTTTTAGCCAACATCAAATTCTTACCAGTCCTCCGCTGCAGTGCCGCCAACCGCGATGGAGACAAAGATAGATTGAGTGCGATCGCCTCGCGTTGCATCAAATCCCTAATTTGTAATTCTGTCGGCTGGGGTAATTCCATCTTGCCAAGCCTCAGAAATATTCCCTTTGCTGGATCGGTGATACTGAGCAAAATTACTTGCAAACCTTCCTTGTGGATCTCTTCAAGCCAAAGCTTAAGAGAGGTTGGTAAACGGTGAGCATCGTCAATAATAAGTAACCGATTGTAAAGGTTTACAGCTATTTCCTCTTTCATCTCATCAACACTCATCGGAGTTTCGCCAACCTCCTCGCCCTTTGAATTGATCTTTGGTTTAGTTAGCTCGATCTTTAGTTGTCGCCCAATACTGAGCAGAAATGGCTTAATCGATCCTGAGTAACTGGCGATGGCAACACTTTTGAAAAGCGCACTGCAATGCGTTTTTACAGCAAGGGCAACTGTGGATTTTCCCGAGCCTTGCTCACCAATTACTAGAAGTGACTCGCCTTGCTCAACTGCTCGTGCGATTTTCTCCACTTCCTGACTGTGCAGTGCTGGAACTCTGCCAACTTGATTGACCTGCACTGGCGATCGCTTCCTCAAACTCCCTGCATATAAAGCCAGCAGCAATAAAATTCCTGCACACGCTAATTCTGCCCTCATTCCAATCAGGACAAAAGCAAGGGATAGTAACGCGATCGCTGTCGGTCTTATCCATGCCAGATTCCCACTTAAGTTACTCCGAGGGCGCTCAACATCGATCCTAGTTTCTTTGGGTCAAGTTTTTGTACCTCCTCAATTTTGGAGCTGAGTTCTTCCGATCTTTCTGATTGCAATTGAGATTCGTGGTAATCCTTGAATTTCGATTTAACCAATACCTCCAGCTTGGCTTCGCTGTAAAGTTCCCTCACTCTTCCTGGGGAAAGTCCAAAAGCGCCATCCACTTCTATTTCTACCGGGGCAGAAACAGCCACAGCAGCGGGTTTAGATTGGCGGACTTTTGCGGGTGTTGCAACTGCGATCGCTGCGCTCTCTCCTTTTGTAGCTTCACTCAAATTTATCTCTCTGCTATTTACCTTGTCGTAATTCTCCCATGACTCTTCTACGCCCAGATTTCGTAGCGCAGACCTCCACTTATAAGCTGTAGCCTGCTTTATTCCATATCGTTGCCGTAGGGCATTTATAGAAATTTCCTCTGTTCCCACTCCCATAAAATCTCGTCCTGCATAGAAAGGATGGGAGATTTTACACGCTCATCGAAAGATTCGTCAATACTTTCGCCCTTCGCATAATATGCGCTAGCAGAAAATACCGAACTAAAAATAATTGCACACCCTGTAATTTTCCATAATCCGTTAGCTATCAAATTTCTGCGGTGTCGTCGCACTTGTGCTGCGGAAATTTTGCAATAGATTGCTAATGCCTCAATGGAAGCATTGGGATTATCCTGCAGAAATTCTATTATTTGATCGCGTTTTTGCTGCCCTCGCTTCCACGAGGGCCACGGCGTACTTTGGCTAAAATCGCGGAAATTACCTATTTGGTCGATCGGTCGCTGCATCTTTTTCCACTCTTCCACCCTTTAAGGATAGAAAATTTTATAGGTCTTCGCCTTTTCCGTATACCGTAGAAATACGGAAAAATAATATTTATTTGTTACTTTCCCCTGTTCCACCCAACACAGCGGCCATTGACAGCCAGCGAGAAAAGGTATCGCTGCCAAGAACTGCGTCTGTTGGTTGAGGTTGAGACACTTTGAGTTTTTCAAGTTCAAAAGCTGGAATCCCTTTAACACGCGGCTTGAGGTACTTGGCGCATAGCTCTGCATATTCGATCAAACCGTCTCCCTTGTTCCACCACTTCAGAAAAAGGGGGAGAGTTCCCCCATTTAGGATTTAAAACCCTATCCGCTTAGCCGATTCTTCGTTGATAATCTTGGCTAAAAATGCAATTTGATCGTCACTAAAATCAGAGAGATTGCCACTGATTGCAGTAATGTAATCATTCAATGTGTTCTCCTTTGCTTTCTCAAATTGCCTTGTTGCCAACGGTGTCTCGTCAAAAGCTTCCGGTTCGGCAATAGGTTGGGCAAGGTTATCAGATATTGGTTTTGCTGGGGTTGTTGGCATTGAAGAAGAAAGTACATCTACAACTGTGTGCGGATCATACCTTTCAGCCAGTGCTCGATCGGCATTTCGTAAATCAGGCAAAACCGATCGCCCATTGCCCAAACCAACAGCGGCCGCAAGCTGTTTCTGCTCTGCCTGAGTGTTGCCAAATTCAGCAATCTCATTTTTAAGCAGGTACTTTTTGTTGACGGAACTGTAGTGGTTTTCGATCGTTGCAATCGTCCCGCGTCCACCAAAGGCTTCTCTAAATAAATCAAGGCGGGCCCCAAAATAAACCAGCACACAATCAAAATCGCTACCTTTAATTGCGTTGCCTTCATCATTTAAAAAGTTGATTCTTCCCCGCCAATAGCAAAGAGCTGAGGCATATTTATTAATCAATTCCCCGGTGCCAACATTGCTGACAACACCAGCTTTTAAAAGCATAACGGCCGCTGACACATTACCTCGGGCAACTTCTAAACAGCAGCGCTCGACCCACGGGAACGGGTCGGAGAAGGGCGGGTTGATAAAGACGGTTTTGCTCCAAGTATTGTGCTGAGCTAGCCCGTCGTCATTCTTGTGATAGCGAACTGCTGCCGGAATGCTGCTGCCGGAATCAGAACATGGATCAAGCCAAATCTGACCGCCCAAAGCTTTTTTAACCAAGCTAACTACAGGCTGATCGTTAGTGTTTGGCGTTCTCCATCCGTCCGGGTCTTTAGGAGGTGCTGCTGACTTGAGCTGCTTCTTCTCATCGCGTACAACTTCAAGCGCCCATTTGATGCCAAGAGTTGGGCGCTCATTATTCTCTGGAAGAAGCGCAACCAGTTGCGCTTTTGCTTCTATGACTTCCCAGTTCTTACTTACCGTCATATAGTTCTGGGCCGACCTAACACCAATACCGGAAGCTTCCAACTGCTCGACAAATTCTCCATATCGGCATTTTTTCTTAAACTCCATTAAGCAAATGCCAGTTACATAAACACGATGCAGCCTTTCCAATGCCAGCTCAAATTGCTTGCGCTCGATGAGCGAGATGATCTGATGCTGTTCTTGTGCTAGCGACAGAAGTTCAGTTTTAGTCAATCTTCCGATGTTGGGCGGTAAGCTGACTGAGATAGTCAACTCGCTTGAGTCCGATCGCAGCAACTCGCCAGTCGAGGGCGTTTCCGAGTGCTGCACGGCGATCGCGGTTGTCTCCGTCACGGCTGGCGACTCCGATTTGTGGTCGAAGGAGGACTGCTGCGCCTGGAGTTGCGCCAGTTCGAGCGCTGTTCTCTTCTCCTGTGGATTCGTCCACCCGGTCGGCAAATCGAACCCAGCTTCGAGGAATTCCGGGTTTACGACTTCCGAAGTTTGAATCAATCCCGATTCCTGCAATTGACTCTCTAACCTGCTCTTGCCAGGGGGTCGGCTGTTTTCCCCCGAACTCAAGGCTCCGGGCGATCGCAACAATAATGACTCGCTCTCTATGCCAGGGGCTGCCAAAGTGGGCGCTGCTGAGACACTGCCATTCAGCATCGTACCCGAGGTCGGCAAGGCTTCGGAGTAACCAAGCGAAATATTGATCGCTCGAACCTGGTTCAAAGGGGCAGCTAAGCAGTCCTTTGACATTTTCGATAACTGCGAACTTGGGATTGAGTTCTCGGAGTGCTTCAAGCACGTAGGGGAAGCAGTCTCGATCGTCATTAATTCCGAGTTGCTTTCCGTCTCTGCTAAAAGGTTGGCAGGGGGGACTGGCAGTAATGAAATTGGGTCTATCGTTGATTTCCCAGTTGTTTTTGAAATTAAGAAGTTTGATGTTTCCGTCTGTTCTGCTTCCGGGATATCGCAATTTGAGAATGCCTTGGCAGTATCCATCCCATTCGCAGAAGTAATTGGGCGATCGTCCCCAAAGCTTAATTCCTGCGTAGGGGAACCCTGCGCCAATTCCTGAGCACAGATCGAGCCATTGCCATTGTTTGATTGATTCCATATTTCCTCTGCTGTTGTGTGTTGATATTCTTCCTCTGCTGTTCCTTGTGCTGTTCCTTCCTGCAACTCGACCCAAGCTAAATAAGCCTTTTTAAATGCTTCTAAATCGCCGGGATAATCATCCGGCTCCGGCGGTTCATTGCTGTCAAATTCCAATAGATTAAGCTGTCCATCTGCCTCAGCTTTGTGTTGAATTTTGCCAAAGTCGGCGGGGTTCCAAGGTTCTAGTTCATCACTTTTGGAAATACCAGAAGCATCTTTATGAATGAAAAAAAGTTCCAAGAGACGTCTTCTTAAAGCTATGACTTGTGAGTCTTTTTCTAATTCTTCATCACTACATTCATCGCTCTTGACGTTTTCAGCATCAATTTTCCATTTCCACAAGCCTTGCTTGCCAGTGGCTGCAATTGGTTCGATCGCCCGAATGTTCTCAAGCTTGAACGCATAGCGACCGATTTTCCAATCCCCGCAGCGCAGTTCGGTTGGGCATTGTTGGTTGATGAATTCATCTGTCATCAGAATTACATCAGTCAACTCGGCGAGCGCAATTACTGAGGAGTAAGGGCAATCCTCATTCAGTAAATCTTTGAAAGATGCCACAACTTTGTCATGTTCCCGCAGTTCTTGCTTGCCTTTGGGCTTGCGTCCTGCATGGATAGCAATCAACCCGCGATGATTAGTCGGCCAATCACGAGTCTCATACTGTTTGTAGCCCTTAGCAACCAGCGAAGCCCAGGGCTGATGCAGAGTAATTGCCGTCAGTTCCACTGATTCGCCGGGTAAATCTTCCCCTCGTACAGTTTCACTAATCCCCGGCGTCTCCAAAACTCGATCGCCCGTTGCACCTTCCAAGGCTCTGCCCTGAGCACAAACGATATCTCCATCCAGTTCGTCGGTCGCTTTGCTGTTATCAGCAAAAACAAGATTTTTCGGTACAGAATTCGATCGTTTTGATTTGG
>Ga0164302_10000089_pt1 | contig 20921 bp, 7 predicted proteins | sample Whisoiple_202_MG_FD_109714 | JGI IMG/M metagenome (GOLD analysis project Ga0164302, IMG submission 109714) | Soil microbial communities amended with pyrogenic organic matter from upstate New York, USA - Whitman soil sample_202_MG | ecosystem: Environmental > Terrestrial > Soil > Agricultural... | reverse complement strand
TCTTCTCGTCCGTGACCTTCTAGTTCAACGAGCACAGAGTTAGACCCACTCCAAGCCGCTAATACCTGCACTAATGCGGTTAGCAGTACATCGTTAATTTGGGTACGGTAAGCTTTTGGAACTTCCTGTAGTAGGGCGCTGGTTTCTTCAACATTAAGCGACACTGACACAGTACGGGCTGATGCTACCGTGTTGGCTTCTTCTGAACAGTCTACTGGCAGACGGGTGATCTGCGTGCGTGAAAGGCTTTGCCAATAAGTTAGTTCTTTTCTGGCAACGGAAGAACGTGCATACTCCGTTAGTTTGAAAGCCCAGTGTTTGAATCCAGTTGTCTTGGCAGGAAGTTGAATTGAACAACTGGATTCAAGCTGTTGGTAAGCTGTTTGTAGGTCTTCTAGCAAAATTCGCCAAGAAACGCCATCGACTGCCAAGTGGTGGATGACCAGCAGCAAGCGGGAAGGCTTATAATTGCCTAGATGGAAAAGAGCTACCCGCACGAGTGGCCCAGAGTCGAGGTTTAAGCTAGCTTGCAGTTGGGCAGATGTAGATTCAATTGCTTCTGTTTGTTCGGTTTCGGGTAGTGCCGATAAATCTACTAGGGAGAAAGGTACAGCTTCATCCGGTAAGGCGTTGAATTGTTGCCAACCTTCTTCAGATTTAGTAAAACGCAAGCGCAGGGCATCGTGATGTACTAATAATTGTTGCAGTGCTTGTTGTAACAAGGTCGAATTGAAAGTTGGTGGTACCTCCAGCAGAAAAGTTTGGTTATAATGATGAGCTTCTGGTAGATTTTTGGCAAAGAACCAATGCTGGATGGGGGTGAGTGGTAATGACCCAGTTACTGAACCTTGTTCTGCTTTTCTAGTCCCAGTCGTACTTCCTACGGCTGCTAATTCAGCGATTGTTTGATGCTGAAATATTTGCTTAGGAGTAAGTTGCAACCCTGCCTGCTTGGCTTTAGCAATAATTAGAATGCTGAGAATGGAATCTCCGCCTAGTTCAAAGAAGTTGTCGTGGATGCTTACCTGTTGGAGGTGCAAAACTTCACACCAAATTCGAGCTAGTAGTTCTTCTTGCGAAGTTCGGGCTGCAACAAAGGTTGTTTCTAGTTCTTGACTTGCTGTATCAGGTTTTGGTAGTGCCTGACGGTCTACCTTTCCGTTAGGTGTTAGTGGCAGGGCATTCAACATTACGAACGCTCCTGGTATCATGTAATCGGGCAGTTTCTCCTTGAGGAAACCGCGCAGGTCGCTGAAGGCGATAGCGGACTCGCGGTTGGGAACAATATAAGCTGCCAGATATTTGCGGTCTGGAATATCTTCTCGCGCCACGACTACAGTTTCTCGCACGGCTGGGTGAGAAGCGATCGCTGTCTCAACCTCGCTCAGTTCGATGCGGAAGCCGCGAATCTTTACTTGACGATCCAGCCGACCGAGGAATTCGATGTTACCGTCTGGAAGGTAGCGAACCAGGTCGCCGGTTTTGTAGAGGCGGGTATTGATTTTACCACTAAATGGGTTAATGAATTTTTCATCTGTTAAGTCCGGGCGGTTGAGGTAGCCGCGTGCTAAGGAAGCACCGCCAATGTGCAGTTCACCCGTTACGCCGATGGGAACTGGTTGCTGATAGCGGTCGAGAATATAAACTTGTATGTTGGCGATGGGACGACCGATAGGAACAGTTTTAGAGTTATAACTGGCAAGCTTGCTACTGACAGGATAGGTAAGTACGCCAACAGTGGTTTCTGTCGGTCCATAGTGGTTGAGAATCCGACAGTTTGGGGCTTCTTGCTGGATTTTTTCAATTAAGTCCCAGTTTGCCGCTTCACCACCTAAGACTAGACATTGGCGCGGCAGGATAGAGTCGGACGCATTGGACGCCAAGAGAGTAGCAAGATGGGCGGGGGTAATTTTGAGACAGTCGATAGGATGGCGCACAAAGTAATCTCCTAAAGCTTTGGGGTCAGTGACTCGCTCTTGGGATACGATATGCAGACATCCGCCCGTACACAAGGCTGGGAAGATTGCGGTGTTGCCTAAGTCAGCGGCGAAGGTGGAAACGGTTGCGAAACTGGCACCGGTTGGCAGTTGCAGTTTGTCTAAGATGGCGTGCAGGTAGTTCAGGATTTGCCGGTGCTCGATCGCAACGCCTTTAGGTTGACCTGTAGAACCCGAGGTATAGAGGACGTAGGCTAAGTTTTCCGGTGTTATTTCGCTGTTTGGATTCGCATCGGATTCTTGGGCAATTAGTTCCCAGTCTGCGTCCAAGTACAACACCGTCTGCACTTGAGCATCTTCACGCTTGAGGAGTCCTTTTTGCGTCAACAGGATTGGGACTTGAGCATCTTGCAACCGGAAGGCTATATTTTCTTGAGGTAATGCTGCATCGAGGGGCAGGTAGGCTCCTCCTGCTTTAAGGATACCCAGCAGGCTCAATATCATCTCTAGAGAGCGCTCTACGCAGATGCCCACCAGCACTTCTGGTCCCACACCGAGAGTTTTCAAGTGATGTGCCAGACAGTTCGCTCGTTGGTTCAGCTCTCGGTAGGTCAGTTGTTCCTCTTCAAAAACCACTGCCACGGCGTCGGGATTTCGCTCCACCTGTTCCTCAAACAACTGGTAGATACACTTATCGAAGGGATACTCTTTTGTGGTGGTGTTCCACTCTACTAATAGCTGGTGCCGCTCTCGTTCTGTAAGCAGCGGTAAATCCTTCAATTTTTGCGACTCACCAGCGACCATTCCCTCTAACAAAGTCAGTAAATGACCCCCCATCCTGGCAATCGTGTCCGCATTGAAGCGATCGTAATTGTAGATAATTTGCATCAACAATTCCCGTTTGGGGATGACTACTAATGTCAGCGGATAATTATTTGTGGGTTTAATGTTTTGCAGATTATCAATCTGTAAGCCATCTGAGGGCGACAATAAAAAATTACCTACCGGGTAGTTCTCAAACACTACAATACTTTCAAACAAAGAGCTTCCCGGAGGTATTTCACTTAATCGCTGAATTTCCGAGAGCGAACTGTATGAGTACTGCTCCCGCTCTACCTGCTGCTGTTGCAACTGCATCAGCCAAGGCAACTGTTCAGTTTCACTTTTCACTTGCACCCGTACTGGCAGGGTATTAATAAACAGCCCTACCATAGATTCTATACCAGATAAAGCGGGAGGACGACCACTGATTGTGACCCCAAATACCACGTCTTTTTCACCACTGTATCGCGAGAGTAGCAGCGCCCACGCTCCTTGCACAAAAGTGGAAACAGTTAAATGATGTTTCTGTGCTAATGATTTGAGGGTAGCGGTAGTTGTTGCTAATAACCGCAGGTCATGCTTAAGGTTTATCTTTTTTTGTTGGGAATTAGGCCCAACATTTCGGTCTACTATTAGGGGAGTGGGGGCAGTAAAACCTTTGAGGGCATCTTGCCAATAAGCTATTGCAATACTCTTATCTTGCTGTTGCAACCAAGCAATATAGTCGGAGTAGGGATGGGTAGCAGGTAAATGTAAATCAAATCCTTTTTTGAGCGTCTCGTAAAACGCAAAGACTTCTTTAAAGATGATGGGCGTACACCAGCCATCTATCAGTAGGTGATGAAAACTCCAAACAAATTTGTAAGTATTGTCAGCTACTTGAATCTGGGTGAATCGCATCAGCGGTGCTTTGTCAAGTTCAAATCCTTCATTTCTATCTGCTTGCAAAAAGACCTCTAGCTGCTGTTCCTGTTCCACAGGGGATAGCTCACGCCAGTCTAAGTTAGTCCAAGGCAAATTTACCGATTTGCGCACCACTTGAAGTTGCTTAGTACTGTTCAAAACAAAAAGGGTACGCAAAGCAGGGTGTCGCGCAACCACTTGACGCCAAGCCAGCTCAAAAGCTGAAATATCCAGACTCCCGTGGACAGTAAAGCTAAACTGCCCGAAGTAAACCCCAGATTCTGGTTCGTAAAGGCTATGGAAGAGCATCCCCTCTTGCATCGGAGAAAGGGGGTAGATGGATTCAATATTTTTGCTTTTGTTTGGTTGGTCAGCGAATACCATTGCTTTAATTTCAAGAAACTTTGCTGTGGTGGATTAACTCAATCGATTTCACAAAGCAGCTCATCAAGCTCTTGTTGACCCAAGTCAGCCAACGGAAAATCTGTTGGCGTATATCCTCCTGAATCAGGAGACTGACAGTGGGCAATCAGCGCTTTCAGCGCCAAGTTATACTCGGTAGCCAGACGTTCGATTGTTGAGCGTCGATGAATGTTCTCGCTGTAAATCCAAATCATTTGCAGCTTGCCTTCGACCACTTTCCCGATCACATCTAGTAGATGGCTACGATGAGCTAAAGGACTATAAACCCGTCCTGGGTTTTCTTGTGCAAACCCAAGGGATATAGGTTCTGCCCGAACTTGGTCGAATTGTCCCAGGTAGTTAAAACATAAGGACGGTGTGGTGAGTCCACACAGTTGCTTGCCAATATCTGCATTCTGACTCAGATACCGCAGGATACCATAACCAATACCCCGATTAGGAATACGCCGCAGTTGCTCCTTAATCGACTTGAGGGCAACTCCCCTGGAGTCGGCTTCCCCAAGTTGCAATAAAACAGGGAAGATAGTGGTAAACCACCCGACAGTACGCGATAAATTCACATCATCAAACAGTTCTTCCCGTCCGTGACCTTCTAGTGCAATCAACAGATCGCGAGAACCTGTCCACTGTGCAAAGGTCTGTACTAATGCAGTCAGCAGCACATCATTAATTTGAGTATTATAAACTGAAGGCACTTCCTGCAACAAAGTCCGAGTTTCTTCTTCATTCAGAAAAACTGATATGGAGGCAGTGCTGCCTTTTGTATTAGCTTCAATCCTGGCGGGAAAGTCTACGGGAAGAGGGGTAGTATCGGTTAAAGACTGAACTAGCCAGTAGTCAAGCTCTTGCTCTAGGGCAGGCGAGAACCCATATTTTTTTTGTTTAATAGCCCAATGTTTGAAGGAAGTGGTTTTGGGCGGCAATTGAACGGCTTCTGTCCGCGACAATTGTTGGTAAGCCGTCGCCAGGTCTTCTAACAAAATTCGCCACGAAACCCCGTCCACCACTAGGTGATGAATAATTAACAGCAAACGACTGGGAAAATCCTTGCCCAAATTAAACATTACTACACGTAGCAGTGGTCCTTCTTCCAGGTTCAATGTCGTTTGCAATCGGGCTGCTTCCCGCTCTATGGCAGCTTTCTGCTCTTCCACCCCAAGCGCTGACAAATCGATAACCTGGAAGGGGGCTGGCTCGCAGATGTCAGTATTCCTCTGCTGCCATCCCGATTCATCTAGCACAAACCGCATCCGCAAGGCATCGTGATGTACCATTAACTCTTTGACCGCAATCGACAATAACTCGGGTTTTAGGTCTGGTGGCACTACAAGCAGCATTGATTGGTTGAAGTGGTTCGGTTCGCTCCAATTCTGGTCGAAGAACCAATGCTGAATTGGGGTGAGGGGAACAACTCCGGTAACTAAACCTTGTTCAGCTTTTATGGATGAAGCCGTACTTGCTACCGCCGCTAAAGAGGCGATTGTTTGGTGTTGAAAGAGTTGTTTGGTGGTGATTTGTAGACCGGCTTGATTGGCACGGGCGATGATTTGAAGGCTAATAATGGAATCGCCACCTAATTCAAAGAAGTTGTCGTGAACGCCGACAATTTCTAGTCCTAAGACATCCTTCCAAATGGCTGCTAGAATCTCTTCATTTGAAGTCCGAGGTAAAACAAAGTTATCTGAATCATTGCTCAAAGAAGGCGCTGGCAGGGCGTGTCGGTCTACCTTCCCATTGGGGGTAAGCGGCAGCGCATCCAAAATTACAAAAATTCCCGGCACCATGTAGTCGGGTAGCTTCTGTTTGAGGAACTCTCGCAATTGATTTTTGATTTCAGATTGTGAGCGAGCGACCACATAAGCAACTAAGCGCTTGTTATCCCGAATATCTTCAGCGTCAATAACTACTGCTTCTCTCACCTCTGGGTGTGCGGTGAGTACGGTTTCGATTTCCCCTAATTCGATGCGGAAGCCGCGAATCTTCACCTGATTGTCAAGGCGTCCCTTGAACTCAATGTTGCCGTCCGGTAAGTAGCGTGCCTTGTCGCCAGTTTTGTAGAGGCGTGACCCAGGTTCATTGCTAAAAGGGTTGGGAATGAATTTCGACTCGGTTAAATCCGGACGGTTTAGGTAGCCTCGGGCGACGCCAGCACCGCCGATGTACAGTTCGCCCAACACGCCAATAGGGACGGGTTGGAGATATTGATCTAGGATATAAAGCTGGGTATTTGCGATCGGGCGACCAATTGGAATCCCACCAGATAGCGAGGTTTGAGCGTCAACCTCATAAACACAGCATCCCACAACGGTTTCAGTTGGTCCGTACTCGTTTATTAGTTTGGTTGAAGGTGCTGATTCTCGCCAAAATGAAACGCTCTTTGCTGATAAGGCTTCGCCGCCAATAATAAATGCTCTTGTTTGATTGTCGGCTGACCAATTAGGTATTAAGAAGCTGAGTAAATCTAAATGAGCTGGGGTAATTTTGACAAGACTGAACTGACTTTGAGAACACAAAATAGCGCCCAAAGCTTCTATTTCTTGCTTTTCTGGGAGGAGGACTACTTTTTTTCCTACTAATAAGGGAGAGAATAAGCTGGTAATAGTCGCATCAAAGCCAATCGAAGAGTGGACAGGAGATCCTGATCCATCGGCTACTGCATACGCTTCTGTACACCAGCTTAAATAATTGACGAGTCCTTGGTGGATGATGAGCGTCCCCTTAGGCTGACCAGTAGACCCGGAGGTGTAGATGATATAAGCCAAGTTCTGGGGCCCAACGGAACTGACCGGATTTTCCTCACCAGAGTGAGAAATTATTCCCCAGTCTGTATCTAAACAGACCACACGCGCTTTATTCTCAGGTAGCGTTACCATCAACTTTGATTGAGTTAACAGCACTGGCACAGAGGAATCTGACAGCATGAAAGACAAGCGCTCGTGGGGTAGTTGCGGGTCTAAGGGTACATAAGCGCCACCAGCCTTGAGGATGCCAAGCAATCCCACTACCATCTCTAGGGAGCGCTCTACACAAATCCCCACTAACAATTCTGGTTCTACACCCAGAGTTCTCAAGTGATGTGCCAAACAGTTCGCCCGTTGGTTAAGCTCTCGGTAGGTCAACTGTTTATGTTCAAAAACCACCGCCACAGAAGAGGGCGATCGCTCAACCTGTTCCTCAAACAACTGGTGGATACACTTATCGAAGGGATACTCTTTTGTGGTATTGTTCCATTCCACTAGCAACTGGTATCGCTCTGCTTCAGAGAGCAGGGGCAATTCTGATACTCGCGCTTGAGGATTAGCTACAATTCCCGCAAGTATTGTCTGGAAATGTCCGGTCATGCGAGCGATGGTGGTTTCATCAAAAAGGTCAACATTGTATTCCCATACTCCTACCAATCCATCAGCAGTATTCTCCATTGATAGGGTCAAATCGAACTTGCTTGTGCCGATTTCCACGGCATACGAGCTTACCGTTAACTCAGGCAGTTCAAAAGAAGGAACACTCTTCTCGTCGAGGGCAAACATCACCTGAAATAGCGGTGTATAGCTCAAGGAGCGCGTTGGTTGCAATGCCTCTACCAACTGCTCGAAGGGCAGGTCTTGATGCGTGTAAGCTCCGAGCGCCACTTCCCTGACTCTTGAGAGTACATCCTCAAAACTGGGGTCGCCGCCGAGCTGGGTTCGCAGCACTAAAGTATTGACAAAAAAGCCAATTAACCCTTCAATTTCTCGTCGGTTGCGACCGGCTGCAGGCGTACCTAATACGATGTCATCGGAACTTGTAATTCGGGAAAGCAACGTCACAAACGCCGCATATAGCGTCATAAACAGAGTGACTCCCGTTCGCTTACTCAAAGCAGAAAGTTTCCCGCTCAATTCAAGAGAAAGGGCTGCATAGTGATATCCTCCCCGGTAAGTTTGATCGGCCGGTCGCGGTCGGTCTGTCGGCAATTCTAATAAAGCCGGAGCGTCTAATAGTTGTTGCTTCCAGTAGTCAAGCTGAGCTGACAGTTTTTCTCCTTGTAACCACTGGCGCTGCCAAAGGGCAAAGTCGGCATATTGTACTGGCAACGAGGGTAAAACAGGAGTAATGCCTGTGCAGAAGGCTTTGTAAAGTTCTGTTAATTCACGAGTGAATACGCCTAGCGACCAACCATCTGAAATAATGTGGTGCATGGTGAATAATAAGACGTATTCTGTTTCACCTAGATGTAGCACCATACTTCTGAGCAAAGGCTCTCGCTCCAGGTTAAAAGGTCGATTCGCTTCCACACTAGCCAATCGTTGCGCCTCGATTTCTCGGTCGCTTTCTCGAATGTGCAACAAGTTCATCACTTGTAGTTGACAATTGAAAGTTGCAGCGATAACAGCAACGGGTTGACCTTCTTGTGTGGTGAAGTTTGTGCGTAAGGCTTCATGCCGCCCGATAATTTCGTTGATGCTGCTCTGTAGTGCCGCTATATTGAGCTGACCGCTAAGACGCAAGGCGAATGGGATGTTGTAAAATGCACTGTTTGGCTGTAACTGGTCGAGGAACCACAACCTCGCTTGAGCGAAGGATAATGGGATGGACTTTGACCTTGGAATTGGTAGAAGAGGCTCTGCTTCTTGTGATTGTCCGTTAGAGAGCGAATGCTCAACCTGAGAGGCGAATTCGGCAATGGTGGGTGCTTCAAACAAACTGCCTAGCGGTAATTCGACGGCCAAAGTGTCCCGCACCCTTGAAATCACTTGAGTAGCTAATAAGGAATGTCCCCCCAGTTCAAAGAAATTGTGGTGAACACCCACAAGTTCAATTCTCAGGACATCCGCCCAAATGCTGGCTAGCATCTCTTCAATAGGAGTTCTTGGGGCTACTAATGACCGTTGCAGTTCAGGTTGAAATTCTGGTACGGGTAGGGCGCGACGGTCTACCTTGCCATTGGGGGTTAATGGCAGAGCGTCTAGCAGTACAAAGGCTGAAGGCACCATATAATCCGCCAGCTTTTGATTGAGAAAGTCGCGTAGTTCTTTGGTAAAAACAGTTTGTTTAATCTCATTTAAGGGGATTTTAGGAACGATATAAGCGACGAGGCGTTTGTCGCCCGGTACGTCTTCTGTTGCTGTGACCACAGTTTGCTTGACGTTGGGGTATTGCAGCAGCAAGGACTCGATTTCCCCCTGTTCGACGCGCATTCCTCGCAGCTTGACTTGAAAGTCAATGCGACCGACAAGTTCGAGGGTTCCGTCTGGCAAGTAGCGAGCGAGATCGCCAGTTTTGTAGAGTGGGAATGGGGGTTTAGAGGCGATCGCACCCGTCTGCACGAATGGGTTTGCAATAAATTTCTCGGCATTTAATTGAGGATTATTGAGATATCCGCGCGCCACCCCTGCACCAGCTACGTGCAATTCGCCGACTTCCCCTATAGCCACAGGCTGCAAATGTTCGTCGAGTACATACACCTGATTGTGAGCGTAAGCATAGCCACCGGGCACATAGGCGCTTTCTCCGTCAAAATCGTCGGGGATGTGATACGCACACACCCCTGGAATTTCTGTTTGACCGTAAAGGTTGAAAAGGCGCGGTTGATTTTTTAACGCTGCGCGAACCTTTTTAAACAGTTCGCTGGGCAGCAACTCTCCCGAAAATACGATCCGTCGCAAGTTAGATTTCAAAATTCTTTCTTTGGCTTCATCGTCCAGATTTTCCAGAGCCTGAAGTCCGTATCGCCAAACCGATTGTACGGTGTCGAAAACTGTTACCCCTTGTTTCTGAATCAGCTCGAAAAGACTGAGAGGGTTTTTTGTTTGTTCGTGGGAGGCAATGACCAGTTTAGCCCCTCGATACAGAGGCACTATCAACTGTCTGAGCGATGAGGAAAATGAGAAAGATGCCGTGTGTAAATATACGTCGTCAGCATCGACGTTCAATACTTCCGTGATCGCTTGAATGTAATGCCAGATATTAGTATGGGTAATTTCTACCTCTTTTGGCTTGCCTGTTGAGCCGGAAGTGTAGAGGACATAAGCTAAGTTCTGAGCTTGCACATTACTGAGTGGATTCTCTTCACTCATCTGTTCAATTACGCCCCAGTCAGCATCCAAGCGAACCACATCCGCTGTCTGCTTGGGCAATTGGGCTATCAACTTTTCGGTTGTTAATACCACCGACACCTGTGATGACCACATAGGGGATAAGCGGTCTAGGGGATACGCTGGGTCTAAGGGCACATAAGCACCACCAGCTTTGAGAATTCCCAGTAATCCTACTACCATTAAGGGTGATCGCTCTACACAAATCCCCACTAAAACTTCTGGTCCCACACCGAGAGTTCTCAAGTGATGTGCTATTCTGTTTGCCCGTTGGTTAAGCTCTCGGTAAGTCAGTTGCTCTCCTTCAAAAACCACCGCAATGGCATCAGGCGATCGCTCTACCTGTTCCTCAAACAACTGGTGGATACACTTATCGAAGGGATACTCTTTAGTTGTGTTGTTCCACTCCACTAATAACTGATGACTCTCTGGCTCTTTCAGCAGCGGCAAGGTGGAAACACACTGGTCTGGATTGGCGATGAGGTTTTCCAGTAAGGTCTGCAAATGCCCTAACAGTCGCCTAATCGAGGCTGACTCAAACAACTCGGCGTTGTATTCACCGCTTATGATTAAGTTCCCTTCTTTTTTAGAAGCCAAAACAACTAGGTCGCACAAGGCGCTCTGTTCCTGTTGTGCCAGATTCTCTTCCCCAATCGGCTTGTGTGAAAGACAAAACGGTACATCGCACAGCACCAACATCACTTGAAAAATCGGCGCTTGAGTTAAATTCTGCTGTCTGGAAGCTACAACTAACTTCTCAAACGGGTAATCGCGATTCTGTGCAGCTTCCTCAACTTTGTTACCAACCCGCTGGCAAAGTTCTCTAGCCGTTAGCTCTGAGGTTAAATTTGTCCTGAGTACCACTGGATTAATGAATCTTTCAGGGTTGGCTCCCTCTTTGGAGCGAAGGCTATCAGCAGACAGAGACCCCACAATGATATCTTTCTGTCCCGTGTAACGAAGCAAAAGAACTTTAAATGCAGCCAGGAGCGCGGTAAAAACAGTAAAGTTCTCATCCCGACAAAATTTATCGAATTTTAAGCTGAACTCTTCATCAAGCTCAACTGATTCCTTTGCTCTAATGAATGACTGAAGCGGTGAGCGTGGATAATCTGATGGGATTTCTAATACAGGGAGATCGCTATTAAGAAGCTGTTCCCAGTATATTTGCTGTTGAGTTAAGCTATTTCTCGTGGGCATACGGTGTATATCATTTGAGGGAAGGAAGAGTCTGTTGATTTCTCGCTAGGTGAGAAAACGCAACAAAAAGGAAGCATCGACGCGCACTTGCTGTGAGATTAAGACGCTTCGTTCCGCCTGAACTCCAAGTAGAGAAGATTTCCTGAAAGGAAACATCAAAGCCGATAGGAGCAAATTGTATGTGTCTTCCAGCATGAGAGCCAATTGCTCAGTTGGATAAGCTGGGTCAAGTGGCACATAGGCTCCTCCCGCCTTGAGAATGCCCAACAGTCCCACCACCAGTTCTAGGGAGCGCTCCATGCAGATGCCTACCAACACCTCTCTCCGGACTTCCAATGCCTGTAGGTGGTGCGCTAGGAAGTTAGCGCGACTGTTCAACTGGCGGTAGGTGAGGCTCTCCTGTTCAAACACCACTGCCACAGCATCAGGTGAAAGCTCCACAACAGCCTCAACTAGCTTATGAATACAGGTTTGCGGATATTCTGTTTTTGCGCTAGTGTGCTTCATCGGTAGTTGATGGCGTTTTACTTGGGTTAACAGTGACAATTCGTCGAGCCGTCAATCTTCGGAGAAGCAACCAGACTTTCTAGGGCTTTCTGACTTGCAGGAGCTTTAACTTCAGAATCTTACTATTTTTGGGAATTAATACGTGTAATTATTTTTGTTGCTTTTTGTTAACTATCTTTTCCCGAAAAAGTAAAGGATTGAAACAAGTAGAACTAACTGACGAGTCAGGGGATGTGGAAAAAGGGGTAAAACTAGGGTTCGTGTCACCTGGGGCTTGTGTAGCTGGAGAAACCTTGACTGTCAGTGGAAAGATAATATTGCCGTTTTTTGAGAGTGTTATCTACATTACAGTTGAGGACTGACGCTGAGGAAAGAAACTTTCATTCAGATGACTAAAATCCTGGGTGCGCTCGAAGGAGTCAATACTAAGCACTTCAAAAACTGGTTTAGAAGCTGCTGCTACTGTACTTGATAAACCAGGAATCGGCTGTAAGTGCTTGTATCATTAACCAAACATATCAATAAACCGGAATGCAATCGCCCTCTCCTAACTTGCCGACTTCTGAACCGCCGCCTTAAGAAATACCCCAAATCAATGCAGCAATGCAGTATTTGCGGCAAACTTTCTGGTATCGGGTCGAGTTTACCAAGCATGAAGATAGAACGGCACGGTCAGGCCAAAATACTCACGCAACAGGAAATCGAGCTTTTGTTCAACGAAGGTTTGCAAACCTCACGCGATCGGGCGATGAGCTCTATAAGTCAAGAAAAATCAAAATAAGTCAAGAAAAATCAACCTAAACCAAGAAAATCAAAATAAGTCAAGAAAATCAGAATAAGTCAAGAAAATCAGAATAAATTAAGAAAATCAACCTAAACCAAGCTAAAGCACGGTTTATCTACTGGTAAACCGAAAATAAACTAGCTCGTGATCGAGCTACCGCATCAAGCTGATCGCCCGTTTTGCAGGCTAAATGACGGATTTTGGATTTTAGATTTTGGATTGGGAATAATCTCGATCGAACCCAGTTCCCGAATTGCTGGGTAGTTCCGGGCAATCGGACTTAAAAGTCAAAATAAGTCAAAATAAGCGCTATTCCCTACCAACTACCGGGGATTAATCAGAGGCGATTGGCTATGAGTTTTCATGAGTTTTCATGAGTTTTCATGAATTTTTTATGCTCTTTTATGTCTTATATATGCGATCGCCCATCAATTTTTAGCGGCTGTTACTGGGCAAATTCCACCATCCGCCGACGATCGCTAGAACATCGGCGGCTGCAAGAAAGGCCCGCGCCGATTTCCGCCTCCAAATCCCTTTGAACAGCCGAAGCTACGGCGGGGGACTGGTAGCTGATCGCGTCCTTGATTTTTTTAGCTTTCCTCACGTGCGATCGGTGGTGGAGCCAGTAGGGATTGGAACTGGTGCTGTTCGATCGGAGTCAGTTCGACCCTTCCGGGCGGCTCGATCAGCGTGTCCGTTTTGGCAGACTTCTTTGAGCACTGCTGCCCAGATGGGCGGCGAACTCTTGCTGAGGCTTCGGAGATTGCAGCACGGATGAACTCAAGGCACTCCTGATGGGTAGCAGGGTCGATCGCCAGTACCGATCAGATAGCTTGGACGCATTCGGTGGCTAACGAATTATTCGACATCTTCAATCACCTCCGGCTCAGGTGGGGTTTGTGGATCGACCTCAGTAGATGCAGCATCGCAATCAGAAGTGCTCGCCCGACTGTATCGGCTGTGACTGGGATTGTTTGGAGTTGGCTAAAATCCTGCAAGCTTCGTTCTCCTCAGGAGTTAAACAGTCTTTAACTGCTGCTTTGAGGCGACCTGTCCTGTCCCGATCCATTGATGTTCTGGCAGCTTCTCTCACCGCTACCGAATCTTTTTCTGCGATCGCTTTCCGCAGTGTGGCAGCTATCTGCTTAACCAATTCGGCGTCAAATTTTGGTTCCGATTCGGTGGGGGCGATCAGATCGGGATTTGGCTCTCCCGGTAGCGGCGCGATCGGATTGTTGGTAATTTGAGCCGACGGTTCGATGATTGATCGAGGTAGTGACGCAGAGGTAGTGACACCTTCCAATCCTTGCTCTGAAAAGGATTCGCTGGTTTGGGAACAGGTGTCACTACCTCTGTTCTCTAAACTTTCCCCAGATTTAGAATTGTTAGTTTCGTCTGCTGCTTCAACAACATCGTTAGTATTTTGGGAAAAGTTTGATGAAAAGGTAGTGACAGGTGGTGACACTTGTTCTGAGATTGTTGCAGAGAGCGGGTTTAAGGGTGTCACCACCTCTGTCACCACCTCGTCACCACCTGTCACTACCTTCTCCCAATACCATTGGGGTTTCCCATCAATTCGTTTTTGGAGGGGAGCTTTTTTCCAACCATTGCGACGCAGGATACTGCCTACGCGCATTTGTTCTGCCTTCCCTTGATGCTGCAATTCTATTGCAATGGCTTTATTTAGGAGTTCGCTGATAGTACAGATGGATTTGGTTTGTAGGTAGCTCAGGATGTCTACTTCCCACGCATCGCTTGATTGCCAGCCTTGATTGGCTTGTGTAAGTAAAGCGTCTTCCTCGGCAGTCAACCACCATTGCTCACCGGCGCGGTAAAGTTGAACGGCGGCCGCCCAAATCCGATCGCGCTCTTCTCCTAGCATTTGGATGGGGATTTTTTGCTTAACGGGAATCACCCAGTAACGTCGCTCGCCCGTGGGGTCATGTAAAAATTCTTGACCGTTGGTTGAGCCTACAAAAATCGATGTTCGGGGGAAGTCTTCAATAGCTCTGCCATAAGGTCGCCGCAAGCTATCGATACGAGATGACAAGAATGCTTTGAGTTGCTCAACTTCCTTTCGCCTGTAAGCAGTCTCGAACTCAGAAAACTCCAGCATCCAGTAGCGTCGGAGTTTGAGTTTTTCATCTTTTTCGTTGGCATCGTTGAGGTTGTCGGTGAACCAAGCTTTGCTTGTGAGTGTTTCCCAAAATGTTGATTTTAGGAAGCCTTGGTCGCCTTGGAGTATGCAGAGTGTATCAACCTTGCAGCCAGGCTCAAAAACCCTTGCTACAGCAGCAATTAGGGTGCGTTTAAGCAGTGTCGCGTGTAACGCGTTATCTGTGCCGAAGTATCGCAGAGCAAGGTTTTCTAAGTTGATTGGCTCGACATCTGCGACAGAGGTCAAATAGTCTCGAACAGGGGAGTAAGTATTTCTCTCTGCTGTCGCGATCACCAAATCCGAAGCTTTTTCCTTGTCAATATCTGTATCCAATTCCCGCGCTACCCGGATGTAGACTCGATCGAGCTTGCACGTTTCCCCGTCCATTTCTACCTGCTGAGTCATCTCGTTAAACCGTAGACGCTCTCCCCACTGAGTCTCGATCAGATTTAGCAGTTGTTTGGTTTTAGACTTGGCCGGCGAGTTGTCGCCACCTGATTCCTGGTCAAAGCTTCGTTTAAGTGAAGCAACTGCACCCTTATTTTTTTTGCTACCGTCCTCATCACCGATTGCCAGATTTTGCTCATGCTCTTTATCTTGTTCTGCTCGCGAATGCAATTCCTCCTCGATACGCCGAATAAATTCTTCGGGATCATGAGCGCTCAAAATTTCCTTAATGTCACCTTTCTCTGCGTCCGGGTATAACAATTTTGAGTCGATAACTATGCAGGGAATTTGGAGCCTTTCGCACGTTGCCAGCAATAATTGTTCCGTTTCGTCACCACCGCCCGCAAAATAAGGAATTGCCCTGCATCCCGCATTCTGCAATTGCCCGATCGTTCGCTCAATAGCTTCTTCGTCCTTCGGTAAGATGACGGAACCGATACTATATTGTCGAGCAAATTCCACATCACTTTCAGTGGCAAGCAGCAAGGGGGACACAGGCTCGTTGACGGGGGTGTCTCCCAAAATTTGCAGTATCGTGTCAAGTTGCTGTCCGGCTGAATTTTCGGTTGGCTCAATTTGCAAAATTTTCAAGTTAGCCGGAATAGCCACCCCAACTTTTTGACTCTGAGCCTGTTGCTTGGTTTTTTTGACAGGCGATCGTTTTTTAACTTCTTGCCGCTGCTGCTCCAACTTTTTGAGCCAATCTTTGTAGCTCAAAATCGTAAGGGAACTCTCCCAGTTGTCTGAGCCCTTATTAAAAATTAAATCGTCAACACCCTTACCTAATTCCAACTCCCACGTCGGGACAGTAATTACGCAGCCCGCTCGCGATAGTGCCACGCCAAGTGCTATCAAGGCATTTTCAACTTCAGGTTTTTCAATAATGTCGGAGTCGTAAAATGGCTCGATCGGGCGCCCCTTCACCGCAAATTTTTTCAGGGTTGGCACTAGCTCTGCGCCACGTCCGCGCGTCGCCATGTCTACGCCGCTGATCGAAACTGCAATAATTCCCTGAGCCAGTAATGAAAGCGCTTTTTTCCCCCCCTCGGCAGGAGAAACTGGTAGTTGTGGATTGTCTAGCACCCACTGCCAGAATTGAGCTGTTACCTCATCCGAATCATTTACGATCGCCATACCGTCCGGCATCGGCACAGAATAACGATCGCTAACTTTACGCCACACCCAGCACGGCACTCTAAAACACGCCGCATCGTAAGCCCGTTTTTGACTCAGGTACTTAGCCAGATTCCCATTTGGAAAAGCAAATTGTTCGTCTGGCTTGAATTGCCCGATACCTGTGTCAAAACCTGTTTCAGGGTCTATGCCAGTAAATAGCCAGCCGATCGGCCCCACATATCCCTTCCAATCCAGAAATTCGGCAATCTGGTGAGTGCACTCCACCGATCGGATGCTCATCCGAGCTAAATCTTCGGGGATGGCGCTCGCTGCAAATTCTTTGAGGTGCGCGGCAGAAAGAGTATGGGCGATCGGGCGCTTTCTCTTTTGCTCGCGATCAGCGGACAGTAGCTGCTTAACCTCGCTCGCTGGTCGGATAGCTTCTTGAATCTCCTTGCCACTACAACCACCTTTGTAGCAAGTATATCCAGGGCCTTTTTTGTCGATACTAAAGTTGGGGTCATTACATACCGGGCAGTGGTACTTTTTCCCTTTTGCTGGGGTCAACCGCTCCAAGTAGTCGCGGATGTCGAAGTTGTGGATATTGGCTACCATTAGACCGCACCCCCGATCGCTTCAAAGGTAGGTGCTGAAAATCCACGGTCAACTGTCGTTAGAAGCGGGGAATGTGGTAAAAGTGAGTTGTAGTCTGGGGTTGAAGACTTTTTACCTCTATGGGTAGTGTAAGAATTCTGGGAACGTGCGATCGAATCGCTACAGCTAGCCAGCAAGCTAGCATCAACCATCACAGCGCCTTGATAGCGTGTGCTTTGTGAAACCAGATATGTCATGATATTTGTAAGACCGCTCCTTGTGGCGGTGATTTCCTAACTTTGTTACTAAAACCTGCCAAGATTTTTCGGAGACAAAGTTAGGGTTTATAAAAAAACAGTAAAGAGCGCTGGAAGTGTTACGCTGCCAGCGCTTCTTCGTTTTGAGGTGGGATTTTGCTGTCTAATTCTAAGTGTCTATCGAGATGCCCAAGGTAAATCCATAAAGCCTCTTCAACAAACACCGATCGATCCACTTCAAAAGATGCAGAATAATCATTCAGGGCCTGGATTAATTCTGGCGAGAGTGCGAAAGAACAACGTAATTTTCGAGTCGCTGGTAGCATAATAACTTTCCTAACTTTTTGCTACTGACAATTATAGCTGTAACCCTTGGCTAGTGGGATCGTCAGGGAAATATTCCGAGCGAGTAGGTTCTTTCAAAATACCAGATGGCAATTGAAATCCTTTAAATTTGTAAGTTTTCTTGGCGTTTTTCAAGAAAACTTATAGCTACTCACTATATCATCCCATGAAGTAACTTTTGCACGCGCGGGAAGTTCAAGCGAATGCTGAAATTTGGCAGTTAAAGCATTACTTGTTTACAGTAAGTTCTGAGATTTGGTAAGAATATGGTGAAAAAGTTAAGAAGCTGATTGCTTTTAACATCCCCCACACTCGCGTGCTTGAAAGGTTCACGCTCCTCTGTACCAACCATTCCCAAATCTGGGAATTTTAGCCTCTTCTCAAAAATCGTCACCGGGCGAGCGATCGCCCCAGTCTCTCTAGCTCGGTTCGGTTGGTGGCAAGCCGACGCGAAAAATCTGTTCAGCCGTCAACCTCAATTCTGAGAAAGCTAGCGACTCAATCCGATCGTCCCCCCTAAACTGTGTGACCTGGTATTCTCCATCTACCAACTGGCAAACCGAGAGTGTGGGTTGTTTGAGATTGCCGATGAACTTGCGACCGCCTAAACCGAGATAATCAACAATCCAGTATTCGGGAACGCCCATCTCTTCATAATCGGCAAACTTGAAATGGTAATCATCCCGCCAGTTCGTGCTAACGACCTCTACAGCCAGCCGAACAGAAGACCCCATCGTGATGATGGATTCCCTATCCCAGCGCGGTTCGTTTGCGAGAGCTGCTTCGTCTAAGACAATTACGTCGGGCTGATAACCAACTTCATCACGAATGGGTTTAAGCAGGCAGTCACCGGGGATAAAGTAAGGCAATTTCAGTCGCCTGATTTCTGCACTGATTTCATCCCTGGTAAAACCTGTAACACGGGAATGGGGGCCGGTTCCTAAAGGCATTTCGACAATAACTCCTTGGTGTAGCTCGTAGCGACGGACAGAGTTTTCTGGATACCAAGCGACGAACTCATCAAATGTGACTGTCTTGGTTTGGGTTTGGATCATGGTTGCTTGTTTCCTTTGCTAGACATTTGTTAGATAGTCGCTAGACATCAACTAGCACTTTTACCTGCCTTGCCCCGTTTTGCTTTCGCCGCTATTGCTGGCTTTGTTTCTGTTGGCTGCGGGTCAGGGGGCGGCGGTTCGGATGGGCGATCGGCAGTTTGAGGAAGCCGATTTGCTTTGTCCTTAGTTTCTATCAATATTTTCAAAGCTTCTTCTAATAGCTCACTCTGAGTGATGCGTTCGGTTGCACAAATTATGCGGAACTGTAACGCCAAATCTTTATGGACATAGCCAGAAACTTGCTCATAGTCTGGGTCATTGCGCTTGGTAGCCATTAAATCGCACTCATATCTATTTGAAATCATTATTTCACGTCCTCCTGAATTCTGTTGTGCATGAATCTATCGTGATTGCATGAACTCATGCTATCATACATTCATGAACGCAATACAGCCACTTCAGGACGTAAAACGGTTCGCCGTACCAGCCCGCGAGGTTGCTCTTAAGTAGCTCGAAAAGCGTCTCAAACTTATATCCCACAAGGGACACACGCTCACCATGACAACTTCATACAGACCAGCCACTTATGGCGGAATCCAGCCACATCGTGCCGTGACACGTCCACAACTGGCGGTAGACCCAGGCAATCGTTTTACAAAATGGGTTGACTGTCAGACAGTGCGGTCAATCCCGTCTTACGTCAAGGAATTGGCGGACTGGGAAGAAGGGGAACACGATGCTCAATCTTTCGAGATTGGATTTTTAGCTCGAAAGTATAGTCAAAAGTTAAGAACCCGATCGCCCCTCGCATCCCCCAAACTCGATCTGCAGCAGCTTCAGTTTTGCCCGCCACCGTTGCCACGGTTTCGGAGCTGGTTGTTGAGGTATTGCCAGATGTCGCGAATTTCTGTCTGAATGATTCGCATTTGCTCCCTCCATTCGTTTTGCTGCTGCTGGAGTAGCCTCAGCGCTTCTTGATGGTTCTGGATTGCTGAAACCATGCGATCTACTCGATCTACTAAACGATCGAGTAGCTCGGTGCTTGCCTGTTGCTGCACTGCAATATTGTCAACGCGCTCTGTTAGTCGGTCAATGGCTGCGGTGTTGGCGCTGGTTTGAACGGACAGCCGCCCGATCGCCGAGCGTGTTTGCCTGTTGCTGCACCGCAATCCGGTCAACGCGATCGGTCAGTCGGTCAATGGCAGCCGTATTTGCCTGCTGCTGTACGGCGGTGGCGGCAAGAATTGCTTCTATTCGGTCTAGCCGATCGGAACTATTCATTTACTTCTGCGTAATAGAGGTCAAGAAATGGCTGTCGGTATGGTTTGGGCTTAAATTGTGACGTTTTTGTTGCTAGACATCTGCTAGGCAGTAACTAGACATCAACTAGCACCTTTACTTGCCTTACCGCGCTTAGCTTTCGCCGCTGCTGGTTTTGCTGCTGCGGTTGGTTCCGCTGCGGCTGGCTCCGGTTCTGTTGGCTGTGAGTCGGATGGGCGCTCAGGAGTAGAGCGTTCTTGATAAGCCTGTCGAACAAGCATCTCTATCAAATTTGAGAGAGTGCGACTTTCTGATTGTGCCCATCCCTCTAAACCGTCTTTGAGACTTGGCTCGCAAGTAAATGTAATTTTCGCTTTTTTAGTAACTCCCATAAGCTCCGAAGATATCAGATATCTTCAGTAAACCTCAGAAGCTATCCTCGTAACCAAATTTCAGAAGACTTCAGAAGTTATTTGACAGCTTCGGAAGCTATCTGCTATTATAACACTCATAGGCGCAAGAAAGCCAGTTCAGGGCATAAAACGGCTTCACGTGTACTCCCGCAGGGTTGCCCCGAAACAGGCTCGAAAATCGTCTCAAACTCTTACCCCACAAGGGAAAACTGAACGATGATAACCGAATACTCTCAAACCGTGCGTGGCGGAATCCAGCCACATCGCGCCGCTGTGCGGACACAACTGGCGGTAGATCCAGGCAATCGTTTTACAAAATGGGTTGACTGTCAGACAGTCCGCTCGATACCGTCTTACGTGAAGGAATTGTCTGACTGGGAAGAGGGCGGAAGCGACGATCAGAGCTACGAAATCGAGTTTTCTGGCCGCCGTTACTTGGTCGGTCGGCTCGCTCAGTTGATGGGTGGCTCTCCGGCTTTCGAGTCTGGCAAGGCTGACTTGGCACACTTGCTGATTTTGCCCGCGCTTGCCAGCGACAGCCCGCAGCGAATTGAAAGACTCATCATCCCGACGCCGGACAGCCGGAACCAGGCAACCATCGCCAAACTGAAGGAGCTCGAAACGAC
>Ga0164302_10000088_pt1 | contig 20947 bp, 24 predicted proteins | sample Whisoiple_202_MG_FD_109714 | JGI IMG/M metagenome (GOLD analysis project Ga0164302, IMG submission 109714) | Soil microbial communities amended with pyrogenic organic matter from upstate New York, USA - Whitman soil sample_202_MG | ecosystem: Environmental > Terrestrial > Soil > Agricultural... | reverse complement strand
CGGACCGGGAGCGCGCTACCATCGCTATTCTCGCTTCACTCGTCACGCTCGCATGGCCAACAGCCATCGGACAGCTTTCATCCATCGCTATTGCAGGTATCGCCGGATCAATAATCTTTCCCGGTGCGGCCTCTCCTGCGGTCTCGCACATGCGTTTTCCTGTCAGTCGAAAGACCGGCATCGCCGCATGGATTATTTTCTTCGCACTGCTGTTGGGGTTACCGTTTTTGCGACAATTATCCCAGAGCCATGCGTTAGAAATTTTCGACAGTTTTTTCCGCGTCGGCTCCCTCGTTTTCGGCGGCGGCCACGTAGTTCTACCGCTGCTTCAGTCCGAAGTCGTGGGTCCAGGATGGGTCACGAACGAGCAATTTGTCGCCGGCTACGGTGCCGCCCAAGCCGTACCAGGACCGCTGTTTACGTTCTCTGCATACCTCGGCGCTGTTATGGGTGAACCGCCGAACGGATTGCCGGGAGCGCTTTTAACGCTGGTCGCGATTTTCCTTCCTTCCTTTCTGTTGATCGCCGGTGCTCTCCCTTTCTGGGATCTTCTTCGCTCCGTGCCGGTTTTTCAGTCCGCTCTGAAAGGTGTAAATGCGGCAGTGGTCGGTTTGCTACTGACCGCGTTGTACAAACCGGTATGGACTAGCGCAATCACTTCGCCCCGCGATTTTGGCCTCGGGCTCGTCGCATTTGGGCTTTTGATGTTTTGGAAGTGTCCGCCTTGGCTAGTCGTGGTGCTGACGGCCATCGGCGGTGAACTGATTGCACAAGTTTAATTTTGAGCCGCAGCTTTAGCTCGGAGGAGGACGTGGATAAAACGTCGAGAATTTCTCCTTTTAGCCGGTATGTCGGCGTTGTCCGGTGCGCGATTCTTTCAAGCTGTGGAGCGGCGATGATCACCCGGTTCACTTTCACCGGCATACATTTGAGTTGACTCGGATGGGCGAAAAAACGACGGCAGGAATTCTCAAGGACACGGTCAACGTGCCGCGCCGGCAAAGCGTCGAAATCGATTTCGTTGCCGATGATCCCGGTCTCACCTTGTATCATTGCCACATGCAGCTCCACATAGACTTCGGTTTCATCGGCCTCATGAAATATGCGTGAACGAGCCAGAGTGGGCGCGATGAGAATCGGACGCTTGGCCGCGGTGATCTGTTGGATCATCATCGCGCAGCGCGCCTGGGCCGGCCCGCCGTTCACCACCGATGATCCCGAACCGGTCGAATATCATCACTGGGAAATATACGTCGCTTCTCAGCTCGAACACGACAAAGCCGGCTGGTCGGGCACCTTGCCGCATTTCGAGGTCAATTACGGGGCTCTGCCGAATTTGCAGCTACATTTGATCGCTCCTGTCTCGTTTTCGGCGGCGGCACACGGTGCGACAAACTTTGGTTACGGCGACACTGAACTCGGAGCGAAGTACCGCTTCTTCGAGGAAACCGATCAGCTCCCTCAAATGGGCGTCTTTCCGCTGGTCGAGATACCGAGTGGCAGTCGCGAACGCGATCTGGGCAGCGGTCATGCGCAAGTTTTTCTTCCGTTGTGGCTACAGAAGCACTTTGGATCTTGGACCACGTACGGAGGCGGGGGGTATTGGATCAACCCGGGGAAAAATAACCACGATTGGTGGTTTACCGGCTGGGTTTTGCAGCATGAAATAACTCCGGCGCTAACGTTGGGCGGTGAAATTTTTCACGAGACGCCGGGCGAAAAAGGTGGCGGTTCCGATACCAGGCTCAACTTCGGCGGATTTTATAACTTTAGCGAGACGTATCATCTCTTGTTCTCTGCCGGCCACACGATTCAAGGTCCGAGTATATTTCAAGGTTATCTAGCCTTCCAAATAACAGTCGGCCCGCAGCAACAATCCGAACGGGCACGGAATTGATACAGAGCATACGCGCCTCGGCTTGAGAAACACTAGAGATGTAGCACGCGCAAGATAAATCATGTCGTGCTTATTTGCTTCTCGCGTTGCGTATTTCGAGATTGCAAAGTTCGAGATCGGAAGATCTTCGATCCTGATCCCCGGCGCGATCTCCCGCACGATTGACCAGCACCGAACGCGTACCGTATAACACTCGCATGCGCAATATACGTGTTAACGATGTTTTCTTATGGAATGTTCTTCTTCTCCTCGCCGCCGGCTGCGGTTCATCTGTGGCGGTTTGGACGGACGGCGAAGTGCCATTTGTCCGATCGACACCCGAAGTCATCGATCGCATGCTCGAGCTGGCGCAAGTCAGACAAGGCGACCTGATTTATGACATCGGCAGCGGCGACGGCGCGATTGTTATCCGGGCCGCCAAGAAGTACGGCGTTAGAGGTGTCGGCATCGAAATAGATGAAGGGTTGGTCGCCAAAGCACGCGCCAACGCGTTTAATGAGAAGGTCGAGAATCTAGTTGAATTTCGGGCTGCCGATGCGTTTACGGTGGACGTCTCGCCCGCGACTGTCGTGACGCTCTATATGCTGCCGGACTTCAATGCCAAACTTCGGCCGATTCTCGACCGTCAGTTAAGACCGGGGACTCGCGTCGTCTCGCATGATTTCGAAATTCCCGGTTGGGTGCCGGACCAAGTCGAATCGGTAAAAGGCGACTTTATGCATGACCATAAAGTCCTGCTGTTTGCTATCCGCTGAGTGGCGCTTTGATTGCTGCTTATCCGAATCCAGCCAACTGGTAAAATTTCGCCGGATTTGCCTCGAGAATTTTAGTTTTGGCCGTTTCGCTGATGTCCGTTCTACTTCGCAGGATCTTTTCCGCAAAGCGCTCGCGATCGCCATGGGGCATGTCCGAGCCAAAAAGAATTTGCCCGTCGCCGACAAGATCCAATACCTGCGGCAACAGCACATCTTCGACTTCTGCGCTGAAGTAGAGGTTGCCTTTTTTTACATACTCCATCGGGTCGAGTTTCTGAACCGGCGCCGTCCGCGAGACCACATTGGCTAGGTTCTTTCCGGAATGATGGAAGCGATGATGCAATCGCTCGAGAATGAAATGCACCCAAAGAGAACCGGCCTCGAGATAGACCACGCGGAGATTTGGAAAGCGGTCCAGTATGCCTCCGCTCATCATCGACACCAAGCCCATCAATACCGGCATAGAAAAAGCAATTACGCCGGACGGGTAAATGTGGCTGTATAGATTATTGAGCGATGGGCACGCCCAGCCGACGTGCACCGCGAGGGGTAGATCGGCCTCGGCTACCGCTTCATAAAATGGCGGCAGACTTGGATCATCGAGCAAACGATCGCCCGCCGTGCCCAAGATCATCATGCCCACCGCCCCAAGTTTTTTCGCTTCCTTGACCTGACGCACGGATGCGGGAATATCGTCGAGATTGACAACTCCGACCCATTTCAGCCGCTCCACACCCCCCAAGACATCTCCGAGCCAGCGATTGTAGGCATCGCACATCGCGGTGACATAAGCCGGGTTGCAGCTCAGCGGATAAGCGAGAAACAGGGTGGGATAGAGAACCTGGAGCCAAATATTTTCTTCGTCCATGATCTGCAGCCGCTCATTGAGATGTGTTAGCTCCATGCTGCCGATGGTGTCCGGTTTGCGCCGGGCGTGGCGCACCGGCTTTCCCTGATAGCTCACCGGCGTGCCAAGATTGTTGCAACCGCGGCCGACCCTTCGCGGAAAGAGCTGTTCGTCGATCATCCCGTAGGCCAGACCTTCTTCATTGCCGGCGATAACCTGCGGCCGCTGCGACCGGAACGCCGGATCGAAATACTCGTCGCTGAAAGTAATCTCATTTTCTTCGACGTGACCGTCGGCATCAATGACGCGCATAAAAACTCCTGTGAACTCGATAGGATATCGGTCTTATAACAACCTTGGTTTACCCTCTTCAACCATGACAAACATTGCTCTCGCACGAGGCTCCGTTGCAATCGAGCGGGCGTTCATATTTCTCATCTCGAGTGGCGGCGAGAAATCTTGCGATCTTGAATTATATGTGAAGAAAGATTTCTCGCCTCCGGCTCGAAATCACGGTTGCGAGCGAGGGCGTGATGGAATCACAGGCGCCAAAAGTTTTCTAGACCCGGCACAACGTTATTATGCGGATTCCGTGCTAACGGAAACTTTTCAGGAAAGTGCAACCAGCCTGTCGCCGCTGCTCACTGCCAGCCGTAGAAACGTTTGGCGTTTTGCCCCAGAATCTGTGCCTTGGCTTCATCCGAAATATCTTTTCGCTCGCGAATGGTCGAAACCACGTGCGGGAACATGCCGTCCCAGTGCGGATAATCAGAGGCGAATAAAATTTTATCCGCACCGATGCGTTCGATGACGTACGGAACGGTTTCTTCCTCCGGTTCGAGGGCGAAAAATAGATTGCCGGATTTGACATATTCGCTGGGTTTTTTCTTGCACAGCGGCGCTTCGACTTTACCGCGTTTTTCCCATTCTTCGTCCATGCGCTCCATCCAATAAGGTACCCACCCCACACCACACTCGAGGAATGCGATCCTGAGCTTCGGGAAACGTTCAGGCACACCGCCATAGATCAGCCCCGCGAACTGAATGAATGTCTCCACCGGGCGGCCGATGGTATGCATGTAAATGAAGCTGTCGAAGCGATTGTCGCCTGCCGGGCCTTCGCGGCGGTTATGAACACAGAGTGGAACATTGACACGCTGCAATTCCTCGTACAACGGCCAGAAATTTTGCGAACCCAAATGCTCTTTCATACCCTGTGTGGCAACGGCGATGGCGACGAGGCCGAGCTTGCTGACAGCTCGATTGGCTTCTTCGGCGGCCGCTTTTGGGTCTTGCAGCGAGACCAGCGCAATGCCGCGTAACCGCGGACTTTGTTTGCAGACCTCGGCAATGAAATCGTTGTACGCGCGCGCGTAAGCCACCGCGTAGTCGCGCTCGATCAAGCTGTTGACGGAAAAACTGCTGGTGGGAAATAATACGGAAACATCGATTCCCTCTTTGTCCATATCCTTCAGACGGGTCGGAACGTCGTTATGCTCCATACCGCCCAACATGCCGCCCATGTTCGTATCCATGCCGTCGGATGGCAGCAGTGCCCCGGTCCGTTTCGAATATGGCGGTGGCAAGTGCCTCCGCAAGTCACTGGGCGTTTCGACGATATGCCCATCTGCGTCGATAATATTCATGACAACCCTCCTGGAATTTCGTCGCGAGTGTCGACGAGCCGAAGCTTATTCGGCGGATAGAAAGGTGTCAAACGGCGGAATGATGAGGAGGTTATTTTTGAGAAGAGCGGTTGGGGTGAGATTTATCGACGCCGGCCGGTTGTGATCGGAACCGGCTGATTGATCGCAAACGACTCGACGTCATCGTCTTTAAGCTCGCGAGTTTTTTCCACTTCGGCTTCACGCGCTGTCAACACTCGCACCTGACCCTGAGCCATAGGCTTGGAGTAGGTTTTGATCAGCCAAACTTTACCGGTGAAGCGGTTCATCTTGTAAGCGGTATCCACCGGCCCGCTCGGTGGAGTGATCGTATACACTCCACCGAACAGAAAAGCGACGACAAGAACCAGTACCGCGGCGGCTCCTGCCCAGAGGATTTTTTCATTGATAAATGTATTCATTTGGTTCTCCTCCGCGGAACGTGCCTGGTTAGTATTCGCTCCTCTGGCGCTGCAGCCGCTGTAACTCCTGGCGCTGGCGGTCGAGCTCGTACTGATTACGATTGATCTGCTGCTGTTGCTGGTAGTTAGTGTTCTCTTGACCCTGCAGCTGATCGCCCACTAGCGCACCTGCACCCAAGCCCAATGCGCCTCCGATCGCCGCTCCGGCACCCGGATGACCCACTGCAGAGCCAACGAGGCCACCAGCGGCGGCGCCACCTAAGGCACCGATGCCTGCGCCTTTCTCGCGCGTGCTCAAAGGCCCGCCCGCGCAACCTGTCAACAAGAGTGCTCCGGCAAGAAATGCAGTTCCCGTGCTTTGTGCAATCGTTTTAGCCAACATAAATGGTCCTCCTCTCATTGTCCTAACGAGCTAGTCGTTTTTTCCTTTGCGTTTTGCTTTCTCGAATTTACGATTGGACTCCCTCGGCGTATCGCTTTGCTCATGCAGTTCGCGTCGTTTCTCGGCACGCACCCAACCTTTTTCCGGATCGGCCGACCATTGCGCATTAGTATTAGCCGAACCTCTTTCGCTCATGTGATCCGCTGCCTTGCCCCCCCGTTGAACCTGCTTCGCTGCGGCCGCTGCGCTTGCTTTCGTCGGCCAATTCGGCAGAAGCGCGATCGCGAGAATTAGGCTGACGACAAGCTTAGTCGGTTTCATGGCGGGTCTATTCTTACGAATTTGAAGCTATCGAATCCGGACCTCGAACTTTTAGAGCCTGCTCAAGCGGCTTTAGATCCACCTTCGAAATGTTTTCGTTCACATGCCGCGCCATCTCGCTTAGGATGGCCAAAATCGCCATGTAGTTAGGTGCCTTCGTGCTCATGTCCTTGGAAGGTTCTTTGGTAAATTTCTTCATGTTCCTATGCTATGGCAACCGCGGTGCCAGAAAGAAATACATTACCAATCAAGTACTTACAAGAATCCTGCTGGCTGAAGCCGAGTAAAATTGGCCGCACTACGGAAAAATTACCGGCACCGAGGCAGGGACAAAAACTGGATCTATGGAGTGGTCAGAATCCTTGAGCGGGATCAGCGAACCGCGCGCAGCGCTTGGATCCGTTCTGACGTTGCCGGATGGCTGGATAAGAATCCGCCGCCGCTGTCGCCGTTTTGGCGTGCGAGCCAAGAAAGCGTGTCGATCATAGTTTGTTTAGAATAGCCCGCACGCTCGAGCAACGTCACTGCATGTCGGTCGGCTTCAAGCTCCATTGGGCGGGTATAATTGTTCGTAATCAGCGAGCCGGCAAGCGGCGCCAGTGCGCTGCTGCCGGGAAAAAATTGTTCGAGAAGGGCGACGCCCATGCCAACACCCGCGCCAACCATTTGTGCTCTCGCCGGGTGGCCAAGGTCTTCGTGGGCGATTTCATGAGCCAAAACGCCGCGCAATTCATCGTCATTGGCTTGGCTCAGTAACGCCCTTGTAACGTAATATTGTCCGTCGCCCCCGCTAGCGGCATTAATCTCCGAGTTGTCTAGAATAGAGACACGAATATCATCGACCGGCAGGCGGTGATTTGTAACCCTTAAGAGCGGCAGCATGACCCGACGAACCCGATCCATCTGCTGCTCTAGTCTCGCGCTATTGACCTCTCTGGAGCTACGATCTGTCCGAAAGCTATACGCGGGTGGCGCAACCAGGAGGAGCCCGAGTAACCCTGCCGAAAATGTTCTTGCAATATGTTTTCCCATGGCGATGCTCCTCAACCCGCTACAAGTTAGACGACCGTCGGCCCCATCGGTTAACAAATGGCCGTCGGCAACCGCCGTGCCAGACGTAACCGCGTGAGACTCTGTAGGTTTTAGTCGGTGCGAACTGGAAAAAATTTCCCTGGCGAAGAAGATATTACTCTTTTGAGTACAAGGCGAGCTTGGCGTTTAAAGTCTTTGGCGTGATTCCCAGAAGCTGAGCAGCTTGGGTTTTGTTGCCGCCAGTGGCGCCAAGTGCTCGTTCGATGGCCTGACGTTCAGCTTCGGCAAGCGACAACGGCGCAAGCTCGGACTGCTCCGCCGCCACAGGCGTGGTCAAACAATACTGCTGAAAGTCTTTGGCCGTAAGATGGCTGCCGGTCGCCAAAACGGTAACGCGCTCCATGGCATTACGGAGCTCACGTACATTACCGGGCCAGGTATGGGCTCGGAGCGCTGGTGCAAAATCGTTATCCAAAGGCAAGGTTGAACGGCTGTATTTTTTTGCGAATGATTCCAAGAAATAGCCAGCCAGCAGCTCGATATCTTCACCGCGGTCGCGCAGCGGCGGCAACTCAAGGTGGAACACGTTAAGGCGATAAAACAGGTCCTGACGCAGCTTGCCCTCTTTCACCGCGGCCGCCGGTTGGCGGTTGGTCGCCGCGATCACTCGAACCGACACAGGAATATTCTTATTGCCGCCGATGCGCCGTATCTGACCCTCCTCGAGCACCCGCAAAAATTTCGGCTGGATTTCCAGCGCCATCTCGGTAATCTCATCCAGAAAAAGCGTGCCGCCATCGGCTTGCTCGAAGCAACCCACGTGGCGATCCACAGCGCTTGTAAACGCGCCCTTTTCGTGACCGAACAGCTCGCTTTCCATCAATGTGGGCGAGATCGCCGCACAGTTGAGCGCAAGAAAGTTTCCCTCCCGGTGCGACGACAAGTCATGCAGCGTTTGCGCCACGAGTTCCTTGCCGGTGCCGCTCTCGCCGCTCACTAGCACCGCGGCGTCCGTGGGCGCGACCTGACCGATCTGCTGATACAGCCGCCGCATCGGTGGAGATTTTCCGATCAGAGCTCCATAGGATCCGAGCGGCGACTCCAATCGTTCACGGAGCGCGCCCTCCTCCCGGGCCAGTGATACCTGCTTTAAACCCTTTTCCAGAACATCGCGCAGCCGCTTGGGCTCGAGCGGCTTGGGCAGATAATCGTAAGCGCCTAGCTTGATCGCCTGCACGGCAGAGTCGATGGTCGCTTGCCCGGTGACAAAAACGATCGCGATCTGCCGCACCCGCTCGCCGAGCGCAGTCACAAACTCCAATCCGTTCATGCCCGGCATCATCAGGTCGGTCACGATCGCGCGAGGTAGCTCATCATTGCAAATTTTCAGAGCCGATCTGCCATCGGCCGCTTCGATGGGTTGATACCCCCAATCATCGACGAGAACAGCCAGGCCGGCGCGCGTCGCGCCGTCGTCATCGACGATCAAAACAGTCGGTCGCGGGCGCGCCACTAGTGAATCGACTCCATTGGCAAGGAGATACGAAAAGTCGCGCCGCTCCCATGGTTATTACGGTCTTCGTAACTGAGAGAACCACCGTGGGCTTCGACGATGAGTTGGCTCAGCGGTAAGCCGATCCCGCTGCCGTTCGCTTTGCTGGTTTTGCCGAACTCGAAAATTTCCGAGCGCCGCTCCGGCGGCACGCCGGGACCGTGATCGCTGATATCGACGATCAATTGATCACCGTTTGCTTTGGTCGCGACGTCAATCTCACCCCCGTTCGGTTGCGCTTCCATCGCGTTGCGCAGGAGGTTATCGAAGGTTTGCCGGAGGCGGGTCGCATCGCCTTGAATCGGCCATGGTCCGGTAGGCGGCGCGGCTGCCAGATTGATCTTTTTGGCAGCACAATCGGATCTGACGCTTTCCAGGCTCATGGCCAAGACTTCGGCCAGATCCACCGGCTTTTTTTCCATCGTGACCGGCGCCGAGTAGTCGGTAAAATCGCGCACCAATCGATCGACTTGACGAAGGCTCGAATCAAGCGCCGTGATAGACCGCAGCGATTGCGCGCCCTCGCCCTCGTCGGCGGCAAGCTTACTGCGCAATACCTCCAAATGAATCGCCAAAGCGTTCAACGGCGTCTTCACTTCGTGGGCAAGCGTGCGGGCCGCGATGGCTAAGCGCTGGACTGGCGCGGGTACGCCGACATTCTTCCTTTGTTTCATGACTAAACGATCGATCAGATCCAAGCTCGCGCCGACCTCGTCACGACTGGCATATTGAGGCCGGTGCGCGTAGGTTCCCGCTTCAGCCTGGCGCAAGGTATCGCTGATCAAGCGAAACCGGCGGGTATACAACGCTGTCGTTAGAAAAGCACTGACCATCGCAACGCCGCCGCCGAGCACAAACAGCAAAATTACCTGATGCCAAAGTCCCGACAATAAGCCCGTCCAGTCCGCGGGGTTAATCCACAGTCTCAGGCCGCCCGGACCGCGCACGCCCGACGGCATCTGCAACGGCACCCAAACATCGTAATAGTCGATGGTTCCCTGGCGCTTCGCATTGATAATAGGCTCACGGTTGCGCAATTTGTCCATCACGCTGTCTGCGGCTGGAGGCTTATTTTTCTCCCCCTCGACCGAGCTATACAGCAAACGCCCCTCACCGTTGACGACCCACATCGCTTCGATGCTGGCGCTGCGATCGACAAATGCCTGCATCAACCCGGTTACTTCCGCATGACGCGGCGGCGCGTAACGGGTTGTGGTGGTTGTCGACCTTGCCGGGCTTCGACCGGGCAGGAGATTGCCGAGAAAATTCCAAAAAGAGGACTGCGTCCTTTGTTCTTGACGCGACTCCACGACCACCGAGCGTTCTCGCAGGCTGTCGGCGAGTGCGATTTCGACCTGCCGGGCCATTAGCAGGGCGGTTTGAAGCGTTGTTTCAGTTGTGAGGCGCTGGTTAATCCACCAGATGCCGGTGCCGAATATACCGAATATCACAATCACGGTGCCGAAGAAGACGGTCACCTGCTGCTGGCGAAGACTCATGCTGGGCGCTAGGATACCAGATCGGCCAACTAGCGGAAAGCTAGGTTCTTGCGCAAAATCGCCGGCTTGCGTGCTCGCATCCTTTATTGCATAGTGAATTGGATGCTAACCGACAGTTTTAAAAGACCACTAAAGGATTTACGCATCTCGGTGACCGACCGGTGTAATTTCCGCTGCACCTATTGTATGCCCCTCGATCACTATGAATGGATCAATAAGAAAGAAATCCTTACTTTCGAGGAAATTTCACGCTTGGCCAGGCTCGCGGTTGAACTCGGTGTCGGGAAGATCCGTCTAACCGGCGGTGAACCGTTAGTGCGTCAGGATTTGCCGAGTTTGGTTGAAAACCTCGCTTCAATTCAAGGCTTGAAAGACCTTTGTCTAACCACCAATGGCGCTCTCTTGGCCGAGCGGGTCAACGCCCTGAAGAGCGCCGGGCTGCGGCGAGTGAACATCAGCGTCGATACGCTGGATGCCGAGAAATTTACAATCATGACTAAACGCGGTGATCTCGACAAAGTTCTCGAAGGAATCTTTGCTGCTAAGGAAGCGGGACTCGCGCCGATCAAGCTCAACGCCGTAGTCGAACGCGGCGTCAACGAGGACGATATTATTCCGCTGGTGGAATTTGCCCGCCAGCACGGTTTTGGTATGCGCTTCATCGAATACATGGACGTCGGCAACTCCAACCATTGGACATCGGCGAAGCTGGTGGCGAAAAAAGACATTATCGAAAAGATCAACGCGCACTATCCGTTGAGGGAGGTCGGGCGCGACCAAGGGAGCGCGCCCGCCGTGGATTACGAGTTTATCGATGGCGCAGGCGATATTGGTGTCATCGCGTCGGTAACGGAACCTTTCTGTAGCAGTTGCACCCGACTTCGTCTCACTGCCGACGGGAAACTGGTGACTTGTCTTTTTTCCCAGCAAGGACAGGACGTCAAAGCTTTGCTGCGCGGTGGCGCAGATGACGATGAGCTGCGCACTTTCCTGAGTTCCATTTGGCAGAAGCGGAGCGATCGATATTCGATGGATCGCCTCGAGGCGCTGAACTCCGCCAAGTACGATCCCGCCAGTCATCGTAAGATCGAAATGATTTCACTCGGTGGGTGAGCCCTGCTGTCATTCCTTGGGCAGCAATCCGCGTTTTTCTAAGTCGGCGCGCGCTTCCGGACTCAATCTCTCCAGCGGCACAAAGCCACGATCCTGGTAAGCTCGCGCGCAACTATCGACGAAACTTTCCGTAAAAAGCTGTCCAAAACCATAGCTCGACCCGCTGCAATCAGCGGTTGCGCCGGTCTGCGGCTGGATCATTTTTACGGTTTGGCTCGTGCAAGCAGAAAGGGCCAGCAAAAATCCGGCGAACAGAATCATGTGATCGCGGCACCTACCGATTTTCATTTATCTCACCTCCTCCGATCTACCTAGTCATGAATGCTTATTAGCACGTAGGCTCATCCTCTCGTACTTCACGCTTCTAAAAAAATTGTTCTTCCGAGCCCAGGGATAAATATTTCTTCGTTGCTCAGTCCAATCGCTTAAAGTATTTAAATGCAGACTGAACGGGAGGACGCTCATGTTACTAAAAGCCAAAATCGCTCTGGTCACCGGCTCGACGCACAATATCGGCCTGGCGATCGCGCGCGCGTTCGCGCGTGAAGGCGCCAAAGTCATCGTTCATTCGCGACATGAGGCCGACGCGAAACAGATCGCCACTGAATTATCCGGCGACTATTTCACCGCCGACATGGCCGATCCGGGGCAAATCGGCGCTTTGTTCGAGCATATTAAGCGACATCACGGCCGCCTGGATCTCCTGGTGAACAGTGTCGCTCATTCGACCAAGGGCGGCGTGCTCGACACCACCTTCGAGGAATGGCGCCATGTATTGGCGATAAACTTGACCGGGTATTTTCTGTGTATTCAGCACGCCGGCAAAATGATGCTGGCGCAAGGGCAGGGCAGCATTATCAATATTTCGGCCGGTTCCGGAGAACGATCGAGTCCGGGCGGAGCCGCATATTCCGTCTCCAAAGGCGCGATCAATGCCCTGACCAAACAGGCTGCCGCCGATCTCGCGCCGACAATTCGTGTGAATGGGATAATTTCTGGACTGGTCGGTACTCCACTGGGACAAAAAGAGATGGGCAATCGCAAGCCGGAGTACGATTTTATTCCGCTGAAGCGCATCGGCCGCCCCGAGGACGTTGCTGAAGCGGCGGTATTTCTTGGTTCCGATAGAGCGAGCTACATCACGAATACGATTTTGCCCGTGGACGGCGGCCGGCTGAATTCGATGAATAGCGGCAGCGCGAGATGAGCGCCTGACGGCGCGCTCCCGCGGCAAAGTTACCGACAAACGGGCCTGTGCTTTACGTCAGCTGTAGGAGTTCGATGATTTTAGCAGCTCGCTGAATTTCGCGAGCTGTTTGTCTTCTAGATCGGAGACCACCGAGAAGTTCATCCCGGAACCCGTCCAGCGAATCACGTTATAGCCCTGTTGGCTCTTTGTCGTTTGAGCGAGTTGTCGACCATCGCTTGCGGGCCAAACAAACACGTTGATGATATGTTTGTCGTGCCTATAGATCAGCGCCGCAACAGGCCTGTTATTCAAATAATCGAGGCGCCCGCCGATCAAAGGAAAGCCTTCGTTTGCCGGATCAGCCACCGGCGGCGAAAAATCTAGCTTGCCATTGAACCACGGTTTCACCGTATGTTCGTCTGTCGAAGGCACGTCGGCCAGGTGATTGGGCATCAATGAGCGAATGTGACTGGCAACCACTTCCTGGGTCAAAAGCTCGTCCGACGACGGTCCGGCAAAATAGGGCACAATCATCAAGACGACCAGCGCCGCGAGCGCCAAGGGTGCTGCCATTTTGAACCAAGATCCGGAAAACCACCCCGTCGGCGCTTCGGCTTTGGCAGCTTGACGCAACGAGCGCTGGATGCGTTTTTCCAGTTCCGGAGGAGCTTTAAAATAAAGCGATTCTGTTTTAAGGCTCTGGCGAATCATTTGGCGATCACCGTAATCCTGCGCACAGGCCGCGCAGCCGTGCAGATGTTCTTCGATCTCGAGGTTACGCACCGGATCGAGCTCCTGATCCAGGTAAATATCGAGTAAGCTCTGTGCGTGACTGCAATCCATTCTAGCGCTTCTCCTTGAGCCGCGAGTAAAGAATACGCTTTAGCCTTTCGCGCGCCCGCGCCAGGCGCGACATGACCGTGCCGAGAGGAGCCTTGATTACTTCCGCGATCTGCTTGTAGGACAATTCTTCGAGATCCCGTAGAACGATGATTTCCCGGAACTCCTCCGGCAGTTCTTCCAATGATTCCCTAACCATTTTAATGTCGCCGCTCTTTAGCGCCAAGGACGAGGGATTCATCGCGTCGTCTTCGACTGTGTGAATCTCTTCATCGAAGGAGGTCGCGTTCCGGTTCCGGCGGTTTTGCTCGAGCCAGGTGTAACAGGTATTGCGCACCGTGGTGAGGAGCCAAGCGCGAGCGTCCAAGCCGTGAAAACCTTCGAAAAATTTAAATGCTCGCAAGTAGGCCTCTTGAACGATGTCCTGCGCGTCATCTTCATTGCGTGTCAACCACCGCGCCAAATTATGGGCCGCATTCATATGTGGCATCATCGCCTGCTCGAACCGCTGCAGTTTATCTTTTCCTCCTAACGTCAAGACTGCTCCTCTGGCGATTTTATTCCCCACACCACAGTTGGAGTCAGAAAGATCGCATCGTTCGCCGCGAAGTGTATTAGTCCGCTCGTGACGAGTCAATGAAGGCGCCAGGGGGTGCACGCGCTCCGAACTCGCCATGCGCATCTCTGCAGTTTGTGACTTGGTCATGCCATCTCTTCCCGGGTTTCCCACCTGAAGGACTGGATGTTCAGCGAAAAAATTCCCCAGCAATCAAAATAAAAAAAAATTTGTGCGCAAGGAATTTCATCGCGCAATTTCGGTCTAGCGGGGCACAGGCCGAAGCAACGGCCGGAAAGGAAGGCAAACAATGAAGAGCGCAAAAATACTTATACTGGGAGGCTGCCTGGTCGCGGTGTTGGTGCCGCGGATATCATCGGCCGCTTCGGCGAGCATCGTCTCCAAGGACGCTTTCGCCGACGGCAGCTACTGTCACATGAAGTTCCCGGCGATTCTTGAACGAACGCTGGGCACGGCTCAACCGGTTCTTAAGGATGCCAGCTCCGGTGACATCATCGACTTCTACGGACCGTGCAGCCACGACCCGGTTGGCAAAGATGAAGTTCATGAGCAGTTGATCCACCTGCAACATCGCCGAGCCCGCGATTACATGGATTAAGTTCGTCGGCACGATCAAAAGGGGAGAGGTTCATCATTTCTCCCCTTGAGATTTCTGTCGACCTCTGCATCGGAGCCAAGCTTTGAATTGATGGTCCGGGCCGATGGTCACAGATAGCAAAATGTTAACCAGGGTAAAGCAATCCATAAATCGCTTAGGAGATTGAGGATGAACGCAACAGGTCCGAGAACATTCCTTCTGCTATTTTGCGCATTCCTGTTTAACTCTGCCCCCGTGCGCTCCCAAGATTTGGCGACCCGCGGCCAGTACATCTTTGCAACCGCCGGAGGCTGCGCTTGCCATACCGTGCCTAACGGCATACCGAACGTTGGGGCGCGCCCATTTCCGATCCCTTTTGGAACGGTTTACAGCACCAACATTACTCAGGACAAGGAAACCGGCTTAGGCAATTGGACCGATCAACAAATCGCCGATGCAATCACTAAGGGTATTCGTCGCGATGCCAGCCGGATTTTGCCGGTGATGCCTTATGAGAAATATTCGGGCATGGCGCGCGACGATCTGCAGGCGCTCATCGCCTATTTAAGAACGCTAAAACCGATTCAGAAAGCTACGCCTGAAGTGAAGACCTGGACACCATTTATGCGCGCCCTCGGTGCGCCGATCTTTCTTAAAATCTTTGGCCGCTTTAGTAGCGCGCCGGCCGAGGCGCCTAAAGGCGGCATCGAGCGCGGACGTTATTTGGTGGAGCATGTCGCTTCGTGCGGCGATTGCCACACGCCGCGCAACTCGATGGGTGTGCCGAATCAGTCGCTCTATCTGGCCGGAGCCAGCGAAAAGATCGGACCGTTGGGACAGGCGGTGCCGAACATCACTCCCGACAAGGACACCGGCATCGGCGAGTGGAAACGAGAAGAGATTGTGGAGCTATTGCACTCGGGAATGAAACCCGATTCCGATACGGTACAGAGTCTAATGGCGGAAGTCATCCAGGGGGCGCCGTACGGTTACAAAAATATGAAAAAGGAAGATGCTCTGGCAATTGCGGATTATTTGAAATCCATCCCGCCGATTAAGAACAAAATAAAGTGACAGAGCCGAGTTTATAAACCAGGCTGAAAAGGCTCAGTCACATCCATAGAATTTTCGCATCCGCGCCGAATTCGCCTGAAAAATTTCCGCCAGCTGCTAGCGAATTTTTTCCCGGCAAAGTCTTAGATTCTTTGGCACGGCAAGACATTTATCCGGTTTAGATAACGAAGCGTTTCGTCTTCGCGTGAGCATTCTACCAGCATTTTCCGCAGCGAGCGGTACCTTGTTATAAAAATTTTTCCTTCCGGGAATTTTTTTCGCTCCAATGCCGTCAAGCAAGACGGAGACTGCAGTTAAACCGAAAGGGGGTGATGAAAATGAAAAGCATCAAATTAATGCTGAGCGTTACGGCTCTGACGGGAGCTTTGAGTTACAGTGTCGTGTCACAAGCGGCTGAAACGGTCATTTCCAAAGATGTCTTAACCCAAGGCAGTTACTGCCACACGAAGTTCGAGAGCGTACGCGAAGAGACTTTGGCTTCGTCTCAACCAGTGCTTAAGGATGTCGATGACCTCGTCGATTTTTATGGTGCCTGCGACCATAACCCTCTGAGCAAGGAAGAGATTGAGGCGCAAAAGATCGAGGAGCAACATCGGTTTGCGATGGAATACGAGGACTGAAAATTTTGCGACCAGGGGGAAAAAGATCTTAACCTTTTTCCCCCGGTCGCCGGGACATATGATCAGCGCTATGCGTTGCATCCCTATTTGATCGGACGTGTGGCGTGCAGGCGCGCCTAATCCGGAAAGGAGACTTACCGTGCTGTTCATGAAACCTACGTGGTTTGTTTCTGCGGTAGCACCTGTGGATATGCCAATCGGCCTCAACCACTTGGACTCAGATTTTTGTTGGTGTGATCCGATCATCGAGGTCGATCAAAACGGCCGGGAATTCGTGCTTCATAGGCAAGTCACGTGGAACTGACGCTTATGTCAGGGTTTTTATTTTTTTCGAACATCGGCGCCGCTGGATTTTAAAAATTCTTTTTCTCGCCGGGAATTTTTTCCGCTTCCCTCCTGTCAAGGATAGTAGAAGTGCGAGTTAACGCGAAAGAAGGGGAGCGGATTTGCCCTCCCCGGCAACGCTTGGCCCGCCATCAACCGAGACAGCCGGAATAAAAACTGATCACAATGGAGGAACAGCTTCAAATGAAATCGATCAAAGAGATCTTGTTAGCTGTCTGTATGGCGACGATACCGAGCGCCGGCTTCGCAAAAGATCCGCCGCCATTTGCGCACGTCTCGGTTTCCATCGATGGAGCGGCAAAACGCCGCACCGTGCCTGACTTTTCTTTGATCGAACGCAGTGGAAAAAAAGTTTCTCTGGCCGATCTACGCGGCAAGATTTGGATTGCCGATTTCATTTATACGCATTGCACGGACACTTGCCCGCTGCAGACGGCCGACATGGCCAAATTGCAGGATCGTTGGTTGAAGGAAACCGAAGTCGAGCTGGTTTCCTTCTCCGTGGATCCCGAGCACGACACACCCGCGGTTCTTTCGCGTTACGCCGGCCGATTTAAAGCAGATCCAAAACGCTGGTTATTCCTCACCGGCCACCTCCCGGAAATCGTGCGCCTCGTGGAGGACGGTTTTCACCTCGGTGTTGCATCCGCATCAAGTCACGCCGATGTCATTTTACATAGCCCACGCTTCGTTCTCGTCGATAAACAGGGGCAGATTCGCGGCTACTACAACAATAGCGATCCCAAGGCGATGCAGCAGCTGCATCAGGATCTGGCATCTTTGCTCGATAAATAAAGGCGCGGGAATAATTCAGCCTCTACCCCGGTATTACAGGCACTAGGAAATCATTACACAAGGAGAGTTGCTTATGGCACCAAAGATTGACCGCCGGGAGTTTTTAAAACTTGCTGGCATCGGTGGCGTAGTTTTCGCATCCGGTATCGGCTGCTCCCTCGCGGGCAATAAAGTTTCCGGCACAATGTCGAAAAACGAAGATTTCTACTTTGTCCAGTTATCGGATACGCATTGGGGATTCATTGGACCGGAAGCGAACCCTGATCCCACGGGAACGTTGCCGAAGGCCGTTGCCGCCGTGAACGCCCTGAGCGTTCAGCCCGATTTCATCGTCTTTACCGGCGATCTAACCCATACGACCGAGGATCCGCGCGATCGGCGCCGGCGCCTCGGTGAATTCAAAGAAATCGTCAGCAAGCTCAAAGTCCAAAGTATCCGATTCATGCCGGGCGAGCATGACGGATCATTGGACAAGAGCAAAGCGTTTCAAGAATTTTTCGGCCCGACCTATTACACCTTCGACTATAGAAACGTGCATTTCATTATCTTGGACAACGTTTCAGACCCCCGGGCTCGCCTGGGAGAAGCGCAGTTGCAATGGTTGAATGCGGATTTGTCGAAGCAGAACCCGAACTCCAAAGTCGTCGTCTTTACCCATCGACCGTTGTTCGATCTCTACCCTCAATGGGACTGGGCGACCACCGACGGCTCACAGGCAATCGATATTCTTCTAAAGCATCCTAACGTCACAGTGTTTTACGGCCATATCCACCAGGAGCATCATCGGATGACCGGCCATATCGCTCATCATGCGGCGAAGTCACTTATGTTCCCGCTGCCCGCTCCAGGCTCCCAACCAAAGCGCACACCTGTTCCGTGGAACGCCGCGACACCCTATAAGAATTTAGGTTTTCGTGAAGTCGAAGCCGACGTGAATCATGCGAAATACGATATTACCGAATACCCAGTGGTGAGGAGTTGATCATGAAACGAATGGTAACCCCTCTCGTCGCCTGGACAGCGGCTTCGGCGCTCATTCTGTTTTTGAGCCTGACACAAATCCGCTCAGGAAATGCCCAAGCTCCTGAACGAGTGATAAAAATTACCGCGCATAAGTTTGCCTACGAGCCCGATCGTATCGATCTCAAAATCGGTGAACCCGTCGTCCTGGAATTGACTTCCAAGGATGTCACGCATGGCTTCAAGATCCCCGATTTGGGATTGCGCGCCGATCTCGAGCCCGGCGAAACCGCGCGCGTGCGCCTGGTTCCGGAAAAAGCCGGCACGTTTGAATTTTACTGCGACAATTTTTGCGGCATCGACCACGAAAATATGAGCGCCACGATTGTAGTGCATGAATCTGATAGCTCAAATTGAGAACTAAGCACAAAAGTAGGGGCGCAAATTTGTCGCCCCTACATACTATCTATATATAAAGGATCGTGTCGTCCCTTCCTTTGAGAATACGCCTGGTTTAATAGAACCACCTCAACACTGTCACCCCGAATGCTTTAGTCGGGGTCCAGTCCAAATTCCGCCTGGATTTCCGCTAAAAGCATGCGGGAATGACGAACTCATGTCGGGCCAACTCCTTGATTAACTGAGCCCGCTCCCATACTTCTCTGCTGATGCGATTGGGCTCTTTGAGCCACGATGGCTGGCTGCTTCTCGCTACCTGCGGCGTGCGCTCCTTCGCTTACGGCTTCCTCTCGGTCATTCTCGGAGTTTACCTCGATGCCGCCGGCTTGAGCGCCGCCGCCATCGGTGGAATTTTTACGGCTGCCCTCGCCGGCGGCGCGGTGATGACGATCGCCATTACCGCGGTGGCGGATTATTTCGGTCGCAGATCGCTGCTGATCGCTGGCGCGCTGCTCATGGCAGTGGCAGGATCTGTTTTTGCTCTAAGCGATCATCCAATGTGGCTCGCGATCGCCGCGATTTTCGGCAGTATCAGCCCTTCCGGAAAAGAGGTCGGCCCGTTTCTCGCGATCGAGCAGTCGATTCTTCCGGAGACGATCAGCGCTGAGCAAAGAACCACGATTTTTTCGCTCTACAATCTTGTCGGCTCCCTTGCGGGCGCCCTAGGTGCGCTCGCTGTCGCTGTGCCGTCCTTGCTCGCGCTATCTGAGATCGCCGGGTATCGCTACCTGCTTTGGGCCTATGTAGTTGCCGCGGTGCTTCTGGCAGCTCTGTTTGCTTCGCTGTCGCAACAGGTCGAAAAAAAATCCGCTGCCGGAGTTCAACCGCGACGCTTCGGCGTGCACAAGTCGCGCCGCATCGTCGCCAAACTTGCCGGCCTGTTTGCCTTGGACGCTTTTGCCGGGGGGTTCATCGTGCAAAGCATCGTTGCCTACTGGTTTTATCTTCGTTTTAAAACCGACCTGAAGTCGCTTGGGGCGATCTTCTTCGGTACGAATCTCCTCTCGGCAGTGTCATTTCTCGCCGCCCCGGCGATTGCTCGCCGATTCGGCTTATTGAATGCGATGGTTTTTACCCATCTGCCGTCGAACTTTCTTTTGTTGATCGTGCCACTGATGCCGAGTCTCGAGTTGGCGGTCGCTATGCTGTTGCTGCGCAATTCGCTTTCGCAACTCGATGTGACGACGCGCCAGTCCTATACCATGGCTGTGGTGGACGCCGATGAACGAGCTGCATCGGCCGGCATTTTGTCCGTGGCGCGAAATGCCGGTGCCGCAGTGGCACCGGTCTTCACTGGATCGATGCTGGCAGTACCGGCCCTGGGGGTGCCTTTCTTACTGGCGGGCGGGTTAAAAATCATTTACGACCTCTGGATCTTTGCGATTTTTCGGAACGTTAGACCACCGGAGGAAGAACGCAAACGGCCGGATCGATAGGTTTCTTATAGAATTCCCGACCAAAGCAATGCGCCTGCGACAATCATAATAACGACGCCAAGAGGAACGCCGAGCTGTGCCCATTCGGTGCTTTTGATACGTAGTGCGTGCGCCGCGATAATGTTCGGAATATTACCGGGGATGAGCATGCCGCCGGAGATCAATAGACCCAAGAGAGCGCTTTTGATTTGCGCGGTGCTGAGCGAAGGGCCGATCTCTGCCGCTGCCAACGTCGCATTGTCGAGGATCGCCGAAACCATATTGACCCAGAACAGAATCTGGGACGGCAGCTTGAGCAAGTAGCTATCGATGAGCGGCTTGAATCCGGCGCCGAGGAAAATCAGCGCCATGACGAAGATATAAACCTTGGCTGCCCTGATAAATACTTCACTGAGCTTTTCTTCCTCTTGTTCCGCCGCCAAAGACTCGCCGGTATCCTCGGGCTGTTCGACGACGAGAAAAGTGCCGGCGATTCCTTAGACCACCACGGCGGGAATCACCGAGAGCGCGGGAAGACCAAACAAATAATAAAATGTGGCATGATACGGCGCGCCGTTTAATTTGGAGACAACGATCGTGGAGAGTGGCTCG
>Ga0164302_10000085_pt1 | contig 21204 bp, 23 predicted proteins | sample Whisoiple_202_MG_FD_109714 | JGI IMG/M metagenome (GOLD analysis project Ga0164302, IMG submission 109714) | Soil microbial communities amended with pyrogenic organic matter from upstate New York, USA - Whitman soil sample_202_MG | ecosystem: Environmental > Terrestrial > Soil > Agricultural... | reverse complement strand
TGCCGTTGACGATCCCGAACACCATCGAGATCTCGGTGACGCCGAAGCTCTCCTGGATCGTGCGCACGATCGGGATCACGGCGGCGACCGCGGCCTCGAAGCGCAGCTGCACGCCGGCCTCGCGGGCGACCGCGAAGAGCTCGTCGCCGTGCTGGGCGAGCAGCTGCTTGTTGGCGGTGACGACCGGCTTGCCGGCCCGCAGCGCCGCCAGCACGTGCTCGCGCGCCGGCTCGGTCCCTCCCATCAGCTCGACCACCAGGTCCGAGCCGGCGAGGATCGCCTCGAACTCGCCCTCGCTGCGGGTCAGCGCCCCGGAGATCTCCGGGCGGCGCCCCGTCGCGGCCTCGACCGCGCCGGCCCGCTCCGCGAGCAGCTCGGCGAAGGCGGCGCCGACCGTGCCGCGTCCCAGCAGCCCGATGCGCACGGGTTTGGAGCCCTCGGAGCCCACGGCGCTCAGACGTCCCTCGCCGTCAGGTCCTCGTAGGTCTCGCGCCGCACGACCACTCGCGCCTCGCCGTCGCGGCAGAAGACGACCGGCGGCCGCGGCACGCCGTTGTAGTTGCTGGCCATCGCGTGCCCGTAGGCGCCGGTGGCGGGCGTGACGAGGACGTCGCCGACGGCGGGCTCGGCCAGCATCGCATCGCGGACGATCACGTCGCCGGACTCGCAGTGCATGCCGGCGATCGTCACCAGCGTCTCCGCCGGGTCGGCGGCGCGGTCGGCGATCAGCGCCTCGTACTTCGACCCGTAGAGCATCGGCCGCAGGTTGTCGGACATGCCGCCGTCGACCGCGACGTAGGTGCGCACGCCGGGGATCTCCTTGACGGTGCCGACGCGGTAGGCGGTGAGCCCGGCGTTGGCGACCAGGGAGCGGCCGGGCTCGACCAGGATCCGCACGCCTGGGCCGAAAACCTCGGCGACGCCGCGGACCTTGACGTCGACGTAGGAGTCGATCGAGGGCGGCTCGTCCTCGTGGGTGTAGGCGACGCCGAGACCGCCGCCGACGTTGACCACCTTGCACCACTCGCCGGCGAGGTCGCCCAGCGCCCGGATCGCCAGCGTGTAGGGCTCGAGCTCGAAGATCTGCGAGCCGATGTGGGCGTGCAGCCCGACCAGCTCCAGCTTCTCGGAGGCGAGCACGCGCTCGATCGCCCGCGCGGCGAGGCCGTCCTCCAGCCCGAACCCGAACTTCGAGTCGAGCTGGCCGGTGGTGATGTAGTCGTGGGTCGAGGGCTTGATCCCGGGGGTGACCCGGATCAGCACCTTCTGCGGTTCGTCGAGCAGCCGCTCGCAGCGCTCGATCTCGTCGAAGGAGTCGAGGATCAGGTGGCGGATGCCGGCGCGGGCGGCGAAGAGGATCTCCTCGTCGGACTTGTTGTTGCCGTGCATGTGGATGCGGCCGGGGTCGAAGCCGGCGCTGAGCGCCATGTGCAGCTCGCCGCCGGAGGCGACGTCGACCGAGAGCCCCTCCTCAGCGAACAGCCGGTAGGCGGCGGTGCAGGGCAGCGACTTGCTGGCGAAGAGGACCTCGAAGTCCGCGCCGCGGGTCTCGAAGGCCTCGCGGTAGGCGCGGGCGCGGGCGCGCATGTCGTCCTCGGCGTAGAAGTAGGCCGGGGTGCCGAACTCCTCGGCCAGCTCGACCAGGTCGCAGCCGGCGACCTCCAAGTGGCCTTCCTCGTTGACGCGGCTTCCTTGCGGGAAGACCGCCGATCCCGCCACCGGATCGCTCGTCACCGACCCCGCCTGTCCTCGCTCCGCCATAGGACGGGCATTTTGACGATTAGAAGGTGAGGGGGCGGAACGCTTGCCCGGCGAGGGCTATTTGCCGCCGAGGATGTTTTCGACGGCGCCGACGGTTTCGTCGACGACTTTGCCGACCGGCGATTCGGGGCCGGCGACCCCGTTGACGGTTTCTTCGGTCACCTGGGTGACGCCGGTTTCCTCCAGGGCGCCGCCGGTGACGGTTTCGTCGACCTGTTCGACGGTGCCGTTGACGGTGCCGGTGACTTTTTCGGAGGTCGAGGAGGTGGTCGTACCGCCGCCCCCACCGCCGCCGGTCGATCCACCGCCGCCGCCGGAGCCGCCGCCGCTCGAGGCCGTGCCGGAGCCGCCGGAGGTACCGCCGCCCGGCTGGCCCGGGGTCGAGCCGCCGCCATCGCCAGCGCCGCCGCCAGGAGCTTCGCCGCCGCCGGCCCCACTGCCGCCGCCGGAGCCGCCGGGTTGCTGACCCGTGCCGCCGACGCCTTGCTCTCCGCCGCCTGCCGAACCGCCTCCGCGCGCGCCGCCTTTGGCTGCGTTCCCGGCGGCGTTGGCGCCGCCGCCGGTCGCTCCGGCACCGCCGGCGGTCGTGCCGCCAGTTCCGGCATCGGCCGTCTCCGCCGCGGAGACAGCGACGTCGTCACCGTCGCCGATCAGGCCGCGGATCGGGAAGTTCTCAAAGACCTGCGCGGAGACGAGGAGCACGAAAGCGACGACCGCCACTGCGATCAATCCCGCCCCCGACATCGCGCCGAGTAGATATGTCCTCGCCTGCCTGATCATCCGCCGTTCGCCTACCCACGGTAGTCAGCCGAAAACGAGCGGTCAGGAATTCCTCCTAATATTGAGTAGGTCGAACGTTTGGCGGGGCGTTCTCGACGTGGAGGAGCTCCTGGCTCGCCTCCTCCTCCATCTGCAGCGTCGTGTGCTCGATCCCGTAGCTCTCGCGGAGGATCAGCTCGAGGCGGCGGCGGATCAGGTCGCGGTCGGCGTCCTGGGCGACGACCACGTGGGCGGCGATCGCGCCGAAGCCGGAGGTCACGGTCCAGACGTGGAGGTCGTGCACCGACCGGACCCCCTCCTCGCGGCAGATCTCTGCCCCGACCGCGTCGACGTCGACCCCCGCCGGCGCCGCCTCCATCAGCACGTCGACCGGCTCCTTGATAAGGCGCCAGGAGGAGGCGAGGACCAGGGCCGCGATCAGCAGGCCGACGATCGGGTCGATCACCGGCGAGCCGCCGAGCAGGACGAAGGCGCCGGCGATGACGACGCCGATCGAACCGAGCGCGTCGGCGGCGGAGTGGCGGAGGACCCCCTCGAGGTTGATGTCCTCGCGCTGGCCGCGGGCGAGGACGATGGTGGCGGCGACGTTGCCGGCGAGGCCGAGGAGGCCAAGGGCGAGCACGCCCCCGCCGTCGATCCCCGGCGGGTCGGAGAAGCGGCCGAAGGCGGCGATCGCGACGCCGATGCTGACCGCAACGAGGAGCAGGCCGTTGACCAGCGCCGCCAGCACCTCGGTGCGCTGGTAGCCGAAGGTGCGCCGGCCGGCGGCGGGCAGGGAGGCGAGCCGCGCCGCGATCAGAGCGAGGACGATCGAGCCGACGTCGGAGAGGACGTGGCCGGCGTCGGCGAGCACCGCCAGGGAGCCGGTGAGCACCCCGCCGACCGCCTCGGCCAGGAGCAGGCCGATGTTGATCCACAGCGCCCAGCGCATCCGCGCCCGGCTGTCGGCGCGGCGCGCGTCGAGGGCGTGGCTGTGGCTATGACCGTGGCCGGGCCCGTGCATCCTCCGAGGATACGACCGCCGACGGGACGCAAAGGTCCCGTCGGGATCTGGATCAGGCGGCGACAGGCTCCTTCTTGATCGTCTCCGCGGCGATCTCGGCGGCGTAGCCGAGGCGCTCGGCGTACTCGCGCGCCTGCATCCGCGAGATGACCATCCGCTGGATCTCGGCCGTGCCCTCGAACAGCTGGTAGATCTTGGCGTCGCGGAACCACTTCTCCAGCGGGCACTCGGTGCTCTGCGCGTAGGGGCCAACCAAGTCCATCAGCGTCGTCGTCGCCCACATCGTCACGTCGCCGGCCTTGAGCTTCGACATCGAGCCCTGGCCGCCGGTCATCGGCACCCCGTTGCGGCCCATCCAGGCGGCGCGCTGGACCAGCAAGCGGGCGGATTCGATCTCGGTGGCGACGTCGGCCAGCGTCTGCTGGATGCGCTGCGCCTGCAGCATCGGCACGCCTTCGTAGGACTGGCCGTCGAGGTACTCGAGGGTCCACTCGTAGGAGGCCTGGGCGATGCCCAGCGCCGAGGCGCCGACCAGCGGCCGGGTGATCTCGAAGGTCGCGAGCGCGTCGGCGCCGCGGGACTTCTTCCCTTCGCGGCCCCGCTGCAGCTTGCGCTCCAGCTTCTCTTCGCCGCCGAGCAGCCAGTCGACGGGCATGCGGCAGTCCTCGAGGACGATCTCCGCGGTGTGGGAGGCGCGGATCCCGAGCTTGGTCTCCTTCTTGCCCTGGCTGAGGCCGGGAGTGCCCTTAGGCACCACGAAGGAGGCCTGGCCGCGGGTGCCGAGCTCGGGGTCGACGGTGGCGACGACGACGTGGACGTCGGCGATGCCCCCGTTGGTGATGAAGACCTTGGTCCCGTTGAGGACCCACTCGTCGCCGTCGCGTTTGGCGGTCGTCTTCAGGCTCTTGACGTCGGAGCCGGCCTGCGGCTCGGTCACGGCGTAGGCGCCGAGCTTGATCTCCTCCCCGGCGCCGAAGCACTCGGGGACCCAGCGCTGCATCTGCTCGGGGGTGCCGGAGGCGGCGATGCCGGCGGCGGCCAGGCCGGAGCCGCTGATCGCCAGCGCGATCCCGGCGCAGCCCCAGTGGAACTCTTCGGCGGAGATCACCTGCATCTGGCCCTCGGGGTCCGACGCATTCCGCTGGATCGCCTCGAGGCCGCCGAAACCCTGCTTCCGCGCCTCTTTGATCGCCTCCCAGGGGATGCTCTCCTCTTCGTCGTGCTTGCGCGCGACCGGCCGGATCACCTCGCTGGCGAACTTCCGGCACCGCGCTTTGAACTCCTGCTGCTCCTCGTTTAGTGCGAAATCCATGCTCTCCCTCTTTCTGCCGCCTACCGATTGACTGGTCAGTCAGCCAGTTTGGGACTCTACTCCTCCGGGAGGGATGCCCATCGGTACGTTTCCCCGGTGATCCCGAAGCGGCCGATCAACGCCGACGTCCCGGCGGAGGAGGAGAAAGTCGGGAAACCGGCACCGGAGAAGGCGGAGAAACCGGAGCCGAGGCCGAAGCCCAAAGACAGCGGGGGCGACCCTCCTGGGCCGGGGGCGCCGAAAATGCTGCTGGCGCTGGTGGCGCTCGCCTTGGTCTTCATCGTCGTCGCGGTCGTCTGGGGCACCAGCGGCGGCGAGGACGATGGCACCAGCGCGACCCCGGCCCCGGCGCCGCCGCCCGCGGCCGAGGGCAAGCCGGACGAAACCGCCGCCGATCAGACCGCCGAAGCGCTCGGCTATCCCGGTTTCGCGACCAACAACACGACCCGGATCGGCGGCTCCGACCCGGCGGCGAACGCCGCCGGCGCCGCCCTCGCGGTCTTCCCCTCAACCACGGCGGAGCAGCGCCCCGCGGCGGTGACGATCGTCGGCGAAGAAGACTGGGCCGGCGCGATCGCCGCCGCCGTGCTGACGGCGGCGCCGGTGCGGGCGCCGATCCTCTACTCCGGCCCCGACGAGATGCCTGCGGTGAGCGAAGAAGCGCTCGCCGCGCTCGACCCGCAAGGCAGCAGGGAGACCGGGCAGGCCTCCCTCTTCGCGATCGGCACCGTCGCCTACCCGGGCAAGGCGGCGCCAGTCGACTCCGGCGACCCCGCCAGCACCGCCGCCCAGCTCGCCACCCTGCGCGACCGCCTCTTCGGCGAACCGCCGAAGCACATCGTCGTCGCCTCCGACTCGCGTCCCGACTTCGCTGTGCCGGCCGCTGCCTGGGCCGCCCGCTCCGGCGACCCGGTCCTCTTTTCCGGCGCGAAGAAGCTGCCGGCGCCGACCGCGGCGGTGCTGAGAGCGCACCCGGCCGTGCCCGTCTACGTGCTCGGCCCCTCCTCGGTCGTCTCCTCGGAGGTAGTGCGGGAAATCGCCAAGCTTTCGAAGCAGGTCAAGCGCGTCGCCGGCGAGGACCCGGTCGCTAACGCCCTCGCCCTCGCCCGTTACCGCGACGGCAGCTTCGGGTGGAACGTCAACGACCCCGGGCACGGGTTCGTGCTGGCCCGCAGCGACGCGCCGACCGATGCTGCCGCCGCGGCGCCGCTCTCGGCCTCCGGCACCTGGGGGCCGCTGCTGCTCACCGACGCCGCCGACCAGCTGCCGCAGGAGGTGCGCAACTACCTCCTCGACGTCAAGCCCGGCTACACGAACGACCCGACCCGAGCCTTCTACAACCACGTCTGGGTGATCGGCGACCAGGACGCGATCGGGGTCGGCCAACAGGCGGAAGTCAACGAACTGGCCGAGCTTGCGAAGATCGGGGAAGGAGAATGAGCGAGTCGGAGAACCCCCAGCTGCTCGGCAGCGAGAAGGAGATCACCGTCGAGGACATCCGTGCCCTCGCCGGCCCGGTCACCCCTCACTTCTCCCTGCAGGTCCGCAACCGCATCCGCCGCCTGATCGAGCCGCTTGCGCCCGACCATCCGGCCCGGGTCGAAGGCGAACGCCAGATCGCCCGCCTCGAAGAGCTCTCCCGGCACAGCGGCGAGCCCCGGGACGGCCTCGGGATCTCGCATTGAAGTACCTGGCGCCCGAAGTCTGGCGGCTGCGCGAAGTCCCCCGCCCGCTGATCAACGTCTACCTCGCCGGCGACGTCCTGATCGACGCCGGCCGGCGCTGGGATCGGCGGCGCATCTTCAAGGAGCTCGAGGGGCGGGAGATCTCGATGGTTGCGCTGACCCACGTCCACCCCGACCACCAGGGCTGCGCCAAAGCGGTCTGCGAGGCGCGCGGCGTGCCGCTCGCCTGCCACGAGGACGACGTCGACGCGATGGAGGGCCGCCGCGCGGTGGCCGCCACCGCCAACCCCGGCGCCAAATTCTTCGCCCGGATGTGGGAAGGGCCGCCGCACAAGGTCGACCGGGTCCTGCGCGAGGGCGACGAGGTCGCCGGCTTCCGCGTCGTCCACGCCCCTGGCCACGCCCCGGGCGAGGTGATCTTCTTCCGCGACTCCGACCGGGTCGCGATCTGCGGCGACGTGATCCGCAACCTCACCTACGTGACGACGCGGACCAAGCTGCTCGAGCCGCCCGAGGAACTCACCCCCGACCCGGCCGAGAACCGCCGCTCGATCCGCAAGCTGGCCGAGCTAAACCCCTCCCTGATCCTCCCCGGCCACGGCCCCGCTGTGACTGACATGGGAGCATTCGAACGCTTCGCCGCCGCACTTCCCGGGTAAAGCGACCGCACCGACCCGCCGCCTGGCGGGTTACCGAATTTGAGGTACTCGTTCGCTACTGGAAGGGAGTCCAGGATGAAGACGCTTTCGAAGAGGCGCCCGTCGCCGGCGATGGTGGTGGCGCTGATTGCGCTGGTCGCCGCCCTCGGGGGGACGGCATACGCGGCGCAGTCGATCAACGGCGGCGCGATTCAAAAGCAGTCGATCGGCGGCGGCAAGCTGAAGAAGAAGACCCTGACCGGGTTCCAGATCAACACCAACAAGCTCGGCACGGTGCCGTTCGCGAAGGTCTCGACCCACACCTTCTGGGCCGTCGTCGACAACCCGCCGAACCCCGGCAACGCGGCGCTGGCGCGCTCCAGCGGACCGGACATCACCGCCACCGAGGGCGGCGGCGCGGTGACGGTCACCTTCCCGTTCAACGTCGCCGGCTGCGCCAACGTCGCCGGCCGCAACAACGCCGGTACCTCGGTGCCCAACTCGGGCTACGCCCAGACCAACAGCTCAGCGGCTAACCCGAACGCGATCGAGGTCCGCACCCGCGGCAAAGACGGCAACAACGAGGACGCCGACTTCCAGCTAATCCTGATCTGCCCCTAAGACGCCGGAAGGCGGGCGCGTCTCATCTCGACGCGCTCGCCCCGGAACGGAACGCCCTCGGCCCGGAGCAGAGCCCGCTGCCGGTCGCCCTTCGCGAGCGACCCGTCGGCACGGACGACGCGCCACCAGGGCAGGTCAGGATCGTCGGCGTGGAAGAGAACGGTGCCGGCGAACCGGGGCGCCCCCGGGGACACATCCCCGTAGGTACTTACGAAACCAGCGGGGATCTCCCGCACCCGGTCCAGCACCTCGAACTCTCGAGACCGCAAAAACTCCTCTTCAGGAGGACTTTTTGCGGTCTCGGCGCTCACGCCTCCGGGCCGAAGGCGTCGATGATGCGGTTCTGGAACTCGCTCAGCTCCTCGGGGGAGATGAAGTAGGTCGGCGGGGTGAGGAAGAGGCCGTCGGCGCGCTCGGCGGTGGCCTCGACCCGGGCCCGGACCTTGTCGATGGGGCCCGCGGCGCAGTAGGCCTCGACCATCTCGTCGCTGATCGCGGCGGGGACGGCGGCGAGGTCGCCGCGGCGGAAGGCCTCGCCGGCGGCGACGGCGTTGTCGGCGAAGCCGTGCATCTCCCAGAGCGGCATGTAGGTCTTCACCGTCGCGTAGAAGGAGATCGTGCGGCGGGCCATCTCGATCGCACGGCCCTCGTCGTCGTCGATCGCGCAGCAGACGGTCGGCAGGTAGTCGAACTCGCGGCGCTCACGCCCCGACCGCTTCAGCCCCTCCTCGAAGGCGGGGACGATCACCTCGTCGATCCAGCGCAGGCTCTGGATCGGGTGCCCGATCAGGCCGTCGGCGACGTCGCCCGCCATCCGCCCCATCCCCGCCTGCACGGCGGCGGTGTAGATCGGCACCGCCTCGCGCGGCGCCGGGTGCGGGCGCACCCAGCCCTTGATGTCGATGTCGTAGTACTCACCCTCGTAGCGGATCGGCTCGCCGGCGCTCGCCTGGCGCATGATCAACCGCGTCGCCTCGATTGCCTCGCGCAGGTGCGGCGCCGGCCGCCCGTAGTCGGCGTTGTGCCAGGTCTCGTTCAGCCGCTTCACCCCCGCTCCCATACCGAGGCGGAAGCGGCCGCCGGACATCTCGTCGACGTCGAGGGCGCTGATCGCGTGGATGAAAGGGCTGCGGGTAAAGGCCCAGACGATCCCGGTGGCGACGTCGATCCGCTCGGTCTTCGCCGCCAGGTAGGTCGCCTGAGTGACCGCGCTGCGGAAGAGCTCCGGCGCCCAGACGCACTCCACCCCGGCTGCCTCGGCCCGCAGCGTCTCCGCCTCGAGGTCGGCGACCGAAGTCCCGATCGCAGCGACGGAGATCCGATCGAGCGCAGCCACTGCAGGCTAGGCGTCGACCGGCAGGGCCATGTCGTCGAGGACGACGTCGGCGATCTGCTCGCGGTGCCACTTGGCGTCGCCGGCCATCGCCGCGTTGGCCCGGCCGCGCTTGAGAAGGAAGTGAAGGTCGTGCTCCCAGGTGAAACCGATCCCGCCGTGGACCTGGATCGCGGCGTCGGGCACCCGCCAGCCGGCATCGGATGCGTACGCCTTTGCCATCGAAGCGGCGAGCGCCAGTGACTCAGGCTCCGCGTCGGCCGCCCAGGCGGCGCCGTAAACGGCCGATCGCGAGTTCTCCGTCTCCAGCAGCATCTGCGCGCAGCGATGGGAAACCGCCTGGTAGGCGCCGATCGGCCGCCCGAACTGCTGGCGGTCTTTGGCGTAGGCGACGGACATCTCGAGCGCCCGCTGCGCGATGCCGGTGGACTCGGCCGCGTAGGCCACACAGATGCGCAGGAAGACCTGGTAATAGTCCTCGGCGCTGCCCGGTAGCGAGGCCTCGGCAGCGACCTTCACTCGGTCAAAGGTGACCGTGGAGATGCGGCGGGTGGGGTCGATTGACTCCTCGGGCGTGACGGTCATGCCCTCGGCGCCGCTCTCGACGACGTGCCGACGGCCGTCGGCGGTGGAGACGAGGAAGAAGTCGGCGCTGCCGGCGTCGGTCACCAATGCCTTCTGGCCGTTGAGAACGACGCCGTCGCCATCGGGCTCCGCCTCCATCTTGAACTTCATCGGCTCACCCGGACCGTCGGGGTCCACCAGCGCCGGCGTCCCGAGCAACTTCCCTTCGGCCAGCGGCCGCAGCCAGCGCTCCTTCTGCTCGTCGGAGCCGCCGGCGGCCAGCGCCAATCCGGCGATCGTGTTCGAGAGCAGCGGCGACGGCGCCAGCGCGTAGCCCATCTCCTCGAAGAGGATCGCCAGCTCGACGGTCCCGAGGCCCTGCCCGCCCCACTCCTCGGGCAGCGCTAGGCCGGCCCAGCCGAGCTCGGCCATCTCCTTCCAGCCAGCCTCGTCGAAGCCGCTCTCGCTGGCGGCGATCTCACGGATCCGCTCGGATTTGAAGCGTGAAGCGAGGAAGTCGTGGGCGGTCGACTTGATCGCCTGCTGCTCGTCGTTGAGGTCGAAGTACATGTGAGCTCCCGAGCTGGCCTAGCGCAGCCGCGGCAGGCCCAGGACCCGCTCGGCGATGATGTTTTTCAGGATGTCGGTGGTCCCGCCCTCGATCGAGTTGGCGCGGGAGCGGAGGAATCCGTACTGCCAGGCGCCGCCGGCGACGGCGTGCTCGGAGCCGCGGGCCAGCATCGAGTAGGCGCCCTCGATCTCCAGCGCCAGCTCGGTCAGGTCCTGGTTGATGTCCGCCCACTGCCACTTGCCGAGCGAGCCCTCGGGGCCCGGGATTCCCGACTGCATCGTCTTGGTCAGGCCGCGGTAGGCGTTGAGGCGCATCGTCTCCACCTCGATGTGGAGCTGGGCGATGCGCTGGCGGAAGTAGGCGTCGTCAGCTGCGGTACCACCGTTGGCGGGCGTTTCGCGCGCCAGCTTCGAGAGCCGGCCGAGGCTGTTCTGGATCTGGGAGATCGCTCCGAAGGCGAGCCCGGCGCGCTCGTTCATCAAGGTCGTGATCGCTACCGCCCAGCCATTGCCGACGCCGCCGACGACGTTGGCGTCGGGGACCCGCGCCTCCTCGAAGAAGACCTCGTTGAACTCGCCCTCGCCGGTTATCTGGACCAGCGGCCGCGTCTGCACCGCGTCCTGCTCCATGTCCATCAGGAAGTAGGTAAGGCCCTGGTGCTTGGGAGCGTCGGGGTCGGTGCGGGCGACGAGCATGCACCACTTCGCGTATTGGGCGAACGTCGTCCAGACCTTCTGGCCCGTGACCACCCATTCGTCGCCGTCCTTGACCGCGCGCGTCTTCAGCGAGGCAAGGTCGGAGCCGGACTCGGGCTCGGAGAAGCCCTGGCACCAGATCTCCTCGCCGGTCAGGATCGGCTCCAGGTAGCGGGCCTTCTGCTCGTCGGTGCCGTGGGCGATGACCACGGGGCCGCCCATCGCCAGGCCGAGCACGTTCGCCGGGCTCGGCGCTTCCTGGCGCGATGCCTCGGCGGCGAAGATCGCCTGCTCGATCATCGTCGCGCCGCGGCCGCCGTACTCCTTCGGCCAGGAGATTCCGGCCCAACCCGCCGCGTGGAGCTGGAGCTGCCACTCGCGCCGGAAGGCCATCACCTCGTCGAGGCCGGCCTCGGGCTCAGGCCCCGGATGGTTCTCCTGCAGCCAGGAGCGAACTTCTTCGCGGAACTCCTCCTCCGATGGCGACAGCGTCAGATCCATCGGAGGGGAGCATATAGAGATCGCCTGGCCGGTCAGCCAGGCAATCTCTGGTGCTCAGGACTTAAAAGACCGCGCAGCTGAGACCGTAGCCTTCAGCCTGTTCCTGGAAGCTGACCAGCTTTCCGCCGCTGACGAGTTTCCGCACCCCGCCCTTCTCCAGATCGCCGGTCCCCTTGGACAGGGTGTTAAGCATTTTCGAGATTTCTCCCTGGTCGGCCGCCGGCACTTCCAGCTCTTCAAGTTCGGCGAGCTGGTCCTGAAGGGATGGAACCACCGTCTTGTGGATCATCTCTTCGGCCAATTCCTGTTCCAGTTTTGAGTTTTCGGTGCCATTGGCCTTTGCCTGGACTTCCTTGGCGTAATTTTCATATGCGGCTTTCCGCGTCTTTTTCCCTTCCGCGCAGATCGAGTTCGCCTGCTGCGTGAACTCCGCCTTCGTGACTTCCGTCGTCGAGTCCCCGCCGCCGCCGCAACCCACGGCAAGAACCATCAAAGCCAGACCTACCGCCACCCCCGTCATCCACCTGAACACCGCTCTAACCTCCGAATAGTTTGACTAATCGGAAGAGCTATAGGCGATAGGACCTGTGAAAGTCAACGACGCGCAGAAATGCGAAAGAAAGAGGGCGCCCGGCGGGCGCCCCTTTCAGCGTCTGGTGAATCCGCTCTATTCCTGGCCGCAGACCTTGAAGCCGTACTCACCAGCGAGCTGAGCTGGCTTCTCCAGAGTCTTTTCTTCGAAGACCAGGCCCGGGTCGTCTTCGATTTCGCCCGTCGCGTCTTCCAGCGCGACAACGATCGCTTCGACCTTGTCCTCGTCGCCTTCGGGCGCTCCCAGGGCGTCCAGTTCTTCCACCTGCTGGTCGAGGCTGGGGACGAGCACCTCGGCGACCGCTTCTTCCAGCTGGTCTTTGCTCGCTTTTTCAAGCGTGAAGCCGTTTTCCTCGGCGAATTCTTCCGCTTCGGTTTCGTTCTCTTCATTGGCTTCCTTGCAGATCGCGTCGCCCTGCTTGATGAACTCCGTCTTCGTCAGGGTGACGGTGGCGCTGTCGGTGGTCTCGTCGCCGCCGCCGCAGCCGGCGACGAGTGCGGCGAGCGCCAGCAAGGCGGCGAGCGCCAGGAGAGATGCCTTCTTCAAGTTGGCTCCTATGAATCGGGGTGGACGAGGCAGGGAAGCTACCCCCTGCCCCGGTCCCTCCTCAGACCCGCTGGATCAGCGTGCCGGTGCCGAGCCCGCCGCCGCAGCACATCGTCACCAGGCCCATCTCCTTGTCGGAGCGCTCCATCTCGTGCAGCAGGGTGGTGATCAGGCGGGCGCCGGTCGAGCCGAGCGGATGACCGAGGGCGATCGCGCCGCCGTTGACGTTGACGCGGTCCATGTCCGGCTCGAGCTCACGACGCCAGGCGCCGACGACGGAGGCGAAGGCCTCGTTGATCTCGACCAGATCGATGTCGTCCATCGTCATCCCGTTACGCTCGAGCAGCTTCCGGGTCGCCGGAATCGGGCCGGTCAGCATGATCACCGGGTCGACGCCGACGGTCGTCTGGTCGAAGATCCGCGCCCGCGGCTTCAACCCGAGGGAATCGGCCTTCTCCCGGGTCATCAGCAGCACCGCGGCGGCGCCGTCGGAGACCTGCGAGGAGTTGCCGGCGGTGATCTTCCCGTCCTCCTTGAAGGCGGGCTTGAGGGCCGAGAGCCCCTCGATCGTCGTCTCGCGCAGGCCTTGATCGGTGGCGTAGGTGTCGCCGTTGACCTGCATCGGCACCATCTCGCGGTCGAAGCGGCCCTCCTCGGTCGCCTTCGCGGCCAGCTGCTGGGAGCGGACGCCGAGCTCGTCGAGCTCGGAGCGCGGGATCTCCCACTGGTCGGCGATCATCTCCGCCGAGAGGCCCTGCGGGATCAGGTTGTAGCGCTCCATCAGCTCCGGCGAGAAGGCGAAGCCGTGCTCCTGCATCACCGAGGCCGAGTCGGCGAAGGAGATGTGGCCCATGTGCTCGACGCCGCCGCCGATGGCGACGTCGTGGACGCCGGAGGCGACCAGCGCCGCGGCGAAGTTGACCGCCTGCTGGGCGGAGCCGCACTGACGGTCGACCGTGGTCGCCGGCACCTCCTGCGGCAGGCCTGCCTCGAGCCAGGCGTTGCGGCCGATGTTGAGCCCCTGCTCGCCGAACTGCTGGACACAGCCGGCGATCACGTCGCCGACCTCGTTGGGGTCGATGCCGGCCCGCTCGATCAGCTCGGCGTAGGTGCGGGCGAGGAGATTGGAGGCATGGAGGTCCTTGTAGTAGCCCTTCTCCGGATGGCCCCGGCCGATCGGGGTGCGAACCGCCTCGACGATGACGACCTCGTTGCCGCCGAACTTCCCGTTGCCGTTGCCCATTGCAGCCTCCGTTCTTCTCAGAAAGATCTTCCCTGAGGGTAGCCGATTGACTGGTCAGTCAGCCAAATCTTCCCGCCCGGGGGTGTCTGAGGAAACGGGTCTGTTTGACCCCTCGAGCTCAGACACCCCCGGGCGGCACCGGCCGGACGATGCGTGATAGAAGCCCCGGCCAATGAGCTCTAACCAGGGGTACACGAGTCCGGGGATCGCGGGCAGCGGGGCGATAGCCACCGGCCTTGCCGCGGTCTCGACCACCACGGCAGACACGATCCTGCTCGCCCGCAGCGAGGCCTCGGCCTGGCGCGCGGAGGAGAAAGTGGTCGCCGCCTGCGCCAAGCTCGAGGGTGGCGACCCTTCGCGACTGCGGGTCACCACCGACCCCGCCGACCTCGCCGACTGCGACGTCATCGTCGAGGCGATCGTCGAGGAAGTGGCCCCGAAGGGCGAGCTGCTCAGCACCATCGCCGCGGCCTGCCCGAACTCCGACCTCGGAACCACGACCTCGTCGCTCAGCATCGCCGCGATCGCCGAGGCCGCCGGAGTCGACAAGCTCTTCGCCCTCCACGTCTTCAACCCGGTGCCGCGGATGAAGCTGATCGAGGTCTGCATCCCCGACGGCGCCGCCGCCTCCCGGGAGAAGGTCCTCGCCTGGTGCGCCGCGCTCGGCAAGACCGCCGTCGAGGTCCCCGACCAAGCCGGCTTCGTCGTCAACCGCCTGCTCTTCCCCTTCCTCTTCGAAGCAGTCCGGCTGATGGAGCGGACCGGCATGGAGGCCGGCGAGATCGACACCTGCATGAAGCTCGGCGCCGGCCACCCGATGGGTCCCCTGGCCCTGCTCGACTTCGTCGGCCTCGACGTCTCCCAGGCAATCGGCGACGCCCTGTACGCCGAGAACGGCGAGGACGCCAGCCGGCCTCCGGGCTTGCTGGTTGAGCTGGTGGGTGAGGGGAAGCTGGGACGGAAGTCCGGCGCTGGGTTTTACAGCTACGACTGAGGTTGTTTTGGAGGGAGTCGGTGGGGGGTGCCTGGGAGCACCTCCGCCGGCTGAACAGCAGGGAATCGGCTGTCGCCTCGAGCCGTAGCGGGCCGGCTCCATGCTGAGTACCCAGTCACCCCCCACCGACTCCCTCCCCACTAACGAGCTTCAAAAAAACGCCCGGGTTCGAGCGAGCTTCAACACCCGCTCAGGGCACGCAAGCTTTTTGAAAAAAGCTCTTTGTAACTTCAGCCGAATTGCTAATGCGTGTCGTGGGAGGGGTGGGTGCCCCTTCCACGAAGGCTCAAGAAGTCACGACGGCGCCCATAGGTCCGCCCCAGCTGCGCGACGGGCTTCGGGGAAGGGGCACCCACCCCTCCCTTTCAACTACGCAGCTTTCCTACGGGCGCTGATGTCCCAGATGACGTCGGCCTCTGAAATTCCCTGACGGCGGGCGACCGTCTCTATCTCTTCCCAGGGCAGCTCCGCCTCGGGCAGGTCGTCCCAGCGGGCGAGGTCGAGGGCCTCGATCGAGCCTTTCAGCGCCGGGCCGAGGTGTTTCTCGGAGCGCAGCAACGCCCTCAGGACCTCGAGCTGCTTGTCGGTCAGGCGAACAACCCACATGCGGTACCTCCAGGATTCGAGCGGAAGCGGGTTGCCCGATGAAGTTAGGCCGGGGTGCGGACGGAATCGCCGCCGGCGCCGCTGATCCGCACCGCCTCGATCCGGTTCTCGCGGACCGCTTCCACCCGGATCGTGTACCCGTTGGCGACGATCGAGTCGCCTCGCCTGGGGAGGCGGCCGAGCTCGCCGAAGACGTAGCCGCCGACTGAGTTGTATGCGTCAGTGTCGACCGGCAGCTCGATGCCGGCGTCGGCGAGGTCACCGAGCGAGACGTGGCCGCGCACGAACCAGTCGCCGTTGGTCAGCCGCCGCACCGCCGCGGCGCGCGGGTCGGTCTCGTCCTCGATCTCCCCCACCACCTCCTCGAGGATGTCCTCGACGGTGACGATGCCGACCGTCCGCCCGTACTCATCGACGACCACCGAAAGCGAGGTCCGCTGGACCTGCAGGTCGTGGAGGAGGTCGTCCAGCGGGCGAGTCTCGGGGACGATCAGCGCGTCACGGACGACCGTGTCGATCGCCGCCTCGGGGCCCTCGCTCATGTAGAGGCGGGCGAGGCTGTTGTTGTGCGCGACCCCCTTGACCCGATCGGGGTTGTCGTCCTCGATCACGACCAGGCGGGTGTGCCCCGAGGTGACGCAGCGCCGCAGCGCCGCCTCCACCGTCTCGGAGGCGTTGACGGTGACGACGGCCGGGATCGGCGTCATCACCTCGCGCGCCTCCTGCTCGTGCAGGTGGAAGACGCCACCCAACATCCCGGCCTCGCCGGGGTCGAGCGTCCCGCCCATCCGCGAGCTGTCGATGATCTGCTTCAAGTCCTCGGAGGTGTGGTGTTCCTCGAGGTCTTTGGGGTCGACGCCGAAGAGGCGGACCACGCCGTTGGAGATCCAGCTCAGCCCCTTGGTGAAGGGGGTGGTGGCCGACGCGAACCAGCCGAGCGGGCGCGACACCCGCCGGGCCGTGCGGTCGGGCTGGGCGATCGCCAGCATCTTCGGCACCTGCTCGCCGATCGAGATGTGGAGAGCCGTGACGAAGGCGAACGCGATGGCGAGGGAAATTGCCGCGGCAGCGGCATGGGAGAGGCCGCCGAAGGCGGGCTCGATCAGCTTCGCCAGCGACGGCTCGCCGAGGAACCCGATCCCGATCGAGGCCATCGTGATCCCGATCTGGCAGGCGGAGAGGGATTCGTCGATGCGGTCGAGCTGCTCGACCACCGCCTCGGCGCCGGCTTCGCCCTCCTCGACCGCCTGTTCGATTTTGCCGCGGCGCGTCCGCACCAGGGCGAACTCGGCAGCAACGAAGAAGCCGTTGATCGCGATCAACAGCGCAAGAAGGACGAGCAGCAGTGCGCTCATCGGTTATACGGCCCGGGACTTCGGGCTGGGACGTCCTCGGCCATTCGGCATCGGGAATATAGCTACCCGCCCCGGCGGTTCGGCACGAGGGCGCCCGTTAAGTGGGATATTGACCGAGCAATGCGAATCGCCACGCTCAGCGAGATGCTCGAAGAGGTGGTTCGGCTCGGCGAGGCGACGGGCATGGAAGACCACGCCCACGAGCTGCGAGGGGAGCTGGAGGGACGACTGGCGACGATCCGCGCCGCCGTCGCCGGCACCGGCTCGCCGCGGGTGATCGCCCTGCAGCGGCTCGACCCGCCCCGCGTCGGCGGTTTCTGGATCCCCGAGATGCTGACGATCGCCGGTGGCGAGGACGTCGCCGGGGACCCTGGCCTCAACCCCCCGGCGGTCGGCTGGGGCGAGCTGGCCAGCCTCGGAGCCGACGTCGTCGTGGTGATGCCGGAGTTCTCCGTCGAGAACGCGGAGGCGCAGGCGATGGAGCACTGGGAGCGCATCGCCGGCCTCGGCGCCACCAGGCTTTACGCCGTCGACGGCAGGCTGTTCGCCGACCCCGGGACGCGGCTCGTCGACGGCGTCGAGCTGCTCGGCCACGTCCTCCATCCCGACCTCGTCGACCCCCCGGGCAACATCGAGTTCGTCGACCTGCGGTCGCCGCTAGGCGACCGCGAGCGCGCCGGCAACTGAGACCGCCGCGACGACGACCATCGCCGCGATCTCCAGCGGCAGGCGGTTGCGCCCGAAGGCGCCTTTCTCGCCGGCGACGATCGCCAGGGCGCAGATCGTGCCGCCGATCAGGCCGCCGACGTGGCCGCCGACGCTGATGTTCGAGCCGACGAAGCTCCAGACGAGGTTGAAGACGATCAGGAATCCGATCTCGCCCGCGAGCTGATCCATGCCGCGACCGCGGGCAATGACGAAGACGGCGCCGGCGAGCCCGAAAACCGCACCCGAGGCACCGACGGTGACGGCGTTGGGGTCGAGTATCAGAGCGCCGAACGAACCAGCGAGAAGGGAGGCGAAGTAGAGGACGAGGAAGCGCGGCGTCCCCAGGGCCGGCTCCAGCAGCCGGCCGAGGATCAGCAGCAGGAACATGTTGAAGCCGATGTGGATGATGCTGACGTGGAGAAAGCCGCAGGTCACCAGGCGGTACCACTCGCCTTCGGCGACCGAGGGGCCGAAGAGGGCGAAGTCACGGAAGACAGTGCTGCCGGTGCCGACCGAAAACCCGCCAGCGCCGCCGGCCAACTCGATCAGGAATACGACGACGTTGATCGCGATCAGCGCGTAGGTCGCAGGCGTGGCGCCGGCGCCTGGCGTGCCGGTCGGGTTCCGAACCACCTTCGTCCGCTGGCTGGCGCACTCCGGGCAGCGCATCCCGACGGGCGTCGGAGTCATGCAGTCGGGGCAGATCGGTCGGCCGCAGGAGGAGCAGGAAACGCGGGTCTCACGGTCGGGGTGGCGGTAACAGGTCTCGGCCATCGGGCAAAGCAGCCTACAATCGCCGCCGATGGAGGCCCCCAGCCCCGCCCGTCTCTTCGCCGCCGTCGCCGGCGCCTTGCTGCTCGTGCTCGGCGTCGTCGGCTTCTTCTACGACGCCTCCTTCGGCGCCATCGACGCCTACGAGGAGGCGCTCGGTGCGATCGAGGTCAACGGCTGGCTCAACCTCTTCTACGTCGCCGTCGGCTCGCTCGGAGTGCTGGTGGCGGGGGCTTCGTCGCGGACCTACTCGCTTGCCGTCGGCGCGCTCTTCGTCGGCCTGGCGATCGTCGGCTGGGGCAGCGGCTGGCTCAACCTCGTCGTCGGCCTGCTCGGGCTGGCGGCCGCCGCCGGCACCCCGAGGACGAAGGCGAAGCCGAGGCCGTCGGAGCCGCGGAAGCTAAAGCCGCGAGCGAAGCCCGCCGGCAAGCGAGCGTAGGCCGCCCTCGCTGCGGCTGCGGCCACGCCGGCGCAGCTCCAGCAGCACCAGCGCGCCGGTGGCGACGCTGCCGGCGCCGACCGCGACCACCGGCCGGACCCAGTTGCGCGGGTCCCGCAGCGCCCGCAGCTCGCTCTCGGAGAGCTCGTCGGCCCAGTCGGAGAGCTCCTCGGCCGCGGCCTGGGTGACCGCCGCCATCGTGTCCTCGAACCGTCCCGAGAGCCGCTCCGGCGGCTCAATCGGGCGCAGGGCGTCGCCCAGCAGCTGCTCGACGTCCCAGGTCGACCCGCTCAGCGTCTCACGCCGCTCGCTCATCGCTCATCTCCTCCTGCAGCTGTTTGATCGCGCGGTGGATCAGCACCTTGGTCGCCCCGTCGGTGCGGCCCAGCGCCCGCGCGATCTCGCGGTTGTCCATGCCGAGGGCGAAGCGCATGATCAGCGCATCGCGCCGGTCCTCGGGGAGGTGCTCCAAGTGCTTCATCACCTGCCGCAGCTCCTCGCGGCCCTCGGCGATCGCCTCGGTGTCGTGGCGGGCGGCGATCGGCTCGGTGCTTTCCAGCGGCGTCTGCGGCCGGCGCGAACGGTCCCGGTAGTAGTTGGAGGCGAGGTTGTGGGCGATCCGGATCACCCACGGCCGCAACGGCCGCCCGTCGGACTCGCGGCGGGCTCGGTCGAAGTGGCGGTAGGCCTGCAGAAACGCCTGCTCGGTCAGGTCCTCGGCGTCGTGGTGGTTGCCCACCCGGTAGTAGGCGTAGGAGTAGACGTCGCGCAGGTGGTCCCGGTAGAAGTCCTCGAAGGCGCGGTCGAGATCCGCCTTGGCCGCCGGAGCCAGCTCGGCCGGCTCGACGTTCTGCTCGGGGCCGCTCACCCGCCAAGCCTACCCCCGCGGGTGCGCGATCTGGCGCGCGCCGGACCAAGCGGGGCAAGGACGCAGGGAGGCCGAATAGCAGCGCTATTTGGCCGACTGAGGACGCCGCACCGCGCAGTGTCCGCCGCCGCCAGATCACGCAGCCCGCCACTCGCGCTCGACCTCGCGCAGGCTCGCCATCCATTCCTCGACGTTCGAGTCGCCGCGGATCAGCGCCGCCAGGGCGCCGAGGGCCTCGGCCTCGGTCCCGGAGGCGGCTGCCGCCGCGGCGAGGATGGGGACGGTGTCGAGCCCCTCGGAGGCCTGGCCGATCTTGCCGGGGATCTCGGTTGCCGGGGTGCCGGTCCCGAGCAGCTCGCCGGCGCGGCGGTTGCGGCCGGAAGGAGCCATCATCGTCGCGGTCAGGTCGCCGACCCCGGCGAGGCCGGAGAAGGTCTCGGGGTCGGCCCCGCGGGTGACGGCGTGCTCGATGCACTCGCGCCAGATCGCCGCGACGGCGATCCCGGCGGCGTTCAGCCCGTGCGGCTCGGCAGCCGCGGCGGCAAGCGCCGCGGCGTTCTTGGCGGCACCGGCCATCTCGACACCGGTCACGTCGCGGGAGCGCTCGCAGACGAGGCCAGCGCGGTCGAAGACCTCGCCGATCTGGACCCTCAGCTCCTCGTCGGCCGAGCCGAGGACCAGCGCCGCCGACCCGGAGACCGCCTCGCGGGCGTGGGCGGGCCCGCCGAGGCAGGCGATGGCGCGGGCCCGCACCCGTTCGCCGACGTACTCGGAGGGGAGCTGGCCCTGGGCCCCGATCAGGCCCTTGGTCAGCATCAGGACGGCGCTGCGCGAGCTGACCCGGTCGGCGATCGCCCCCACCGCCTGCGGCAGCCCCGCCGAGGGGATCGCCATGCAGATCAGGTCGAGGCCGGCAAGCTCGATCGCCGAAGCAGGGCGGACGTCGATCGACTCCGGCAGCGGCACGCCGGGCAGGTAGCGGCGGTTCTCGCCGTCCTCGATCAGCTCTTCGACCCGCTCCGGGGTCCGCGCCCCGAGCTGGACGTCGAGCCCACCGCGGGCGAGGAGGACGGCGACCGCCGTCCCCCAGCTGCCGGCGCCGATCACCGCGGCGCGGCGCATCGGCGGCAGGCCGCCGAGGTCTTCCCACTGCAGCAGGACGTTGGGCCAGATCCGCGCGGTGACCGTTTCGGCCAGGGCCGGCGAGGGCTCCTCGGCCTGCGGGAAGGTCATCGGCGGCCCCATCCGCACCTTCACCTTGCGCGGGCGGATGCGCCAGCCGCGGCGGACGTGTTCGGTGCCCAGCACCGCCGTCGGGATCACCACCGCGCCGGTCTGCAGGGCGAGCCGGCCGACGCCGCGCTTGGGATTGGCGAGGGTGCCGCGGCGGATCCGGGTCCCCTCCGGGAAGAGGCAGACGGCGCCACCGCGTTCGGCGACCATCCGCGCGGTCGTCATCGAGTCCTCGTCTGATTCACCCCGGCGCACCGGGAAGGCGCCGAGCCGGGAGAGCAGCCAGCCCTGCCAGCGCCGCTCGAAGAGCTCGACCTTGGCCATGTAGTTCATCGGCCGTCGCCAGGGCAGGCAGGCCCCGGCGACGAAGGGGTCGAGGAAGCTG
>Ga0164302_10000082_pt1 | contig 21311 bp, 17 predicted proteins | sample Whisoiple_202_MG_FD_109714 | JGI IMG/M metagenome (GOLD analysis project Ga0164302, IMG submission 109714) | Soil microbial communities amended with pyrogenic organic matter from upstate New York, USA - Whitman soil sample_202_MG | ecosystem: Environmental > Terrestrial > Soil > Agricultural... | reverse complement strand
CGCCGAAGAACGCTTACCGAAAGGGAGATTCCTCGCCAGAGAGTGATGATCTGGAAGCGCGTAGTTGGACTGGCGCCGATACGGTAGTCCTTTATGCTCATTCCGAGGGCAATGGGGGCGAGGCGGCTGCTCTTTTCACTCTGAAGTTCGACGAGGCGGGGAATTGGAAAGTCGTCAAAATGCACCGGCTCTCGAAAAAGGAGCTCGAGGAAAAACGATGAGATCATCGTTCATCTTTGTCGCAATCGTCACGTGCGTGATTGCCTGCGATCCTTCTACCGCACAGGAGTCGCCGGTGCCGAATTCGCTTTCTCCGGACAAAAAATGGGAGTATGTCGGCGGAGAAAACCCGAAGCTTGTTAAGACTGGAACAAGCGACGTCGCAATCGACTTCTTAGAACAATGTGATCTGGGCGCGGCCGGTGAGGGTTCGAGAGTGCTTTGGGCGCCCGACTCAAAGCGGCTTGCATTTTATAGCTGCGGCGCAGGCAAAGAACTCCTGACGCTCCTCTATCAACTTCGCGATGATCAATGGACACCGCTAAAACAACCCAACGATAATGAGGAGATTTCCAATCGGTCCGACAAGATTATACAAGCGCAGAAAAAGCGAAACGGCCTAGGCAAGGGAACCCCTCTCCACATGCAATGGTGGAAGATTGAGCCGCGCCAATGGCTCGATGCAAACAATCTGATTGTGTATGCTTCGCTGGCGGAGGTTCATCGGGGAGATGGTGATGACATTCTTAGTTTCGGCGCCGATCTTCTTCTTACTCTCAAGTTCGATAACGCTGGCAAGTGGAAAATCGCCGGGGCGCATGAGATGACGGGGAAAGCGGTGGAATCGCCGTCGCTTTCGAGTCCGCTGGCAAACGAAACTTTGTACGTAAGCCCGCAGGGCAATTACCGGATCCAAGCGAGCGCGGACGGCTCAGCGCTGTGGATTGTGCCTACCCACGACCCAAGCCGGCGTAAGCTTTTGCGAGGCGCGGACCCTGACGACCGTTCGGCGGAGGAGTTTAGCGCTTCTCCCGATGAGAATTGGTTGTTTGATAATCGTCAACACGAACTCTACCGGAACACAGGTGATTTCGCATTCTCAGTATTTACCGGGAAGCGGTGGTTTTCCAAAAAGGCGGCAGATTATACGGCGAAGGAATTTCACTTCGCTCGGGGAGCTGTTGAGGCAGAGTCGGCCGGCTGGAGCTCCGACTCGGCACGCATGCTGACTCACTTAGAGGCACAATTGCAACACCGCTATGTCGATTTCAACACGCGGACGAAAGCGTTCGAGCAAACGCCGTATCTGCGAATGGTTAATACTAAGCTTAACAGCGAAAAACCTTATGAAGCTTTTCCGATTGTCGCGTTCGCGGGCGAGCGTCTTGGGGGCTACGTGGTCTTCGCCGAACCAATCGATTCGGCGCGATCAGAGGCAATTCTCAAACCACGCTTTGCTGCGCTGGATCAAGAATTGCAGACTCTTCGTGAAAAGCAGTTGACCGATCTGGCGACGCGCGAGAAGAAGGATTTCGTCGAGTTCACACGATCGTACGGTGAGAAGTGGAACAAAGCGCGCGATGAGGCGGTGCAACTGTATCTTCCTTTCGCTCCGGACTCCGAAAAGGAGAGTCTAAGGCTTCAATTTCTTTGCGACCTTACTCAGCGAGAGACCAATGGACTGAAACGAGTTGTGTCTTTGACTGCTTCCAATAAAACGGCCGCGCAATCACCATCACCGGCAGCATCGCCGCCTTAGAAAATGCGAACGAGTAGAAGCTTTGCGTCTCTTCGCCTCTTGCGCGGGCAGAAGTTGTTATTTGGAGCATTAGTTCTCTTGTTGTCGTTTCAAATCGGTTTGGCTCAAACCGACTTTTCTGCGTTCTGGAATAAATTTAAATCTGCGGTTATCGCTGGCGATAAGGCCGCGGTCGCAGACTTGACCAAATTCCCAATGTCGATGCCCTATGAGGTAAAAGCGGTAAAGAACAAGGAGGGTTTCTCGCGCCGTTATGACGAAATTTTCAAAGGCGAGGCAAGTGCCGCCCAATGTTTTAAAAGCGCCGAACCGCAAAAGGAATCCGACCGGCGGTATGGGATCTACTGCCCTTTTAAGGATACTCCAAACGACTGGGAAAACGCCCCGATTCGCTTCATTTTCGAGCTAACCAAGGGCGGCTGGAGATTTACCGGCCTCGACAACATCAATGAATGATGCGGATTAACGCCACGGCAATGAGATCGCTTTCCACGTTCGCCGCCACGGCCGTGTGTGCGATCAGCTGCAGTTTTTCCGTTCTTGGTGCGAAGGAGAAACCCGTCGCTGACCTCACGCATCCCGATACGGAGAAAATCGAAGCGCTGCTGACCAGCACAACTCGAGACAAGAATTCCACCAATTCACACTAGATTGTCCAACAAATGGTTCGAGCCCTGGGCAGGTCGCTACCATTCTTGCAATTGATGTCTCCGACTAAACGTATGCGACTTCGCTTCGTCCTTAGAGTGGTGTGCCTGGCAACGCTGCTGGCTTCCAACTACGGCGCGGCCGGAGTTGATTTGAACAACCCGACAGCCCTCGCATTTGACCACTCTGGCAATCTCTTTGTCGCAGATCACGCGGCCGAAACAATCTTCAAATTCACACCCGATGGAACGAGAGGCGTTTTTGTTACCGGCGTTCGCTTGTCTAATGGCAATGGGCTTGCGTTTGACGCGGCGGACAATCTCTTCGTGTTAAGCCCAAGCGGCGAGTACCACGTCGGCGGCACGATTCTAAAATTCAGTCCGGATGGAACCCGAAGCACGTTTGCCACCGGCGTGGGCCTTCCTTACAGCCTGTCAATCGACTCGTCAGGCAATCTCTTCGTCTCCGATTGGGACACGGGCTCGATCTATAAAGTTACTCCAAAGGGAGAGAAGACTACTTTCGCTACGACGGAAATCGCAGCCAAGATCCTGGCTTGTGACCAGGCCGGCAATCTTTTTGTCGGAGTTCCACTGAAGCACAGTATCTTCAAATACGAACTTGGCGGAGCTAAGAGCGACTTCGCTACAGGTATAACAACCTATGCACTGGCTGTTGATAAGGCAGGTAACGTCTATGTCGGTGAGACTGGAAACACGATCTTCAAATTTACGCCGAGCGGCGCTAAAAGTGATTTCGCTGCAGTGACAACGTCGCCCCGCAGCTTTGCCATTGATGCGTCGGGCAACTTGTTCGTGGTGGAGAACTTTAGCGGAGCCATTTCGAAATTTGCTCCCGATGGTGCCCAGAGTGTGTTCCTAGCCGGTCGGCCGCCACCCGAACCCGAGGAGGAGGCAGAATCGGAAACTGATTCCTCGGCTGGCCTGCCGGATAAATACGCAAAGAACTATCTGATCGCCCGTAGTACGATCTCGCCGAACAAAAAGTTCGCTGTGATTTACCCAACGGACGATAGTTACCAGTCGGCTGATAACGCGAAGGATTACTTGGTTACATTGCAGCCGTTCAGTATTCTCGGCGCGCTGCAAGCAGAGGAACCCTACTTTCAACACCAAAGCCACGGTGGCATCAGTGCCGAATGGTCGGATGACAGCTCGGTCGCGCTCATCACGCTCGATGGGAAGTGGGGTCCGCGAGACGTTTTCCTGGCCGAATTTCATAATGGCAAGCCAAGTCGGATCACGAACATTCTGCGCAAAGCGCGTGATCTGTTGCCGCCTAACGATCGCAAAGCCTTTTTCGAGGATACGACGTTCCAATTCGACGGCACCAGCCGCGTCGTCATCGATGCTAACGTGAACACTAGTCCGAACGATCTAGGATTGAGCCCTGATACTTGGCGTGGGCATGTTGAAGCGACCTGGGACGTCAAACAAGCAAAGTTTACATCCGAGGAAGTATCGGGACGGAGGCGCGGTGCTGATGCCTATCGCAACCGTGGCCAATCTGCTGCCGAACAGAAACAATCTAGCCCGGCGCAGAATGTACAGAACGCTATTGGGTTGACCTCAAAGCGTTGGGATTACTACTTATCCCTGACCTGGTATCACCTCTTTGATCAAAACCCACGTGAGGCCATAGCAGCGTCTCTCAAGGCTTTGGAACTTTCGCCGCATAACGCGGCAATGATCAAGGTCGCGCTTGCCCACAGTTATCTTTTCGATAACCAATTCGATAAAGCAAAGGCCTTGTACCTGGAAAACCAGAACGCAAAGATTAGTGACGAGCGTAGCTTTATCCAGATGGTGTTGGATGATTTCAAGGAACTACAGGAAGCGGGCGTCACCCATCCTGACATCGAGAAAATCAAAGCCCTGCTAACTGTTAAAACCAATGCACCATGAATGTTGATAGCTCACTTAACGAACGAATAAGCAGGAAAATCATTCAGTATCTCATGTCGTATGGAATGAAAATAACTTGTAACTGTCTTTTTCTTTTCTTCATGGCCCTGACCGATGCTTCGCTTGCGCAATCCACAGACGATCAGGTTAAGGATTTGATGCGGCGATATGAAGAGGTGGAAGGCCAGCTTGACCGGTCTGTGCGTTACGCCGGAAAAACGGAATCTGATGGCGCAACAACGATTGAGCAGGCGTGGTATAATGGCGCTGGCGATTTGATCAAGGTTGCTACCGAGCGCGCAGATTCTTCGGGACGCGAGTTAACGGAATATTTCGAGCGTGATTTTGCGAACTACAAGGAACCCACGTTCATACTGGTGCGCAAGGAGACACGCTTACCCGACGGCGGTATCCAAGTAGATGAGTCGCGGAGATATTTTGACTTTGATGGATCTCTTGTTCGCGAGCTAAGGAAGAGTGCACGTTTCAAAGCCAATGAATCGACGGACACCCAACGCGTTCCCAATGTAGTTGTCGACGTTAAAACGGAGCAGGAAAACAATCGGGGTGACGAAGAGCGTTCAAAGCATTCAGAGATTGTGCTAAGGCTGATCAAGGCTGGACCGCCTGTTTTCGATCCGTTCAAAAAGGTCAAGGGCGATTCGGCAAGATTTCGTGTGATTCAGGAGAGTGCATCGCCCGATGGGCGGTACGCGATCGCGATAGGACTCGCACGCAAAAACATTGATTGGGACAAATTCGGTAAGGAAGAGCTAGAAGGTGAAGACGACGTGCGCAATTACGTTGTAGATCTTGTCCAGCAACGAATCCTGGGCGAAACCGGCTGCAATTATTTTGCCACCTTCCCGAGGTCCGGGCGCAACGCGTGCCAGGTGATATGGTCGCCGGACTCGACAAAGTTTGCGTTTCACCAGTGGTCCGGAAAGTGGTCGGATATCTGTCTCGTCGGCGGACAAATCGCGGCTGGTCCGAAGTTTATCGGCGTTGCCGATCTTCAAAAGGAGATCCAGAAAAAGACTTTTAGCTTTCTCAAAAAACCCCGGGACTTCGCTGACTTGTGGTGGGACATCGATCAAGTAAGTAATGACGGCGTAGTCCAGATGCGTGTTGATTGCGTTGGCGCGAGGGGTTCAGAGCGTGAAGGTGAAACGTCTTTTTCTCTGAGCGAACGTTTGCGCTTGCGCGCGACGCCCAAGGGTCTTCGCTCTGAAATGGTTAACATTCGTCGCCTGCCGGCCGAGCATGAACCGGACTAGATCACGGCGTTGTCATTGCCTCCTGCGGTCGTTTTGCATTCCAGGCGACGGACCTGCCGCGCTCTCTATGATGTCTTATTTGACGCCGAAGGGGAGTGCGAGCTTCCGCCTAACGACAAAAGTCAGGTTGTGAAGACACAACCTCAAAACACCAAGGAGTAATGATCATTACTAACATGAAAACTAGAATCTATATCTGTGGGCTTCTTGCTATTTCCCCGATCTGGACGGTGCTCGGTGGAGAAACGTCATCGAACGGAAGTGTTTACGGGCCGAAAGCAGGATTTACAGTTAGCGCACCCGAAGGCTGGGTCGCGGAGTCTGGCGTGAAACAGGAACCGCCCTGCGTTATTTACCCGAAGGGCTCATTATGGAAAGACGCGAAGACGGCGATGTACGCGAAGGTAGCTAGCCCTCAATGGGAAGGCGTAAACGCATTTGTGTCGTGGGCTATCGAGGGCATGAAGGAAAAGCGTGGCATGCCGAAGCAGAAAATTGCTTCCGGTAAAACCAAGGACGGGCACGATTACTTCATTAACGAATACCCTGCCACGAAGAATTACTCTCAGTGGGAACGAGTAGGATACGTCCAGCTTCCGCAGGGAGTCGGCTATATCGTGCTCACATCCCGCGATAAATCCAGTTACCAGAAAGATTCCGGCGCGCTTGAGAAGGTGTTGCAAAGTCTCGTCTACGTCGAGCCGAAATCCGAAGTCGCCAGTGGACAGGAATACGCTCGTCGTTACCGACAGCTGCTGGATCAGCGTGCCGAAGGGCAGATCGAGCCGCTGCTCACCGAATGGAGAGAAAAGGCGCCTGACGATCCTGACGCCTGGATCACGAGCGCGAATTATTATTTTAACGAACGCCAGACGAACATCTCTCCGAAGAAACCCGGCCCAGGCGACATTACGTTGACCGATAAGAAGGGAAAGCTAACAGGGAGCATTTCGTTCGACCAAGTGGAAGGGAGTATGAAGCGAGCGATCGATCTTCTTCAGGAAGCGATTATGAAATTCCCTGACCACCTCGATATCTGGTGCGGGCTCGCGTTCATGTATCAAGAGAGCGGTGATTTCGAGAATGAGTTGTCGACGTTGAAGAAGATGGTCGCGTATGCCCGCGAGCATCCGGCGCAGCTCAAGTGGTTGAAAGGCGAACCGCTAGGCGAGCCTGCCGACAAATTCGTTCCGGACAAGCTGCACGAGTACGGTTCGTATTACGAGAAAAAGGAGAACGGGGAGGACGATAAGCGCTGGTACCAGATTTCGACGGTGGCAACCGATCAATATCCAAACGACCCACAAGGCTTCAAAGATGCAGCCGGTTATTGGGCCGATCTTGGCGAATGGCAAAAGGCGCGCGAGTCGTTCGAAAAAGCGCACCAGCTCGATCCAAAATCCGCTGCCGCGTTGGTTGCTCTCGGACAGATCAGCGCCGAGATGAAAGACTTCGCAAGCGCACGAAAGTATTACGAAGACGCTCTAAAACTGGAGCCGAACGGGCAATACGCGCAGACAGCAAAAGAATCGTTACAAAAGCTGAAGAAGACGCCCGGAGACAGACAAGCCAGCCAGCCGAATTTGAAAGAGGCCAACGTCTACAACGAGCGCGGCATTGCCAAAGGCGTTAAAGGCGACGTCGACGGGGCCATAGCCGACTTCACTCGCGCCATCGAACTCTATCCGAAATATTCTACGGCCTATACTAACCGTGGCCTCGCCAAGAAGAACAAGGGCGATCTTGAAGGGGCCATCGCTGACTGCACTCGCGCTATCGAACTCGATCCGAAAGATGCGGGCGCCTACAGCAATCGCGGCATTGCCAAGCAAGCTCAGGGCGATCTTAATAGAGCCATAGCCGACTACACTCGCGCCATCGAGCTTGATCCGAAATACGCTAAGGGCTACACCAACCGCGGCATTGCCAAGGAAGAGAAAGGCGACATGGAAGGAGCCATCGCTGACTGCACCCGCGCTATCAAACTCGATCCGAGATACGCACCCGCCTACAGTACCCGCGGCCTCGCGAAGAAGAACAAGGGTGATTTAAATGAGGCCATCACTGACTACACCCGCGCCGTCGAACTCGATCCGAAATATGCCCACGCCTACTACAACCGCGGCGTCGCCAAGTGGGGCAAAGGCGACATCGACGGGGCCATTGCCGACCACACTCGCGCTATCGAACTCGATCCGAAAGATGCCGGTGCCTACAACGAGCGCGGCATTGCCAAGCAAGCTCAGGGCGATCTCAATGGAGCCATAGCCGACTACACCCGCGGCGTCGAACTCGATCCGAAATACGCCAACGCCTACTACAACCGCGGCGTCGCCAAGTGGGGCAAAGGCGACATCGACGGGGCCATAGCCGACTACACTCGCGCGATCGAATTCAATCCGAAATTTACCGAAGCCTGCTACAACCGCGGCCTCGCCAAAAAGCAGAAGGGCGATCTGGACGGAGCCATCGCCGACTACACTCGCGTCATCGAAATCAACCCGAACGATTCGAAATTCGCCGTTGCCTACGACGACCGCGGCATTGCCAAGCAGGCCAAGGGCGATCTGGACGGAGCCATCGCCGATTGCACTCGCGCTATCGAACTTAATCCGAAATACGCTAACGCCTACAACAACCGCGGCAGCTTCAAGGGCATTAAAGGCGACGTGGTTGGGGCGATCGCCGACGTCAATCGCGCTATTGAGCTCGATCCAAAGCTGACGGCCGCCTACTACAACCGCGCCTACACAAAGCAGGGCACAGGCGACATTGACGGGGCTATTGCCGACTACACGCACGCCATCGAGGTGGATCCGCGATGTGCGCGTTGCTATCAAAACCGCGGCGGCTGCTACTTTCACAAACAGCAGTATGATGCCGCTATCAAGGACCTACAGAAGCCTATTGAACTCGAGCCGAAAAACGGAGTCTACTACTCATCTCTCGGTTGGTATCAGCTCTTCAATCGAAAGCCTCGTGAGTCGATTGCCGCATCGCTGAAAGCTCTGGAGCTGTCGCCGGATAAGGCAGTGATGATCAAGGGCAATCTCGCCCACGGTTATTTGTTCGATAACCAATTCGAAAAGGCAAAAGCAATCTATCTGGAAAACAAAGATGCCAAGCTCCACGATGGACGGGCCTTTAGCCAAGCCGCGCTCGATGATTTCAAAGACTTTCAGGAGGCGGGGATTACTCATCCTGATATGGAGAAAATCAAAGCGCTGCTAATTAGCAAAACGCAAGACACGAAGTCCACCAATTTACACTAGATGATCATGGCTCGTTTTCAGAGATGCCGAGGCAGCGTTTGCGGGTGACCAGGCGCGCGGCGGTTCAATGGCTCCCACAATCCGCTATGAAACCATGACAGAACTCACGCAGCAACGAATCAAACAGCTAAAATTGCATCTCGAACAATGAAAACCGTTAGCAGCTCGCCGCTAACCGTCGCGGCTTTACCTTCAATGTTGCTCATCCCGTCAGCTCCGTTTACGAATTCACACCGAATCGAGAATAAGCGATGATGTCTACCTTGTGATGAAAAGAAATGTTATCCTCGCTACGTTGTTCGCTCTGGCAACACTCATTCCTGCACAAAGCGAGTCAACTATTCCGTCGATTGACGCGCAGGTGAACAATCTCGCGCAGCGATATAATGAAGTGGACGCGCAACTCGATCGGTCGGTTCGTTATGCCAGCCGAGACGACAAGGGCAACACTGAGCAGGCGTGGTTCAACGGCGCGGATGATTTGATTAAGTTGGCGGTGGAAAGTCATGACAGCGACGAGCACGAGCTGACGGAATATTTCGCGCTCGATTTTGATAATGACTACGACGGCATGTTCATGCTCGTGCGCAAGGAAACGCCGGCGCCCGACGGCGGCACGCAAGTGGAGGAATCTCGAAAATATTTCGGCGAAGAAAAAAGCGGTGGTAACGGCGTTCTTATTCGCGAGCTGCGCAAAAGCGCGCGATTCAAACCGGGCGAACCGACGGACACCGTGCATACACAAAATGTAACTGTCGATCTTACCAAGAAAGATAATCAGCCAACGGAGGAGGAGCTGAGGGAGATATTGACGGCGCCGACGAAAATGGCGGATGCACTCAGAAAAGGCGCACCGGAGTTCGATCCTTTCGCCAACGTTAAGGGCGACAGCGAGCAGTATCGCGTTATTCACGGGAGCGCGTCGCGGGACGGACGATTTGCCATCGCGTTAGGATTCGCACGCGAAAAAGTCGATTGGGATTCCATATATGCTAAGGCGACCGAGAGCTACTACGCCGAGGGCGGCGCGGAAGACATTCGCAACTACATTGTCGATCTTACGCAAAAGAAAATCCTCGGAGAAACCGGCGCGGGTTGGTTAGGGACGCGTCGCCGGTACAATCACCCGGAGTGCGTAGTCACATGGTCACCCGATTCCAGCTTTTTCGTGCAGTTGTTGGCCAACAAGTGGGCGTCCGACGATTGCGTTGCGGGAAAAATCGCGAGCGGCCCGAAGTTTGTTGGCACGGTCAATTTGCTGAAGACTCTCTCGCCGAAGATTTATGCCTTCGTGAAAAAACGTTTCAATCCCGAAGAGGGCGGAGCGTTGTCATTTTACAACGAAAAATTGACTAACGACGGCGCAGTCGAGATGAAGGCGGAAGAGTACACTTCAAGCGGAGAGCGCAAAGGCGAAACCAATTTCTCAGTCAGCGTGCGTCTGCGGCTGCGCGAGACTCCAAACGGACTCAGCATTGAAGCCGTAAACATGCGCCGGTTGCCTAAGGAACGGTGAACGAAAATCCTTTATAGTAGATAGTTAGGACAGCGCAGTGCGCGGCCCCACATACGCTTCCCCCCTTGCTCGCCGCTACCCGTCGCGGCTTTGCCGTTCTATGTCGCTGATCCCCTCAGCTCCATTGACGAATTTACGCGAAAATGATCATCTTAAAGAAGGAGGTAATGATTAATGGTAATGACTAAGGCAATTGTTCTTGCGTTGCTCACGATCACTGCGTCATCTGCGGTCGCCGCGGGAGACGGCCCAGAGGAGGTGATTCGCGCGCTTTACAAGGTTCACCGGCCTTGGGAGCACAAAGAACTCAACCTCGGCAATCGCGCTGTGCTGTCGAAATATTTCAGTCCCGAACTAACCAAGTTATTCCTTAAGAACGCGCAGCTAGAACGGGACTGTCCCGAGGCCGACTTATGCGGACTTGAGTTCGACCCAATTCTCGGATCTCAGGACTTCGACGATGATCTCAGATTTGATCTTCGCATCACGCAGGGAACGCCCTCGGCTGGCCGGTTCGAAGCACATTTCAAATTGTTTAACGAACTACGGGAGAAAACTAAGTGAACACAAAAACTAGCCTGCTTGTCCTTGCGCTGTTCAGCTGTTTGTCGGCGCCCATGACTCTGGTAGCTGCTTCCCCGGAGGAAAAGTATTTTGAAACTCGTGACAATTTCATCCGGGAGTTTGAAAAAACATCGACCCCGCTTGATAGCCTCGCTGAACAAGATCAGCACGCCCTCGATGAAAAAGATAGGCATGCCCTTGCTGAACTTGAGAAACAACTGAGGGCAATTGTAGGGCCAGTTAATGTTGAAGGCTTTCCGAAAGAGGGCAAAATAAATCTTGAAACTCTCCAAAACGGCGACTTGGGGTTTGGTCAGGTCGATGGGCTTAGATTCAGTGCCAAGCAAGAATACCTTTTTGTAACAACCGATAACATTTTGAAGAAATATCTGGCTGAGCAGCCAGAGCTACCTAAAGACCTGGCTGAACTTTCCAGGACTGCTGAATTTTATAGTTGCGCCTTTACGTCGGGCGCGGCTGTTACGTACTTTGCAGAGATCCCGGTCAAAAGCCCAAACGGCAAATCTGATGTTCGCGCGTTTCTCGGTCTAACTTCTCAAGATATTGGCCCCTTCATTCCAAAAGACGTCTTTGTATTCGTTACGAAGGGAAATCGAATACTCGCAGTCCAGTCGCCAGCGGCAGCTGAGATCACAGAAATTCCGCAGTGTAGAAACGAGTGGGAGAAGTTTGCTAAGAAGAAGGCAGACGCAATAGAGGTTTATCGATCCTCCGGCTTGAACAATGAAAAGGCGTTCGATGAAGAAGTTCAACAATATGAGCAGCAAGGGTTCGAGGCATACCAGCGCTGTTACGACAGAGAGGCAAAGAATCAAAAATTCTTCGCTTCCCTTAAGAAGCAGGCCCAATCGATTGTTGATCGTTTGCTGAGAAACTGAGCATTGAAATTGCGATGCCCAACAAGTCGCTCCACCTGACTCGCGGTGCTGGCGCACCGCTCGCAGGTAAGCTCAGGCGTTACGCCGGCTAGCCGCTCAGCGAGCTTGCACGATTTTTTCGCTTTTTCGAGGCCTAACGACGATCGTTCGGCAATTTCACTGAAACCAAGCATCATTTGCCCATGAAATCCGTGCCCAATTCCATCCTGTTTACGCTGGCAGCAATCGCTGGCCTCCTCACGCCGGCGAAGCCGGCCCAAAGCCAGCCCGAAGAACAACAGCGCGGCGCGAGCCGTTGGGATCAGGCGACCGCAGAACGGTTCTTTCGCAAAGGCGCCTGGCGCGAGGGCATCGCGTATCTCGGGCGCGCGCTCCGGCTCGATCCGCAGAATTCCGCAGCGGCGCGGCATCTGTGGAGCGCTGTGGTGGATGGAGTGGGAGATCGCAACACGCTGCCCGTGCTCGTGCTGCGGCAGGAGGCGGAGGTTCACGTCGCCGTATTCAGTCCCGATGGCCGGCGCATTCTCACGGCCAGCGCGGACAAGACCGCGCGCTTGTGGGATGCCACGACGGGCGCGCCAGTCGGCGAGCCGATGCGGCACGAGGATGAAGTCGTCGCGGCTGTGTTCAGCCCCGACGGCGCGCACATTGCCACCGCGAGCAAGGATGGCACCGCGCGGTTATGGGATGCGGCGACGGGGAAAGCGCTGGGCGCGCCGATGCGGCACGAACATCCGCTGGACGGTGTCGCCTTCAACGCCACCGGTACGCGGATCGTGACGCAAAGCAACGAGGCTGACGTGGCGCGATTGTGGGATCCCGCCGCCGGCGCGCCAATAGGCGAAGCCATGCCGCACAGTGTCGGCTACAGCGAGGCTGCGACGTTCAGCGGGGACGGCAGCCGTCTTATCACGAAGCGCGGCGAGACGGCGCGGATTTGGGACTCCATGAGTGGCAAGCCGATTGGCAAACCGTTGAAACATCCCGGCGGAGTGTCCAGCGCGGCTTTCAGCCCGGATGGCAGCCGCATTTTGACTGTCACCGAGGATGGCAAGGCGCGCGTCTGGAACATCGCCGCGGGCAGGGTGGCCTCCACGCTGTCCATGAAACACTCGCAGGCGATTGATAGAGCCAACTTCAGCCCGGATGGGACGCGCATCGTTGCCTTTGTCGCCTGGTCGGGGGAACTATGGGATGCGGCGACGGGCCGCCGTGTGGGCGCTCTGCCCGCATCCGCTTCGTCGGATGCCGAAGGCGGCGCGAGCGCGACCTTCAGCCCCGATAGTACTTATGCGCTGTTGAGTTGCAGCGATTCCAGCGACAACAAGGTCGTCCGCGCCTGGGATTGCAAGACCGGCGAGGCACGCGGGATTTACGCGTGGGACCGCAGCTCCGTGTTGCGCCATCCCGAGGAAGTGTCGAAAGTTTTTTTCACGGCGGATGGGATGCGCATTGTCACGACCTGCCAGGATGGCGCCGTGCGAGTGTGGGATGCGGAAAACGGCGAGCCCATTGGCCAGCCGTTGCGGCATGACAGGGATGCGAATGGCTTTTTGACGAGTGTCTCTGCCAGCCCCGACGGCGAGCGCATTCTGACTCTGACCGACAAAAATATCGTGCGCGTCTGGCAAACGGGCGCAGGCGATCCGCTGGAGAAACCGCTGCCAGCCGGCTCGGGCGAAGCGCCTCCGATGCTCACCGGCGCGGGCCTTCCGCCCGAATTTATCGAAGCGCTTTGCGGCTACCGATTTTCGGACGACGGCGCGTTGCGCGAGCTTCCCGACTTCGAGTGCGCCGCCCTGCGCGACAAGCTCCGCAACTCGGAAACAATCGCTGCGTCTTGGCGACCGCTCATCGCCTGGTGGCTCGCGCCGGCGAATGAGCGCGCGCTTTCGCCTGGTGCCACGCTCACACGCCGCGAGTATGTGGACCGCGAGATTGCGAACGGGACTAACGATTACGAAAAGATTCGCAACGCCTATCTCATCGATCCGACGCATCCGCTCATCCATATTGCGCTTGCCGGCTTGGAGGAGTGGAAGCACGCCGACTTCCTTCGCGCCTACGACATTGCACGTCTGCCTGCCGATCCCGCCATCCGCGCCCGCGCCGCTGAAATGCTTACCGAACAATCGCAGCCGGACCTCGCGCAGAAGGTCATCGCTGCCAAGCCGGTGAAATGAAGAGACTGGTCAGAATTACTCAAGTTAGGACGCAGATGAAAGCTGTCATCCCAGCCGCACGGATTTTCAGCAACGGTGATCGCGCCCAGAAGCAGGCGATTATTTGTCTTCCTGAAACTTTTCTCCGTTCCAGGTGAACTTGTGCAGGATCTTCTTCGTCTTTTCTGAGCGCACGAGGATCGTGCGACCTTTTCGAGGCAAAGAGAATTAGCAATTACCTGTGGTCGCGAAACTTCCACGATGTAGACGCCGTCCCGTCCTCTTTGAAAGAGACCGTCATCTCGTAAAGGCGAGCGAAGCCGTGAATCTCTCCAGATGACGGGGTAAGCTTTTCGTAATAGTCGTGCTTTTCTAGAATCAGAGTGTTGGGGTTCTGCCAACGCGTAGGAGATACGAAATCGTGGCCCATGAGAGCGCCAGTGATTTCGCGATCGCTTTCTTGCCCGGGCGGCTGGTTCAACGGCAGATCCACTTTCACACACGAGTTGCCCGACAGCTGATACACTGTCGTTTGCGTCTTCTGCGGAGGAGGCTGCGGAGTGCGGAAAATGTGTCCGGGGTGACTTAGGTCGGACGCCACATAGGCAAAACGCTTCGAATCGGGAGACCAAAGCACACTGCCCTCACGATGACCGCCGACGCCAATGTCGGCGTTAGTCAGGTCGCAGACCGTTTGACCCGTCGCTTTCTCGATTAGTTCTGCGTGACTGACCTTTGATTCCGCCAGGTCAAGCGGGTCTGAAAAAGTCTTGCGAACGCTGTAGCGCCCGTCCGGCGAAGTCCAATCAACAATCTCGCCTCGAAAGAGAAGCTTCGTCGTCTCGGGAAAATAGCGCTGGAGATAATCCACGTCGCCCGCGTTCGCGAATGTTTCTTCAGACAGTCCCCCGATCAGAGTTCCTCTTACACCGACTTGATCACCTAATGGCAAGCCGCGCAGAAATTTCGCAAGAGTCTTGTCGCCAACAACGTGAAAAAGTTCCCACGCTTCCGGGAAATAGCCCTCGGCTGCGGCTCCATCCATGAATTGAGCGAGAGAGAAAAACTGTGTGAGCGCTTTGAGATTCCCTTCGCTCGCTCGCACGAGAGTTTTGTTGTAATCGACGCCGTGACCCTTTGCTTGCGATGCAATTTCGTCGTTTTCTGTGACGCGCTTGGACAGCAATTTTCGCCACTCCTGTTTCCTGGCGTCATAGTTTAACTTCATCAATGGCTCGTCCGGGAGCAGATGAATCCGGGTTTTATCCATGAAGCCCGTGATTCCTGACTTCAGGCGAACATTCCATTTAGGATCGTCAGACCGATTCCATGGCCTTGCGGCGATGAAGCGTTCGCCCTTTTTCACCTTTGCAATGACTTTGCCATCATAGTGTCTGACGTTGGTGTACCCGTCTGGATCGTTAATTACGGCCATGGATACACGCGGCGCGGTATCCTCCGCTTCAGGAGGCTTGCTCCCTACAGCGGTCAGGACGCTGCCAGCGGCATTGAAGCTCGTATCAAGCTTTCCGTCGGCACCGAAGCGCACGACGGCGAAATCGCTGTTGTCGCCACTGGAGACCCATCCCGCTGCCACGATCTTACCATCCTTTTCCAGCGCCACGGCCTCACAGTGGCCATCGTGGTCACTGACGGCCGTAGTCACTTTGCCGCTCCCGTTGAAACGTGTGTCGAGGCTGCCGTCGGCATTGTAACGGATAAGCGCAAAGTCGCGGTCGCTGCCGCTGTTATTGACGGCGTAACCTACGACCACAATTTTCCCATCGCCCTGCAGTGCCATGGCAGTGGCGTTACTGCCGCTCATGCCAACGAGGGTCAGGACCTTGCCAGTACCGCCAAAACTCGTGTCCAGTGTCCCGTCCAGATTGTACCGTACCAGCGCGAATTTTTCAGTGCCATCTGTGGACGCGAAACCGGCGACAACGATTTTCCCGTCGCTTTGCACTGCCACTCCTCGAGCCTCGGCATTTCCGCCGCCGAAATCCGTAATCACTTTGCCGGTTTTATTAAAGCTCATGTCCGGCGTCCCATTCGCGTTGAAGCGCGCGACTGCAAAAGTTCGGCCGTCACCGTGCTCTGCGTCACCGGCGACGACAATTTTCCCTTCGCGCTGCACAGCGACACTGCGGCCGTAGTCGAGCTTACTAAAGTCGGCGGTTGCTTTACCGGTCCCGTTGAACGACGTATCGAGACTTCCATTTGCGTTATATCGCGCGACTGCGAAATCGTTATTGCCGGGGGCAAAGGTGTATCCCGCGACCACAATCTTTCCATCCTCCTGCAAAGCCACGCTATTTGCACTGTCGGAGTTGCCTCCGATTCCCGTGGTGACCTTCCCAGATTCGCCAAAGCCTGAGTCGAGTGTGCCATCGGGATTGTAGCGCAGCACAGTGAACTCGGCGCGGTCTTTCCCGCTGGGATTAAACGAATAACCGGCCACAACAATTTTCCCATCGCTCTGCAATGCCAGTCCTTCGCCTTTGCAATCACCGTCACCGACGGCGGTAATGACTTTGCCAGTGCCATTGAAGCTTTTGTCCAGGCTCCCACCCACATTGTAACGCACTAGCGCGATCTGAGCAGCCGGGCCAACCGTGGCGTATCCTGCGACCACGATCTTTCCATCTGTCTGCACGGCTACGCTCTTGCCGTCGTCGTAGCGATCGCGGGCAACGGCGCCGTGAACAAAGACTATGAACGCAATGCACGCGCGCCCGGCGAGGGAGAAAAATGTTTTACTTTCGAATCGTCTGTAACAACGCTTTCGCCTCATGTTAATCTTACTTCTCATTTATCTTAAACTAACTCTCCGCGAGAGAGACAAAGTAACACGAAACAACTATTTCGTTGGTCGCATTTATTGACTGTAAACGAATCCCAATTTCGCAACAGAATGTTTTGTCACTATTCCGCAGGTACTGGGAAAGTCGTTTCTCCTTTCCCGCGCGGACCGTCGTAGGAAATTTTCATGTTCCAATCACCGGACGTGTCGATCTGGATTTTGGCGCGATACAGCCCTCGGGTAGCTGTGCGCTCAACCACCACGTCTCGATGAATCTGCGAGCCAGGCATGTTGCTGTTGATCTGAAGATTGACTTTGCCAACATCGACAAGGCGAGTCTTGGCATCGCGAAACTGGATCGATGTTTCGTTGTCACCTTGACGAAGATGGCCGTCGCGATCTGAGACCCTCACGGTCAAGTCATTGATCGAGTTACTCGCGATGGCTTGAAAATAAGCAGTTTCTTTCGGCAACACGAGCAGCTGGGGATCTTTATCGAGGGCGTCCTCTGTAACCTTCTTCGCTTTAACTTTCAGCACGGACCCGTGACCATGTTTATCGAAACCTATGGTCACTTTCTGGGCCGCGCTGCCAGAAACGATCTTTTCCTGTTCCTGATGAAGAACGAGCGCCCCTGATTTGAGCCATCGAATCGGTTCACTAATGGACGTGAGCGCTTGCTCGTCCGGCAGCCCTCGTCGCGGAAACGGCAAGTTCGGTATACTGGGCAATTGCACTTCTTCAAAGGATGAGCCGCGACGAAAATAGACTTGCGTGTAGCCGCCGTGTGGATGGGGAGTGTAGTAGGCCACCCGCTGTGAGTCGCTGAACCAAAGAAGCTTTGGCTTTGCGTTACCCTCATAACAGCGATGACAATCCAATTCCAGTACCGCCTCTTCCGTGGGCAGGTTAATCATGCCGACTTTTGGTTCATCCCCGGCCTCCTTGGGAAGTTGAATGCGCAAGGCGAAGTTTCCGTCCGGCGATTTATCCATGATAATGTCTTTCGCTTCAAGCGATGGAGTCAGACAACTGGCAATTAGGACAAGCGCGAAGAGAGATAGTGTTTTCATGGACCAAAGAGCAGTTTGTAGGTGTTGGGAAAGTATCGCTTGATGTAGGGCTTCGGTTTTGAAATTGGCTAAGTCGGTTGTTCAGAAGTCGCATACAGCGGCGCGGCGATGAAGCGTTCCCCTGGTTTTACTGTCGTCGTTACTTCGTTGTCGTCTCCCCCGAGAAAAAATCCGGCCAGAGTGTATCCATTGGGATCTGCAAGCGTGACCATGCACTCGTCCGCCCCGCCGGTCGGCGGATAAATCAGCACCGGCGCGGCAATCGTGCTGATGATGAACGTTTGGAAGCAAGCGAAATGATTAGGCGGGTTCATGGTTTGAGCTGCTTTTGGAGATTGGCCGTGCGCGCTTCGGTTGCGATCGCTTTGCCTTCCAGTAACGCCAGTTCGCCAAATGGCCCCCAGTGTTGATTCGCGTAAACCGCGGCGTCGGCGTCGCGCTGGATGAGCCATTCACGTTGCTCTTTTTTCAGTTGTTCTCGCGCTGCCGGTTCCAACTCTTTTAGAAGCGCGGCATAAACTTCATTCAGGCGTTTGTCGGTTGTTTCAAATCGGCGTTTCACCGGCGTCCACGGCGCTTCGTGACCAACGGGCTCGGCTGACAGCGGCGTCATCGGGCCTGCCGCGGAAGGTGCATAGTAACCGTCCCATTGCTTTCGCGTGTCGCGGTTGGCTGTGCGCAATCGATCCGTCAACTCAAATTTGCCGGTCTCGGTATTGAAATAGCAAAGCCACCAGCCAATGCCTTTCTTGAAGATACCGCCGCCGCTGCCCTTTTCCGCCCGACCAATGCTGGCACTAAGTGCAATAAGCAACCGGCCCGAATCGGAACTCCAATCGGCAAAGTCAATCACGCGCCTGTCGACGTCATTCTCTGCGCGCATGCCAATCAGCTTTTCATCAATCTTCTCCTGGTCGGCCAGGAATTGCCAGGCGCGATCCACAAGACAGGTCGGCTCGTACTGAAACTCACCAGTGCGGTGGTAAAGACGCGCGTTGCACACACTGTCGCTGGAGTAGATCCAATTCTCATCCGGCGAAATGAACGCGAGGTCCACCGTGGTATTCGGCTCTGCGTTATCGCCGAACAACGGAATGCGTTTGTCCGGATCGTTCGCCGGCACAATTGCCAGACGCTGGCGCTCGTGTGGGCCGGGTTCGAAGATTTCAGTGTAACGAACAATGTAAAACTTGCCGCTCGGAGCGGTCACGATGCGTGTGGGAGTTGTGTCATCGTCCGCGCGAACGACCTCCGCCGAACACACGGCGACGACAAGGATTACCCAAACGATCGACACATGACTCATGAGTTTATTGTCGGTAAGTCGAGTTAGTAACCTTATGCGTTACCCAACACGCTTCTGGAATACTCCAGGTTCCTTCGAAATGTCCGCCCCATGTTTTTATCGGCGGGTCCATCGGCTTGGGATTGTTAGTCGCATCGACACTAAAACGAATCTGTCGGCCATCACTTTCCAGGTGCGCTCCCTCTCCTTCGCTTTTCTCGCCTCGATCAAAGTTAAAGTGATAAAGGTCGTTCCATGGTTTGACCTTTGCTTTCTGATATCCGGGCTCGAGCAGTCGCACGATTTCAGCGTAAAGATTTGTTTGCCGCTTCACTCGGCCATCTTGCAGTTCGAACAACGTGAAGGCGACTGGCCCCCATTTTCCTTCAACGCTTATGAGGGCGGCCGAGTTGTCCTTTGCCCATTCCACGAAAGTTGTGTTGCGGATGTTATAAGGCGTCTCAGCTTCATTTACGGCCAGAAAACGAAGCGGCTTCAGCTCCACCAGAAAATCGCGTGCTACCTCATAGCCGACTCGGTGAAGATTGGGAGAAATAACGGCATACTTTCCGTCGGGCGATATGGAGTCATCGGCAACGCGATATCCCAACGCAAAAGCATCGGGATAGCCCTGCCGTACATCCCGCCCGTGAATTTCGATGTCCGGGCCTGGCGTCGGGGATTCATCCGCTGCGCTCGAAAATGCTGCGCTCGCCAACCAAACAAAGGTCCAAAGCCGTCGCGGCTTCATCATACTCTTTCCCCCGGTGGCATTATTACCCTCCGCGAGAAACAGAAAGTAAAGCTTTAACCGTCCGCGATCGCTCGTGTCTTTTTGTCGATCTTACTCGCGTAACTTTCCGTCTGGCGATTTATCCATGATAATGTCTTTCGCTTCAAGCGATGGCACAAGGCAATTACCAATCAGAATGACCGCTAATGCCGAGATCGTCCTCATACCGAACGTCGTTATCACGCGCCACAAGAGACAGAAAGTAAAGCCTCAACCTTTTTCGGGTCGCACCGGTAAATCGTTGTCTCTCCTCCTTCGTAGTAATGCGAATGGATCACGACTTCCATATTGCCGTCGCCATCCAAATCCAGCGTCGCGATTACTTTGTAAGCGTTCGGTGCGTCGAAGCTCCCCTCTTCTTGTTTAGCCTTCGGATAAGCCTTGGGATAAAATTCCCCTACGATGAGTTGCGTTTCCACTTTTCCGGCGACCACACGCCGCGAAAGCACCATCGAATAGCTGCCAGCCGGCGATCTCATCGGTACACGGTCAGGTTCGCCGAAATAGTTTGTCGCGCTGATTAGCACTTCTTCTTCGCCGTCGCCGTCCAGATCAACACGCAGAATGTTGTCGATCTTCACTTCTGGTTGTTTGATCTCTTTGGTTTCCAAAAACTCGCGCACAGCATCAACGTAAGCTTTTTGCGTTGGATCGGTCACTTTCGGTTTCCGTGGTAACGCATTCCACGGCGCGGCGATTGCGATCACCCCCTCTTCCAGTTCCGGCGACAGTGAAATGGCCAACGTTTCTTCACACGGGCCTACTGCCTTTTTTGGCTTGCCACCTTTGGCTTCGCCGAGTGCCTGTGTTAATCCATACACTCGATAGGTAGTCTTCTGGGTGAGCAATTTCGCTGTTTCATCCGCTTTGATCCATTTTCCATCAGAGATCGCGCCGAAAAGATATCCGCTTTCGACCTCCACGATTGGATGCAAGTCAGCTGCTGGCGACGCTCCTGTGCAGATCAACAAAGCAGCAACGCCAGCGAAAATTCCTTCAAGTGTCGCCTTCATGATTTATGGGTCTCCATTCATTGCCGATCATTTAAGCGAGTCCTCCCGGCTTGGGAACGTAAAATCGACATCTTTTGAGGATATTGCAGGGTGATTTTCCGCCGAATGACTCTTGATCGCGCTCATGAACGCTTCGCCAAAATCCTTCAGTTTCTGTTCGCCGACCCCCGGAATGCGGCGGAACTCGCTTGAATTCGCCGGATATTTTCTCGCCATTTCGCGCAGCGACACATCGGAGAAGATGATGTAAGCGGGCACGCCGCGTTCATCTGCGAGCTGGCGACGCAACGCACGCAAGCGCGCAAACAATACTTCGTCGCAT
>Ga0164302_10000081_pt1 | contig 21336 bp, 16 predicted proteins | sample Whisoiple_202_MG_FD_109714 | JGI IMG/M metagenome (GOLD analysis project Ga0164302, IMG submission 109714) | Soil microbial communities amended with pyrogenic organic matter from upstate New York, USA - Whitman soil sample_202_MG | ecosystem: Environmental > Terrestrial > Soil > Agricultural... | reverse complement strand
CGCACAATGGCTGTTTGCATGGTCCCACACTGCTCATACCATACTAACCTATGAACTCTATATCGCTTCGTGAATCCCTCGGCGAGATCATTCCTATGTTGCCATACACGTTGAATGAGATCGGACGTTACACCAACATATAGCGTCCCGTTTCGTTTACTGGCAAGAATATACACGCATGGTTGTTTCAATGCGTCACCGCTGTCGCTTAGCGACCGTCACACCGGCGAAGGCCGGTGTCCAGCTTGTGATAACCTGGATTCCGGCGTGCACCGGAATGAGCATTTTACGATGTCTTCTCGACCGGCTTGCTTGGCTGCCGCTTGGCGAAACTGATATCAGGCCGCACCTTCAAGACTCTCCCGCGCGAAACACTCACCGTACCGATTTTTACACCGCGCGGTTTCGAAACATCTCGCGCGCGGCTGCAGTGAACCGCCACGGTCGATGCATTGCGCGCCTTGCTATGGTATGCCGCCACTGCCGCCGCTTGCTTGAGAGTCTCTCGGCTCGGCTCTTCATCGGCTCGCGAGCGCAATATTACGTGGCTACCTGGGACTTTGTCCGCATGAAACCACCAATCATTGGGCTGTGCCAGTTGCGTGCTTAAATAGTCGTTGTCGGCATCGCTGGCGCCTGCGAAAACCATCCAGCCGCCGGGAAGTTCGTAGGAAAGAATACGAGGTTTGGCGCCGCTCAAAGTTGGGAACCGCAACAAATCGCGAGAGCTATTTGCTTTCGAGCCGCTTGAAAAATCCTTCTTCTTCCATGCTCTTTAAAAGCGATAGATCCAAAAACTCCGCGGCCTTTTTGCCGCGCAGATGCGGCAGTGAATAGCTCAAGTCCTCTATATCGTTCTGTATCGCTTCTTCGTTGGGAAATGGCCGCACAGGAATCGAGCCCAGTAGATAATTCTTGTGCATCGACTCGAGGAGTTTTTGATCTTCGATCTTCATATACTTCCGGTAAATGCGCATGGTCAGATCTTTATTATTGCGGCCGATCCATGTTCCTTCGGTGATCGCCATCAGAAATGCCTTGAGCTGTCGCGGGCGCTGCTTTACGAGCACACGGCTCGTGGCGATATCGCTGCCGGTCGTATAGACACCGGCATCGTAAAGATCCGCCAAAATAGAAAACTTCAAGCCCTTGTTTCCCAGCTGAAGAATGTTGTCTTCGGTCCCGAGCGTCGCATCGATCTTACCCTGCATCATCATCAGTAGGCGACGGTCCGACTCACTTACGCCCGTGGGAATCAGCTGCACGTCTTTGCCCGGTGTGAGACCAAGCTTCCGCAGCAGCCGTTGCAACGCGAAGTCGGATCCTGCACCAACGCGGCTCGAACCGATGATTTTACCTTTCAGGTCTTGTACGGTCTTGATCGAGGGAAGCGCGATCAACTTGTAGGCGATGTGGCCGAGGCTCGCAATGATAACGATGGGCGCACCGCGCGCCGCCGCCCCAACAGCCGAGGAACCGGAGGCAGCGATGATATCGACGCTGCCCCCGAGGAGCGCGTTTACCGATACAACTCCGGAAGCAATATAAATCAGATTGCCTTCCAAACCGTATTTTTCGAACAGCCCGAGATCTTTGGCGATCCACAGCGGCCCGCGCGTTCCCGAGACCGATGCGTAGGAGATGGTAAATGAGTCGAGCTTCTTGTCCTGCGCGAAAGACAGAAGTGCGATAGGAGTAACCGCGGTTATCGCCAAAAAAGCTACAAAGATTCTCAGACAACAATCGCGTCTAAATTTTCGAATCGTCCCCCTCGACGGGGGAGGACAAAGGTGGGGGTGCCCCTCATTTTCAATGGCGTGCTCAGCACCCCCATCCTTACCTTCCCCCATGAAGGGGGAAGGTAAGAACCATAGCCATCTCAAATTTGTTGAACCAGCATTCGACATCAGTAGTGTTCGCCCTCTTTCAGCGTTCGGATGCCGGCGCGAATCTGCGCCTTTGATTTGATTTTGTGTTTCCAAAGCAGAAATGGCCATGCGCGGTAGGGATTCTCCAGGCGCGCGTTACTCCGGCCACGACCGGCGTCAGCCATCGGTTTGACCTGGCCAAGACTCGTCATCAAAAGTTGATCCTGACAAGCCCGTTCGAGCTGAATCGCTGAAATGCAGGTTCCTTCGATGCCCGGACCGACGACAACGACTCCGTGCCCACGCAAAAAAGTCGCATAGTGAGATCCCAAATTGTCGACCACTCTCTGTGCAAGCACGAAATCATTGATGCCGCGGCTCTCGTGAAAGATCGGCACCCCGTCTGAAAAGATGCGCGCCTCACGATTAAAGGGAATTAAGCCGCCCTCGAGCAAACCGACGAGAATCGAATAACGCGCATGACAATGAATAACGCTATTTACATCTGAACGGGATTTGTAAACCGCTGCGTGAATTGGCGACTCAGAGGGGATCGGCCCTTTGCCGGCAATCCGTTTGCCATCGAAGGTGACTGTACAGATATCTTTGGGGTCTGCCAGCACGCCCGCGAAGCGCGGATTGATGAGAAAGGTTTCGGTGCCGGGGATCCGAGCGCTCAAATGACCCGATCCCGACAGTACGCCTTCCCCGGTGACAACTTGAATGCCTTCGACCAGGCGGCGCTTCAGATTTTCGATCTTGGGTCTTGGATTTTCGATTCCATTCTCCATGTACTGGGCGACCGGCGGTCGCTCCCGACATCTCATCTGGCGACGATTTGAACGTTTTAACCGTTAGCCTCTTCTAAGCCACTCACAATAAAATCGCCACAAGGTCTCCGGCCCGCCGCCCCCCATGCCCGTCGTTTTCCTCGTCAGAAAAGTCTGCTGATCTTGCTGGGAAATCGACGCCACATTGCCGAGCATCGCGGCTTGAAGATTCAAATTTGCGAGATGATCCAACTTGATCGCCTTGATCGTGGCATCTTCGATGCTGGTGCCGCACACCACGACACCGTGACCGCGCAAGATGCAAATATCGTGATCGCCCATTACCTCCATCATCGCATGCACGTGCTCCACATCGTGTAATGTCAAACTGCTCTGATATACCGGAACGCCTTTAATGGCGATGCGCATGCCGCGTGGATCGTAACCGCCAAAGATGGGCCGCAATTCGATCCCCGCCATGCTCGTCAAAACGATCGAGGCGGGATGCGCGTGAACGATACCCCGCACATCGGGACGCGCTTTGTAAAGCTCGCCATGAATCACCGATTCATTCGGCGGCTTGAGGATGCTTTTCTTTTCGAGGGTCCGACCGTCGAAGTCTGCAAGTACCACGTCGCTCGGCCTGGTAAACAGTAGGCCCGTCTCCTCTTTACCTCGCCCGCGGATCACCATCGCCGCTCCGCTGCGCGCGCTCACATGGCCCGTGGTTTCCTTGAACAATCCAAGCTTAGCGAGGATTTGGCAAGACAACGCAACTTTTTTCGCAAGCGCCAAATCGCTCGAAGAATTTTGGATTTTAGATTTTCGATTTTGGATTGGAGAACTCCCGGTGAAAGTTATGCGTTAGTAACACGCGACCAGCGCTCCGTCAACGAATCGTTCCGTCGGGTTCGACTGAGAAAGATCTCTCATTCATTCGAGATGAGAATGTTTGTTGAATTTCATTCCGAGGGAAGCGAAAACTCTATTCCAAACCCCCGCACTTTCATTGACAGCTTCTGTCGGTTCTTATACGGGAACGAACATGCCCAGGGCCATTTGGTTGCGCGTGAAGCTTCCCGAGAAAGACTTGAGTCTGCTGCGCAGCGATTTTTCGAGCTGTGAACTCATGACGGAACCAGATGATGCCATCGGCACTGAGCAGCTTCAAAGGATCGAAGGCGTTTTCACGGAAGAAGTTTTGCCGGAGTCGCTCGTGCAGCAAATGCCGCGATTAAAATGGCTTCATGTGACACGCGGCGGCGTCAATGCTTATCTTACGCCCTCAGTCAAAGCGCGGCCGATACAAGTCACCGGCTCAAAGGGAATCCACGGCACTGTGTTTTCGGAATTTGCCCTCGCGTGCATTCTGATGCTCGCGAAACGATTGCCCGATTGCATCGCCGCACAACGTGAAAAGCGCTGGCAGAAGCTCGCACCTATCGAGATCGAAGGAAAGACATTGGGGATTGTCGGACTCGGAACGGCTGGATCAGCGCTTGCGCGCAAAGCTAAAACGCTGGGCATGCGCGTCCTCGCCACCAAACGTACGTCAACGATCAAGCCGGAGTTCGTCGATCGGTTGGGCACGCCGGAATTTTTGCCGCAACTGCTTGCGGAATCGGATTTCGTTGTCTTACTCCTGGCCTCCGTGCCGTCGACTTTCAACATTATCGGCGAGAACGAATTGCGCAGGATGAAACCGACCGCTTATCTGATCAACCTCACAGGCGGCCGCTCCATCGAAGAAACATTGCTTGTACGGGCGCTCAACGAAGGCTGGATCGCCGGAGCGGTGCTGGACGCTTTCGCGCGCCAACCGCTGCCGAAGGCCTCTGAATTGTGGACTTTGCGTAACGTGATCATTACCCCACGCATCGCCGGCATCACAAGCGAAAAATGGCCCGCATTGCTGCCGATCTTCCGAGAAAACCTGGGCCGCTTCCTCACCGGCGAACCGCTACAAAACGTAGTGACCAAAGATTTGGGTTATTGAGTAATACAGCAATTCAAGCTTCGCTTCATCCAGGCTACAATCTCCAGAGATTTCCCTCAGACGAATTGAACGGCTTTAACCACTTGAACGTATTGAACGAATACCTTTGCGACGCCTTGTCGCTCCAACAGTTCTGTAGTAGATATTCATCCATCCAACACGGGAGGGAAAAGTCATGGGATCGATCCTCTATGTCGCCACCGATGAAGGCGTCGTCACTCTCAAAAGTGAAGACGGACACAATTGGCAGCAGCTTCATCATGGCCTGAAAGACTGGGCGGTTCCGGAAGTTGTCGTTTCGCCAAATTCGCCGAACAAGGTTTTTGCCGGGACCCGCGGCGACGGCGTCTGGCTTAGCGAAGATTTTGGCGCGACCTGGAAAAAGCCTTGCTATGGCAAACGCGGTCCGGGCAAAGTGCGTTGCTTATCCTTCGATCCGCGCGATCCCAACACACTCTATGCAGGGACGGAGCCGATCGATGTCTTTATTAGCCGTGACGAGGCGAAAAATTGGCAACGCCTCGATTCTGTTTGGAATATCCCTTGGGTCTCGACCATCACTTACCCGGTAGCGGCCGTGGAGCCGCATGTGCGCGACATCACCATCGATCCCAAAGATCCGAACACGATGTACGTCGCGCTCCAAGTTGGCTACATGCTGAAAACTACGGATGGCGGCAAGAGCTGGGAGTTATTGAATCGCAACCTCGACTGTGACGTGCACACCATCGTGCTTCATCCCGAAGACAGCGAGACAATTTTTATCGCCACCGGCGGTCATGACTGTCGCGCCGGCAAAGCCCCGGGGCGGGCGCTCTATTCGAGCAGTGACGGCGGCAAAAACTGGGCGCCCATGGCGATGGAATTCAAAGAGGAATACTCCGTCCCGCTGACGGTACATCCGAAAAAACACAACGTGCTTTATTCTGCGGTGGCCAACGGTCAGCCGGGTCAGTGGCGCAAAAGAAACAGCGGCGCCGAAGCTTTCGTCATTCAGTCGAACGACAGCGGCCGAACCTGGAAAAAACTCGACGGGGCTGTTTCCCAGGCGAACCGGAGCTTCGTCGAAAGTTTCGCTTTCGATCCGGCAAACACAGATTGCATGTACGCGGCGCAGCAAAATGGCGACCTGTTCGGCAGCGACGATAGCGGTAGCAGCTGGTTCAAGCTTAATCTGACAGTGCCTCAGCTTTCCGACATGAAAGCCGCACGCGCGTAGGAGAGAACTGGTAAATTGGAGTGCTGGAATAGTGGAGTATTGGGTTTCCGACCCAATACTCCCATCACTCCATCATTCCAGTACTCCGATTTGAGACTGCCGGAACCGCTAACTGGAATATTTTATGGCTAACCTGGTAGGCTGCGCGGCGATGTCCCATGCGCCCCAATTAATGCTCAATCCGGACAGCTGGCATCTACTCAACAATCGCCAGAGCGAACGTCTGCCCGAAAAGCCCGGCCTGGAAAAGGAGACCAGAGAAATTAAATGGTCGAAATGGAACGGCTGCATGGACGCGATCGCCCGGCTGCGTGCCAAGATCGATGCCTTGAGTCCCGACGTGTTGGTCATCGTCGGCGACGATCAGCATGAAAATCTCGTCGATGACAACATGCCGCCGTTCACGATCTTCATCGGCGAGGAAGTGGAGGCGAGCATCAGCCTGCGCTATTTGAACCAACCCAAATCCGAAAATCGCACAAAGTATCGCGTAGAATCAAAGTTAGCGAAGGCGCTCGTTGACGGACTGATGGACGAAGGCTTCGACCCGTCGTACTCCAAAAAAACGCGCTATGACGGTGGCTTGGGTCACGCGTTCGCGCGCGTGCTCAAATTCCTGACGCCGCAGGCGAACCGCTCGATCGTTCCGGTTATGGTAAACACGTACTACCCACCCGCTCCCTCGGCAAAACGTTGCGTGCAGTTCGGCCAGGCTCTGGCAAACGTATTACGACAAGCTTCGGGAAATCAGAAAGTCGTCATCATCGCTTCGGGAGGACTCAGTCATACGAAAATCGACGAAACCCTGGACGAAGGTTTTATCGACGCGCTTCAAAAAAACAATTTGGATTATATGACAGCGATGCGCGCCTCCGATCTTGTCGAAGGCACCTCCGAAATTCGCAATTGGATCGTCTCGGCGGCCGCGGCCAATCGACCGGGAATCATGCTCGACTATTTCCCTCTCTATCGCACTACTACGGGCGTCGGTTGTGCGATGGGCTTCGCTCACTGGGATTTGAATTGATCGGAAAGCTCGCTTCCAATGCTATTCCGGAGCGCCAGAAGTTTTCGATTGAAAGATATTTCGTCCCCGAGGCTTTATCCGTCCTTGAAATTAACTCGGCGCAACCACACGCACCTCTCATAAACTAAACCATCGGCAGATTTTCCCGCTCCGGTTCACTATAATACAGTGATGCGTTTGACCTATTCTGCGTTTGGCGAGATCACCCAAAGATGAGCGGCGCATTTCCTGAAGGCAATCCGCCGCATAACGGCCGCTTCACCGCGTTTCGTTATCGTGATTTTCGACTCTTTTGGGCCAGTTTGTTCATTTCGAACACCGGCACGTGGATGCAGATGACTGCGGTGAACTGGCTGCTCTACAAGCTGACGCAATCGCCGTTGCAACTCGGCATCAATGGTCTCTTTCGTTCCGTCCCCGCCATCGCTCTCGGGATATTCAGTGGCGCGCTGGCCGATCGGTACGATCGCAAGAAGCTGCTGCTTGTCACCCAGACTCTTCTCGGAATCCTTGCATTGTTGCTAGGCATACTCGACCACTCAGACAACATTCGCCCGTGGCATATTTACACGATCACATTTTTTAGCGCCGCGGTGGGCTCATGCGATGGGCCGGCGCGCCAGGCCTTGTTTCCCTCCCTGATTCCACGCACGGTGCTGCCCAATGCCGTTGCGTTGAATTCCATCTTATGGAAAGGCGCTGCGCTGCTCGGTCCCATGCTCGGCGGGATCGCAATTAGCTTGATCGGCACCAGCGGTGCTTTTTACGCCAACGCCGCAAGTTTTCTGGTTGTCATCATCGCGCTGGTTCTCATGAAAACCCATTCAATGCCTTCTGAGCAACCGCGCCATATCGTCGAGGAAATGAAAGCCGGAATGTCCTTCGTCTATTCTCAGAAAGTCATTCTGGGCGTCATTATCATGGAAGCGACGACATCCATCTTTGGCTTGGATAATGCGATCCTCACGATCTTTGCAAGCGACATTTTGCGAGTCGGCGCCGACGGTTTCGGCCTTCTGCAATCGGCGCGCGGGCTGGGCGCAGTGATCGGTTCATTTCTCTTCATTACTGCCGGTCAGCGTCCTTACCAAGGAAAGATCCTATTGGGTTCGGCCCTGCTCTACGGCGCGGGTTTCGCATTCTTCGGTCTGGCGCCCTCGTTCACGCTCGCGCTCCTGTTACTCACTTTTGTCGGCGCGGTGGATACCATTTGGGCATCGGCACGGAGCACGATCCTGCAATGGCTCGCTCCTGACCGACTGCGCGGCCGGGTCATGAGCATCTTTCAACTCAGCAATCAGGGATTGAACCCGCTGGGACAAGTTGAAACGGGACTGCTGGTCCCGGTGGTGGGCGCGCACGTGGCAACCGTGATCGGGGGGCTGATCGTTTCCGCAATGACGATCGCCACGAGTCTTAAGATAAACGAATTGCCGCGCTTCACCCTCGATACGCCTCGTCCCGAGTCGAGCCGCGGGAAAGCGCTCCCAAGCGTCAACTAAATCGAGCGATCCGCTTTCGTGAGTCTGGCTGTTTGAAGCGGCACTCTTTCGACTCTTTCCCGGTTCGTGTACAACTTTGCTTCGATGAGCGGCACACCGAATTCTGCAGCGACGCACCCTGGGCGTCTTGCTGCGTTGCGCTATCGCGACTTTCGGCTGTTTTGGCTGAGCCTGTTTATTTCCAACATCGGCACTTGGATGCAGATGACAGCCACCAACTGGTTGCTCTATCAGCTCACCAACTCGCCGGTGCAACTCGGACTCAACGGCATCTTTCGCGCAATCCCGGCAATTACGCTCGGCTTGATCAGCGGAACCTTCGCGGATCGTTACGATCGTCGGTGGCTGATGCTCGGGACGCAGTTGATTCTTGGCGCGCTGAGTTTAGGCCTCGGTATTCTCGATCACGTCGGGCATATTCAAGCCTGGCAAATCTATCTCTTCACTTTTATCAGCTCGTCGGTGGGGTCGTTTGACGGGCCGGCGCGCCAGGCGCTCTTTCCTTCGCTGGTGCCGCGCGCGGTGCTGCCCAATGCGATTGCCCTCAATTCCCTGCTCTGGAAGGGGGCAGCCCTCATCGGCCCGACCCTCGGAGGCATTGCCATTGCTGCTATGGGAACTGCAGGCGCGTTCTACGCCAACGCCGCGAGTTTCCTCGCGGTGGTCATCGCTTTACTGCTCATGCGCGCTTCATCCCCGCCCGTTGAAAAACGCCGCCATTTTTTTACCGAAACCCAGGAAGGATTTTCTTACATTGTTCGCCGGCCGGTGATCCTGGGATTGACCGTGATGGAAGCTTTCGGTTCGGTATTTGGCTTGGATCACGCGATGCTCACGATCCTCGCGAGCGATGTCTTTCGTGTCGGCGCCGAAGGCTTCGGTTTTTTACAATCCGCACGCGGACTGGGCGCCGTGATCGGCTCGGCGATCTTTATCGGTATGGGACAACGTCCCAAGCAAGGCAAAATCCTTTTTGCTTCGGCCCTGCTGTACGGCGCCGGCTTCGCGCTCTTTGGTCTAGCGCCAACATTTCCGATCGCGCTAACGCTGTTGACGTTTGTCGGCGCCATGGACACCGTCTGGGGTGCCGCGCGTGGCACGATTCTCCAGATGCTCGCGCCGGAGAAATTTCGCGGTCGGGTGATGGGTGTTTTTCAACTCAGCAATCGCGGCCTCCATCCGTTGGGACAGACCGAGACGGGATTGATCGTCCCGCTCATCGGCGCGCGCGAAGCGACCTTTGCCGGGGGCATGATCATATCGATCATGACACTGCTTACCGTCTGGCGTGTACCGGAGATTGCAAAATTCCGCTGGGCAACCACCACTGAACACGACCGGAGCGAAGAAGCGCTACCGGCAAAACCTCCCGTGAGCTCAAAACTGGCGGGTGTGGATTCTTAACTGCACCTGTTTTGCTGGGTCTATTGATCTCAGCATGTCAGGTAAGATGATCGTTAGTTCTCCTGCGGCCAGAGTGTCATGCCTTCTGCTTTGAGCTGTAGAAAAACTTTGCCGCCTCGGGTGAGTTGCTGAGCCTCCGGTGAGACAATGACGCGGGTTTCTGCGCCTAGCGTTACGGTGTAGTCGTAACGATCTCCGAGAAATAGGATCGACTGCAGAGTTCCCTCGACGATATTCCTATGGCCGTTGTTGACGCGATCCGTCAGAGCGATTTTCTCTGGCCGGATCGCGACGGTTGCCGATTGCCCCACGCTGGGGAATCCGTTCGATGGTGAAATGACGTTGCTGCGGCGCAGGATCAGTGCGGAAGCCCCGACACCACGGACTTCGACTTCGACCTGCTGCTCGGAAACCGCCGCAATCTTTCCCGGCAAAAGAAAAGTTTTCCCAAGAAAATCCCGCACGAAGGGTGTGGCGGGATGATAATACACCTCCTCCGAGGTTCCGACTTGCTCGAGCCGCCCAAATTTCATAATCGCGATGCGATCCGACAGACTGAGTGCTTCAACCTGATCATGGGTGACAAAGATCACGGTCACGTTCACGCGGCCCTGGAGCGCTTTCAACTCGCGGCGCATCTCTTCGCGCAAGTGTGCGTCTAAGTTGCTCAAAGGCGCGTCGAGCAACAAAACCTTGGGTGAAAATACTAGGGCGCGCGCCAGCGCGACCCGTTGTTGTTGTCCGCCGCTCAACGCCGGCGCCGGCCGGTCTTCCAACCCGGACAACCCCACCAACCCGAGGACTTCTTCGACTTTGGCGCGAATCTCTGAACGGCTGATACCACGGAGCTTCAGTGGATAGGCGACATTTTCGAAGACCGTCATATGCGGCCACAAGGCATAGGATTGAAACACCATGCCCATATCGCGCTTTTCCGGTTTGACAAAGATTCTTTGCTCTGCGGAAACTAGGCACTGATCGCCGAGATGGATTTCGCAGCCTTCCGGTTTTTCGAGACCGCCGATCATCCGTAAGGTCGTCGTCTTGCCACACCCGCTCGAGCCGAGCAATGTGAAAAACTCGCCTTGCTTGATTTCGAGATTGATTCGGTCAACCGCTACCAGTCGGTCGAAAGCTTTGTAGAGATTCGCAATGCGTAAAAAGCTCACGCGAGGGCCTGTCGTTTAGAAATGAGGATTGAAAATGGATGATAGAAGATTGCGAAATACAAACTTCCATTTTCCATCTTCAATCCTCGACCTCATACCGAACGTGATCAATCTGCCCGAATACCGACCTTGAGACCCAAGGAACGCGCAATAATCGCGACGCCGAGCGTCAGAGCCATAATCAAGATCACCGTGATGCTCGCTACTTCCCGATAACCCGCTGCCACCTGGTCGAGAGCGAGCAAGGACAATGTGCGAGTCTCCGACGTGGCAAGCAAAATGATGCTCGAGGTGTGATGTGATGCGAACATGAATTTCAGCACACCGACCATGACCATGGTTTGAGCCATCAGCGGCAAGACCACTTTGAAATAGGTTTTCCAAAAACCCGCTCCGGACATGCGCGATGCCTCCTCGAGTTCTTTCCCGAGCTGTACGAAATTCGCCTTGAGGATTTGCGTCGCCAGTGTGACTCCACCCAACACCGAAGCGATCACCAGGAGGACAATGGTGCCGTAAAAGGGCCGAAAGAATGGCGTGCCCAAAAACATCCACAGCAGTCCCAGACCGGCAAGCACACCCGGGATCGCCGACGGCAGCCAGCAAATCGAATCGAGAATGCCGCGACCGGGCAACTTCGTGCGCACCAGCACGTAGCCGATCATAGAAAAGAACAATACACCGAACAGCGCGGCGCTGATTGCGACGATCAACGTATTTTGCAGGCCTTGAAGAATGCGCGGATCGCTGAGCGCCATCTTCCAATACTCAAGCGTCCAGGTTTTGGGCAGGTTGAAAAACCCGAACCGAGTCATAAAGCTTCCGCCAAGAACACTCAGTACCGGCACCACATCGAGTAAGAAAATCACCAATCCGACCAGCGCCGTCGCCGGATACCGCCATGGGCCGAGATCGATGATCTTCGGCTTGAATTGACCGGTAATGGTCGTGAATTGTCGCCGCGAGATGAGCCGGCGCTGCAGCGGAATGAACGCCGCGAGAAATAGCAAGATGACGCTGCCCAACGCCGCGGCCTGATTCACCAAGGGAGGCTCCTGACGCGCGAGATCGACGATTTTTGTGGAGTATACGTAGAAGCTCCACGGCACGCCGAGCAAAAGCTCGATCTCAAAGCTGCTGAAGATACGAATCACGCTCAGCAAAAAAACCACGATGATGACGGGAGTCATCGCCGGCACGGTGATTCGCACCAGGGTGGTCAGTGGGCCCGCGCCAGACATCCGGCTGGCTTCCTCCATCGATGCATCCATGCGGCGAAACGCCGGCGTGAGCAGCATCACCTTAGTGGAAATGCCGTGGCTCACGAGATGCACCCAGATGATCCCCGAAAAAGAATAGATGTCGAAATTGAGCGCGCTCAAGCCGGTGAGCTGGCGCAGCCATGAATTGATCAATCCCGTGCTCGGATCTAGCAATAACATCCACCCGAAGGTCGTGGCGAGCGGCGGCAGGAAAAAGGAAATCCAGAAACCAAACTCAAACGCGTTGGCAAAAAGAATATTGGTGCGGGAAATGAGCCAGGACAGAAAAATGCCCAAAGGAAGAGCAACGATCTGAAGAACGATGCCGATCTTGACGCTGTTCCATAGAGAACGCCAGATACCGGGTTCGCTGAAGGCTTCGCGCCATGCCCTGAGTCCGTAAACCGGCGGTTCGGCAATGGTCGCCGTATTGAAGCTGTTGATCAGGATCAGCACCAAAGGATAGAGAACGTAAAAGCCCATCAAGCCGATCAGCACGGCCATGACCAGCGTTCCACCATCCAAACGCGGCAACCAGGCACGAACAGGAAGGGTGGCCTTTAGGGTTTCGGTTTTCGCCATATGAAATACCCTTTGTAGGCACGGCGTTTGTAGCCTGTAGCAAAGGTAAGTTCAAGAGCGTAACGCCTAGCCGATCTGTGCGATCTATCAGTACGGACTCGGCACCTGATGCATGACGTCTTGTTCGCATTGGCTTTGACTCGACCGGAGGATCGCCAAACATACTTCCAACGTGGCTTTACCCCACCGGCCATCATGTGGAACAGGCCGGTCCTCCGTCACCGCCGTGTAAAAATCTTCCAGCTCGACCTTGAGTGGACCGTGCCAGTCCGGGCACGGAACTTCAGTCCGGCCGTGTTTGTCGTAAATAAACACGCCGTCCGATGATTGCCTGAGCGCGCCATGCTCGCAACTTACGAGCGTTAGGCCAAAGAAGGGCTGGCGCGGTTTTTTTGCCGGATCGCCGTCGCCGCGCTCGATGTCGAACGCGACGCCGGAGCGGCTGGTGTCTTTGTTGAGTTTTCCTTCGGCGCGAGCTTTCCTAAGTCTTTGCCCTGGGCCGAGTTGTTGCGCACCGCCGAAAACATCTGCTTCGATCAGCTCACGATCATCGAAATAGCCGTAGCCGTCGTAAACCAACGTCGCGCTTATCCCGCCATTGAATTCGAGCAGCGCCGAATAATTCCCTTCTGTGGAATTTTCCGCCGACCAGCGCCCCGTCTGCGCGCGCACGCTGCGCACCAGACCGCCCCCGAGCAAACGCGCGATGTCGACCTGATGCGGCGCTTGCCGATAGCAAACGCCGCCGCCAAGTTTTGTATCGATTTCCACCGGCTCGCGCGGCCGCAAGAGCCACGGTGAATAGCGAATCGTGTGAATTTGGGTGACCCGCCCGAGCCGGCCGCTGCTGATGATTTCGCGCATCTTGCGAATGGGCGGATTGAAACTGCGCGTATGGGCGACCATCAGCTTGACCCGGTTCTTCTCCGCTACGGCGATCATCTTGTCGCAGTCCTCGAGAGTGAGCGCCATCGGCTTTTCGACCATGACATGCTTGCCGTGCTCAAGCGCAGTAATCGCGTGTTCGGCGTGATAGGGATTTGGCGTGGCGACGTAAACGGCATCCAATTTTTCGCGTTCGCACATGACGGCGATGCTGTCGAAGGTCTGTATGCCGAATTCAGCGGCGTACTGATCCCGCGCTTCTGCTCTCAAATCAGCGCCAGCGACAAACGAAAATCCTGTGACTTTCGCTACCGCCTGCGGCAATGATCTGCCTCCGGTGCCGAGTCCGACGAGGCCGATTCTGATCGAAGGTATGCTTGCCATGCTCGTAAAAATCTGGGTTCAAATCGTTAAAACCGTTCGATCCGTTTAAAGCCCCTCCATAGAGTTCTTACTAGGTCGTCGCTGTATCGCAGTCGCGAAAATTCGCATAAGTGTCATTTTGAGCCTCAGACTGTGTGAAATCCGCTCATGGTTCGACACGCTCACCACGAGCGGTTTAGCTATCCGTTCATCCTGAGCCTGTCGAAGAACGAACGGTAAGTTTTTGTACAGCCTCGCGTCAGCGAAGAATCTCCGGGCCCTTCAAAACATCTTTTTTGAACGATCTACTTCCCTGCTCGCTCTTCTTCGTTCAAGACCGGACTATATTTCGTCGCGCCGCCTTGCCGGCGCTGTCCTGGGCGAAAACTGCCACTGTTGAGTTTTCTATCTTCCAACCGAAGCTTGATGTAACGATTCTTGTCGGGATCGCGGAATACATTGATTGGATCCTCTCCGGCGCGAACTTTTTCCAGCTGCTCTTTGAGTTGACGCCTAAAGAGAATAATCCCTTTGTCCGACAGTCCTAGCGCCTCCTGGGTTCGATCAGCGACTCCGCCTTGAGTAATCCAGGCAATCATGTCTTCGCCGCTGTTATTGTCGAGCAGCGGCCATGGCGGTTCTCCGCTCGCGTCAATCGTCGGCACCGGGACGTTGTAGAATGGAATCACATCCTGCGGCGCCTTGGGGTCGCGCGCATAGCAGGTGTACCAGAGGTGCAGCGTCTGTGTATCATCCATCGGCACGCGGATCTGGAATGTCGGCCGGCTCGTGCTGCCGCTCAAAAGAATATTTGGAAATAATACCGGATGCCCAACCTGCCAGTCTTCATTGTCTTCGCTCTCGCCTTCGAGCATGCGTGTCTTAACAATCCCGTATTCGAATTCCCTGAAGTTGATCTTTTTGTGGCGGACTGGGTTTCCCTTGATTTCCTTACGCCCGAGCCTTTCTTGCACGTAGTTGAAAAAATGCTGATGCAGCCATTCCACATGCACCGGGTCCAGTGAGTTTTCCATGATCTGCAGCCAGTTGCAGGGGATGATCGCCGCGCCGATGTCGCGCAGTACGCCGTCGCGCACGAGCAATTCCCAGCGTGGCACCAACGGCCTCGGCTCAGGTCCCAAGTACGCAAATAGCAACCCGCCCAGCTCTTCGACTGGATATGCAGGGATACGAATGCGGTCTTTGAATGTGCTGCCGGGATCTTCTGCCTGCTCATAAGGCTGTTCGAGACATTTCCCCGCGTGATCGTAAAGCCAACCATGATAAGGACAGCGCAGGCCGTCCTCCTCGGGAATGCCCAGTAGCATCGACATGCGCCGGTGCGCGCACTGCGGACCGATCAGTCCCGGCCGCCCCTGTTTATCCCGATAGAGCACGAGGTCTTCGCCGAGCACCCGCACTGCTTTCGTCGGTTTCTCAATTAATTCGGACGACGCCGCGATCGGATACCAATAACGGCGCAGCAATTCACCCATCGGTGTGCCGGGCCCGACTTGTGTCAGCAGCTCGTTTTCTCCTCGGCTCAGCATAATTATGTTCTCCTCAATCAGACCCAATCGGAAAAATTCAATAGCACCACGAGGCGACGTAAATAGGGGCGACAAATCTTCGCCCCTATCGAAACTCTTCGTGATCTTTGTGGCTCCTTCGAAAACCGGGCTAGGCTTAGCGAAGCGGCGGCCTCCGTTCCGTCATTCCCGCATGCTTTTAGCGTGAATCCAGGCGGAATCCGGACTGGACCCCGAATTAAAACATTCGGGGGTAACGACTTGAGATATGGTCGGACAGATTTCATTTTCAGTGGGGTGTAACGTCAAGAATCACCTTGTAGTTAGAAATCGTTTACTATTTCTTTCCTCCGTCGGCCTGCGCATCGCCTTATATAACGCGGCCACGATTCAGACTTTCCGCAGACGCACGAAGCCTTCGACCCCTCTTCAGCCATCGACTACGAACCTGGAATTTCATCCCTCGCAAAATCGACCTCCACCTGCCAACGGTGACGCGAGAAAGTTTGATCGGCGGCTTTCGCGCCGGCCAGGTCTAGCCCAAGCTTCTCGGCCATCTTGAGCGCGTTTCCCGTACGGCCTGGACGCATGCCGAGTTTATAAGCCGCATCACCCTTGTTGAAAACATTATCGACCAGCTCATCCAGGCGCCAAGATTGCGCGCAGCCTGCGGACGCAGCGCGCGCGAACGTCTTCATGTCCAGGCCGGATTTTTTTGCCAGCAACAATCCTTCGTAGATCGCCAACTCCGATAACGCCTGCATCATTTGATTGATCCGCTTACCGATCTGCCCGTTTCCGTTCTTCCCCAAGTAGGTCACCATATGGCCAACATGTTGAAGGACCGGGAGCGAACGCTGGTAGGCGGCATAATTTCCGCCCGCAAAAATCGTTAAGTGGCCGTTGGTCGCGCCGATATCTGCACCGCTCACCGGCGCATCGAGCATTTCGATCCCCCGAGCGCGCAGCGCATCGGATACTTTGATCGCTAACTCGGGCGCCGTGCTGCTCAGATCGATAAACATCACTCCCCCTTGGTTTGATTCTGCGATGCCCTGCTCGCCACAGGCAACTGTTTCAACATCGCTCGGCTGCAGCGACGCCAGGACAATCGTCGATCGCTCGGCAACTCGTTTGGGCGTCTCGCCGGTAGCAGCACCGGCTTTGATCAGTGGTTCCATCTTCTCTTTGTTCAAATCGAGAACGGTCAACGGATAGCCGGCACGCACGAGCCGCAGCGCGATGGCACCGCCCATGTTGCCCAATCCGATAAATCCCAGGCGCTCGTGCGCGCTGGCCGAATCGTTGGAATTTTTCATATTTGCTCCGCCTGCTGCTGTAGCTCAGCAATGAGTTGCTTTGTTCGCTCTGGAATCTGATCCGTGGGATATTCCTCGACGCCAATGTCCAAATCGACCACAGGCAGATCTTGTTTCAGTACACCCTTTGGCGTGCCGCCATTAGCGACTTCGGCGATGCCATCGCGAATCATTTTGCGCAAAAGCAGAATCGCTCTGTCACCATAACCAGGATGCTCCAGTGTCCGGTCGACGATCGGCCCCTGGCTCTCGACCATCGCCTTATCTTCCAGAGGGACGATGCCCTTGATCTCGCCATAAAAGCGCCGGTCGTACGGTTTTCTGTCGCGCTGTTTGGCTTGATCGAGATAAGCGCCATGATATCTCTGCTCCTGTGGTTTTTCCGGATAGACGGTGAGCCGCATCTCCTCGCAGTGCGTGTCATCAATGGGCACAATCCAGATCGCTTGCTGCAGCGTTATGGGACGCTCGTGAGAGTCCTTCGGGCGCAGTTCGCGAGACTTACGGTTGATGGTCGGCAACACCGTGCATCTTTTTCTCAATGCGACATGATTGGCTTTCGTGCGCCGCTCGAGGATATACAACTTGACTCCGTACTCGCCTTCTACAGACTTAAAGCTGGGACACTTGTCATAAATTCTGTGGAGATAAGTGAGATGCGTGGTGTCCGTGGTATTTTCAACCCCCTGGAGCCAGTTGCAGTTATAAGCTTTGCCGGTCTCGCTATCACCGCGCTCCACCACACGATAGCCGTCCTCTACCAGCACGTCGTAACGTGGCAGTGGCGGAGGGCTTTCTTTGTCCTTGCCCATGTAGGCGAAGACAAATCCGCCGAGCTCCTTCGCGGGGTACCAGGGATGTTGAATATTGGGCGCGGTCTTGATCGGTTCGGCGGGTCGGTCCACGACCCGGCCACGACGGTCGTAACACCAGCCATGGTAAGCGCAGCGAATCCCGTCGGTTTGAATAATGCCGTACTCCAATGAAGCTCGCCGATGGGAGCAATAGGCGCCGAGGAGCACCAATTCCCCGGACAAGTTTCGGAAGAGCACCAGCTCTTCGCCAAGGATTTTCACGGGCACGGGAATATCTTTGACTTCGTCAGCCAGCGCCACGGGCCACCAAAAGCAACGGAGATAGTTTCCGCCCGGTGTGTCCGGTCCGACCCGAACGATCTGATCCCACGTAAGTTCGCTCGGTTTAATCATGAGATATCTCCTGTTGAGGTCTTCGAAGCGTGAACATATTGTTTTGTTCACCACTCGGCACACAAAGTACGCGAAGAGTTTAGATAGATCTAATTCATTGTGTCCCTGCAATAGTCTTCCTGCTTCGTGCTCTTTGTTCCTTCGTGGTGAGAAGTATCGCCCGAGACAGGCATGCTTCACTTCGCCAGATCGGTGACAATTTTCGCCACCGATCCACGATCCCACACCTCCGCTCCCCAAAGACGGACATATTGCACGCCTTTCTGCCGTTGTAATGATGCGGGCAAATGCTCTTTGGGAATGTCTTCGCGCAGCGAATTTTGCCCGGGATCCTTGACCCCGGTCTTTTGAATGGCCATTTGGCCTTCCCGAGAAAGAAACCAGTTGATCAGAACCTTGGCGGCATTGGGATGAGGCGCCTTGTTCATCAAGCCAAGCATAGTACCGCCGGCTTCGAGGCCGACACCGTCGTTTTTGAACGCGTGCGCGTCGAGCATGTCCACCGGCAAACCTTGATGCTTTGCTTCTTCGATCTCGGTTGCTTTGGACGTCAGCGTGATCGGAAATTTACCGGCGGCAAGCCAGTCGGTCTGCTGCCGATCATCGCGCACCAGCGTGAGCGATGCGACGGTGAAAAGCTTTTTAAGATAATCGGGCCCGAGCTGCGGGTTGTGATAGAGAAAGAGCAGCGGGCTTTGGCCGCCGGGTTCCTTCGGGTCCTTCAGGGTGATCTTGCCCTGCCACTTGGGATCGAGCAGATCGCTATAACTCGTCAATGTTTTCGGATCAACGAGTTTTTGATTGTACCCGAGCAGATGCAAGGGAAAAGCCGCGTAGACAAAGACATACCGGTTTTCAATGTCGTTATAGTGATGTTTGCTGTCGAGCCATTTCGATGCGTCTTTGACTTCGGCGAGCATCAGCGCCGGTGTAATCGGTTCCAGCGCCTTCGCCTTGTATAGCGATGTCGATGTCCCACCGCCGAGGCGGACGACATCGACGAGAAATTTTCCGGCCCTTCTCTCAGCCAGGATTCGCTGCTGAATTTGCGCCGCGCTGCCGGGCACCAGGTTAACTTTTATTTTGGGATATCGGTTTTGGAAAGCTTGCCATTCCGTGTCGTGGGCGATCTTGTAGACGACGACTTGGCCTTCCTGCTCGGCCGCTTTGACCGTACGCTCCCACCCTTGCTCCGAGCCGGAATGGATTTCAGCTTCCCGCGCTTCGTGAGTACCGGCCAGAATCAGAGCAGTCAGCAAAATTCCGATCAGCCCGCGTAGTTTCACTCAGCACCAATGCGGGAAAATCGTCACGCCCGCGTTTACCCCGTTTAGGGGCGATTCATGAATCGCCCCCTACTTGTATGTACAACCGGGATGATACGCGCCCATATTGCAGCGCGCGCCGACTCTTACCATCGCGGCTTCAAAGTCTCTGTGGATCTGCGGATCCTCGTCTTCGAACTCGATTTGCCCGCCGCCTTGCTTGACGCTGGTGTACGTGGCGCCTTCGCCGTCCTGCATGCGCATAAAACGGAATCGCCAACTGCCCCAGCGCAGGGCCAGATAACGCGCCGGTTTGGCGCCGGAATTCAGATGCTGATGGAACCACTGATCCGGCGGCACAACAACGCTGCCGGGTTTCCAATCGACGCGCTGCATCGATTGCCCTTCCGGCCACAGAATCGAGTAGCCCTGCCCGGAGAGGATGATGACGTGCGCACCCGGACCGTGCCTGTGCCCTTTCTTGTAGGTTCCGACGGGAAACTCCGAGATGTGCGCGCACATGGTATTTTTAGCTAAGTCAAATTTCATGTTCGTACTGCCCTTGCCGCGCTCGCTGTAGTCGGCCAGGCTAATGGTGTGCGTGTCCGGAACGAAGTTTGTCGTCATGAAAAATCGTCCCGTGACTTCGCCGCGACCACTGAAGTAACCTTCAGTCGTCGGATCGAACCGGTCAAGAAACGCGAAGTCGTTGTCAAAGATAAAATCCGTATTGTGGAATAGATTCATCATGAAACAGCAGTTGGTGACGGCGAAGTAACGCGCCGCTTCGCTGCCGCTCGCATTGAAGTGCTGGTAATGAGCGTTGATCGGAACTGCAAACAAGCTGCCGGGCCCCCATTCGAAGGTATGTTTCTTGCCGTCCTTCTGCCAGACCGACGTTGCGCCGTACCCTTTGGTCACGTAAATCATCTCTTCGTAGAGATGCTTCTGCGGTTTCGTTTTGCTTTGCGGCGGAATCTCGCAGATGTACGCGTCGTTGACCCCGCCGGTGCCGTCGAGAACCACAAATGAGCAAGGCACACCCTTTAGATCCCAGGGCGCAAGCTCGACCTCGTTTACGTCCTCGACAAAAAAACCTTTGATGACGGGGATCTTTTGCGCCGCTTGCCACTCGCGGTAGCTATCGATTCGCTCTGGCTTGAGGTCCGCAGGCTGTTGTCTGGTCTCCGCCATGAAAAACCTCCGCGAAATTTTATCTCAGGTGAAATCTCTCTATCGCCAGTGGCAATTCATGAATCGCCCCTAGTTCTGCGTGCACCGTGGATGATACGCCATGTTGCAGCGCGCGCCGGCCTTCCGCATCGCAGCCTCGAAGTCTTTATGAATTTGCGGATCCTCGTCCTCGAACTCGATCTGGCCGCCACCGAGTTTAACGCTCGTGAAAGTTCCGCCCTCACCATCTTGTGAGCGCATGAAACGATAGCGCCAGTTGTTCCAGCGCAAAGCCAGATAGCGCGCCGGCTTCGCGCCGGAGTTGAAATGCTGGTGAAACCACTGATCTGGCGGCACCACCACGCTGCCCGGTTTCCAATCGACGCGCTGCATGGCTTCGCCTTGCGGCCATAGAATTGAATAGCCTTGCCCGGAAAGAATGATCACATGCGCGCCGGGACCATGACGGTGGCCTTTTTTGTATGTGCCGACGGGAAACTCGGATATGTGCGCCCCCATAGTGTTTTTAGCTAGGTTGAATTTCATGTTGGTGCTGCCCTTGCCACGCTCGCTGTAATCGGTGAGCTTGAGCGTGTGAGTATCGGGCACGAAGTTGGTCGTCAAGAAAAACCGTCCGGTGAGTTCGCCCTGACCGCTAAAGTAATCTTCGGTGCGCGGATCGAAGCGGTCGAGAAAGGTATAGTCGCTGTTAAATATATAGTCGCTGTTGTGGAAGAGATTCATCATGAAGCAGCAATTCGTAACAGCAAAGTAACGCGCCGGCTCGCTGCCGCT
>Ga0164302_10000080_pt1 | contig 21468 bp, 20 predicted proteins | sample Whisoiple_202_MG_FD_109714 | JGI IMG/M metagenome (GOLD analysis project Ga0164302, IMG submission 109714) | Soil microbial communities amended with pyrogenic organic matter from upstate New York, USA - Whitman soil sample_202_MG | ecosystem: Environmental > Terrestrial > Soil > Agricultural... | reverse complement strand
GTCTGGCCGTGGGGCGTGACGTCGACTCGGTCGGCTCTCGCTTGTTGGCGTCTGTGGGCGCCCTCCGTGAGCTGGCCCTCGTCGATGCCACGCCGACCGCCAGCGGGAGCGTCTGGCTGAGGTACCGCATGAAGGGGTGACGTACACCCCACCAAGACGCGTCGCCGCCGTTAGTTCGAGTTTGCGTGACGAGCCGGGCGGCTCCTCGGCCATGTCGCGGTGGATGCCATGGCGCTTGAGGCCGCCTGCCGTCCGAGCCCGCCGAGCCCGCCGAGCCTGCAAAGCCCGAGGTCAGGGTCTTCGGCGTTCCGGCGGACGACGAGGGCGAAGGCTGGGCACGAGCACCGACCAGAACCGCCGACGCATCCAGCAAAGGGCTCGGCAGATGCTGGACGTCGACTCCACGGAGGGCCGAGTCATGACCCGGAAGGCACTGATCTCTGTCGACAACGAGGTCCGGCTCCACACCGTCGAGGACGTCGCCGCGCGATGACCGGCATGAGCCGGGCCTGGCTGTGGCGCCAGTGCAGGGCGGGTGCCATCCAGCACCACCGTCTGGGGCGGCACTTCAGCTTCAGCCGGGACGACCTGCGCGACCTGATGGCCCAGACTGCGGTGTCCGTTCAGCACGACGGACTCGTGCCTGTGGGCCGGGGAAGGCAACCCTCAGCAGCCTGATGTGGATGGGATGTGGATGGAGCCGTCCCACGAAGAAGGCCCCCGACCAGTGTCTCCGCTGGTCAGGGGCCTAATTGCTGTGGTGTCCGGAGGGGGACTTGAACCCCCACGCCCGATAAAGGGCACTAGCACCTCAAGCTAGCGCGTCTGCCATTCCGCCACCCGGACAAGGTGGTAACAGGCCCTTTGGGGAGTGCCTGTCGCGCGCCGGAACGATAGCACGCAGCGGGCCCCATCTCCGAACCGGCGAAACCGGCATGCGGCCCAACGCCGGGGGAGCCCGCCGGCTGCCTAGGGTGGGGCCCATGAGCGCGCCCACCAGCCCTGCCGACGAGGTCGTCCGCATCTGCCAGGAACTCATCCGCATCGACTCCACCAACCACGGCGACGGCTCCGGTCCCGGCGAGCGGGCTGCCGCCGACTACGTCGCCGGGCTGCTCCGTGAGGTGGGCCTCGAGCCGACCATCGTGGAGAGCCAGCCGGGCCGCACCAGCGTGGTCGTTCGCCTGGAGGGCGAGGACCGCGACCGCCCGGCCCTCTGCCTGCACGGCCACCTCGACGTGGTCCCGGCGAACGCAGCCGACTGGCAGGTCGACCCCTTCAGCGGCGAGCTGCGCGACGGCTGCGTGTGGGGCAGGGGAGCGGTCGACATGAAGGGCATGGACGCGATGATCCTGGCCACGGTGCGTCAGCTGGCGCGAACTGGCACCAAGCCGCCACGGGACCTCGTCGTCGCCTTCTTCGCCGACGAGGAGGCCGGCGGTGTCCACGGGTCCCACTACGTCGTGGAGCACCACCCCGAGCTCTTCGGGGGCGTCACGGAGGCCATCAGCGAGGTCGGCGGGTACAGCGTCACCGTGCCCTCGGCGAATGGGGGCGAGCCGACGCGGGCGTACCTGCTGCAGACGGCGGAGAAGGGCATTGCCTGGCTCCGACTGCACGCCAGCGGGCGAGCGGGGCACGGCTCGGTCCCCAACAGCGAGAACGCGATCGTCCGGTTGGCGGAGGCGGTCTCGCGCATCAGCGCCCACGTCTGGCCGCGCGAGTACATCGCCTCGGTGCGCGAGCTCCTCGACGGGCTCAGCGAGGTCACCGGGATCGCCTACACCGACGCGGACGCCGATGAGCTGCTCGGGCGCCTGGGCGGGGCGCAGGGCTTCGTGAGGGGCACGCTGCAGGACACCGCCAACGTGACGATGGCGTCCGCCGGCTACAAGCACAACGTCATCCCGCAGTCGGCGATGGCCGCCGTGGACTGCAGGTTCCTGCCCGGTCACGAGGACGAGCTGATGGAGACCATCCGGCGGCTCGCGGGCGAACACGTGGAGGTGGAGGTCGTGCACCGTGACATCGCCCTTGACGCACCCTTCAGCGGCCCGCTCGTCGAGGCCATGACCGCAGCCCTGCAGGCCGAGGACCCGGAGGCGCGGGTCCTGCCCTACTGCCTCTCGGGCGGGACCGACAACAAGGCGCTGAGCCTCCTGGGCATCACGGGCTACGGGTTCGCGCCGCTGCGCCTTCCGGCAGACCTCGACTTCGCGCCCATGTTCCACGGCATCGACGAGCGGGTGCCGGTGGACGCCCTCGAGTTCGGCGTCCGCGTCCTCCACCGCCTCGTCCTCACCTGCTGAGCCGCCGCGCCTGCTGACGCCCACCCGCCGAGCTTGCTCCGCGCAGGCCGTATCCCCGGCATCCCCGGCTCGTTGTCCGGTCACAGACACCGGAGTCTGACCAGGGAGGACGGCCATGGACCACAGCTCGCACCACACACTCACCCGGCTCGGTGCAGCGGGGGTGCTGGCCGTTGGCGTGCTCCTCGGCGGTGCTCTCGGCGCCGTCGCGGACCCGCTGCCGGCGCCGGTGGGGACCGTCGCCACCATGCTGGGACAGACAGTCCCCTCCAGCACCCTCCCGGCACCGGCCGGTCTCCCGAACAGCCAAGGCGTCGGCACCGTGCTCGACGTGGTGACGGGGACGCAGGCGCCGGGGGACAGCGCCTCGGGTGCTGCACCGCGACAGCAGCACTCGACGGACGCCCAGACCGTCCCGGCCGAGGGGACGCCCCCGCACAGCGGCAAGCCTGCGGGTGACGCCTCTGCGGCCGAGGCGCGCGTCGCCTCGGAGCCGCTCAGCGCGTGCGTCATCCCCACCGGGTCCGCCTCGCCCGCACTCGAGTTCGACCTCTCGGTCCTCGGCAACGACGCGGGCGGCCCGCTGGCCCACGGCATACCGCAGGGGTTCACCCCTTGTCCGGCCGGCGCGAGGCCGGCGGGGGACCCGGTCCTGGCTGCGGACGCCGATGTCGAGCACCTGATCGGCGCGTGTGTGCGGGTCACCCGCGAGGTCGCTCCGCTGCAGACCACGCTGGTCGTCCTCGACCGCGACGTCATCGAGGCGCTCACGAGCGCCGGGCTGCGGCTCGAGCAGCTCGTCGTGCCCTGCCCCGCGGGCTCTGCCACCGGCACGACCGGGGCCAGCTCCGGGCTGTCCGCAGGGAACCGGGAAACGGCCCCGCAAGCCGCCAGTGCCGTGCCGGGTCTGCCGCACCGGCTGGCCTTCACCGGCAGCGACCTCCGCTCGACCCTCGCGGTGGCGCTCGGCCTGCTCGCCCTGGGATCCGCCCTGACCTGGCAGGCCGCGCGGGCCCGGGCTCGCACCTGACATGGCCGGAGCTGGTCACCGCTCCCGGCGGCGCCCGCCTACGCGGTGCGCGTGGCCCGGATGATGCGCCGGCGCAACCAGCTCCGCTGCTCGCCGCCGAGGTAGATCCGAGTCCGGTGCAGCTCCCAGTGTCCGTACTCGGCATGGTCAGCGAGCGTCCGGCGGATGTCGGCGCGGGAAACGTCTCTGGTGAACCGCAGCACGCGGTACTCGTACTCAACCATCGCCCGCCATTCTGGCCCAGAACCCGCTACGGTCGGGACATGACCTCGGATCCGCGAGCCGTTCTCGCCACCTTGGTGTCCGCTTTCGAGCGGCACCTGGAGGCGGCGGCATCCAAGAGCGGCGAGGACGACCCGACGGTGATCGCGGCCTACGAGGACCTCGCCGACGCCTTCGAGGCCTACGACGAGGCGCTCCTGATGGCCTACGGCGAGATGACCCCGCTCGACCTCTACGACGAGGCCGAGGAGGAGATCGACGACCACTCCGACGAGGATGGTGACGGCGACATGTACTCCGGGCTGGACGACGAGGAGTACGACGTCGACGAGGACGAGACCGGCAGCTGAGCCGCGCCCAGGCAGAGCCAGACCTCAGCCAGACCCAGCGCTCAGGCAGACCCAGCGCTCAGGCGGACACCTCGTCGAGGGCCGAGACCAGCTCCTCCGGCAGCACGAGGTCGTCCGCGGCCAGTGAGGTCTTCAGCTGGGCGGTCGTGCGGGCGCCCACGATGGGGCTCACCACTCCCGGCCGGTCGCGCACCCAGGCGAGGGCCACCTCGGCGGAGCTGACGCCAAGCCCTTGGGCGGCGATCGCCAGCGCCTCGACGATGGTGGCGCTGCGCTCGTCGAGGTAGCGGGCCGTGAAGCGGGGGAAGTCGCGCGAGGCCGCGCGGGAGTCTGCCGGAATGCCGTGGCGGTACTTGCCGGTGAGCACGCCGCGTCCGAGTGGTGACCAGGGGAGCAGGCCGAAACCGAGGGACTGCGCCGCCCCGAGCAGCTCGTGCTCGGCGGTCCGGTTCAGCAGGGAGTACTCGACCTCGTTGGCCACGAGCGGGACGCGCGCCTGCTCGAGCAGAGACAGGGCGCGCGCGCTCTGCCAGCCCGAGTAGTTCGAGACCCCGACATAGCGGGCCCGGCCCGTGTTGATCGCCCACTCCAGGGCCGAGAGCGTCTCGGTCAGCGGTGCCTCGTCGCTCCACGTGTGCACCAGCCAGAGGTCGACGTGGTCGGTGCCGAGCCGCTCCAGGGAGGTGTCGAGCTGGCTGAGCAGGCTGAACCGCGACGTGTCCACGACGCGCTTGCCCGACCGCCGGGATATCCCGGCCTTGGTGCAGATGACCACGTCGTCCCGGTCGAGCTCCTCGTCGATGATGCGGCCGAGGAACTCCTCGGCGGCACCGTCGGAGTAGCCGTGCGCGGTGTCGACCAGCGTCCCGCCGGCGGACAGGAACGTGCGGAGCTGGTCGCTGGCGGTCTCGAAGTCGGTGCTGCGGCCCCAGGTCATGGTGCCGAGGGCGAGCGAGGACACCGACAGCCCGGAGGTGCCCATTCGTCTGTGGCGCATGTCTGCGTACGTTATCCGTCGCGCCGCGCAGGCACCGAGCGGCCCGCCGATAGCCTGCCCCGCATGGAACTCGGCGTGAACCTCGGCTACTTCGGCATGGGCATGGACGCGGACCACGTCGCGGTGGCCCAGGAGGCCGATCGCCTCGGGTATGCCGTGGCGTGGGTCGCCGAGGCCTACGGCTCGGATTCCCCGACGGTCCTGGCGTGGGTCGGCGCCCAGACCGAGCGGATCGGGCTCGGGGCGGCCGTGATGCAGATCCCCGCCCGGAGCCCCGCCATGACCGCCATGACGGCGGCGACCCTGGACACGCTCTCGGGAGGCCGCTTCCGGCTGGGCCTCGGTGTCTCGGGTCCCCAGGTCAGCGAGGGCTGGCACGGCGTGCGCTTCGCCGAGCCCCTGGGGCGCACCCGCGAGTACGTCGACATCGTGCGCATGGTCCTGCGGCGCGAACCGGTCTCCTACCAGGGACGCCACTTCACGCTGCCGCTGGCCGAGGGCCCCGGCAAGTCGCTCAAGCTCACCATCCGCCCGCCGCGGCCGGAGCTCCCGCTCTACCTCGCCGCGGTGGGCCCGAAGAACCTCGAGCTGGCGGGGGAGATCGCCGACGGCTGGCTGGCGATCTTCTTCAGCCCGGAACACTCGGCCGACCTGGTCGCCTCCGTGGAGACCGGTGCCCGGCGCGCGGGCAGGGGGACCGCCGAGGAGCCGCTGGCCGGGTTCGACATCGCCCCCTCGGTCCCCGTCTGCATCGCGGACGACGTACAGGCCGCCGCGGCGGCCGTACGCGGTTACGCCGCCCTCTACATCGGGGGCATGGGCTCGCGGAAGCAGAACTTCTACAACCAGCTGGCTTGCCGCATGGGGTTCGAGGAGGCCGCCGCGCGGATCCAGGACCTCTACCTCGAGGGACGGCCCCGTGATGCCGCGGCGGCCGTGCCCTTCGAGCTGATCGACTCGACCTCGCTCATCGGCCCGCGGGAGCGGATCCGCGACCGGCTCCAGCGCTACGCCGACGCCGGCGTCGGCACCCTGTCGGTGGCCCCGTTCGCGGCCACGCTCCCGGAGCGGCTGCATGTCGTGCGCACCATGGCCGAGCTCATGGGGGAGACTGGCCTGTCGGTGCCGCCCGCAGACACGCCCACCCGCAACGCAACGACCCCGGCCCGACCCACGCCTGAGGCGACCAAACCCGAGAAGGACCTGCTGTGACCCTGAGCTACCTCGACGCGATCATCCTGGGCGTCGTGGAGGGACTGACCGAGTTCCTCCCCGTGTCCTCGACCGGCCACCTGACCATCGCCGAGCAGCTCCTGGGCCTGCCCGTGGACGCCAAGGTCGTCACTGCGTACACCGCGATCATCCAGCTCGGCGCCATCGCGGCGACCTTCCTGTACTTCGCCGGCAAGATCGGCCGGCTGCTGATGGCCTGGGTCCGCGGCCTCGCCGGCGAGGAGGGTCGCCGCAACCCGGACTACACCCTCGCGTGGGCGGTCATCGTCGGCTCGCTGCCGGTGGGCGTCGTCGGGTTCCTGCTCCGGGACGTCATCGAGGGCCCGCTCCGCTCCCTGTGGGTGGTCGCGGCCGCGCTGCTGCTGTGGAGCGGGGTCATGTGGTTCGCCGAGCGGCGCCACGTGCAGCTCGAGCGCGCCGGAGTCCATCGCGACGAGCACGACCTGACGCTCCGTGACGGCCTGGTCATCGGCCTCGTGCAGTGCCTGTCCCTGATCCCCGGGGTGTCCCGCTCCGGTGCGACGATCTCCGCCGGCCTGCTCCGGGGAGTCAACCGCGTGACCGCGACGGAGCTGTCGTTCTTCATGGCCATCCCTGCCCTGACCGCGGCCGGGGTGTTCCAGGCGCTCGACCAGCGCCACAACCTTGGCGAGCTCGGCTTCGGGCAGATGGCGTTGGGCATCGTCGTGGCCTTCGTCGTGGCCTACGCCTCCATCGCCTGGCTGCTCAGGTACGTCGCGAACCACTCGATCATGGTGTTCGTCTGGTACCGGGTGGCGCTGGGCCTGCTGCTCGCAGGCCTGCTGGCCACAGGGGTCATCAGCGCCACCTGACCTGCCGACCCGGGCGAACGCCTAGAGCCAGCCGGAGCGGCGGAACGCGCGGTAGAGCGACAGGCACGCGACGAGCATGACCGTCAGCACGGCGGGGTAGCCCCACACATGGGAGAGCTCGGGCATGTGCTGGAAGTTCATGCCGTAGATGCCCGCGATCATGGTCGGGACCGCCGCGATCGCGACCCAGGCCGAGATCTTGCGCATGTCGCTGTTCTGCCGCACCGAGATCTGGGCCTGCTGCACCGACAGCTGGGCCAGGTGGGCGTTGAGCACGTCGGTCAGGAGCCTGTCGTAGGACTCGACGTGGTCGATCACCCGCAGCAGGTGGTCGGCGACGTCGCGCATCAGCAGCCGCACCTCCTTGCTGGGCACGGGGGAGCGGGAACCGTCGTGCAGCATCCGCAGGGGCGCGGCGAGGGGCACAGCCGCGCGCTTGAACTCCAGCACCTCGCGCTTGAGCCGGTAGATCGTCTGGGAGTCCACCTCCGGGTTGCCGGAGAAGACGGCCTGCTCGATCTCCTCGAGGTCGGTCTGCAGCTCGGAGTCGATGAGCACGTAGTTGTCGACGATGGAGTCCATCACCGCGTGGAGGACCGCGATCTCGCCGTGCCTGAGCTTGTCGGGGTCGGCCTCGAGACGGTGGCGCACTGTGGCCAGCGGGTTGGCCTCGCCCCGGCGCACGGTGACGACGAACCGGTCGCCGAGGAACACCATGACCTCGCCCGTCTCGATGTCGGAGGTCTCCTCGAGGTACCGGAGGGTCTTGAGCACCACGAAGATCGTGTTGTCGTAGAGCTCGACCTTGGGGCGCTGGTTGCCCTTGACGGCGTCCTCCACCGCGAGCGGGTGCAGCTTGAGCTCGTCGTTGACGAGGTCGAACTCCTCGTCGGTCGGATCCTTCAGCCCGATCCACAGGAAGTCCTGGGGGTGGCCGCCGACGCGGAGGCCCTCCAGCTCGTCACTGAGGTCCCCGCAGGGGCGGCGCCGCCCGTCGCGGTAGACAGCCTGGTCCACGATCACAGGCGCTACTCCACCACGTCGCCGTCCGCCGCGCACGCACCGACGACGTAGAGTGCGGCCGTGCCCATCTGCCTGCTCGTGCGCCACGGACACTCGACGGCGAACGCCGAGGGTGTTCTTGCCGGCAGGACGCCCGGCGTCCACCTCGACGATGCCGGCCTGCAGCAGGTGCAGGCGCTGGCCGCGCGCTTCGCCCCACTCGGGGTGGCCCGCGTCGTCTCGAGCCCGCTCGAGCGGTGCCGTGAGACCGCTGACGCGCTGGCGGCCGCGCTCCAGGCCCCGCTCGACGTCCGCGTCGACGAGGGGCTGGTGGAGTGCGGGTACGGCTCGTGGACGGGGCGGCTCATCAAGGAGCTGGTCGACGAGCCCCTGTGGCGGACCGTCCAGGACCAGCCCAGCGCCGCCCGCTTCCCCGACCACGAGGGGTATGCCGCGGAGAGCCTTCTCGAGATGGGTCACCGGGCCGTGCGGACCGTTCGCCGGCACGACGCGGAGGTGGCGGCCGAGCACGGTACCCATGCGCTCTGGGTGGCGGTCAGCCACGGCGACGTGATCAAGGCGGTCCTCGCCGAGGCGGCGGGCAGCCACTTCGACCACCTGCAGCGGTTCCGCGCGGACCCTGCTTCCGTCTCCGTGGTGCACTACACCCAGCGCCGGACGTTCCTGGTCGGCGCCAACGACATGGGCTCGGACCTGGCGCGGCTCCTGCCGCCCGGTGCTCCGGAGGTGCCCGAGGGCGATGCCCCCGTGGGCGGCGGATCCGCCGAGGGCCGGACCCGGCGTTAGAGTGCCGACATGTCGGTCAACGAGTTCGACCCGCCCGACCGCTTCGTGGCCGGGACCGTGGGCCCGCCAGGGCAGCGGACGTTCTTCCTCCAGGCCAGCGAGGGCCGGCGCGTGTCGTCCGTCTCCCTCGAGAAGCAGCAGGTGAGCGTCCTCGCGGACCGCATCAACGACTTGCTCGACAGCTACACCGGTGGCGAGGGGGGTGAGCACGCCGCGGCCGAGGTCGAGGACAACGCACCTCTCGACACCCCCATCGAGGACGAGTTCCGGGTCAACACCCTCAGCCTGGGCTGGGACGAGGCCCGCGAGGTCGTGGTCATCGAGTGCCTGGACCGCGACCCCGACGAGGTTCCCGAGGAGGTCGAGGTCGACCCGGTGCTGTCCGAGGAACCACGCCTGATCCGGGTCGTGCTCACCCCGGCGCGGGCCCGGGCCTTCGCCCGGCGGTGCCAGGCCGTGGTCGCCGCCGGCCGCCCGCCCTGCCCCTTCTGCGGTGGCCCCCTCGAGGCTGAGGGACACATATGCCCGCGCGCCAACGGGTACAAGCGCTGAGCAGCGCCCAGGTCCTGCGACTCCTCGCAGAGGGCGAGATCACCCTGGTCGGCCGGCTCCTCGAGGCCTCCAACCACGCCTTCCTGGCCATGGTCACCTCCGAGACCAGCTCGACCCCCGCGATCTACAAGCCGGTGGCCGGAGAACGCCCCCTGTGGGACTTCCCAGACGGGACCCTCGCCGGCCGGGAGGTGGCGGCGTTCCTCGTGTCGGAGGCCGGAGGGTGGTCGGTGGTCCCGGAGACCGTCCTCAGGGAGGGGCCTCACGGCACCGGTTCGCTCCAGCGGTGGGTGGGCGATCCCGACGAGCCGCAGGAGTACGTCGTCGACGTGGTCGCGCCCGACGCCGTCCCCGAGGGCTGGCTCCCGGTGCTGAGCGGGGAGAACGAGGAGGGCAGGCCAGTCGTGGTGGTCCACGAGGACTCCCCGGCCGTGGCAGCCGTCGCTGTCTTCGACGCCGTGATCAACAACAGCGACCGCAAGGGCTCACACCTGCTGAGGGAGGCAGGCGCCGTGCGGGGGTTCGACCACGGGGTCAGCCTGCACGCCGAGAGCAAGCTGAGGACGGTGCTGTGGGGCTTCGCGGGCCGGCCGCTGCCGGCCACTGAGGTCGAGCGGCTTGGCAGGCTGGCCAGCCGGCTCGAGGGTGCCTCGCCGCTGTGGTCGGAGCTCGAGGGGCTGCTCACCGATGCCGAGCTGCGCGCCCTCGGGGCGCGGGTGCGACGACTCCTGGAGCTGCCGGCATACCCGCTGCCCGGCAAGGGCTGGCCCGCCATCCCGTGGCCGCCGCTCTGAGGGGCGCACGTAGGCTGCACCCGTGATCTCTTGGCCTGCCCCCTTCATCCCTGCCGTGCCGGGCACAGGCCTGCCGGTGCGCATCTTCGACACCTCGACCGGCACTGTCAGGCCCATCGCCCCCGGGCCGACGGCGCGGATGTACGTCTGTGGCATCACGCCCTACGACGCCACCCACCTCGGTCATGCCGCGACCTATGTGACCTTCGACGTGCTCGGACGGGCACTGCGCGACGCCGGCCACCGCGTCGAGTACGTCCAGAACATCACCGACGTCGACGACCCGCTGATCGAGCGGGCCGAGCGCGACGGCCTGCACTGGGAGCACCTGGCCACGGCCGAGGTCGCCCTCTTCCGCGAGGACATGACCGACCTCGCGATCATCCCGCCGGACCACTACATCGGGGTGGTCGAGAGCATCGGCCCCATCGCGGCGGCGGTGGCCCAGCTCCTCGAGAAGGGCATGGCCTACCGGGTCCCCACCCCGGAGTCGGTCTCGGACGACATCTACTTCGACCTCTCCCAGGACCCCGGGTTCGGCTCGGTCTCCAACTGGGACCGCGAGCAGATGATGGCGGTCTTCGCCGAGCGGGGCGGCGACCCCGATCGGTCCGGCAAGCGTGACGCCCTCGACCCGCTCCTGTGGCGGGCCGCCCGCGATGGGGAGCCGTGGTGGGACAACGAGACGCTCGGGTCCGGCCGTCCCGGCTGGCACATCGAGTGCAGCTGCATCGCCCTCGAGCACCTCGGGATGGCCTTCGACGTCCAGGGCGGTGGCAGCGACCTCATCTTCCCGCACCACGAGATGACCGCCTCCCAGGCCGTGGCCCTCAGCGGCGAGCGGCCCTTCGCCCGCTCCTATGTGCACCAGGCGATGGTGGGGCTGGACGGCACGAAGATGAGCAAGTCCAAGGGCAACCTCGTCCTGGTCTCGCGCCTTCGCGCCGACGGGGTGGACCCGATGGTCATCCGGCTGGCCCTGCTGAGCCAGCACTACCGCACCGACTGGGACTGGACCAGCAGCCACCTCGCCGACGCCGAGAAGCGGCTGGAGACCTGGCGTTCAGCGCTGTCGGTCAACGCGGGTCCGAGCGCTGAGACGACCGTAGAGCGGGTCCGCGAGCTCGTCGCCAACGACCTCGACACGCCTGGGGCCCTTGCGGCAGTTGACCGCTGGGCCCACGAGTGCCTCACCCGAGGCGGCGAGGACCCAGCCGCGCCCGGTCTGGTCGGTCGGCTGCTCGACGCGCTCCTCGGCATCCGGATCTGACCAGCCGACGATCCGGCAGGTGACCAGCCGGCAGGTGACCAGCCGGCGGCCGGGCTCTGGTCAGCCGGCGCCGCCGCCGTCTTGCCCGCGGCGGCGCAGGTAGCGCTCGAACTCGCGGGCGATCGCGTCACCGCTGGCCTCCGGCAGCTCCGCGGTGTCCTGGGCCTCCTCGAGGGACTGGACGTACTCCGCCACCTCGTCGTCGGTCTCGGCCAGCTCGTTGATGCCCCGCTCCCACGCGCGGGCGGTCTCCGGGAGGTCGCTGTGGGGGATCGGCGCGTCGAGCAGCTCCTCCAGCTTTGAGATGAGCCCGAGCGTCGCCTTGGGCGAGGGAGAGTGCCCGGCGTAGTGGGGGACCGCGGCCCAGCACGAGATCGACTGGAGCCCTGCCTGGGTGGCCGCGTCGGCGAGCACCCCCACGATGCCCGTCGGCCCTTCGTACTTGCTCGGCTCGAGGTCGTAGCGGTGCAGGACGTCGTCGTTGTCCGACGTTGCCGTCACGGGGATGGGCCGGGTGTGGGCCACGTCTGCCATCAGGGCGCCAAGGGTGAACACCGTTGTCACGCCGACCTGCTGGGCGAACTCCATCAGCTCGATGGTGAAGGCGCGCCACCGGAAGGAGGGCTCGATGCCCTGGACGAGGATCACGTCACGGTCGATGCCCGGCGTCGTGGCCAGCAGGATGCGCGTGGTGCGCCAGCTGATGCGTCGCCGGCCCTCGTCGAGGACGACCCGCGGCCGGTTGACCTGGAAGTCGTAGTAGTCCTCCGGGTCCAGCGCGGCGATGGCCTCCGCATCCCAGGTGTCGATGAGGTGGTCCACGGCAGCGGTGGCGGCCTCGCCGGCGTCGTTCCAGCCCTCGAAGGCCGCGATCATCACCGGGTTGCGCAGCTCCGGGACGTCCTCGAGCTCGATCACCCAATGCCTCCTCGTCGGTCTGCCTGCACTGCCCAGCCTACGGAATGCGCCACCACCTGCGTGGGGCGGTCTGCGTAGACTCGCCGGGAACCCCCGCAACAACCGTGAAGGCAGACAATAGTGAGCAGCCGCTCCGACCTCTTCCGCAGCGTTTTCGGTGACCGCGTGCTCGTGGCCGACGGCGCCATGGGCACGATGCTCCAGGCAGCCGACCCCTCTCTCGAGGACTTCGAGGGCTACGAGGGGTGCAACGAGATCCTCAACGTCACCCGGCCCGACATCGTCCGGTCGGTCCACGACGCCTACCTCGAGGTGGGCGTGGACGCCATCGAGACCAACACCTTCGGGGCGAACCTCGCCAACCTCGGCGAGTACGACATCCCCGAGCGCATCCACGAGCTCGCGGAGGCCGGTGCGCGCATAGCCCGCGAGGCTGCCGACCACTGGTCCGCGGACGGCCGACCCCGCTTCGTGCTCGGTTCCATGGGGCCGGGCACCAAGCTGCCCTCCCTGGGCCACGCCCCGTATGCCGCGCTGCGGGACGCCTACGCCGAGCAGGCCCGCGGGCTGGTCTCAGGCGGTGCCGACGCGTTCCTCATCGAGACCTCGCAGGACCTCCTGCAGGCCAAGGCAGCGGTGGTCGGCTGCAAGCGCGCGCTGGCCGAGGCGGGCGAGTCGCTGCCCATCCTGGTCCAGGTCACCGTCGAGACCACCGGCACCATGCTTCTCGGCTCGGAGATCGGCGCCGCGCTGACCGCCCTCGAGCCGCTGGGCATCGACGCGATCGGCCTGAACTGCGCCACGGGCCCGACGGAGATGAGCGAGCACCTGCGCCACCTCTCGCGCAACGCCCGTATCGCGGTCACGTGCATGCCCAACGCCGGACTGCCCATGCTGACCAAGGAGGGGGCGGCCTACCCCCTGACGCCGGCCGAACTCGCCAAGGCCCACACCCAGTTCGTGGAGGAGTTCGGGCTCGCCCTCGTCGGTGGCTGCTGCGGCACGACGCCCGAGCACCTGCGCCAGGTCGTCGAGGCGGTCGGCGGGGCGCCGGTCAAGCGCCGCCGGCCTCGTTCCGAGGCCGCCGTGGCCTCGTTGTACCAGTCGGTGCCGTTCCGGCAGGACGCCTCCTACCTCTCCATCGGGGAACGCACGAACGCCAACGGCTCCAAGGCCTTCCGCGAAGCCATGCTCGAAGGCCGGTGGGACACCTGCGTCGAGATCGCCCGCGACCAGACCCGCGACGGGGCCCACCTGCTCGACGTCTGCGTCGACTACGTCGGCCGTGACGGCGTCGACGACATGAAGCAGGTCGTCAGCAGGCTGGCCACCTCGAGCACGCTCCCGCTCGTGCTCGACTCCACCGAGCCGCCGGTCATCGAGGCCGGCCTGGAGATGCTCGGCGGCCGGGCGGTGATCAACTCGGTGAACTTCGAGGACGGCGACGGGCCGGACTCGCGGTACCAGCGGATGATGCGGCTGGTCCAGGAGCACGGGGCAGCCGTCGTCGCGCTGACCATCGACGAGGAGGGCCAGGCCCGCACCAGCGACAAGAAGGTCGCCATCGCCTCCCGTCTCATCGACGCCCTCACCGGGGAGTGGGGGATGCGGGTCGAGGACATCATCGTCGACACGCTCACCTTCCCGATCGCCACCGGTCAGGAGGAGACCCGTCGCGACGGACTGGAGACCATCGAGGCGATCCGCGAGATCAAGCGGCGCCACCCAGAGGTGCAGACGACCCTCGGTGTCTCGAACGTGTCCTTCGGCCTCTCGCCCGCCGCCAGGATCGTGCTGAACTCGGTCTTCCTGCACGAGTGCGTCAAGGCCGGCCTCGACTCGGCCATCGTGCACGCGGCCAAGATCCTCCCGATGAACCGCATCCCGGACGAGCGGCGGGACGTCGCCCTCGACCTGATCTACGACCGCCGGCGCGAGGGGTACGACCCGCTCGAGCGCTTCCTGGACATCTTCTCCGGGGTCGACGCGGCGTCGATGAAGGCCTCACGGGCCAACGAGCTCCTGGCACTCCCGCTCGAGGAGCGCCTGGCCCGCCGCATCATCGACGGCGAGCGCAAGGGCCTCGAGGAGGACCTGCAGGCCTGCCTGGACAAGGGCACCGGCCCGCTCGACATCATCAACGACTACCTCCTCGACGGCATGAAGACCGTGGGCGAGCTGTTCGGCCGGGGCGAGATGCAGCTGCCGTTCGTGCTGCAGTCGGCCGAGACCATGAAGGCGGCCGTGGCCTATCTCGAGCCGTTCATCGAGGAGCAGCTCGGCGGCGGCAAGCGCGAGGCCAAGGCGCGGGTGCTGCTCGCCACCGTCAAGGGCGACGTCCACGACATCGGCAAGAACCTCGTGGACATCATCCTGTCCAACAACGGCTACGAGGTGGTCAACCTCGGCATCAAGCAGCCCATCTCGGAGATCATCCGGGCGGCCGACGAGCACAACGTGGACGCCATCGGCATGTCCGGCCTCCTCGTGAAGTCGACGGTCGTGATGAGGGAGAACCTCGAGGAGCTGAACTCCCGAGAGCTCGCGGCGCGCTGGCCCGTCCTGCTGGGCGGGGCTGCCCTCACCCGCGCCTACGTCGAGAACGACCTCGCGGAGGTCTACCAGGGGCAGGTCCGCTACGCCCGGGACGCCTTCGACGGGCTGCGCCTCATGGATGCCGTGGCCCTGGCCAAGGCGAGCCCGGACCTCGACGTGGCCGACGCGCTACCCGCGCTGCGCAAGCGCCGGGTCCGCCAGGTCGCCCAGGACCATGACGACGCCGCGCTGCGGGACACGACACGCTCCGACGTGGCCACCGACAACTCCATCCCGACACCGCCGTTCTGGGGTACCCGGGTGGTCAAGGGCATCGCCTTGGCCGACTACGCGGCCTACCTCGACGAGCGCGCCACCTTCCTGGGGCAGTGGGGCCTGAAGCCCAGCCGCGGCAAGGACGGGGCGTCCTACGAGGAGCTCGTGGAGACGGAGGGCCACCCCCGGCTGCGGATGTGGCTGGACCGGATCAAGACCGAGGACCTGCTCGAGGCGGCCGTCGTCTACGGCTACTTCCCCTGCTACAGCGAGGGCAACGACCTCGTGGTGCTGTGGCACGAGCCGGGCCCCGACGGCCAGGCGCAGGGCACCGAGCGGCTGCGCTTCACCTTCCCCCGCCAGCGGCGCGACCGGCGCCTGTGCCTGGCCGACTTCTTCAAGAGCCGGGAACGCTACGAGGCCGACGGGCAGCCCGACGTCATCGCCTTCCAGCTGGTGACGATGGGCTCGAAGATCGCCGGCGCCACCGCCGAGATGTTCGCTGCCGACGCCTACCGCGACTACCTCGAGCTCCACGGCCTCTCGGTGCAGCTGACGGAGGCCCTCGCCGAGACGTGGCACGCCCGGGTCCGCGAGGAGCTCGGCTTCGGCGAGGAGGACAGCCCGGACCTGGCCGACATCCTGCGCCAGCGCCACCGGGGTTCGAGGTACTCCTTCGGCTACCCGGCCTGCCCGGAGCTCGAGGACCGCGCGAAGCTCGTGCAGCTGCTCGAGCCGGAGCGCATCGGCGTCTCGCTGTCCGAGGAGCTCCAGCTCCACCCCGAGCAGTCGACCGACGCGCTCGTCGTTCACCACCCGGAGGCCAAGTACTTCAATGCCGGCTGACAGCCCGTCCCTGACCCGCGCCACCGGCCTGCCGGCGGCGGTCTTCTGGGACATGGACGGCACCCTGGTCGACACCGAGCCCTACTGGATCAGCGCCGAGCACGCACTCGTGGAGGAGCACGGCGGCGTCTGGAGCGACGAGTACGCCCACGAGCTGGTGGGCAACGACCTGATGGTCTCGGCCGAGTTCATCCGGGCCCACTCGCCCGTGACCCTGACGCCGGTGGAGATCATCCACGAGCTGCTGGCGCGGGTGATCGTCCAGGTGCGCGAGCACGTGCCCTGGCGTCCCGGCGCCCGCGAGCTCCTGACCGCCCTGGGCGCGGAGGGCGTCCCCTGTGTGCTGGTGACGATGTCCTGGCGGTCGCTGGCCGATGCCGTCGTCAGCGCCCTGCCCGAGGGTGCGTTCACCGCCCTGGTGACCGGCGACGAGGTCGAGCACGGCAAGCCCCACCCGGAGCCCTACCTCGCCGCAGCGCGGCTTCTCGGGGTCGAGGTGGGCGACTGCGTGGCCATCGAGGACTCGCCGACAGGGGTCCGGTCCGCGGTGGACGCCGGAGTCCCCACCCTGGCGGTGCCGCACGTCGTGCCAGTGCCGATCATGTCCGGGGCCGTGCAGGTCCCGTCGCTGCGCGGGCTGACCCCGCAGGACCTCACCGCGGTGTTCGTGGGCCGCTGACCCCTCGCGTCAGTCGTCGGCCTTCTCGGCCTCGCCGGAGCGCTGAGGGTCGAGGGCAAGGTCCGAGGCATGGTCGGGCAGCGGCGGCGGCGTGCCACCCCAGGCGGGGCAGAGCGCGCGGTGGTCGCACCAGTCGCACAGCCGCGACGTGCTCGGCCGCCAGTCACCGGTCTCGGCAGCCCTCTGGATGGCCACCCACAGGGCCTTGAGCTTGCGCTCCGTCGCCCGGAGGTCGGCCTCGTCCGGGCTGTAGCGGACGGTCTCGCCGTTGCCGAGGTAGACCAGCTGCAGCATGCGCGGAACCTCGCCCCGCAGCCGCCAGAGCACCAGGGCGTAGAACTTCATCTGGAACAGCGCCTTGCCCTCGAACAGCTCGGAGGGCGAGCGCCCGGTCTTGTAGTCGACCACCCGCATCGCCCCGCCCGGGGCCACGTCGAGCCGGTCGACGTAGCCGCGCAGCACCAGGCCGTCGAAGTCGGCCTCGACGTAGAGCTCGCGCTCGGCCGGCTCCAGCATGGTCGGGTCCTCGAGGGTGAACCACCGCTCGATCAGGGTCGTCGCCTCGGCGTACCACGAGGCGTGGGAGGGGCGCCCCTCGTCGCCGTCGTCGACCAGGGCGGCGAGGTCCGGCTCGGCGGCCTTCAGCGCGGCCCACTCGGGGGCCACCAGCGCCGCGGCAGCCTCGGGCGTGCGCTCCGGCGCCGGGAGGTCGAAGAGCCGCTCCAGGACTGCGTGGACCAGGGTGCCGCGGGCGGCGGCCGCGCTCGGCGGAGAGGGCAGCCGGTCGATGACCCGGAACCGGTACAGCAGGGGGCACTGCATGAAATCCGAGGCCCGGCTGGGGGAGAGTGCGGCAACCATGCAGCGCACTCTAGAAGAGGGCGCTGACATAGGGTCATGGCCATGCAGCCTCGCGAGCGCCGTCCCGGTGTGAGGGTCGCCAGCGTGGCTGGTGTTCCGGTCTACATCGGCGGCAGCTGGGCCCTGATCGCCGTGGTCCTGGTCGCCCTGATCGGCCCGTCCATCAGCCGGACGCGCCCGGACATCGGGCTGTGGGCCTATGCGGTGGCAGCCCTGATCGCGCTCCAGCTGCTGGTGGCGGTGCTGGTGCACGAGGCGGCCCATGCCATCGCCGCCAGGGCCTTCGGCCTCCCGGTCCTGCGCATCGTGGCCGACCTCTGGGGAGGACACACCGCGTTCGAGTCCGGGCGCTCCACGCCGGGGTCCGCGGCCGTCATCGCGGTGGTCGGGCCGCTCGCCAACGGCGTGCTCGCCCTCGTCTCCTGGCTCGCCCTGCCCGCCGCGCAGACCGGCATACCGAACACCCTGCTCGGGGGGTTCGCGTTCCTCAATGCCGCCCTGGCGGGCTTCAACCTCCTCCCTGGCCTGCCCCTCGACGGGGGCCAGCTGGTCGAGTCGGGGGTGTGGAAGGCCACGGGCAGCCGCACGCGGGGCATGATCGTCGCCGGCTGGTGCGGCCGGGCCGTGACCGTGCTCGTCATGCTGTGGTTCCTGGGTCGCCCGGCGGCGCAGGGCCGCGGCATCGACCTCCTGGACGTCGCCTGGGCGCTGTTCATCGCCTCGTTCCTGTGGGCGGGCGCATCGGCCGCGATCCGCGGCGGCCACGCCCTCGAGGCGGTGAACCAGGTCAGGCTCGCCACCGTGCTGCGTCCCGCCCTGGGCGTGCGCCACGACGAGCACCTCGACGACGTGCTGGCGCGCTGGACCACCGGACAGGTCATCGTCGTCCTCGACGACCAGGACAAGCCGGCCGCGCTCGTGGACCCCGAGGCCGTCGGCCACGTGCCACCGGGCCGCTACGGCCAGACCGGGGTCAGCGCGGTCTCCGCGCCGCAGGCCGCCGGCTGGTCGGTGGAGGCCGGCCCCGAGGACGACATCGTCCCGGTCGTGGTCGCCATGCAGACCGTGGGCGCCACCCTCGTCGCCGTGACCCACCAGGGACGCCTGCTCGGCGTCGTGACCTCGGCGGATGTCAACCGGGCGATGGAACGCCTCTGACCCGCAACTAGACTTCCCCGCCATGACCAGCGCAGAGCACCCCGACACCCCTTCCACAGGCCCTGTGGGGGCGCAGCTGCGCCGTGGGGTCTTCACCGTGGGGGAGCGCGTCCAGCTGACCGACCCCAAGGGGCGCCTGCACACCATCACCCTCGAGCCCGGGCGGGAGTTCCACACCCACCGGGGCCGGCTGGCCCACGACGACCTCATCGGCGCCCCCGACGGCTCCGTCGTGCGCAACACCGCCGGCGTCGAGTACCTCGCCCTGCGCCCCCTGCTGTCCGACTACGTGATGTCGATGCCCCGCGGGGCCGCCGTGGTCTACCCCAAGGACGCCGGGCAGATCATCACCATGGCCGACGTCTTCCCCGGGGCCCGCGTGGTGGAGGCCGGGGTCGGCTCCGGGGCCCTGTCGATGTCGCTGCTGCGGGCGGTCGGCGAGCACGGCAGCCTGCACTCGTTCGAGCGGCGCGAGGACTTCGCGGACATCGCGAAGGGGAACGCCCGCGCCTTCTTCGGGGTCGACCACCCGGCGTGGGAGGTCACGGTCGGCGACCTGGTCGAGGAGCTCCCGAACGCGGTCGAGAACGGCTCGGTGGACCGGGTCGTCCTGGACATGCTGGCCCCCTGGGAGTGCCTCGACGTCGTCGCGGACGCGCTCCTGCCCGGTGGGGTGCTGATCTGCTACGTCGCCACGGCCACCCAGCTCTCCCGCGTGGCCGAGGCGATGCGCGACCACGGTGGCTTCACCGAGCCGGAGGCGTGGGAGTCGCTCGTGCGCGGCTGGCACCTCGAGGGCCTGGCCGTAAGGCCCCAGCACCGGATGCACGGCCACACCGGTTTCCTCATCACCACCCGTCGGCTCGCACCCGGGGTCACCCCGCCCCTGCGCAAGCGGCGTCCCGCGAAGGGCGCCGTGGGGGACGAGGGCACGACCGCCGCCGACCACGAGGCCTTCGGCCAGACGGGGGAGTGGAGCCCCGAGGACATCGGGGAGCGAACCCCCTCGGACAAGAAGGTTCGCCGGATGCGCCGATCTGTGACCCAAACCTCCGTCAACTCAGACTAGTTCGGCGTTAGGGTCGGTTATCGGCCGCCTAGAGCGGTCGGAACCTTCGAGTGAGGGAGCCGACATGAGCGACAAGTCGAGCCACCAGAGCCACCCCGACTACTCCGAGGAGCGGCGCCAGCAGCAGTTGCTCGCCGAGGAGGTGGCGGCCCTGCGCCAGCGTCTCGCCGATGCCCCTGCCCGTTCCCGCGAGCTCGAGACCAAGGTGCTGCAGCTCCAGTCCAACCTCGCGACCATCTCTTCCCAGAACGAGCGGCTCGTGCGCACCCTCAAGGAGGCCCGCGAGCAGATCGTCACGCTCAAGAGCGAGGTGGACCGGCTCGCGCAGCCCCCGGCTGCCTACGGCATCGTGCTCGAGTCCTACGACGACGCCACGGTCGACATCCTCACTGGTGGCCGCAAGATGCATGTGGCGGTCAGCCCAGCCGTCGACCCGGCGGAGCTCTCCGCCGGCCGCGAGGTCCGGCTCAACGAGGCGATGAACGTCGTGGCGACCTGCGGCTTCGAGCGCACCGGCGAGGTCGTGATGATCAAGGAGCTCCTCGGCGACGACCGGGTGCTCGTGGTCGCCCACGCGGACGAGGAGCGGGTATGCCGGATCGCGGACTCCCTGGAGGGGGAGCCGATCCGCGTCGGTGACGCGCTCATGCTCGAGCCCCGCACCGGGTTCGTCTACGAGCGCATCCCGAAGGCCGAGGTCGCCGAGCTCGTTCTCGAGGAGGTCCCGGACATCGACTACGAGGACATCGGCGGTCTGGCCGGGCAGATCGAGGCGATCCGCGACGCCGTCGAGCTGCCGTACCTGCACCCGGACCTGTTCAAGGAGCACCACCTGAAGCCTCCGAAGGGCGTGCTGCTCTACGGGCCTCCCGGGTGTGGCAAGACGCTGATCGCGAAGGCGGTTGCCGCCTCCCTGGCCAAGAAGGTCGCCGAGCGCGAGGGCAAGCCTGTCGGCAAGTCGTTCTTCCTCAACATCAAGGGCCCGGAGCTGCTCAACAAGTACGTCGGCGAGACCGAGCGCCACATCCGGCTGATCTTCCAGCGGGCCCGCGAGAAGGCGTCGCACGGGACCCCCGTCGTGGTGTTCTTCGACGAGATGGACAGCCTGTTCCGGACCAGGGGCTCGGGTGTCTCCTCGGACGTCGAGACCACGATCGTGCCCCAGCTGCTCAGCGAGATCGACGGGGTGGAACGGCTCGAGAACGTCATCGTCATCGGCGCCTCCAACCGCGAGGACATGATCGACCCGGCCATCCTGCGGCCCGGCCGGCTCGACGTGAAGATCAAGATCGAGCGGCCCGATGCCGAGAGCGCCCGCGACATCTTCACCAAGTACCTGACCGCGGACCTGCCGCTGCACGAGCACGACCTGGCGGAGCACGGCAACTCGCCGCAGGCGACCGTTGACGCGATGATCCAGGCGGCGGTCGAGCGGATGTACTCCGAGATCGAGGAGAACCGCTTCCTCGAGGTCACCTACGCCAACGGCGACAAGGAGGTCCTGTACTTCAAGGACTTCAACTCGGGCGCGATGATCCAGAACATCGTGGACCGGGCCAAGAAGATGGCGATCAAGGACTTCCTCGAGCTCGGCCAGAAGGGCATCCGGATCTCGCACCTGCTGGCCGCCTGCGTGGACGAGTTCAAGGAGAACGAGGACCTGCCGAACACCACGAACCCCGACGACTGGGCCCGCATCTCGGGCAAGAAGGGCGAGCGGATCGTGT
>Ga0164302_10000079_pt1 | contig 21615 bp, 17 predicted proteins | sample Whisoiple_202_MG_FD_109714 | JGI IMG/M metagenome (GOLD analysis project Ga0164302, IMG submission 109714) | Soil microbial communities amended with pyrogenic organic matter from upstate New York, USA - Whitman soil sample_202_MG | ecosystem: Environmental > Terrestrial > Soil > Agricultural... | reverse complement strand
TCGCGCCCCACATCGCCGACACCGCCCGCCTCTGTCGGGGCGCGCTCGACGGCGGCGAGACGGTGATCTTCGAGGGCGCACAGGCGACTCTGCTCGACCTCGACCACGGAACCTATCCGTTCGTCACCTCGTCCAACCCGATCGCGGGGGCGGCCACGGTCGGCGCCGGCGTCGGACCGAAGGACATCGACGAGGTGTGGGGAATCGCCAAGGCCTACGCGACCCGGGTCGGCGCCGGCCCATTCCCGACCGAGCTCTTCGACGACGTCGGCGAGCAGATGCTGCAGAAGGGCCACGAGTTCGGAACGACGACCGGCCGCCGCCGCCGCTGCGGCTGGATGGACCTGGTCGCACTCCGCTACGCCGTCCGCCTCAACAGCATGGACGCACTGGCGATCACCAAGCTCGACGTCCTCAGCGGCATCGGCCCCCTGCGGGTAGCGGTCCGCTACCGCTCGAAGGAGGGGGCCGTCCTCGACACCTTCCCCTACCACCAGTCGATCCTCCACTCGGCGACGCCGGAGTACGAGGAGCTGCCGGGCTTCGACCTCGACCTCACCTCCTGCCGCAACGCCGAAGACCTTCCCCAGGAGGCACGCGACTACCTCGGCTTCATCGCCGAGTTCGTCGGGGTGCCGGTGCGGCTGGTCGGCGTCGGGCCCGACCGCGAGCAGGTGATCTGGCTGGAGGGCTGAGCCCTGGCCAATGTTGCTCTACAGTCTTCACGTGGCTTCCAATAGACGCTCGACCAGGAACGAGCGGCTGCCCCGGGGAAGGCACGGTTTACCGAGGGAGGCGGTGGCCGAGTCCCAGCGCAACCGCATCCAGCAGGCGATGGTCGAGGTCGTATCCCAGCGCGGTTACCCGGAGACCCGGGTGGTCGACGTGATCGGCGCCGCCGGCGTCTCCCGCAAGACCTTTTACGAGCTTTTCGAGAGCAAGGAGGACTGCTTTCTGGCGACCTACGACGTCCTCCTCGAAAACCTTCTCGGCGAAGCCGCCAACGCCTTCGACTCCCACACGGAGGAGCCGTGGCCGGTGCGGATCGCCGCGGCCCTCGAAGCGCTGCTCGTTCATCTCGCCCGCCATCCCGACGAGGCGCGCTTCGCGATCGTCGAGGTCCTGGCCGCAGGGCCCAAGGCCCTGGCCAGGCGGGACGCGGCGCTGCGGCAGTTCACCGGCTTCCTGGAGTCGGGTCGCTCGGCGAGCTCAGTCGACCTGCCGGGGATCACCTCGATCGCTGTTGCAGGGGGGATCAACGAGCTGCTCTACAGCGAGATCCTCCACGGCGCCGCAGGCCGCCTGCCCAGCCGCCTCCCGGACCTGATGTTCTGGGTGACGCTGCCCTACCTCGGCGCCGACGCCGCGACGGCCGAGCGGGAGCGGGTGCGGCGCGCGAAGCTTCCCTCCTGAGCGCTGGGCGATCCGCTCCTTTACCGGCTACGGCGGGTTTACGAATAGGGCGGGGGTGGTAGTTTGACCCGCTGGAGAGACGTTCCAAGACACTGTTCCGACGGCATCGGACCCAGGACGGGCAGGCCGCAAAGGAGAGATATAGGGATATGCGTAAGTACCTGATATTGACGATGGCCCTCGCGGCCCTGCTTGCCGTCAGCGTGGCGGGCATCGCCACCGGCGCCAACAAGCCGGTGACGGTCGAAGTGGGCAACCTGGTCTTCACCTTCAACGGCGGCTTCAGCCCGACCAAGTTGCCGAAGAACAAGCTCGCGCCGATCAGCCTCCAGGCTTCCGGCAAAATCGCAACCAAAGACGGGACCCACCCGCCGGCGCTGAAAGAAACGATCGTCGAAACCGACAAGAACGGCGCCATCAACGTCAAGGGCATCCCGGTCTGCAAGTCCGGGCAGCTGCAGTCGCGCGACACCAAGGCGGCTGAAAAAGCCTGCGGCAAGTCGATCATCGGCACCGGGCAGACGACCGTCGAGGTCCAGTTCCCGGAACAGAAACCGATTGACGTGAACTCGAAACTGCTCGTGATCAACGGCGGCTTCAGCGGCGGCACCACGACCCTCTACATCCACGCCTACTTCTCGGCGCCGGTGACCGGGGCGATTGTGACGACCCTGAAAATCAAGAAAGTCCACAACGGGCGTTACGGGCTGAAAACCGTCGCGACGATTCCCAAGATCGCCGGCGGCAGCGGATCGGTCAAGACGTTCAACCTGACCATCAACAAGAAGGGCGTTCTTACCGCCAAATGCCCCGACGGCAAGCTCCAGGCGAAAGCAAGCGCGATCTTCGCGGACGGCACCAAAGCCTCCGCGGGCATCATCCGGACCTGCACCGGAACGTGAGCCTGAGCTCCTGGGGTTGATTACCCGGGACCAGCAACGTGGGAAAGGGCGGCCTTCGGGCCGCCCTTTTTCTTGCCGAAACGCGGTTGCGCTTCAGGCAATCGCGTAGTACAAATAGGCGTACTCGATTAAAACCAGTTGTTTAGATTGGCGGCGATGTACTTTGGGGAACGACAGCCTGTCGGGCGCGGTTGAGAGCGCGAAGGAACAGGACCTCCGGCCTCTGGAAGAGGAGAGCGCCGAGACGCTCAACCTCGACCCCCGGCAACTGACCGAGATGGAGAACTACCTCCACGACGCCTGGTTCTTCGGAATCCGCACCGGTCACACGGTGATGGTCGAGACGCGGATGGGGCAGTCCGATCCGACGCCCGTGATCCTCGGCATGCAGGACGAATTCCAGGACCTGATGGAACGCTGCGCCGAGGCCCTCAATACCAGCGTCGGCACCACGATTCAGGCCTGGAACTTCCTTGGCAAAGCCTGGATGGCAGGGGCCCGATTCTGGGAAGTTGAGATCGCCGCCCGCCTCATCGAATCCCACGCCGGCGGATTCGACGAGGCGCTGCGGCGGATCGACGACGAGCGCTAGCGGACCTAATACTCAGACCGCGCAGCTTTTCGCTTCAAGATCTTCCGCGACTTCGTTGGTCTTTTTGAAGATCGCCGGCAGCTGTTCGATCATGCCGAGCGGATCCGCTTCGACCTTCTCGGCCGCTGCTTCCCGCGTCTCAACGAGTTCTTCCGCCTTCTTCTCGTTGCCTTCGGGAAGACCGATGTCCGCGATTACCTCCGTCGTTCCCTGGTAAATAGCGATCAACCCGAGCAGGTTTTCGGCCTGGAAGCTTTTCGAGGCTTTGCGGCCCTGCTCTTCAAACTTCTTGCTGACCTCTCTGAGGAACTGTTCGCGTTCCTTCAGACCCTGATTGCAAGCCAGCTCGACTTTCTGGTCGTATTCCTGCCTGCTGACCGAAGAATCGTCGTCTCCCCCACACCCGGATGCGACGAGCAAAAGGACCCCAACCACCATTCCGACTACTGCCTTGCGCACTGTCCCCCACCTCCAATAGTTCCTGAGTAGAGGGAATATGTTAACCGGTCGCAGGGCCCCTTGCGCGTGGGTTAGACAACCGGGACAGAGCTTGGCTCCGCCCCGGTTGTATGCGTTTTACTTCGCCACAGCCCAGCTGCCGCGGATATATCCGCCACCCGCGTTGAATTCGAAGGGAACAGTGACACCAAACGTGTGAGCAGCTTCAGATTTGCTCGAGACTGCATTCCCCGCGGCAGGCGCGGTCGCGCCGCCGGTGAGATCTTTCTTGTAGATACAGAGGAACCCGGAGGCAGCTTTGGGGTCGGCGGCGTTGCCAGGGCAGGCTGCCAGGAAAGCGTCCTCTGATTCCTGCAGAGCCGCAAACGGATCTGCCTGTTCTACGATCGACCCTGAGCAGCCTTCGACACACGGGTAGGGGCCGTAGAGGACGGCGCTACCGTCTTTCAGCTGGTAGCCGACGTCGAATTCAGCCACATCTGACGCGTAAATCGCGGTCGGCGCAGGCGAGACCCTTACGGGGAAGGAGATCGCGGCGGGGGAGATATATTCAGCTCCTGCGGCTGACCACACCCCGGTCAGAAGGCCGCCAGCAGCGAGGCTGCATTCCGGTTCTTCGGCGCTGCACATGCCCGCTTCGCCCGGAGCTCCCGGAGCTCCATCTTCGCCATCCGTCCCATTGGTTCCATTCGTGCCGTTTTTGCCGGCCGGACCGGTCGCGCCGGTGTCGCCTTTCGGGCCCTGAGGGCCAGTCGCCCCGGGCTTGCCGGCGAATTTCTTGGCGATCTTCTTGACTTCGCTTTTTTGCTTGCCGTTCAAGCCCTGCTGAGCGGCGTAGGCGCCGCCACCGAGTGCGGCGACAAGCGCCACGATCGCCACGACCAGACCGGCCGTGCCGAGCTTGCTGTGAATACGAGAGATCATCTGTCCTCCCCTTGAGATGGATAGTTGCGCCGTCGATCGACGGCGTCCTGGTCGCGGAACGCTGGTGCGCTGGGAACGCAGACGGGAGATGACGACCACGTCATCGGGTAGCGAATGCCTCCCGCACGATGTCCCTCCGGTCCCCCTTCATGGTCAGGTCCTAAGCGCGTCCCTGGCGCGCCAGAGCTTGCAAAACTAGAGTACGCGTCCAACCATGTCAAGGAACCTGAGCAGTGGCCATAAGTTGCGCATGCTGAATGCTCTACGTATCTTTAGCGAATGGAGCACGCGAACGGGGGCAAGACGCTCAGGCTGGTCACGCTCGGACCCGCGGGGACCTGCCACGAGCGCGCGGTCCGGCGGTACATGGACTTCCAAGGCGTCGACGACTTCGAGATCGAGTTCATCGCGGATTTCCTCGACGGGCTCGAGCGGATCCGCGGCGACGAGAGCGCTTTCCTGATCCAGTGCAGCGCCCACCCGAAGGTGCACGAGGTGACCGAGCGCCACTGGCGCGAGGTCTTCGTCGTCGACACCTTCATCTACCCGACCAAGCACCTGGTCCTGCTCAGCCGGCGCGACGTCGAGCATCCTCGCTCGCTGGGGATCGTGCCCGCGACCAAGGGCTACATAGACCTCTCCCCCTGGGAGGAGGTCATCGATGTGGTCTCCAAGCCAGTGGTCGGCGAGGAGCTCCTGGCCGGCCGCTATGACGCAGGCCTAACGCATATAGAGCACTTCGAAGAGCACGCAGACGAGCTGCGCCTTGACCTCGACATCGGCGAGATCGACACGACCTGGCTCGTCTACGGCACTCGCAAGCGCTTCGAGGGCGAAGTGATAGGGATTCCCTCCAAAGAGGTGCTTCTCGGCCAGTCCTAACGTTTCGGCTTGCCGCAGGGCAGGCCGATCCGAGGCTTGGTCACCCGGGAGATGCCGTTCTGGGCCTTGAGGCGGATCTCGACCCGGGGCTTGGAGGCGCAGAGGTTCCTGGAGTTTTCGATCAGGCCGCGATCGCCGCCGAAAAGCTTCATCTGGAAGCTGGTCACAGGCGCGTCAGGGAGCCCGAGGAAGCGGGTTCGCACTCGCGAGACCCCCTTGGCGCGAACCGTGTCGATGAAGCCGACCAGGGTGATGCGGAACTGGCCGCGCAGATCCGCGACCAGGTCGGGGAGTTCGCGATCGCCGCCGTTGGAGCGGAAGTAGACGTTGCCACGCAGCGGCTCGTCGAGCAGCGGCGTCTTCGCTTCCACCTTGCCGAGAATCGACTTCGGCGGACAGGCTTCGGCATTGAACTGCACCCGGGTGCAGGGGTTGTTGATGTGGGAGTTGTCGATGAACTGGCTGGCGGGCAGGATCACCGTGGCGCCTGCGCTGTTCGCCTGGTTCGGCTTCTGGGTCAAGGTGGCCGATACCGTCGGGTTGCCGCTGCGGTCCATCTGGCCCTTGAAGTTGAGCTTCAACTTCGGGCTGTAGCGGAGCTTGGAGCAACCGGTTTTTTGTAAGGAGTCGCCCGCCTCCGAGACCCTGCCGTCAGCGGCCGTGACGGTGGCGGTGATCTGCTTCGGCTTGCAGCTGGTCGGGTTCAGCATGAATTCCGGGCGGTCGACCAGCACGTTGACGGTGCGGTAGGAGACCGGTACCCCTTCGAGGAACTGGGGCAGCGGATCGGTCACCACGCTCGCCAGGGCGGTCGTGGGATCGACCTGGATCGCGGCGCGGTTGACGACCAGGCCGAGATCGAAGGGTCCGGCCTGGGCGGGGACGACGCTGACGATCGAGTAGGGGGCGCCTTTATAAGGCCCGGCGAGGTAGGCCGCCGTGGGCGTCTTGCCGGGCTGGGGGATCCAGAGCGGCGCGCCCCCGACTCCGCTGGCGGCGGTGAGGCTGCCGAGGCGCGAGCCGGACGGGCAGGCGCCGGAGGTCGCGGCTGCCTCGGGGCAAAGCGGTACGCCCTTGATCTTGGCCAGAAGTCCCTGAGGCAGGTGAACAGCAAGCGTTTGGGGGTTGCCTTCCCCGTCCTGACGGGTGAGGGTGAAGGAGAAGGCGGTGTGGTGGCCGGCGGCAGGGTTGAGGCTGCCGGCATTTATCTGCGGGGCGAAGCCGCCTTTGCCGCATCCGGTCGTGACCTCCATCGGCGTTTTCCCCTGCGTCGGCGAACGGCCCGACCACGGCGTGAAGATGAAGTCGGTCAGATAGGTCCCGCAGCCCGGAGTCGAGAGTGGGGCCCGGGGTCCGCCCGAGACGTTCAGCCTGAGAGCTGCGACAGGCACCTGCGGCAGGCCACCGAGGCTGTCGATCCCGTCGAAGACCGCGGTCACCTGGCCGGTCAGCGGATCGGGCTCGATTCGGCCGGGCAGCTTCAGGTGGACGCCGAGTTCGTCGGCCACGAGCCAGAGGCCGAAGAGGCGGCCGGGCTCCGGGGTGCGCTGGTAGACGGCGCCGTGCAGGGTCCTTTCGAGCGCCGGAACCTCGGCTTCGATCGAGCCAATCTTCGCAGCCTCGGGGCAGTTCGCGTCGACGTTCTCGCCGATATGAATCTGCTCCTCGCTACAAGCCTCAAGCCCGTCGGCGGCGGCGGGATTGATCGCGAAACCCCTGGGCAGGGTGACGCGGGCGCTTTTCATCGTCGAGGTCGCAAGACCCTGTGGGCTTTCGTCCTGCGGGATCAAGAGCTCGGTGTCGAGGCCCGTGGGCGCTGCGGCTTCGGGGTTGGTCAAAGCAGTGGTGAAGCTCGGGGAAAAGCTGAGTTTGCCGCAGCCGGTGATCGGCGGGAAGGCGGCGGTTTTGGTCGAAGGCTGGTCCGGCAACTGGTAGCTACGCGCAGTTACCCGCACCTCGCGATCGAGGGAACAGTCGGTCGGATTGGAGAGGAAGGGGTCCCCTGGGGTGATCTGCCGGGATTCTGCCGGCGGTTCGTTGTTGAGCACCTCCAGTGGCGTCACCCGGTCTTCGTCGTGAATGTGAGCGGAGGGTAGGCCCCAGATAGTCGTCGTCGCTTCCGAAACGCCGCTGGCCGCCGGGAGGCCTTCCGCCGTGGCGATGATGCTGTAGTCCCTGGGGTCCACCCGGAGGTTGATGAAGGCCGGCCAACCGACTGCGATAAGGCCTAGGCGGGCAACGACGTCGGTCCCTTTGGGCGGCACCATGTTGTAAATGGGCTCGTTGAACACGCCGGCGACGGGCTGGACCACCCGCACCAAGGACATCCCCACCTGCGAGTCAAAGGGACAGGCGCTGCCGCCGGCAGAGTCGCCGAGCTGCTCAATCGTGCAGCGTTTAATCGCCTGCGGGTTGCCGAGCACTCCCGGGGGAAGGTGGACCTCGATGTCGCGAGCGAAAGCGTACGGCTCGTTGCCGTTGCGGGTCAGTTTGACGGCAACCGTCATGTCCGCGTGTTTGCCCGCTTGGGTGTCAGAGAGCGACGCGGATACAGATTCGACCGCAAATTTGTCGAATTCATCGGCCGCGTAAGCCGAAGTGGCGAAGACGCCCAGCAGGGCGAGCGAGCTGGCAGCGGTCAGAACGACGGTTCGCAGACGAGCGCTCATCGACGGCCCCCCTTCTTCTCGGCACCGGCTCGGTGGTTCCCCTTCTTCGGGTGGTGCTTCTTCTTCACGCAGCGGACTTTGCCGCCGCGCTTGACCTTGCGCTTGCCCTTGGGGCACTGCCGGGGCTTGAAGTTGTCGCCCTGGCCGAGGACCGGGGTGAGGACCGAGGGTTGCGGTGGCGGCGCCGACTGGCTCGGCCGGCAGCCTTCCCCCTCGCACTCGGCCTCGACCGATTCGGCGAAGCCACCGCCGACCCGCGCGTCGTAGATCGACGCCGCCTCATCGGTGTCAGAGCCGACGAGAAGGTCGGAGCTGAGGAAAAAGACGTCCTCGCCGCTGGGGCTTACCGCCCAGATGAACTCCTCGCGGCGGCTTTGCGGCGAGGAGATCAGATAGACGCAACCTTCCGGGCGCGTGCAGCTACCGACTCCCTGGTCCTCCCACTCATAGACATCCCTGAGTCCGTCGGAGTCTCCAGCGACCAGCCCTTCGTTCGTCTCGAAGAAGGCTCTGCGGCCGTCGGCGCTTAGGTTCTCCGGCCAGCTCAGCTGCGAGAGGAACAGGACACCGTTACGGAATTCCGACTGCAGGGTTGCATCCGAGGTGGGGGCTGCCCCGGTCGGGTTGCACGAGAGACATTGAAGCTCCCCGGTGGCGTAGCGGTAGATCTCCGCCTTGCCTTCAGGGTCGTAGTCGGTCAGCGCCGCGCGGGATTTGAACAGAAAGGCCGACCCGTCGGGGGTGCTGCGCGCAGGGATCAGGCCGAGTTCGCCCCTCCCCGAGCTGACGGCGGTCACCCAAAGGCCGAGACCGTCGGTTTCCCTGCCGGTGAGGGCACCCTCCACGTCGCGTTCGGTGACGGTGGCGACAAAATCGACCTGACCTTCCGTAGAGCGGTAGAGGTTCTGCGCGCCAACCTGGGGCGAATCGCCTACGGGATTGGAGCCCGATCCGGCGATCACGGTTTTCGAGAGGAAATAAGCGGTGGTGCCGTCGATCGAGACGGTGGCGGGGATAGCGTCGCCGCTGGTGGTGAAGGCGATGGCGCCGGCCTCGATGTCGAAGGCCTTCAGGTTGCCACCCTGCAGGTAGAAGACACGCTTGCCGCCTTCCGCGATGCCGGCGAATTTGACGCCGGATCCGACCGTGACGGTCTCCTCGTTGTCGTAGCGCAGGTAGAGCGTGCCACCTACTTCGAAGGCGATGCCGACGCCATCGAAGGAGGCACCCCGGAAGGCTGCTTTTTCCCCGGAGCCAAATGGTGCATCGCCGGGTTTGAGGGAGACGACGTGGGTAGTCCCATCGGGGGTGCGGTCGTACAGCGCGGCGGTCCCGTCAGGTGCGGCGTTGGGCTCGAGCTGCACAGCTTTCGAGTTCCGGCCACCGCTCGAAAAGACGATATGACCGCCCCCCTCGCTGATCCACTCCCCCACCGCTTCAGGTTCGACCGTCCCCAGGCTGCCCTGCCCAAGAAGCTCCGAATGGCCGTCCGGGTAGCGGATGTAGCCGGTGTTTTTCGACAGTACCGCCGAGCCTAGGCCGGTCGCGGCGTAGAAGGAGTAACCCATATCGGGCGAAACGCCGTTCGGGACGAGCCCGGTCGATTCCCCGGGTGACGGTCCGGTATAGGCGGTCGACCATCCCGCATCGGTGCGCGTCGTCAGGTACGGGTCACCCTGTTCGGAACCCAAGGCATCGAACCCAGGCAGGGAGCCGCTTTCAATCCAGAAGGGCACCTTGTCTCCTGCGGGCGAGACCTGTCGCGTGACAAAGGACCCCGAGAGATAGGGCATGCCGACCGGTGCCCGGCCATTGGTGTCGGCCGGGGTCACCAGCTCGTAGGCGCGGCAATCCGGCAACAGCGCGGACGGACCGATGCGCAGCAAAGAGTTGGCGCAGGATTCCGGTTCGGTATCGACGTTCGGGAAGGTGGTGAAGCTCCCTTCCGCTTCGTCAGAGCCTTCTTCGTTGGTCGCGATCACCCGGAAGAGATAGCTCGTCCCAGGAGCGAGCCCGGTCAACGGTACCGAGACTTCGACGCCGGAGTTACCCGTGGGCAGCGTTCCATCCCCGGCCGGGACCCAGTCTTCCGCCCCTTCGACTTTGTACTCGAAGCTGTAGGCGGTTGGGAGGTTGTTGGGGTCGATCTGCGCCCGCAGCTCGGCTTCGCTCTCCGTGATGTTCCCCGTGGTAGCCAAACTCACTTCGGGTGGCCCGACCGTCGAGATGAAAAATGCGTAGGAATGGCCGATGCCGGTCCGGTTCGAGGGGACGTAGAGGAAGCGGCCTTCGCCTGCTTCTTCGCTCAATTTTCCGTTTGGGCTGGCGGGCCCGTTATCGATGCCGATCTGCTCGCCGAACGTGCACTGCACAAAGGAGATGGCGATCGTCTGCAGGTAGGTCCCGTCTTCCTCGAATTCGTACAGAATGCAGTTTTCCGCGTCGAGGACGAAGACGTTGCCGTTGCCTTCGTCCACCGCAACCGAAACCATGAGGCCGAAGTCCCCCCCTGGCACCGACGAGGGGGATATCGAGCCGACGACTTCGTATTCGTCACTGGCAGTGACGCTGGTCAGGTCAAAGATGTCGATCCGTTCTTCCGAGAAACCCTCGTTCGTGTACATCAGGTCACGCGCCGCGTCGACGGCCATCCCCCCACCGTTGCCGAATTCGGTTCCTTTGGTCACCCGGATCTCCGGATTTCCTTCTTCGGCCGAGCCAAGCTCGTGGACCCCGCCGCTGCCTAGGTTGACGAACAAATGGTCGTTGTCCCGGTTGATCGCTATGGCGTTGTACTGACCCGGCGCTTCGATCACCGGCACCGGCGCAGCGGTTCCGTACCCGATCACACAGGCTTCCGGATCGTACGTTGCATCGGGATCGAAGCGAAGGACTTTGTCCTGGGTGGGGCTAGCCACGTACAGGCTCCCGTCTCCGTCGATCGCCACCGAGGTGGCGCCGGACGTCGTCAACTCGGAGATGAAGGTGCCGTCGGAGCAAAAGACGTCGACCCGCCCTTTGCTGCCGTCGACGCTGTTGCCGAAGCTGCTGACGTAGATGTTGCCGTAGTCGTCAGTGGCGACCGCCTTGGGATCCGAGAAGGTGCTCGGCGGTTTGTCGGTGGGGCAACCAGGGTCTTCTTCCGGATCGAGGGCTTCTTCTTTGCAGCCGCCGATCAACGAGAGCCGGGGTTCGAGAACGCGTTCGCCTTCTGCCCCGCTAGCCGCAGGAGCGACGAACGCCAGCATCATCACCCCGGTTGCCAGCGCCAAAGCGAGGCTCTTACCAATCCGAACGCTGCTCATTCAGTCCCCCTGCCGTCCATGTCTTCCCTGCTTTCGTCCAGCGTCGTACCAGACGACGTCCGGTCCCGTGTCCCTGCGCTGGAAATTAGAGCTCGAAGAGCTGATTGTCAAGAATTCAGCCGACAGGCAACGCCAACAGAGGACTCCGAGACCGTTTCTTGATAAAAAGCCGCCCCCGTCGAACGGGGGCGGCTCTTAGGACTTCGGTCTATTCGACCAAAGGCACTTCGCTAGGCGACAACACCAAGCGCGCTACTGACTTTGTAGGTGCCTTTCCAGGTCGCCGACGGCAGCAGGAAGCCGCAACTAAGAACGGCATTAACTGTCATGGTCGCGGTGCCAGCGGCAACGCCATCCAGTGTGCCGACTTTGGTGCCAGCACCGGTACTGCAGGTGACGCTGAAGCCGAAGCTGGTCGGGACTGTCACTTCGGCGTTCTCCGAGAACACACTGCCACTTGTGCCGGAACCCTCATATTCAACGTACAGCTGACCTGCTTTGTCAACAACAACCGATTCATTTTTGCAGGTTTTGAAAGTGAGTTCACTCAGGGCGCCTGTCACTTTGGTGCCACTGAACACGCTGGTGGTGCCTTTGACTTTGGACACACTGCAGGTGTTGGCTTCGGAGCCATCTGTTTTCGCCAGGACAGCGCCAGCGGTAGCTTCCGCTTCGAGCGTGACGGCTTTGTTCTGGGTCACACCACCGAGCTCGAGTGTGGTCGCCGAGGCGGAGCCCGCCCCGATCGCCATAAGGGCCATGGCGGCAACAGCCGCGAGGCCGAGCATCTTCAAGTACTTCATGTGTTTGTTCTCCTTGTTTGTCCCCGGCCTTGGCGCCGGGTTGTGGGTACTGGGGCAGTGCCGGTTCCCTCCGGCTCTGCCGTCGGGCTTTTTGCCCTTGGCCCACTTCCTAACAGGACGAGACCTCACCAGTCAAAGGTTTTGTAGTGACGAGCTTGTCGCGCGGACCGTGTCACCAAATGATGGTGAGATTTGGGTACGCGGGAAGTCGCGCACGCTCAAAAGTCTTTGCGCTAAAGTGCCTGACCTTAGCTCGCTTGTGACCTAGAGGAGGGGGATGGCGACCGGTTACGCGCGTAAGGGGGCGGCTGCTCAAGCCCAGGGGAATGCGGTTAGCTCGGTCGGCGGGATCCTGCGGTTGCTCAGCGGCGGCGCGACGGAGGCGATCCTCCTCGCCCTCGGCGACGGGCCGCTGCAGACGAAGGTGCTGACGCACCGAGTGCGCGGGTACACGCCGCGGACGATCTACCGCTACCTCCCGAAGCTCGCCCGGCTAGGCCTGGTCGAACGAAGTGGGGAGCCCAGTGGCTCATCGAAGGTCGTCAACACACTGACCGCCGAGGCGGGGCGCGACATGTGCGCGGTCATCGAGCGGTTTGCTCGGGCCTCGATGACCCGGCTGCCAGGCGGGCAGGTCGAGCTCCGCACCTGGGGGGCATTGGGGCTACTGGCCGATCTCTGGGAGGCGGGGGTGGTGGAGGCGCTGAGCCACGGCCCTCGTTCATCGACCGAGCTCGTGCAGCGGCAGCGCGGCCTCAGCTATCACCAGGTCAACCGCAAGGTCGGGCAGTTCAAGGAGGCGGGGTTCCTGCGGGAGTCGAAGCGCCCACCCAAACGGCAGCGCTCTTACGCGCTGACGGAGAAGGCGCGTAGGACCATGGGGTTGGTCGCCGACGTCGGACGCTGGCGCGCGTGCCATCTGCCGGATTTGGGCGAAGAGGGAGTGGCACTCGAGGAGATGGCGACGATCGTGCGCGCTGCCCTGCCGCTGGCGACGCTGGAGCCACACGCCGGGAAGGGCCTGGGCATCCGCGTGAGCGATTCCCGGGAAGTTGAGACCTGGGCCCGGGTGGACGAGGAGGGAATCCTCCGGCCCGTCGACGAGGCGCCGGCGCTGGTCTCTGCCGAGGTGGCGGGCGACGTCGGGGCCTGGCTCTCCGCCCTCCTCGACAGTGAGAGCCAACTCGCGGTGGACGGCGACGCGGCCCTGGTCGCGGACTGCCTCGCCGGCATCTACGCGAAGCTCTGGACTCCTAGCCCTTTCTAGCCGCGGCGAAGATCTCGAACTGGTTCTCGGTCGGTTCCTTCGGCCGGCCGTTGCCGTGGAAGACCCGCTCGAGGGTCATGCCGACCGAGGCGTAGACGTCGCGCAGCTCGTCGACCGTGTAGAGGCGCTGGCGAAATTCGATCCGCTTGTCCAGGTCCTCGAGCAGCTCGCCGAAGCGGATCGGGATCATCGCCCCTTCCATGTAGCTGTCCTTCTTGTTCCAGCGGTGCTCGACGAGTTCGACCATGCTCTCGCTCGGGATCCAGGAGCGCTGCGGCAGCCGCGCCCGCGCGTAGAGGACGTTGGGGACCTGGATCAGGTTCTGACCACCGGCCTTCAGCGCCCGCGAGATCACCTCGAAGGTCTTGTGGTTCTCCTCGTCGGTCTCGAAGTAGCCGACGGCGCCGTCGTTGAGGTTGAGGACGATGTCGAACTCCTCCTCGAACTCGAGCTCCCGCAGGTCTCCCTGGATGAACTCCACCTCGGCCCCCTGCTCGGCGGCGTCCTTGCGGGCGATCTCGACCAGTTCGGGGCCGATCTCGACGCCGACGACCGAGAAGCCGTGGCGCGCCAGCTCCAGCGAGTGGCGGCCGGTGCCGCAGGCGAGGTCGAGGATCCGCTCCCCGCCCTGCGGGCGCAGCATCGTCAGCGCCCGCTTGATTTCCGACTCGGTCCGCTCCGTCCAGGCCATGTCGGCGCTCATCCCGTCGAACGCCGTCGCGTACCAGTCCTGCGGAATCTCGTTCTGAAGAACGCTCATTGACCTCTCCCTCGCTCGGCTTCCCCCATTGCGCAAGAAAGATTAAAAGATCAAGCGTTGTGCTGCTGGCGCTCCTCCCGGCGGTGGCGCCGGACCAGAGGCGCGACGTAGCCGATCAGGATCCCGATCGCGACCGCCAGCAGGATCACGACGATCAACGGCGCCTTGAAGGTCGCGAAGAGAACCTCGAAGCTGACCTCCTGCGAGTTCTGCAGAGCGACGATCAGGACCAGTGCGCTGAGGGTGCCGACCAGCCAGGCGCGCCAGTTGACCGGCTTCTTCTCCTGCGGCATCGTCCGATCTTAGTCGGCCGCATCCGGCAGACTTAGCGCATGGGAACCGCGCAGAGACCCGACCCGACCGAGTCGGTCCGCCACCAGCTGCGGCCGCTGTTCGACCAGATCGTGATCAAGGAGCTGGATCAGGACCGGGTGCGGCGATCCGGGCTGGTAGTGCCGCCGGGCACGCACGAGCCGCCGCCCGAGCAGGGGATCGTGCTCGCGGTCGGGCCCGGACTGGACTGGTGGGCGAACGCCGGAGTCGAGATGCCGGTCCAGCCCGGCGACCACGTGGTATTTCCCTCCAGCGCCGGGGCCTGGGTCGAAGTCGACGAGGAGCGGCTCCTGGTCTGCCGGGTGACCCAGCTGCTCGGCGTGCTCGAGTCGGCCTCGCTGCAGGGCGGCTAACCGCCGACGGGGACGGGGCGAGGCTCGCCCCGTCGCTTGCTCTCCAGCATCCGTTCGTCGGCAGCGCGGATCAGGGTCTCGACGTCTTCGCCGTCCTCGGGGAAGACCGCCCAACCGACCGAAGCGCTGGGGGCCGGGGTGCCGGAGTCGGAGTAGTGGGTGCCGATCGCGCTGCGGATCGCCTCGCCCATCAGCCGAGCGCCTTCGCCGTGAGCGCCAGGAGCGATCACCGCGAACTCGTCGCCGCCGATCCGGGCGAGGGTGTCGGTCGAGCGGAGGATCGACTCCGCCCGCTCGGCGACCTGGCGGAGGACCGCGTCGCCAACCGGATGGCCGTGGTTGTCGTTGATCCCCTTCAGGTCGTCGAGGTCGAGCAAGAGCAGGGCCAGCGGTCTCTCCTCGGTGGCGGGTCGCCCGGCGGGCTGGGAGCGGTGGGAAAGCTCCAGCTTCAGGGTCGCGTCAAACTGACGCCGGTTGGCGACGCCGGTGAGCGGGTCCCGGTAGGCGATGTCCCGTTGCCGCAGCTCCGCCGCCAGCAGTCGCTGCCGCAGGCCGACCAGGACCCAGGTGACGGAGAGGAAAGCGGCTACCAGGGCGACGTAGTGCGGCAGAAAGGAGTTGTCGATCGCGTCGGGGTCGTAGAGCAGCGGCGTACCGGCGACGAGGATCAACTCGATCGCCATCGGCCAGGCCCACCTGGCAGGGAAGAAGAAGGTCGCGTAGATCAGGAGCGGGACCAGGATCGGCTCGGCGAAGCTGATCGAGCCGCCAGTCAGGTAGATGGCGAGGCCGACCACCGGAGTGGTCAGCACCATGACGACGGCGAGCATCTTCATCGATGCGCGCTCCCATGGGAACCAGCCGAAGAGCGAGGCGAGGCCGTAGGCGAGGAAGGAGCCGCTGAGGAGGAAGACCCACCCCATCGCGGCATGCTCGGCTCCGGGCAGGTAGCAATTGACGACCGCGATCAGCGCGGCGAGGATCCATAGGGCTCCCGAGATCCGGCCCATCCGCGCCCGCTCCTCCGGCGCTTCGGCGAAGGCCGGCATCGAGGAGAAGGCGGGGGTACGCTCGGGCATACCTCCTCCATCGGCTGTGGCCGATCTATTTTTGAGCGCTGCCGGACATTTGACTAACCGGCCTCGGAGAGGGCGGGCTCCGGCTCGGCCTCCTGATGGGCCGGCATCTCCTGCGGGCTCGGGGCGCGGAGGACGAAGACCGCGATCGCGACCGCGATCGCCGCCAGCCCGGCGCCGATCAAGTAGGCGACGTGGTAGCCGGAGTTGAGCGCTTGCAGGTGACCCTCGCCGTCGGCCAGCAGGGTGCTGGTCCGCTCCGAGGAGAGCGTCGCCAGGACCGCCAGCCCGATCGAGCCACCGACCTGCATGCTGGTGTTGACGAGACCCGAGGCGAGGCCGGCGTCCTCGGGGGTCGCCCCCGACATCGCCAGGGTCATGATCGCCGGGAACGAGGTGCCGACGCCGACGCCGATCAGCAGGAAGGGCGGCAGCAGGTCGGTCAGGTAGTTGCCATCGACCGGCGTGCGGGCGAAGAGCAGCAGGGCGACGACGACGAGGCAGACGCCCGGGATCAGGGTGTTGCGCGGGCCGAAGCGCATGATCAGTTTTTCCGAGAAGCCCAGCGAGAGCGACCCCATCACGATCGTCGTCGGCAGGAAGGCGAGGCCGACCTGAAGCGGGGTGTACTTGAGGACCTTCCCCAGGTAGAGCGCGCCTAGGAAGAACATCCCGAACATGCCTGCGACCAGCAACGCCTGCAGCACGTTGGAGCCGGCGACGTTGCGCGAGCGGAAGAGGCGCAGCGGCATCAGCGGGTTGGCGATCCGCGCCTGGCGGAAGATGAACAGCGCCAGCAGGGCGGCGGAGATCGCGCTGAGGATGAGCGTGCGGCTGTCGCCCCAGCCCCACTTGTTGATCTGGAGGATGGTGAACACGCCGAGCATCAGCGAGCTGGTCAGCAGCAGGGCTCCGGGGAAGTCCGCACCCTCGCTGAGCCCGATCCCGTCCGGGTTGGCGACGAGCCGTTTCGCCAGGATCGCGACGGCGATCCCGATCGGCAGGTTGATGAGGAAGATCCAGTGCCAGCTGATCGCGTCGGTGAGGACGCCGCCGAGGAGGAGGCCGATCGAGCCGCCTGCCGAGGCGACGAAGCCATAGACGCCGATCGCTTTCGCCTGCGCGGCCGGTTCCGGGAACATCGTCACGATCATCCCCAGGATCACCGCCGAGGCAAGCGCCCCGCCGATCCCCTGGATGAAGCGGGCGCCGACCAGCATCTCCTGTCCCTGCGAGATCGCGCAGACCAGCGAGGCGGTGGTGAAGATCGCGAGGCCGAAGAGGAAGACTCGGCGCTGGCCGAGCAGGTCGCCCATGCGGCCCGCCAACAGCAGCAGGCCGCCGAAGGGGATCATGTAGGCGTTGATCACCCAGGCGAGGTTGTTCTGGGAGAAGCCGAGGTCGTCCTGGATTGAGGGCAGGGCGACGTTGACGATCGTCGCGTCGAGGACGATCATCAGCATCCCCGCGCAGAGGACGTAGAGGGCCAGCCAACGGGTGCGGTCGTGCTCAGATGCGTTCATACGAGTAGGGACTCCTGGACTGGGGGAAACTAATCGCCGTCTGCGTCGATCAATCGACGTGGTCCGGCAGGCCGAAGCGCCGGAAGACGGCCTCCACGCGGCTGGGATCGGCAGCGCGGTCGGGCCACCGAGAATAACCATCCGGAGTGTCCGCCGGTCGGACGACGAAAGCGGTCACTTCCCTGATCCTGTCACCCGCCAGGGTGAGCACGTCGAGGGAGAACGGAACGTGCGTGCTCTGCCCCTCCATCCAGGTGTAGGTACCGACTGCGAGTTGTCCGTTGGCGACGGTCGGGCGGTGGCGCCAGCGCCACTCGCCGGAGAGCGGCTTGGTGCGGAGGAAGACCTCGACCTCCTCGATCCCGCCGTACCAGCTGGCCAGCGGCGGCATCGACCAGGAGACGTCCTCGGTCAGCATCGAGACCACCCGCTGGACGTCGCCGTTGCGCATGGCCTCCATGTACTCCTCGACGATCTCCTTCATGCGGGCGTCGCCGAGGGAGCGGAGGGTGACCTGCTGGCTGCGGTCGGGCAGCCGCTCCTCGACGATCTTGCGGGCGCGCTGCAGGGCGCTGTTGACGGAGGGGACGGAGGCCTCGAGCGTCTCCCCCACCTCCTTGGCGGAGAAGCCGAGCACCTCGCGCAGGATCAGGACCGCGCGCTGGCGCGGCGGCAGGTGCTGGAGCGCGGCGACGAAGGCAAGCTCGACCGCCTCCCGCTCTTCATATGAGGCGTCCGGCGAGGCGTATCCGTCCTCGACCTCGAGCGATTCGTCCGGGTAGGGCTCGATCCAGACCCCCTCGGCGACGGGCTCGCCCGGGGGCAGGTGTGGATCGGCCTTCGGGCCGTACTCCTCCGGGAGGAGCCGGCGCTTGCGGCTAGCGATCGTGTCGAGACAGGTGTTGGTGGCGATCCTGTAGAGCCACGAGCGCAGTGAGCTGCGCGCCTCGAAACGGTCGAGACCGCGCCACGCCCGCAGCATCGCCTCCTGCATCGCGTCTTCGGTGTCTTGGAGGGAGCCGAGCATCCGGTAGCAGTGCGCGTGAAGCTCTCGGCGATGTGGGGCGACCAGCGCCTCGAAGGCCGCTTCGTCCTCGGTCCGCTGCATCGATCCGACGCTAGCAATCGCGCTCACGGGTGACTCGAACCGCGCGTCGAATCGGTCACTCAGTTTTTGCCCTCGGAGTCACCGGCGAAGCCGAAACCGGCATCTATTGTCGGCCCGCTGTGGGGGACCTTCGAAGCGGGGAAATTCAGCCTACGACCGGTGGCGTGCTGCGCCTGCTCGGCGCTGGCGCCAGCGGGCCGATCCTGATGGCGCTCGGGGGCGAGCCGTTGCGCACCATGGAGCTCACCGAGCGGGTCGCCGGATACTCGCCGCGAACCATCTACCGCTATGCGACGCGGCTCACCCAGATCAGGGTGCTCGACCGCGAGGAGGAGGAGGGCGTTCCCTCGAAGGTGGTCCACAGCCTCAGCGCGCGCGGCCGTGAGCTCTACGAGCTGGTCGCGGCCTACGCCGAGGTCGCGATGACTCACCTTCCGAGCGGCGAGATCGGCGGCGCCGAGTGGGGGACGCTGGCGCTGGTCGCCGAGCTCTGGGAGTCAGGGATAATCGACGAACTGAACTTGGGCCCGAAGTCCCTCACCGAGCTTGCCCACGGAGAGCACGGGCTGAGCTTTCACCAGGTGAGCCGGCGCGCCGGCATCTTCGCCCGCAGTGGCTTCGTCCGCGAGATCCCCGGCACCGGGCGGTACCGGCGCTACGCGCTGACCGACAAGACGCGGTTGGCGATGGGGCTGATCGCCGGGATCGGGAGGTGGCGCCGGCGCCATGTCGTGCCGGAGGGCTCGACCGGCCTCAGCGCCGGTGAGGCGGCCGGTCTGATGCGGACGGCGCTTCCCCTGATCATCCTTGCGGGTCACGCCGGGAAGAGCCTGGAACTGCGTGTTGCGCCGGTGGGGGAATCCGGGAAGAGCGTGGAGCCGGTCTGGGCAAACGTCGCGGGCGACGGGTCGGTCGCCAGCCATCCGGCGGCGCCGGAGACCGTTGACGGCGCCGCCTACGGGAACGTCGCTGCCTGGGTCGACTCGGTTCTCGACGGGCCCCGCAACGGCCTGCAGATGAAAGGCGACGCGGAGCTGATCGGCGACTGCCTGCGCGCCCTCCATGCCTCGCTCTGGCGCGGCGGTGACGGGTCAGCGGCCGCGGCGACCGAATCTGTGGCCGGCGGGCGCGACCGCGCGTAGCTCGGCGACGGCCCGCTCCCGCGGGGCCCGGGGGGAGCTCCTCGCCGGCGGGGGTGCGGCGTCCGGCCGCAGAGGCGCCAGCTCGTCGACGACGACGTTGACCGTCCCTTCCCGGCGCTCCAGGCGTCCGCGGGCGCGGATCAAGGGCGCCGAGCGGACGAGGGGACGGTGGCGGTCGTAGACCGGCGGCGGGACGATCAGGTTGACCGCGCCGCGCTCGTCCTCGAGCAGCACGAAGGTGATGCCGTTGGCGGTCTCGGGACGCTGGCGGGCGGTGACCATGCCGGCGATCTCGACCGTCGCGCCGTGGTCGATTCTGCTCAGGTCGCTGCTGCGGACGAGCTTCCGGTCGAGGCCCGGCCGGAGCAGCTTCATCGGGTGCTTCTCGACGGTCATCCCGGTCGAGCGGTAGTCGGCGATCAGCTTCCCCCACTCCCCCAGCGGCTCCAACTCGGGCGGTCGCGGCGGCTCCATCGGCAGTGCCAGCTGGGTGCCGCTGCCGGTCAGCCTGCCCGCGGCGGCAACGCCGACGCGCCACAGCGCCTCGCGCCGCTCGGCCCCCGAACCGGCCGGGATCTCGTCGAGGGCACCGGCCCAGGCGAGCCGTTCCAGGCTCGGCAGCCCGGCGCCGCAGCGGGAGGCGAGCTCGGCGACCCCGGTGTAGGGCCCGCCCCGCTCGCGCTCGGCGACCAGCGCCTCGATCTCCTCCTTCTTCACGCCCTTGACGTAGCCGAGGCCGATCCGCACCGTCAGGCCGCCGCGCACGCCCTCTTCCTCGCGCGGCGTTTCCACGTGGCACAGCACCCGGCTGCGATTCACCTCGGGGGGCGCCACCCGGATGCCGCGCCGCTGCGCCTCGTGGACGAGGGAGTCCGGCGGGTAGAAGCCCATCGGCTGCTCGTTCAGCAGCGAGCAGAGGAACTCCGGGCCGTAGTGAATCCGCAGCCAGGCCGACTGGTATGCGAGCAGGCCGAAGGCGGCCGAGTGCGCCTTCGGAAAGCCGAAGCCGGAGAAGCCCTTGATCTGATCCCAGACCCGCTCGGCGGTCTTCTCGGGGACGCCGTTGGCGGCGGCACCGGCGAGGAAGCGCCGGTGGTGCTCGGCGATCGCCTGCTCCGATCGCTTGCGGCTCATCGCCCGCCGCAGCCCCTCGGCCTCGGAGGAGCTGAAGCCCGAGAGCGCCATTGCCACCTCGATCACCTGCTCCTGGAAGACGATCGTCCCCAGCGTCTCCTCCAGCACCGGCTCCAGCAGCGGGTGCTCGTAGGGGATCGCGTAGCCGGGGTCCTCGCGGCGGAGCTTGCGCCTCTCTATGTATGGGTGGATGGCGCCGCCCTGGATCGGGCCCGGCCGGACCAGGGCCACCTGGACGACGACGTCGTCGAGGTCGCGCGGCTGGGTCCGCGGCAGCATCTGCATCTGCGCCCGGCTCTCGATCTGGAAGACGCCGGTGGTCTCCGCGGCGCGGATCGATTCGTAGACCTCCTCGTCGTCGAGCGGGATGCGCGAGAGGTCGAGTCGCTCGCCGCGCGCCCGGCCGATCTCCTCGACGCAGCGCTCGACCGCCGAGAGCATCCCCAGCCCCAACAGGTCGATCTTGAGGAAGCCGGCGTCGGCGCAGGAGTCCTTGTCCCACTGGACCGTCTGCCGCCCCGCCATCGCCGCCGGCACCACAGGGCAGACGTCGATCAGCGGCCGGGTCGAGATCACCATCCCGCCGGGATGCTGGGAGGGGTGGCGCGGCAGCCCCAGCGCCTGGGAGCAGAGCTCCACCAGCACCGGCCAGCGCCCCGACTCCGCGCGGTTGCGCCCGACCGCGCTGCGCACGTCCCGCGCGATCTCCTCCGGGCCGCCGTAGAAGTCGACTGTGCGCGCCGTCCGCTCGATCTCACCGGCCGGCAGCCCCAGCGCCTTGCCGAGGTCCCGGACCGCGCCGCGCGAGCGGTAGGTCGGAAAGGCGGCGACGAGGGCGGAGCGCTCCGCGCCGTAGCGCTCGTGCACGCGCGGGATCAGCTTCTCCCGGATGTCGCGCGGGAAGTCGAGATCGATGTCCGGCATGGACGTCACCTCCTCGTTGAGGAAGCGCCCGGCGAAGAGCCCGGCC
>Ga0164302_10000075_pt1 | contig 22179 bp, 24 predicted proteins | sample Whisoiple_202_MG_FD_109714 | JGI IMG/M metagenome (GOLD analysis project Ga0164302, IMG submission 109714) | Soil microbial communities amended with pyrogenic organic matter from upstate New York, USA - Whitman soil sample_202_MG | ecosystem: Environmental > Terrestrial > Soil > Agricultural... | reverse complement strand
GCCGGTGCTGAAATGGCTGGAAGAGCACCTCGGCTGGATCCCCTTCTTCGAGGGCCCGGCCTCGGCGACCGGGCGGACGATGTTGGTCGCCGGGATCGTCCTCGCGGTGATGATCCTGCCGATCGTCTCCGCGATCGCCCGCGAGGCCTTCGCCCAGACGCCGCGCAAGCTGACCGAAGGCGCCCAGGCGCTGGGCGCGACCCGCTGGGAGACGATCCGGATGACGGTTTTGCCGTTCGGCAAATCGTCGGTGATCAGCGGCGCGATGCTCGGCCTCGGCCGCGCCCTCGGCGAGACGATGGCGGTGACGATCATCCTCTCGGTCTCCGGCGCCGTCACCTTCAACCTGATCGGCCAGGCGAACCCCTCGACGATCGCCGCCAATATCGCCCTCGACTTCCCCGAGTCCTCCGGCCTGGCGATCAACGCCCTGATCGCCACCGGGCTCGTCCTCTTCGCGATCACCCTCGTAACCAACATGGCGGCGCGGGCGGTCATCGCCCGCCAGAACCACGAATAGGGGAGAGAGATGGAGAGCGCCAGCGTCCCCCAGAGCCCCGCCCTCGAGCGTCCCTCCTCGCTGCTCGCCGGCGGCACCGGCTGGCGCCGGCGCGCCAAGGACCGGACGATGACGGTCCTGATCGCCGGCGCCTTCGCGCTGGCGATGATCCCGCTTATCTCCCTCGTCTACGAGGTGACCAAGCGCGGCCTCCCCGGCCTCAGCCTCGCCTTCTTCACCGAGGACGCCCGCGGAGTGGTCGGCGAAGGCGGCGGCGCCGCGCACGCGATCGTCGGCACCCTGGTGATCACTGGGGTGGCGGCGGCGATCTCGGTCCCGATCGGGATCATGGGCGCGATCTACCTCAACGAGTACGGGGAAGGGCGGCTGCGGCGGGCGCTGACGTTCTTCGTCGACGTGATGACCGGCATCCCCTCGATCGTCGCCGGCCTCTTCGCCTACGCGCTCTTCGAGCTCTTCCTCGGGCCGGGCATCCGGCTCGGGGTGATGGGCTCGGTGGCGCTCTCGGTGCTGATGATCCCGATCGTGATCCGCTCCGCCGAGGAGGTCCTGAAGATCGTCCCCAACCACCTGCGCGAGGCCGCCTACGCGCTGGGGACGCCGAAGTGGAAGACGATCGTCAAGGTCGTGCTGCCGACCGCCTTCGCCGGTCTCGTCACCGGGGTGATGATTGCCGTCGCCCGGATCGTCGGCGAGACCGCGCCGCTGCTGGTGACCACCGGGGTGGTCGACTCGATGAACTCCGACCCGTTCCATGGGCGGATGCAGAACCTCGCCGTCTACGCCTACAACGAGTACCGCTCGCCGGGCGTGTTCAAACAGGCGGCCTACGACAAGGCATGGGCCGCGGCGCTGACGCTGATCGCGATCGTGATGTTGCTGAACATCGCGGCCCGACTCGTCTACCGGCGCTACAAAACCGAGATCCGCTGACGTGGAAGGAAGGAAGTTGAGAGCGATGCTGGGAGCCGCGACCAAGCGCAAAGCCACCGAGGAGAGCAGGCAGACGATGAGCGACCGGCCGGCGGGCACGACCTCGACCGAGCCCGTGACCAAGGCCGGCCGCGGGGCGAAGACGATCGAGGCCCGCGACGTCGACCTCTTCTACGGGGACTTCCACGCGGTGCAGGACGTGACGATGACGATCGCACCGAACAAGGTGACGGCGCTGATCGGCTCCTCGGGCTGCGGCAAGACGACCTTCTTGCGCTCGCTGAACCGGATGCACGAGCTGACGCCGGGCGCGCGGGTCGAGGGCCACGTCTCCCTCGACGGCGAGGACATCTACAGCAAGGGGGTCGACCCGGTCGAGGTGCGGCGTCTGATCGGGATGGTCTTCCAGCAGCCGAACCCGTTTCCGACGATGTCGATCTACGACAACGTCGCCGCCGGGCTCAACCTCAACTCGCGGCGGGTGCCGAAGTCCCAGAAGGACGCGGTGGTCGAGCGCTCGCTGCGCGGCGCCCACCTCTGGGAGGAGGTCAAGGACCGGCTCGACAAGCCCGGCTCGGGCCTCTCCGGTGGCCAGCAGCAGCGACTCTGCATCGCCCGCGCGATCGCGGTCGAGCCCGAGGTACTGCTGATGGACGAGCCTTGCTCGGCCCTGGACCCGCTGGCGACGCTGGCGATCGAGGACCTGATCGCCGACCTGAAGAGCCGCTACACGATCGTGATCGTCACTCACAACATGCAGCAGGCGGCGCGGGCGAGCGACGTCACCGCTTTCTTCAACCTCGACGCGACGGGGAAGCCCGGGCACCTGGTCGAGGTCGGCCCGACCAACCAGATCTTCACCAACCCGACCGAGAAGCAGACCGAGGACTACGTCAGCGGCCGGTTCGGCTGACGGGGAGGAGCGAGATGCCCGAAATCGCACGCGCCGAGTACCTGGGGGAACTGGCGACGCTCGAGGCGAGCGCGCTGGGCGGCCTCGACCTGGTCAACATCGCGCTGGCGCGGACGATGGAAGCGGTCGAGAACCAGGACGTCGAGCTGGCGCAGGTGGTGATCGCCGACGACGACCGCATCGACGGCCGCTACCTGGAGGTCCACCAGAGCCTGATCACGCTGCTGGCGACGCAGTCGCCGGTGGCGACCGACCTGCGGCTGATCTCGGCGCTGCTGCACGTGCTGAAGAGCATCGAGCGGATGGGCGACCAGTGCGTCAACGTCTGCAAGGTGATCCCGCTGACCGGCAACTACGCGCCGGTCGACCCGCGGATGATCGACCTGATCGTGCAGATGGGCGGCCACACGAGGACGCTGATCCTGCAGGCGAAGCGGGCCTTCGAGGAGCGCGACGTGGAGATGGCGCGGGATCTGGTCCGCCGCGACGACGCCGTCGACGAGCTCAACCGCAAGTGCTTCGGCCTGGCGCTGGAGATCGGCGACGACGCCGACAAGCGCGAGTGGGCGATGACGATGCTGCTGGCGGCGCGGGCGATCGAGCGGGTGGGGGACAACGCGGTGGACATCGGCGAGCAGGTCGCCTTTGTGGTCACGGGCTTGTTCCGCGAGTTCGAGGACGCCTCGCACCCCTCTTAAGTCCGGGCGCCCGGTTCAGATCCGATGTTCCTGGGAACATGCGGGGGATGCGCTCATGACTCTTTGTGCGGCGATAGATATTGGTTCCAACACGACGCGACTGCTGGTTGCGGAGCCCGTGGATGGGCAGCTGAAGAAAGCGATGGAGCAGCGGGCCTATACGCGGATCGGTAAGGCCGTGGATGGGAAGGGGCGGATCTCCCAGGAGAAAATTGAGGAAGTGGGGGAGGTCGTCGCCACTCAGGTGCGGCTGGCGCAGGAGCTCGGGGCGGAGGAGATCCGCGCCGTCGCCACCGCCGCGGTGCGCGAGGCGCGCAACTGCGAGGAGGTGGCCGAGGCGGTCGCCGCGGCTGCCGGGGTCCCGATCGAGGTTCTGCCCGAGGAGGAGGAGGGCCGCCTCTCCTTCATCGGCGCCACCAAGACGCTGGGACATCCCGCCGAGGGCCTGATCGGCGTCGTCGACATCGGTGGCGGCTCGACCGAGGTGATCCTCGGCACCGTGCCCGACGGCGTCCAAAGCGTCCGCTCCTGGCCGGTGGGCTCCGGCAACCTGGCAGACGAGCTGATCTCCTCCGACCCGCCTTCCGCCGCCGAGATCCGCCGCGCCCGCGACCGCATCGAGGACATCTTCGAGGGCGTCGAGATCGAGCGCCCCGCCCAGGCCGTCGCCGTCGGCGGCTCGGCCACCTCGCTGCGCCGCCTGGTCGGCGCCGTGCTCGAGTACGAGACCCTGGAGCGCGGCATCCGCGTCCTCTGCGGCGACCCAGCCGCCGACGTCGGCCGCCGCTTCGAGCTCGACCCCACCCGCGTCCGCATCCTGCCGACGGGGGTTCTGCTCCTGGAGAAACTCTCCGACCTCCTCGGCCAGCCCCTGCAGATCGGCAAGGGCGGCCTCCGTGAGGGAGTCATTCTCGACCTGCTCAACGGCAGCGTCAACGGCTCCCCCGAGCGCGTAGCGGCCTAGCCGTAGTCTTCGATCAGCGCTCGTTTGCGACGTTCGCGGCCGCGAGCACGCTCTTCCTCGCACCTCTCCATTTCGGCATATCTGTCGAGTATTTCCTGAGCCTTGGCGGGCCTCAGCCGCACCAGCCTGAGGGCCCTGTCGAAATCAAGCACGTTCGACGCTTCGCTGAGTCGTCGGGCTCGATCGCGCTGTTCCTCTTCGTTCATTCCTCCGACCATACCTTTCGTCATGTTTTGTCTCCGAAGTTGCGAGTAGGAGGCAGCCGTAGAACGTCGCTAGAGCAACCCCGAGGCGATAAAAAGCTGGCTGATCCAGCGCGACAGCTGGCAGATCTTCTGGAACCGGAAGGGCGACAGACGCCGCCAATGCAACACACAAAGCAATGGCGACGAGGAGACGAACGAGGTTGCGGAGCCTTGGCATGCAGTGACAAGGCGAACGGACACGCCGTCTCTCCCCCTACTGGCAGCACCAACCCGGGAATTTGGGACTGCTAGCTGGCGGCGTTGAAGATCGATTCGTCGAAGCCGGTGATCGCCGGTTCGGCGGCGTAGCCGAGGCGTTCGAGGGCGAACAGTTCCTCGATCGTCGCCAGCAGGGAGAAGTGGTTGAAGTAGGTCTCGCTGCTGGTTCCCGGTTCGACAAAGGGGGAGAGGAGGAGCAGGCCGACGCGGCCGCCACCACCGGTTTCGTGGACGGGTCCGGTGGGGGGCGTCCCGCCGCCGGCGTCGGGCAGGTTGGGGAAGGCCGGGTCGATGCAGCAGCCGCTCTGGTCGGCGGCTTCGCCTTCCTGGGGTGCCTGGGCGGCGGTGACGACGATCAGGCCGCCGTCTTTGTAGGCGAGCGATTCCTTGATTTCGGCGACGAGCGGTTCGAGCTGGGCTTCGTCGGGGGCGATGTAGGCGAGGGCGGGGAACTTGTCCGCTTTCAGCTTCAGGTCGACGCTCAGCTGCGGCAGGCCGACGCTGGCTTCGGCGCACTCGGGCGCGTCGACGATCGAATGGAAGTAGACGAAGGGGTTGCGCCAGGTCAAGTAGGCGTCGGTGGGGGTCGCGACCTGGTTGGGGTCCGGCGTGCCGGTGGCGGGATGGCGGCACGCGGTCGGCTGTCCGGCGGGCGCGCCGTCTTCGATGCCCTGCACGTAGGCCTTCCACTTCAGGCCCGCTTCGCTCAGCTGGTCGGGCAGCGTCTTGGTCGTCGCCGGGTAGACGCACCCGTTGCCTTCTATTTGGCCTTCCACCGATTCGGTGCCGGGCGAGACGTCGCCGTAGTTGGGGCAGTTGGCTGCCGTTTCCGGCGTCGGCCCCTGGCCGCTGAGCAGGGCGATCTGGTTCGCGAGGGCGCCCTTGGTGACGCCGTAGTAATTGGTCAGCAGCTCGCCCTGCTGCGGCAGCTCCTTGCCGAGGTAGCTCGCCGCGGCCGTTTTCCCGGTCTCCTCGACGCTGCCCTCCTTCAGCATCACGACGAAGACGTGTTTCACTTCCGGCAGCCCGGTCGGGAGTTCTTCTTCCACCAGCGGGACTTCGGGCGGCGGGTCTTCCGGCAGCGGTTCTTCGACCAGCGGCGTTTCGGCCGGGATGGCCGAAGGGGTCGCCGTGGCCGCGGTCGCGTCCCCGCCGCCCGTGCCCGCTTCTTCCAGGCCGGCGGTTTCCGGGCTGCCGGTTTCTTCGGCGGGCGGAGCGGTGGGTTCGAGCAGGACCGTGGTGAAGCCGGCGTTGTGGGAGTAGTGCTTGGTGACCGAGCCGATCAGCACGCCCAGCGCCAGCATCCCCAGCACCGCCATCGCCAGGGACCAGGGCGCGGGCATCCGGCTCGACGCCGTCTGCTCGTCGGATCCCTTCGAATCGGCGGCGGCCGCCTGGTCGTCCTGCTTCTTCTCGGTCAAAGGCAGCGCGAGTATCGCCGCGTCCCGTTGCCGGGTTGTGAAGATCTTGAGTCCGATTCACAACTCCGAAACATGGCGGGCGGGGGGTCGCCGCGAAGATGCCTCCCGTGTCCGACGCCTGCCCCAGCTGCGGATCGTCCCTGCTCCCAGACCAGCGTTACTGCCTCTCCTGCGGGCAGCGGCGCGGGGAGCCGCGGCTGCCGATCATGGACGCGGCCACCTACATGGACGCGAGCAAGCGTCCCCAGCCGGCCGCGGCGGCGGCAGCCCCCTCTGCGCCGCCGCGCCGGCGTCCTTCCATCTCCGCCAGCTCCTCGCTGGTCGCCGTCGTCGCCACCCTGGTCCTCGCACTCGGCGTCGGTGTCCTGATCGGCCGCTCCGGCGGCGAAGGGGCCGACAACGCAGCCGCGCCGCAGATCATCCGCGTCGGCGGTGGTGGCGAAGCGTCGACGGCGACCGCCTCGACCGCCGGCGCCGCCGCCAAAGGCGGCAAGAAGGCCAACTCTCCCACCGCGAAAAAAGCGAAGGCGAAAGCCGAAACGGGCGACAGCGGCGCCAGCAAGGCGACCGAAGAAGTCTTCGAACCGGCGCCCGGGGTGAAGATCGCCCCGCCCGAACAGCAACTCGGCGGCGAATGCGATCCCAGCGTCGCCGGCTGCGGCGACAACGGCAAGTTCGAAGGGACCTTCTTCGAATGAGCGCCCCCCGCGACGAGGAGCTGGTCGTCGACCTCAAGCGCCGGCGCGAGCAGCTCGCCGCCCGCGTCGCCGAGCTGCAGTGGGACCTCGGCGGCCTCGTCTACGAGATGGCCGTCCGCAACAGCATTGACGTCGAGCTGATCGTCAAGCGCGCGGTGCCCCTTCAAGACGCCGACGCCGAGCTGAGCGAGGTAGAACGGATCCTGCGCATGGAGGAGTCCGGCACCGCCGGCACCTGCACCGGCTGCGGCGCCCCGCACTCCACCGGCGCGACCTTCTGCTGGCAGTGCGGCAACCCGCTGATGGCCCAGGTCTCCGGCGAGGAGATCCTGAAGCGCTGAGGACGAAGCGCTGCGGTAGGGGAGGGTGCCGGTATCCCTCTCCGGAATTGACCTCCCCTCCGCTGCGCTCCGGGGAGAACATGCCGCGCGGCTCCGCCGCGCAAGACTCAGATTGCATATCGCCGAACATTCCTGCGAGGGACACCGGCACCCTCCAGCAATCGAGCTCTGGCTGATGCTCCTCATCGAGACCGCAAGAGATCGTCGTATAGGCGATCTGACGCGGTCTCGGCGAACAGCTGATCTAAGAAAGTTGTCGCAGGAGGGACGGGTGTCCCTCCCTACCGGGCAGGGCCTGTACGCAGGCCTAACCGAAGCGGCCGGTTACGTAGTCGCGGGTTCGGGGGTCGCGGGGGTTGGAGAAGATGCGGTCGGTCTCGCCGACCTCGATCAGCGTTCCTACCGGCTTCTCGCCGCCCGTCTCGAGGCTGAAGAAGGCGGTGCGGTCGGCGACGCGGGCGGCCTGCTGCATGTTGTGAGTGACGATCACGATCGTGAAGCGGCCTTTGAGGCTGTGCATCAGGTCCTCGATCGCCCCGGTGGCGATCGGGTCCAGCGCCGAGGCGGGCTCGTCGAGGAGGAGGACGTCGGGCTCGATCGCGATCGCCCGGGCGATGCAGAGCCGCTGCTGCTGCCCGCCGGAGAGGCCGAGGGCGCTGTCCTTGAGCCGGTCTTTGACCTCGTCCCAGAGGGCGGCGCCGCGCAGGGCCCGCTCCACCCGCTCGTCGAGGCCGCGCCGCAGCCCGAGGTTGCGCGGCGCCCAGGCGACGTTGTCGTAGATCGACTTCGGGAACGGGTTCGGTTTCTGGAAGACCATCCCGATCCGCCGCCGCACCTCGACCTGGTCGACGTTGCCGCCGTAGAGCTCGTGCCCGTGGTACTGGACGCTCCCCTCGATACGGAAGCCGGAGACCGAATCGTTCATCCGGTTGAGGCTGCGCAGGAAGGTCGTCTTGCCGCACCCGGAGGGCCCGATCAGGGCGGTGATCTCCCCGCGGCGGATGCCGAGCGTTACCGCGCTCAGCGCCTGCTTGGCGCCGTAGAAGATCGAAACGTCGCGCGCGTCGAAGACGAGCTCGGGCTGAAAGGCTGGCGCCGCCGTCGTGCCGGTGGCGCCGGTCGGGAGCGCGGTGGCGCCGGTCTGGATCCGCACCCGCGAGGGGACGGCCTGGTCGGGAGGGTTCATGAGCTCAGCTTTCGTTTGCTGCGGGCCAGCAGCGCCCGGGCGCCAAGGCTCGCGAAGAGGATGAATGAAACGAGCAGCAGCGACATCCCCCAGGCTTCCGCGAAGCCTTCGGGGTTGCCTTCTTCGGAGAGTTTGTAGATCCACACCGGCACGTTCGGCATCGCTTCGAAGGGGTTCAGGACGAACGATTTCCCGTCGAAGTTCGAGGTGGCGAGGATCAGCGGCGCGGTCTCGCCGGCGGCCCGCGCCACAGCAAGCACGGTCGAAGTGACGATGCCGCCGAGCGCGGTCGGCAGCACCACCGTGAGGACCGAGCGCCAGCGGGCGACGCCGAGCGCGTCGGAGGCTTCACGCAGGCTGCCCGGCACCAGCAGCAGCACCTCCTGGGAGCCGCGGGCGATCAGGGGCAGCTCGATGATCGCCAGCGCCACCGCGCCGGCGAAGGCGGACTGCTGCTTGTGGTCAACGAGCAGCGCGAAGACGAAGACGCCGAGGACGATCGACGGCAGCCCGTTGAGCAGGTCGAGGATCAGTTTCATGCTGCGGGCGCCCTTGGCCCCGGAGTACTCGGTCAGGAAGAGGGCGATGAGGACGCCGATCGGCATCGCGATCAGGGTGGCGAGGAGGGCGATGATCACGGTCCCCAGCAGCATCGGGCCGACCCTGGTCGGGTAGCCGGTGAAGACGAAGTCGAGGTCGATCGCCTTGATGCCGCGGGAGGCGACGGTCCAGATCACGATCGCCAGCACCGCGATCGCCGCAACCGCGGCAACGGTCGCGGCCAGCTCCGCCGCGCGGCTGACCAGCTGCCGGCGCCGCAGGTTGCCGCTCGGCGTCAGCGGCGCGCTCGGGTCCGGGAGTAGCTGATCGCTCATCAGCTCACCGCCCCGCCGTAGCTGAAGCGGCGCCCGATCCAGTTCGCGGCCAGGTTCGCCGCCAGGCTGATCACCAGCAGGATCAGGGCGCAGTAGTAGAGCGAGGATTTATGAAGTTCCGTCAGGGCGCCGGGGAACTGGAGGGCGATCCGCGAGGCGAGCGTGTCGCCGGACTTGAAGAGTGACGTTTGGATGGTCGAGCCCGCCCCGATCACCTGGGAGACCGCGATCGCCTCCCCCAGGGCACGCCCCAGGCCGAGGATGCAGGCGGCGACCACGCCGCTGGAGGTCGTCGGCAGGACGATCCCGCGGACGACCTCCCAGCGGGTGGCGCCGAGGGCGCTGGCGCCGTCCTGGAGCTCGCGTGGCACCGACTGGAAGAGGTCGCGGGAGATCGAGGCGATGATCGGGATCACCATGATCGTCAGGATCAGGCTGGCGGTGAAGACGCTCAGCCCGGTCGTTTCCGGGGTGCCGAAGATCGGCAGGAAGCCGAGGGTGCTGTGCAGGAACGGCTCGACGTGGGCCTGCACGAAGGGGGCGAGGACGAGCAGGCCCCAGAAGCCGAGGATGACGCTGGGGATCGCCGCCAGCAGGCCGACCAGGGGGCCGACCGCGCCGCGGACGCCCCGGGGCGCGAGCAGCGTCAGGAAGAGCCCGATTGCGATCGCGATCGGCGCCCCGAGCAGCAGCGCGAAGGCCGAGGTGACAGCGGTTCCGAACAGCAGCGAGCCGGCTCCGAAGGTGCCGAAGTTGGGCTGCCAGACGGTTTCGTAGACGAAGGCGAAGCCGAACTTGGAGATCGCCGCCGAGGCGCCGTGGACGACCTGGTAGCCGACGAGAACGATGGTCGCGGCGGCGATCAACGCCGCCGCCAGGCAGATGCCGAACAGCGCCCGGTCGCCGAGCAGGTCGAGCCGTTTGCGCAGCGGGCTCATCCGCCCGGTGCGGCCGTCGACCCGGGCGAGGGAGGGAGAGGCCGTGCTCATCGGCCGGCAGCGTAGACCAGCAAATGCGCATTCACTCCAATACGAACCAAATTTTCACAGAATTGACACAACTCACATCTCTGTTACATCGTTTTCACACTGTGTTTTTCACGACATTGACACATTTTGTCCACCCGGATGGCGCGAACCTTCCACCCGTTTCAGACAGGTAAACAAGTTGAAAGGATCATCTTGCTCCGCACTAGGTTGCTTACTCTCTTGATCGCGGTGGCAGCAACGGTTGGAGGCTCGGCAACCGTCACGGCCGCCTCCGCCTCTGCCGCGGGCCTCACCGGCGCCGGCTCCACCCTGGTCGCCCCGCTGATGGCGAATTGGATCAGCACCTTCGAAATCAAAGAAGGGATCCCGGTCAAATACGCCGCTGTCGGCTCTGGCACCGGTATCGCGCAGATCACCGCTCGCACCGTCGACTTCGGCGCCTCCGATGCGCCGCTGACGCCGGAACAGGCGAGCGCCTGCAACAACTGCGTGCACATCCCGTGGGCGCTGTCGGCAACGGGCATCGGCTACAACGTGCCGGGTGTGAAGAAGCTGAACCTGACCGGGTCGATCCTGGCCGGGATCTACTTCGGCAAGATCACCAAGTGGAACGACGCCAAAATTAAGAAGGTCAACCCCGGCGTCAAGCTGCCGGGCCTGGCGATCACGCCGGTCTTCCGCAGCGACGGTTCCGGTGACACCTACGCAATCACCAACTACCTCTCGAAGGTCAGCAGCGCCTGGAAGAACGAAGTCGGTTACGCGACCACCGTCGGCTTCAGCCACGGGATCGGCGCCAAAGGCAACTCCGGCGTCACCGCCACGGTGGTGAAAACCCCGGGAGCGATCGGCTACATCTCCGCCTACTACCTGATCGCCGCCGGCGTCCACGCCGCCGCGATCCAGAACAAGGCGGGCAAGTTCACGCTGCCGAACATCCCCAACATCTCGAGCGCGGCCTCGACCGTGCAGAGCCTGCCGGCCTCGAACACCATCAGCATCACCAACCCCCCGAAAAAGGCCAAGATCGCCTACCCGATCTCGACCTTCACCTACGCGATCGTCCCGCACGATTCGCCGCAGAAGGGGTTCCTCCAGCAGTTCGCCAAATACTGCCTGACGATCGGCCAGAAATACGGCGCGGCGCTTGATTTCGCGCCGCTGCCCAAGGTCGTCCAGCAGGCCGGGCTGCAGGCGGTCGCCTCGCTGTAAGCGCAGGCCGTCCCGCTTCCGCGGGCCGCTTCGGGACCGGCACCGGGCTTCGGCTCGGTGCCGGTCCTTTTTTTTGTGCTCGTTCTCTGTCTTTTCACATCCACCGGCCGCCGATGGCGAACCCTGTGGGCGAACTGGAGATCCGAAATAGGGAGACACCGATGACTTCCCGCGTTGACATGCACTGCCACTCGACGGCATCGCACTTTTCGAAGCTGGGCGTCCAGCGTTCGCTCGGCCTGCCGGAGTGTGCGACCCCGCCGCAGGAGGTCTACGAGCTCGCCAAGCGGCGGGGGATGGACTTCGTCACGATCACCGACCACGACACGATCGACGGCTGCCTCGAGCTCGCCGACCGTCCCGACTGCTTCGTCTCCGAGGAGCTGACCGCCCGCTTCGCCGGCGAGCCCCAGGCGGTGCACGTCCTCTGTTACGGGATCGATCCCGGAGACCACGAGTGGCTGCAGGCGCACGCCGGCGACGTCGAAGCCTGCGCCGCATACCTTCACGAGCGGGGGATCGCCTGCGCCCTGGCGCACCCCTTCTTCAACGTCGCCGCGCCGCTCACCCGGCGCCACCGGCGGCGGCTGGCAGAGCTTTTCCCGATCTGGGAGGTCCGCAACGGCTCCCGGGCCGCCGAGCTGAACATGCCCGCCGCCATCTACGTCGAGACCCACGGCGGCACCGGCATCGGCGGGTCCGACGACCATGCCGGCGTCGACATCGGCCGCACCTACACCGAAGCGCCCGCGGCCGCGACGCCGGAAGAGTTTCTTGCTCACCTGCAGCGGGGCGATGCCGAAGCCCATGGCGAACAGGGCAGCGCTGCCAAGTGGGCGCATGCGGCAATGGCCTTGGCGACGCGGGCCCTTACCGAGGGGGGCCGGGGGGAGGCCCTCGGCGGACAACAGCGGGGAGGGTCCGGCGAGGACCTCCCCCCGGCCCCGCGACACGGGAACGCGGGCTCGGAGCCCCCTGATCCGGGCGCGGTGTTGAAGATGGCCGAACGGGTGATTCGGGAGGGGGCTGCTCGGGAGGGGAAGATTGCTGCTGACGTGGGACCCGAGGATGCGCGGGCTTTGCTCGAGGCTTGGCTTGACGGGGTCGGGATCGAGGTTCGGGGTCGGGAGCTGATCGCCTATATGCAGTCGGACGGGTTCTCCCACGCGGACCTCTACCGGCGTGCCCGTCGCATTCACGACCGTCGCCTGCGGGTGGCGATCGACGGTGGGGCCAAGGCCGTCGCCGCGGGCGATTTCCCCGGCGCCGTCACCGGCCTCTTCGAGGCGATGGTGCCCGCGGTGCCCTACGCGCCGGCGACCGCCTTTCTCGGCGCCGAGAAAGCGAAGTTGCGCGACCGCCGCGGCGAGCGCCGGCGGGTTGCCGTGGTCGCCGACGGGATCGGTTCGATGCACGGCGTCACCCACACGATCGAACAGATTCGCGAGCGCGGTGTCCCCGGCTTCGAGGTCGACATCGTCGGCACCGACCCCGGCGTCGACCGTCGTCTCCCCGCCGCCGCCGAGCTGGAGATCCCCTTCTACGAGGGGATGAGCCTCGGCGTGCCGGGGCTGCCGGACCTGGTCGAGACCCTCGCCGAGGGCGCCTACGACCTCGTCCACGTCACTGCCCCCGGCCCGGCCGGCATCGCCGCCACCCTGATGAGCCGGATCACCGGCGTGCCGCTGCTCGCCAGTTACCACACCGAGATCGCCGCCTACGCCGGGATGCGCAGCCGCAACGACGGCCTCGAGGCGCTGACCCGCGCCGGGCTGGGCGCCTTCTACTCGGCGCCGGCCGCGGTGCTCTCGCCGAGCCCGTCCGCCGACGCCTCGGTCCTCGCCCTCGGCGCCGACCCGGCCCGGCTCGGCCGCTGGGAGCGGGGCGTCGACACCGACCGCTTCGACCCGGCCAAGGCCGACCGCGACGCCTTCCCGGGGGAGATCAAGGTCCTCTACGCCGGCCGCCTGACCCGCGAGAAGGGGGTCGACCTGCTGGCTGAGAGCTTCCTCCGCGCCCATGAGGCCGATCCGCGCCTGCATCTGCTGCTGGCCGGCGGCGGGCCCGAGGAGGGCGAGCTGCGCGAGCGCCTCGGCGAGCGGGCCACCTTCCTCGGCTGGCTGGCCGGCGAGGAGTTGCCGCGCGCCTACGCCAGCGCCGACGCCTTCCTCTTCGCCAGCAGCACCGACACCTACGGCCAGGTGATCCTCGAGGCGGCCGCCAGCGGCCTGCCGATCGTCGCCGTCGCCGAGGGCGGGCCGGCGGCGCTGGTCGAGAACCGCCACACCGGCCTCCTCTGCCGGCCCGACGCCGACCACCTGGCCGGCACCCTGCTGCAGCTCGCCTCCTCGCCGCAGCTGCGGCGCCAGCTCGGCGAGGCCGCCGCCCGCGCCGCCCGCGAGCGCTCCTGGGAGCGCTCGATGGGGCAGCTGGCGGCTGGTTACGGGCGGGCGCTCGACGCGGCCTCCACGGCGCGTCCGCAGGCCCTCTCCCGTGCCGCCTGAGCCCGGCGATGGGCCGAGCCCGCCCCAGTACGATGGGCCGATCGACGACCCCGCCCTCTACTTCAACCGCGAGCTCTCCTGGCTCGACTTCAACCAGCGGGTCCTGGAGCTGGCCGAGGACGCCGAGGTGCCGCTTCTGGAGCGGCTCCGCTTCTGCGGCATCTACGCCAACAACCTCGACGAGTTCTTCATGGTCCGGGTGGCCGGCCTCTTCGACCAGCTCGACGCCGGGATCGAAGCCCGCGGCCCCGACGGCCTCACTCCAAAGGAGCAGATCGACGCGATCCAGGCGCGGGTGCTGGAGCTCGACGACCGCCTCTGCAACTGCTTCAACGGCCAGATCCGCCCGGCCCTGGAGGAGCACGGGATCCGGATCGTCTCGCTCGACGACGCCAGCGCCGAGGAGCGGCGCGACATCGACGCCCGCTTCGAGCAGCAGGTCTTCCCGGCGCTGACGCCGCTGGTGATCGGCCTCGGTCGGCCCTTCCCCTACATCTCCAACCTCTCGCTCAGCCTCGGGGTTCTGCTGCGCGATCCCGAGAGCGGCAGCGAGATCATCGCCCGGGTCAAGGTGCCGAAGGAGCTGCTCGGCCGCTTCCTGCCGGTCGGCGAGGAGGGGAATGCGTTCGTCCCGCTGGAGGACGTGATCGCCGCCAACCTCGACGCGCTCTTTCCCGGGACCGAGGTCGTTGATTACGGCTACTTCCGCGTCACCCGCGACGCCGACTTCACCATCTCCGACGAGGCCGACGACCTCCTGCAGGCGGTCCAGGACGAGCTCCGCCGCCGCCGCTTCGGCGAGGTGGTGCGGCTCGAGGTCGGCGCCGGGATGAACCCGAAGCTGCGCGAGCAGCTGGTCGGCGCCCTGCGGCTCGAAGACCGCGAGGTCTACGACGTCGAGGGCCTGATCGACCTCGCTGATCTCGACTCGATCGCCGACGTCCCCGGCCACGCGGATCTGCGCTGGCCGCCCTGGACGCCCGTCACCCAGCCGCGGCTGCAGGGGGAGGACGAGGAGCCGGTCGACATGTTCGCCGAGATCCGCCAGCGGGATCTCCTCGTCCACCACCCCTACGACTCCTTCGCGACCTCGGTCGAGCGCTTCGTCACCCAGGCGGTCGCCGACCCCGACGTGCTGGCGATCAAGCAGACCGTGTACCGGACCAGCGACGACTCGCCGTTGGTGCCCTCGCTGATCCGCGCCTCCGAACGCGGCAAGCAGGCGGTCTGCATGGTCGAGCTGAAGGCCCGCTTCGACGAGGAGGCGAACATCCACTGGGCCAAGTCCCTGGAGGAGGCGGGCGTCCACGTCGTCTACGGCATCCCCGGCCTGAAGACCCACGTCAAGGCGATCGTCGTCGCCCGCCGCGAGGGCGAGCAGGTGCGCGAGTACGTCCACGTCGGGACCGGCAACTACAACCCGAAAACGGCGCGGCTCTACACCGATTTCGGACTCTTCACCGCCGACCCCGACATCGGCGCCGACGTCGCCGAGATGTTCAACTTCCTCACCGGCTACGGGCGGCCGACCGAGTACCGCAAGGTGCTGGTCTCGCCGACGACGATGCGCGATCGGATCATCGAGGAGGTGGAACGGACGACCGAGGCACACGCGGCGGGGGAAGAGGCGCGGATCGCCCTGAAGATGAACTCGCTGGTCGACGCCCGCTGCATCCAGGCGCTCTACGCGGCCTCCCAGGCGGGGGTGCGGATCGACCTCAACGTGCGCGGCATCTGCTGCCTGCGGCCGGGGGTCGAGGGACTCTCGGAGAACATCAGCGTCTGCTCGATCGTCGGCCGCTTCCTCGAGCACTCGCGGGTCTACGTCTTCCGCCGCGGCGAGGAGACGCGGGTGCTGATGGGCTCGGCCGATCTGATGCCGCGCAACCTCGACAGCCGCGTGGAGCTGGTCGCGCCGGTCGAAGACACCGGGCTGAAGGCCGACCTGCTGGACGTGATCGAGCGCTGCCTGGCCGACAACGCCAGCTGCTGGGACCTGGACGCCGACGGCACCTGGACCCGGCGCCGGCCCGACGGCGAAGTCCGCAGCGCCCAGGGGGAGCTGATGTCCCGCTACTCCGCCCGGGCGGCCGAGCATCTGGCCGGGCCGGCGACCGCGGAAGCGCAGGCTCTCTCCCGTCAGTAGTAGGGGCTAGGATGCCGTCGCAGTGGCGCGCTTCTCGCTCCTTCCTCGCGATCGGACCTTCTTCGACCTCTTCATCGAGGCCGGCCAGAACTCCGTTCGCGCGGCCAAGCTGCTCGACGAGATGATGCACACCTGGCCCGACTCCGGCGACCTCTCGCGGGAGATCGTGATCGCCGAGCAGGAGGGCGACAAAATCACCCACAACATCGTCCAGCGGCTGAACTCGACCTTCGTCACCCCGATCGACCGCGAGGACATCTACAACCTGGCGACGCAGATGGACGACATCGTCGACTTCGCCGAGGAGGCCGCCGATTACCTCGGTCTCTACAAGATCGAGGCGCCGATGGCGCAGGCACAGGCGCTGACCAAGGTCCTCGTCGCATCCTGCGAACAGCTGGCGATGGGGCTGGAGAACCTGCCGTCGTTCAAGGACCTCGACAAATACTGGATCGAGATCCACCGGCTCGAGAACGACGGCGACCGGATCTCCCGCGACGCCGTCGCCTCGCTCTTCTCGAACGGGATCGACCCGATGGTCGTGATCCGCTGGAAGGACATGTTCGCCGTGCTCGAGGAGGCGATCGACGCGACGGAGACGGCAGCACAAATCCTTGAGGGCATCGTCATCAAGAACTCGTGACGAGCGTCCGTGAATAGCGACGTCATCCTCGTCCTCGTCATCGCCACGGCGCTGGCGTTCGACTTCACCAACGGCTTCCACGACACCGCCAACGTCGTCGCCACCTCGATTTCGACCGGGGCGGCGCGGCCGCAGGTGGCGATCGGGTTTGCCTCGCTGCTCAACTTCGTCGGTGCCTTCATCTCGATCAGCGTCGCCGCGACCGTCGCCAAAGACGTCGTCGACGCCGAAGTGATCACCCCGACGATCGTCTTCGCCGGCCTGATCGGGGCGATCACCTGGAACCTGATCACCTGGTACTTCGGGCTGCCTTCGAGCTCCTCGCACGCGCTGATCGGCGGCGTCGTCGGCTCGGCGGTCGCGGCCGTCGGCTTCGATGCGGTGATCGCCGAAGGGGTGATCGGCAAAGTCCTGATCCCGGCGGTCGTCGCCCCGATCCTCGCCTTCCTCGTCGCCGGGATCGCGATCGGGCTCTCCTACCGGGTGGTGGGCAGGCAGCGGCCCGGCATCGTCAGCCGCGGATACCGCTACGGCCAGATCGTCTCCGGCGGGCTGCTGGCACTGGCGCACGGGACCAACGACGCGCAGAAGACGATGGGGATCATCACCCTCGCCCTGATCGCCAACGGCACTCTCGGCGCCGAAGCCGACCCACCGTTCTGGGTGATCGCCTCCTCGGCGACGGCGATCGCGCTCGGCACCTACAGCGGCGGCTGGCGGATCATCAAGACGACCGGCACCCGGATCATCAAGATGGACGCCGCCCAGGGCTTCTCGGCCCAAGGGGCGGGCGCGGCGGTGATCCTCGCTTCCACCCACTTCGGCTTCCCGCTCTCGACCACCCACGTGATCAACGGTGGCGTGATGGGCTCGGGGGCCGCGAAACGGCTCTCGGCGGTGCGCTGGGGAGTCGCCGGCAACATCATGATGGCCTGGCTGCTGACGCTGCCGGCGGCGGCCGCGATCGGCGGCCTCACCTACGGGTTCACGCGGATCTTCGGCACCGGCGCGCTGGGGCCGATCCTGGTCGCCCTGATGGGGCTCTCGCTGATCGTCGCCGCCTTCGCCCGCCGGGCGCAGAGCGGCGCCCCGGTGGAGGCAACCGGCGCGTGATCGCGACGATCGTCCACACCGACGAACTGCTGCAGACGATCGCCGCCTCGCTGATCGCCGGGATCGGCGTCACCTTCCTCTTCTCGGTCGGGATCTGGGGCGCCGGTCAGTTCACCGAGCTCAGCCGCAGCGAACGGCCCGTCGCGGCGACTGCGGCGGCGGTCGTCGGATCGGTAGCGCTCCTCTGCGTCGCCGCCGCGCTGATCATCGGCATTGTCGTCATGACCCACAAGTAGGGGTCGGTTCAGGCTCAGCTCAGGGTGTTGGCGTCGATCCAAACGCGCCAAATGGCCGCCACGGCGGTGCCAGGATCAGCTGGTTCTGGCGGCTGAGGGTGTAGAGCATCCAGGAGAGGCCCGCCAGAAGACCCATGGTGAGGGCGGTCAGCAGGGCCTCGGCGCCGTTGTCCCCGTTCGGCAGGACGGCGACCAGTAGGCCGCCATGACGATGGCGACGTTGCGGGCGGCTCGCATCCCACGGTTTACGAAGGCGCCCGTAAGCGCACTGATCAGAGCCTCACCCAGGTCCAAACATGGTTAAGGAACCGCCTCGGGATTCTCTAGGCTCGGGCGGATGATCGTGGTGGACCCGCCAGAGCGAGAACCCCGGCGCTATCAGCGGGAGTGGCGGGCGGAGCGCTGGCGCGGAACCCCGGACGAATTCGTTTCTGCCGTGGAGGCCGCTCTGGAGGAGCTGAAGCCTCATCTCTCCGACGAGCCGCGCCCAAAGGCAACCTTTGACTTCCAAGATGAGAGCCATCAGGTCGTCCACGGCATCGACGCCCTCCGGCAGACGGCAGAAGCATCGGATCCCTCCGAGATCAGGAACCTCTCGGTCGAGGTGGACGGTCCTCGGTCTTTCGCGATCTCAGGAGAAGCCCCGGGCGGCTTGACGGTCAGGGCCGAAGGCAGCCACGGCTTCGCCGTCGGGCTGGTGGGGATGTTGGCGTTTCGGCTGGCGGAAGGGAAAGAGGCGGCAGAGAAGGTGGCCCCGCCCTCAATCCGTTTCCGCGAGCGGTTCTTCATTGCTTTAGCGCCGGTCGTTCTCGTTGGGACGTTCCTTTTCATGTTCCTCAGCTTTGACTTCCACGCCGCTTTTGACCTGATCTACTACGCCGTGCTTGCAGTCGGGGTCGCCTTCATCCCCGTACTCATCGCTGTGTTGATGAACCTGGGCACCGCCTTTCGCGTGGGACCGCCTCGGTTCGTCCTCGTTGAGGAGGGGGAACAGCTTCCGGACGAGGGCCGTAGAGGTCCCATATGGACAGCCCGTGACTGGTTCAAGTCTCACCCCGCCATCGCCTTTTCAGCGACTGTGGTGTTCTCGGGACTCGTCGGCGCGGTGATCGCGAAGGGGCTCGACGGCCTATGAGCGGATGCCTCGATTTCGGGCGCGAGCCAACTGGCTGGGGTCGCGGATCGCCAGGCAGTCCGCAGTCTCCGACTCGATCTCGCCCGGTTTTCAACAGGCCGGGTCGGTCGATGATTTCCCGCCCTCGGGGGCGAGAGGACGGACAGGCGGGATCGGGCGATGACCATTGCTGGCACCAGCCCCTACGCGCGCACGCGCAGGCAGCCCCCGGTCCTCGGGATGCCTTGTCCCCCAATCGTCCCCATGAGACAATCCGCCCCAGACAGGGACTTGAAATGACGCATTTCTAGATTCACAACTGCATGGGCGACCGTCTCCCGCCGTAGCGGAGCGGCAGCGGTTGTCGTCGTCCCCCTCGTCCAGCATCTGCGACGAAATCCCAGGGGGCCCCTTGACAGGATCGCCGCGCGGCTGGCAACCTCCTGTGGAGGGCATCGCCACCCAATGATTAAGGTGGCTCTACGTCCTCAGGCGCACCCCGCGCCGCGTCCGATAGTCGCGGCCGGATGACGTTCTTCCTCGAAAGCCTCCCGGCCTTCTACGCCTACGCCAGCGGCACCGTCGCGCTGCTCATCGCCGTGGTCACTCTGGCCCGCCTCGTCGTCAAGTTCTTGTCCGAGTGGCGGGAGTACCGAGGGGGCGATTGATGCCTCCTTCCTCCGCCGCCCCTATGGGTAATCTCGCGGTATGCGCTACCGGGAGACCTTGCTCAAACGCGTGGAACGGGGCATTCGCCGCTTCGTGCCAATCGGCCGCGGGCTCAAGGAGTTCAAAGAGATCGGTGAGCTTTTCCGCGTCACCGCCAAGGACGTTGATGAACTCAATGAGCGGGTGGCCGCCCTGGAAAAGCAGTTGGACGAAGCCGGGAACGTCAGACCGTAACGGCCCGGTAATGGATCAGGAAACCGCCTCCCGCTGCGCTCGGCAGATGGCCGAAGGAATCGAGAGCCTCTACAGGGCGGAACAGATACCGGTGGGGCAGGACCAACTGGACCGTTTCAGGGACGCGGCCTTCTATCAGGCGTACGAGTTCATCCCCGACGGTGCCCCGGCCCTTGTTCTCGTCGTGGAGCCAGGGCCTCTGCTGATGGCGGTGGAGGGGGACCGCTTCTACAAGATGAGCTTCGCGGAATTCGACATGACCGACGTGGGCATTCCCGCGACCGTCTGCGAAATGCAACGCATCAGACCCGAAGTGGCGACCCTCTCGGTCCAGACCCTCTACCGGCAGATCGCTGCGGGGGTCACGGCGCGGATCACCACCTGGGCCTTCAGTCTCGATGGAGGCGCGAGCGCCCTCGCCTTCAAATCCGAGCAGGTCGCCAATCGGGAGCAGTCCGAGCAGGAGCGCTTCGCCCGTGCCCTGACCGCAGCGCTGGACTGGCTGGGTCCGGGTCAGATGTCCCCGCCCTGACCTGTTCGTCACCTGTTCACTACGTATGAATAGGTTGAACAGGTCGTGCCAGAGGCGCGAGGTACGCCTGATGAGCAAGAAACGATCGCCGGCATCATCGTGATGACCCATAAGTAGGGTCGACTTGGGCTCTTCTAGCTCAAAGTGTTGGCGTCGACCCAGACGCGCCAGATAGCCGCTACGGCGGCGCCGAAGAGCAGGAGCCAGAGGACCGAGCCGCCGCCGGTGGCGAACATCTTGTCGGAGCCGGCGATCAGCAGCGCGATCAGCCCGAAGGCGCCGTAGAAGATCGCCCGGCGGCCGTCGCTGAGGGTCGCCAACGTCAGCTGGTTCTGGCGGCTGAGGGTGTAGAGCATCCAGGAGAGGCCGGCCAGCAGCCCCATGGTGAGGGCGGTCAGCAGGGCTTCGGCGGCGTTGTCCCCGTTCGGCAGGACGGCGACCAGCAGGGCCAGCGCCATGACGATGGCGACGTTGCGGGCGGCTCGCATTCCCTCAGTTTACGAAGCCGCCCCTAAGCCGCGACGAAGAATTTGCGTTGTGCGCACCACGGGTGCGGACTTCCTCGGCAGCTTTGGCCCATGCCATCAGGAGCCTGGGACGCAGCGCACGGGGAGGAGGGGACCGCGTCGGTCGAGTTGGTCGCCGCGGTGCCCTTCCTGCTGCTGGCGCTTCTGGTGGCCGCGCAGATCGCGCTCGCCGGCCAGGCGCTCTGGTCGGCGAGCGTGGCGGCGCGAGCGGGCGCACGAGCGGCCGCGGTCGGCGGGGACGCCTCCGCCGCGGCCCGCTCGGCCCTGCCGAGCGCGATGTGGGACGGGGCGAGGGTCGAAGACGGGGACGGGGTTTCGGTGCGGGTCGCGGTGCTGCTCCTGATCCCGGCGCTGCCGGAGCTGCGGGTGACGGCGCGGAGCGGGCTGGAGACCGGCGGTGGCTGAGCGCGGGCAGGCGACGGTCGAGCTGGTCGCGGCGCTGCCGGCGCTGCTGCTCGCCGCCCTAGTGGCGCTGCAACTGCTGGCGGCGGGCTACGCGCTGACGCTGGCCGACGGGGCGGCCGAGGCGGGGGCGCTTGCCCTGGCCTCGGGAGGGTCGGCCGCGGAGGCCGCGCGGGAGGCGCTGCCCGGCTGGGCTGAGAACGATGTCTCGGTCTCGGTCGAGGGCGGCAGGGTCTCGGTGCGGTTGCGGCCGCCCTCCCCGTTCCGGGCGGTGGCGGAGCAGCTGACGGTGGCGAGCAGCGCCGCCGCGAGGCCGGCCCGGTGACGGTCCTGCTCAACCCCTTGAAGGTCGCGCCCGCGGTGCTCGTCACCGCCGTCGGCGGGGCGGAGGGGGCGAGAGGCGCGGCGGCGGCGCTCGCCTGCGCCGGCGCCGATCTCGACCTGGCGCCGCTGCTGGTCGACGTCGGCGGCAGGCCGCCGCGGCCCACCCTGATCGCCTCCGCCGCGGCGCGGCAGCTGGAGGAGCGGGTGCGGGCCCACCTGCCGGAAGCGAAGGTGGCCGCCCGCGGCCAGGTCTGCCAGCTGGGGGTCGCAGCGGAGCCGGAGGGCCTCGATCTCGCCTCCGCCGCGGCGACGCTGGCGCGCGAGGCCGGAGTGGTCGTCAACCTTCCCCCGGGGCTTCTTCATGACGTCCTCGCCGCGCCGGACTGGCGCCCGTCGGGGGTGCTGCTGCGTGCCGACCTCGGTGCAGATCGTGCCCTGGTGGCGCTGGCGGTCCGCGAGCTGCTCGACCGGGGGCTGACGGCAGCCGTGCTCAAGCGCCGGCTCGCCTGGGTCGCCGAGCG
>Ga0164302_10000073_pt1 | contig 22379 bp, 21 predicted proteins | sample Whisoiple_202_MG_FD_109714 | JGI IMG/M metagenome (GOLD analysis project Ga0164302, IMG submission 109714) | Soil microbial communities amended with pyrogenic organic matter from upstate New York, USA - Whitman soil sample_202_MG | ecosystem: Environmental > Terrestrial > Soil > Agricultural... | reverse complement strand
TCACCGCCAGCACCGCGGCAAGGCCGATCCCGGGCTCCAGCCAGGACCAGGAGCGCCGCCCGGCCAGCGAGAGGATGGCGCGCCCGACCAGCAGCGAAGCGGCGCCGATCAACGCCGCCGAGGCGTAGGTCCCGATCATCAGGACCGGCAACCTATGGCAGCCGGGCGCCCGGTGCGCCCCGCGCCGCCCGGTCCCCGCATCAGTACTTCTCGGCCGCCCGCTCCAGGGTCGCGCGCAGGCTCGTGCCGCGCAGCGGCGCCTCGTGCCCGGCGCCGACCACCGCCGGGTCCAGCCTCGCCAGCTTGCGCACCGACGCCTTCGCCTGCTCGTGGTCCCAGGCCCAGGCGGGGTGGGGGACGCTGGCCTCGCCCTCGGGCAGCGGTTTCAGCCGCGCCGAGTCGACCAGGTAGACGACGTCGGAGACGAGCGCCACCCGGTCGCTCTCCCGCCAGAGCCCGATCAGCCCCGGCGCGTGCCCGGGGAAGTGGATCACCTTGAAGCCGGCCGCCTCGTCGCCTTCGATCACCGTGTCGGCGATCCGCACCGCGCCGCCGTCCCAGCGCCGCAGCAGGAAGGGGTAGATCCAGCGCACCCAGGCGACCGGCAGCTGCGAGAGGTCCATATAAGGAGCGATCGCCGCGTCGCTTTCGGCGTCGGCTTTTTCGTCCGGGTGGCAGAGGACCGGCACGTCCAGGTAGGGGGCGGTGCCGCGGTGGTCGGCGTGCGCGTGCCCCAGGACCACCCGCTTCAGCCCGCCCAGCTCCTCCGCGGCGGCCTTCGCCTTCTTCCGCATCCCCTTGGTGCCGGCGTCGAACTGGACGACGCCGTCGCCGTCCTCGAGGAAGTAGACGTTCATCGCCCCGCGGAAGTCCCCCCGCAGGAGCCAGACGCCGTCCGCGACCTTCTCCAGTGCCATCGCCCCACCTTAGAGCCTTAACGCCGGGCGCCCGGCCCTCTAGGGTTCGCCCGTGCCCTGGATCTGGAAAGCGGGGATGGTCGTGCTCGTCGCCTGCCTGCTCGCGGCGATGGTGATCGCGATCTACCGCCTCTCGACGACGCCGACCGAAATCCTCGGCGACGGGTTTCGCGGCCTACCGGCGAAGCAGCGTTAGTATCGCGGCATGTTTACGCGAATCGTGGTTGGGACCGACGGCTCCGACACCGCCGAGCAGGCGGTCAAACAGGCGATCGAGCTGGCGCGGCTGAGCGGCGCCCAGCTGGGGATCGTCAGCGCCTACAGCGGCTCGTCGACCCGCGCCGAGTCCGGCCCGGGAGCGCCCGAAGATGTCCAGTACGAGCTCGGGCCGCGCGAGGACGTGAACATCGTCCTCGACGCCGCCGCCGCCGACGCCAAAGCGGCCGGGGTCGAGGTCCAGACCCACGCGGTCGAGGCCGACCCGGCGGACGCGATCCTCAACGTCGCCGAAGAAACCAAGGCCGACCTGATCGTGGTCGGCAACAAAGGGATGACGGGAGCGCGCCGCTACCTGCTCGGCAGCGTGCCGAACAACGTCTCCCACCACGCGCCTTGCAGCGTCATCATCGTCCGCACCACCTGAGCTTCAGCGCCCGCTGAACTTGGGGTAGACGCCCGTCGCCCTGCCGGCGTCAACGAGGCCCGCGCCCTGCTGGGTCCGCGGCAGGCCGAGGTCGCGAGCGGTCTGGCGCAGCAGCTTGGCCACCTTCCGGACCCGCGCGGCCGGAGAGAGGATGGGATTGACCGAGCCGGAGGCGAGCACCATCGCCGCCACCCCGGAGACGTGGGCGGCCGCCATCGAGGTGCCGACGTAGTTGGAGGGGATCGCGAACCTGTCGGTGCTGTCGGGCCAGAGGGTCACCTGGTAGATCGGCCGCGCCGCCACCGAGGGGCAGCGGCTCTCGGGCACCCCCCCTCCCGGCGCGACGATGTCCACCCCGGTGCCGGCGAGCGAGTAGTTGCCGAGGCAGCCGCCCTCGGTGGTTCCGCCGACCCCGATCACCCGCGGCCCGGTCGCCGGCGCGGCGACGCAGGTCTCCGAGCCGAGGTTGCCGACCGAGGCCACGGTCACGACCCCGCGCTCGTAGGCTTCGCGCAGCGCTTCGTCGATCAGCGGCACCCGCTTGCCGCAGTCGAAGTTGAAGCTCATGTTGATCACCTGGGCGTGGTGGGCGACGGCGAAGCGGATTCCCTTGGCGATCGCGAACGCGTCGCCTAGCCCTTCGCGGTCCAGGACCCGCACCGGCATCAGCTTCGCCCCGTAGGCGAGCCCGGTGAGGCCGACGCCGTTGTCGGTCTTCTCGCCGATCGTCCCGGCGACGTGGGTGCCGTGGCCGCTTTCGTCCAGCGGGACGCGGTCGCCGTCGACGAAGTCGTAGCCGGGGACGAACTGGCCGGGCCCGAAGTCGGGGCTGCGCAGGAAGCGGGACCCCTGGGAGCGGTAGGCGACGCCGCTGTCGAGAACGGCGACGACTACGCCGGTGGCGCCGGGGCGGCCGGCCTTGATCAGGTTGCGCCAGGCGGTCGCGGCGTCGATCCCGCCTGGGGAGGCCGGCATCCCGCCGCCCGCCTCGCCTTCGGGGGCGAGGAAGTTCCACTGCTTGTAGGCCCACCCGCCAGACGCCGAGGAGGCTTCCGGCCCGCCTTCCAGGGCGCCGGAGTCGTTCGGGTCGAAGGGCGCCGGAGGCGCCGCTGAGGCGGTCGCGACGTAGTTCGGCACGGCGTAGGCGACGCGGGGGTCGCGGTTCAAGGCTCGGGCCGCCCGCAGGACGCCGACTCCCGGGGCGAGGCCGAGCGCGCGGCCGCGTTTCTCGCCGTCGAACTTGACCAGCAGCTGGCGGGGCACGAAGCCGCGTGCCGCCGAGAGGCCGGTCGCCGCGGCGGCAGGCGCGGCCGCGATCGCCAGGGCGGCGACCACGGTCAGCGGCAGGAGGGTGGGCAGAAGCTTTCTCATCGTTTCGTCGTGCCGGCCGGGACCCCCGCGTCCGCCACCGGTCACTCTCAAACACCGCGTTGCCACGGAAGTTGCCTGGGGGACATACTCCCGCATCGTGGACGCGAGCAATCTCGAAGCGGGGATGGCCGTCGCCCTCGAGGAGGCGCGAGCGGCGGAGGCCCATGGCGACGTGCCGATCGGCGCCGCGATCTTCCGCGACGGGGAGCTCCTTTCCAGGGCTGGCAACGAGCGCGAGCTGCGCCGCGACCCCACCGCCCACGCCGAGGTGCTGGCGATCCGCGCGGCCGCCGAGGCGCTCGGCGGCTGGCGCCTGCCGGGCACGGCCCTGTTCGTCACCCTCGAGCCCTGCGCCATGTGCGCCGGGGCGATCGTCCTCGCCCGCGTCCCGCTGGTCGTCTACGGCGCGCCCGACCCCAAGGGGGGCGCCTGCGGCACCGTCCTCGACGTCCTCGCCGAGCCGGCCCTCAACCACCGCCCCGAAGTCGTCGCCGGCGTGGGCCGGGAGGAGAGCGCCGCTCTCCTCCAGAGCTTCTTCGCCAGCCGCCGTAACAAGAGCGCCGATACCCTGTGAGGGAACCCGGAGAGGTGTCCGAGTGGCTTAAGGAGCGCGATTGGAAATCGCGTGGGCGGGGTTAACCCGCCTCGTGGGTTCGAATCCCACCCTCTCCGCCTTTAGAGAACTATCTGTTCCTTAATAAGGAACTGCCCGACTGGTATGAGGTCAACTCTATACTCAGCGGGTGTAATGGAGCTCTCTCTGACGACGCTTCGTTGCAGCTGGGAGGGCCGGCATTTCTTGGCCGATGATGCCGGTCCTCTCCCTTTCCCCCGCGTCGGCTCAAAATACCGGCGCGTCAAGCAAGGGTAGCGCGTCAGGCTTGGCGCAGAGCGGGAATCGAGGGCCGCGCCGGGATCCCCTCCGGGCGGTAGTCGTCGAGCGCGACGACGATCGCCTCGGACTCGGGCAGCGGCGTCGCCGGGCGGTGGCCGCGCAGGCGCTGGTGGGTGCAGACGACGTAGCACCACTCCATCAGCCGTAGCCGCGCGTCGGGATCGATCTCGAGGATCGTCGCCCCGACCAGGAAGCGGCCGTCGGACTCCCGGCAGGTCCTGATCTCGATCTTGGCGGCGACCTCGTGCTCGACGCCGGCGGCGTCGGTCAGCTCGAGCAGCACGGCCGGGGTGCTGCCGACCGCCACCGGCGCGCTCGAGACCATCCCGAGGCCGGCAGCCGAGGCGTCAACGAGGCGGGCTGAGGTGTAGGTGTCCGGGCCGTAGAGCGCGGCCGGGGCGTCGCCCTCGAAGCGGTAGACGAGCCGCCGCTGGCGCCGGCGCCCGACGGCCAGGGTCGTCGTCAGCAGTCGCCGCAGCTCGTAGAGGCCGAGCAGGGGGACGACGATCGCGGCGATTCCCGGCAGGTCCGGGAGCGGGCCGACCCCGGCAAGGTCGAGCAGCCGCATCAGGGTGCCGAGGCCGACCAGGGCGGTGCAGAAAAGGACCAGGTGGAGCTTGCGGACGGCGTTGAGCCCGCCGCCGTCGCGGCCCTGCTTCGGCGTCACCTTGAAGGCGGTCTTGCCGGGGCGGATGGCGCAGCGCAGGGCGCGGGTGTAGATCTCCATCGTCAGCAGCTCGTAGTGCGCCGACTCCGGCACCCGCATGTAGCCGCGGGCGAGGGCCGCGCCGGCGCCGAGGTTGAGCACCAGGTAGGGCACCCACAGCGCCGCCAGCGCCGCGACGCTGATCTTCATCGGCAGCTCGCCGGTCCAGAGGACGAGGCCGAGGGTGAGGAGGAGCAGCAGTCGCATCGGCGGCGCCAGGTAGGCGAGTAGAGAGGCGAGGAAGGAGAAGCGCTGGATGGGATTGAGCGTTTTCGCCCGCAGCGGCGACTCCGGCAAGGTGAAGACGGCGAGGTTGCCGCGGGCCCAGCGATCGCGCTGCAGCAGGTAGCCGTCGAGGTCGTGGGGGGCCAGCCCCTGGACCAGGACCTCGTCGTGGTAGCGGGTGCGCCAGCCGTGGCGCTGCAGCCGGATCGTGGTGTGGAAGTCCTCGGCGATCGTCTCGGTCGCGACGCCGCCGATTTCGAGTAGGGCGTGGCGGTCGATCAGCGCTGCCGAGCCGCACCAGTATGCGGCTCCGTGGCGGTCCTTGCCCGGGCAGACAACCCGGTAGAAGAGCGACTGCTCGTGGCGGCCGACGACGTAGTGCTGGACCGAGTCGTGGTTGAAGAAGTCGTGCGGGGTCTGCACGATCGCCATCCGCTCGTCGTCGAAGTAGCCGACCAGCGCGTCGAGCGCGTCGGGCATCGGCACGTGGTCGGCGTCGAGGACGAAGACGAGGTCGCCGTCGGTGCGCGGCAGGGCGGCGTTGAGGTTGCCCGCCTTGGCGTGGGAGTTGTCGCCGCGGGTCAGGTACTCGGCCCCGGCCAGCTCTGCCAGCTCGCGCATCTCCTCCCGCCGGCCGTCGTCGAGCAGGTAGGTCGTGTGCGGGTAGGCGAGGGCCCGGCATCCCGCCAGCGTCGCCATCACCACCTCCGCCGGCTCGTCATAGGTGCAGACGTAGACGTCGACCTTGCGGCCCGGGGTCGCCGGCGGACGCTGCGCGGCGGGCCGCGACCACGAGAACCAGGCGAGGATCGCCAGCGCGTAGAGGCCGTAGACCTCGGTCGCCAGCAGCATCGCGAAGGGGATTGGGTCGGCGCCCTCGCCGCTCCAGCCGACGCGCCAGACGAGGTAGCCGGCGCCCCAGGCCAGCGCGACGAGCGCCAGCCCCCGCAGCAAGAACGGGTGGCGGTCGAAGAAACGCCCTATAGGGGTCTGCTCGCCGGCGGCCACACGATCTCTTCGGCAAAGCCGCTACGCCGCTTGAGATCGGCGAGAAAAGCTACGGAGGGGGTGGGATTCGAACCCACGAGCCGCCTTACGACGGCCAACGGTTTTCGAGACCGCCCCGTTCAACCACTCCGGCACCCCTCCAGGTTCGCCGCGGGCGAGTGATTCTAGGGAGGTTTACCTAGAGGGCGAGGAAGGGGAAGTCTTCGTAAAAGGCTCTGGGAGCGGCCAAGGCCGTTTTATCGCCAGGACGCTAGAGGTTGCACCTAAGAAAAGGGCTGTACTTAATGTCCAATTTTAGTACTCTGGATCTAGTTGACCGCGAACGCCTCAGCCGCCGCCTCATGACCCTCGTAGGGAAGCACTACGAAATACATCAGCGAGGGCAGGAGCGATTCCAGCTGGTCGTACTCCTGCTTGCAGAGGCGCGAATAGAGCAGGGATTCGACGCCGCCGATGATTCCCGACGCCGTCAGAGCGGTGTGGGAGCGCCCCCCGGGGAGGAGCTCGCGAGCCTCGGAATCGAGGCATCGGGCGAAGTCGTCGAGCAGTTCGACACGCCGCCTAACCGCAGCAACGCTGGCAGCCCGGGCCTCGACGATCATCGTCCGCGCCGTGTCGGGTTCGCGGCTGGCGAAACCCAGCAGCGCTTGGAGCCCGAGCCGCACCCGCTCGCGCCAGACCTTCCCACCGCCGCGAGCCGCACTGTAGACAGTTGTGCGCAGGCGCTCGGCGCTGGTGTCGAAAGCGGCGAGGAAGCAGTCTTCTTTGTTGGAGAAATGCTCGTAGAAGGTGGGGCGGGACACGCCGGCCCGGTCGATCACGTCCTGGACGTTGGTTTCCAGGTAACCGAGGTCGGCCGCGGCGTTCAGCATCGCTACGATCAGACGCTCCCGCTGGATTGCGCGAATCAGGTCAGGGGGAAGTTTGCGCACTCCGGATGGGAATTTGCCGCTGCTGTTGGCAAGCAGTTCGAGCGCAGCCTCGACCTGCTCGGGAGGCCAATCACCACCAATCGCAGTGAGGAGGGTCTCTTGGCTCAGCTGGATTCGATCGTAAGGCACCGAGAAACTCACAAGTTCCGATTAAAAACAATGCAAGTTTTCTCACGGTACCAGAACATAGGTAGGTTGCGCGGCCCATTGGACACCGCGGCGATTTTCCGATCTGAAGAGGAGTGCGACCGATGAGCGCGATGCGACCGGAGCTGCCTCGCGAGTTCGTCGCCAGCCACAAGAGAAAGCGCATGATGGCTGCGATTGCGGAGCTCACGGCCGAGAGCGGCTACGAGGCGACGAAGATCGCCGACATCGTTCGTCAGGCCGCCGTTGCCCGCAAGACCCTGTATGACAACTTCGACGGCAAGGAGGATTTATTCCTCTCCGCGATCGACGCGACGATGAGCGAGATGCGGGAGTTGGTCGAAGCCGCTTGCGCTGAGGCCGACTCGGCCGAGGGTGGCATTGTCGCCGGGATCGAGGCGCTGCTCGACTACGTCGCCGAGAACCCCGCGGCTTCGCGGATGTGCATGGTCGAGGCGATCTCCGCAACTCCCAGCTCTGCACGGCTCTACGACGCCGGCGTGCGTGACTTTGTCGAGCTGTTCCGCAAAAGTGCGCCCGACGGGGCAGAGCTACCCGCGACGATCGAGGAATCGCTGGTCGGCGGTGTCGCCTGGATTCTCCAGCTGCAGATCCGCCGCGGGGAAGCCGAGCGGGCCCCGGAGCTGCTTTCCGAACTCTCCCAGTTCGTTCTGTCTCCGTACCTCGGAGTAGGGAAGGTGGTGGACACCGGGAGGCCGAAGTGACAGTACGGTGCCAGACTCGTTTGACGAAATGGACCGACTACCACGGGGTCGCCATGGCCTGTCACCCGAGTTTGTCGCGCGCAATCAGCGTGAAAGGCTGATCGCAGGCCTCACCCAGGCACTCTACGAGGTGGGGTACCACAAAACCACTGTGTCGCTCATCGGCCAGAAGGCGGCGGTCTCGAAGAGTGACTTCTACAAGCACTTCGAAAGTAAGGATGACTGCTTCGTCGCGGCTTACGACGCGGCGATAGAGCGGATCCGGGAGCAGGTGGTCTCAGCCTGCGACGCGGGGACCGGGAAAGAGTGGCCTTACCGGGTGCGGAGTGCGGTCGCGGCGCTGCTCGACCTGTTCTCGCGCGAGCCTGGCCTGGCGAGCATCGCCCTGGTCGAAGGCCTGCGCGCCGGGCGCGGTGTCTACGACCGCTATCAGGCCGCCGTTGAGTCCTTCGTCGTCATCCTCCGCCACCGTGCCCCGCAGCCCCCGGAGGGCAGCGAGGTGCCCGAGGCGATCGATGAAGCCGTGGTCGGCGGCATCGCATCGCTGCTCGGGCGGCGCATCCTGGCCGGCGAAGCCGCCCTCTTGAGCGAGCTTTTTCCGGAGATCCTCGAGTTCATCTTGGCCGCCTACCTGGGCGCAGAGGAGGCGCGGCGAATAGTCTCCGCGGAATGAGCGAGCCGACCCGCGGAGTACTTCCCTCGCAGGCGCTGAACGAGGCCATCGAGGCCGAGTGGGTCAGCTCCGGCGAGTACCGCATCCGTCCCCAGGCGGTGCAGCCGGCGAGCATCGACCTGCGACTCGGCGACTTCGCCTGGGCTCTGCGCTGCTCATTCCTCCCGGACGTCGACTCGACGGTCGAGGAGAAGATCGATGGCCTCGCCTTCCAGCGGGTCGACCTGCGCGACGGAGCGGTGCTCGAGCGCGACCGGCCTTACCTGGTGCCGCTGATCGAGGAGCTGAACCTGCCCGAGGACGTGCGTGCCAAGGCGAATCCGAAGAGCTCCACTGGGCGGCTCGATGTTTTCACGCGCGTGATAACTGACCGTCACCACCGCTTCGATGACATTCGCGCCGGGTACGGGGGCAAGCTCTACCTGGAGATAGTTCCGCGATCGTTCGCGATTCAGGTGAAGACCGGACTGTCACTTAACCAGTTACGGCTGGCGCGGGGCGACGTACGCCTCTCGGACGACGAAATTCGCGAGCTGCAGGACGAGTTTCCACTTCTGTACCTCGACTCGCATGCGCTGCGCCAGTCCGAGATGGCGGTCGCCGACGGCCTCTTTCTCAGCCTCGACCTTTCGGGGCCGACCGACCGGGTGGTCGGTTACCGGGCGAAGAAGAACAGCCTGCCGGTCGATCTCTCCCGGATCCGCGCCTACCGCTGGACCGACTACTGGGATCCGGTCTACCCCGAGCCCGGCGGCAGGGTGGTGCTGGAGCCAGAGATTTTCTACCTGCTGCTCTCCGCCGAGGGGGTCTGCATCCCGCCACAGATCGCCGCCGAGATGATGGCCTACGACCCGACCGCGGGGGAGCTGCGAACTCACTACGCCGGCTTCTTCGACCCCGGCTTCGGCTACGACCCCGAGGGCGGCCGCCACGGCAGCCGCGCCGCGCTGGAGGTGCGCGCCCGCGACGTCTCGTTCATGGTCGAGCACCGCCAACCCGTCTGCAAGCTCGGCCTCGAGTGGATGTCGGCCCCGGCCGAACGCCTATACGGCTCCGACCTCGGCTCCAACTACCAGGGCCAGGTGACGATGCTGAGCAAGCACTTCGAGGAGCAGACCGCGGGCGTCACAGTCCCTGTCGACGCTGCTTCTTAAGCTCTTTGCAGAGGGTGGGTGCCGGCAGACGACGATGCCGAGACCGCAAAAAACCCTCCTGGAGAGGACTTTTTGCGGTCTCGACGGAGCACAGATCTTGAAACAGCTGTCGCAGGAGGGATGGGTGTCCCCTGACCGACCGGCGTCCTGATTTTCGCACTGACCACTTGGCGAGAGACGAAAAGTTAGCGGCGAAAATCCCAGGGAGGGAAGGGGACACCCATCCCTCCCTACCGCTAACGGCTTGCAGCTTCGCCCTCTAGCTCACGTAGGAGAGAATTTGCTCGCTTGCGGCGGGAGAGGAGCTCGGTTTCTAACTTGCCGATCTCGTCGCGGCGGCGGCGGACCAGCTCTAGCTGGCGGGCGATGTAGGTGAGTGACTGGTCGAGGATCTCGCGGCGGCGGACCGGGTCCTCGACTCCGCCGCGCCACTCGCGGCGGAGCTCGGCGCGGGCGCCCTCGGCCTCGACCAGCTCCTTCAGCTCCTCCAGCGAGAGGCCGAGCAGGTCCTTTAGGCGCAGCAGCTCGGTGAGGCGCTCGACGTCGGACTCGGCGTAGGTGCGGTGGGCGCCCGGCTGGCGATCGTCCGGCACGGGCAGGAGGCCGATCTCCTCGTAGTAGCGGATCGTCCGCGGCGTGGTGCCGGCCAGTTTCGCCACCTCGCCGATCCGCAGCTCGCCCGCATCGCTCATGGGGTCGCCCTCAGCTCCTCGGCGATTGCCTCCCGAGCTGCCTCGGCCGGTGGGCAGGGTTCCTCCGTCGCCACATGCTTGGGGCGCAGCATCGACACCCCGGCGCCGATCACCGAGGTTGCCGCCAGCACCCAGAGCGCCTCGTGCATGTTGTGGATGAAGGGGTCGAGCTGGGCAGGGGAGAGGCCAGAGGCAAGCCCGGAGAAGATCGCGAAGAGGACTTCCTTCGGAATCGAGTTGGTGACGATCGCGAGCACGAAGGCGATCGAGATCACGGCGCCGGTGTTCTGCAGCATCGTCCGCGCGCCGGCGGCGATCCCGCGGCGCTCGACTGGAACCGTGCCCATCATCGCCGCGGTGTTGGGGGAATTGAACATCCCGGAGCCGAGCCCAACCAGCAGCAACCAGAGGCCGCCCTGCCAGTAGGGGGAGCCGGCCTGCAGGGTCGTCATCAAGCCGAGGCCGAGGGCGGTGACCAGCATCCCGGCGGCGGCGAGGGTACGGGAGCCGTGGCGGTCGGCCCAGATCCCGGCCAGCGGTGAGGCGACGAGCATCCCGATCGCCATCGGCGCGAGCTTGATGCCGGCGGTGATCGGGTCGTCCCCCTGTGCCCCCTGGTAGTAGAAGACGAAGATGAACATCAGGGCGAAGCGGGAAAGGCCGTTGATGAACGCCGCCCCGGTGGCGGCCGCGAAGAGGCGGTTGCGGAAGATCGAGAGGTCGAGCATCGGCGCCGAGCCGCGATGCTCGATCCAGACGAAGAGCGGCAGCAGCACGGCGGCGACGGCCAGCGAGGCAATCACGAGGCTGTCGCTCCAGCCGGAGATGCCGCCGCGCGAGATCCCGTAGACCAGCCCGGTTAGGCCGACGACGAAGGTCAGGGTGCCGGCGAGGTCGAAGCCGCGGACGCTGTCGGGGCGGGAGAGCTCGCGGAGGACGAGCGCGCCCCAGAGACCGCCGGCGAGCGCCAGCGGCACGTTGAACCAGAAGACCCATTGCCAGGAGATCGCGACCAGGGCGCCGCCGAGGACCGGCCCGATCACCAGCCCGATCGCCGCCACCATCGTGTTCGTCCCCATTGCCAACCCGAGCTGGTCGCGCGGGAAGGCGTCGGTAACGAGCGCCGGGCCGTTGGCGAAGATGAAGGCGCCGCCGATTCCCTGGACGATCCGCCAGAGGATCAGCTGCGTGCCGTCAGCGGCGAAGCCGGCGCCGAGCGAGGCGAGGCCGAAGATCGCGAAGGCGCCGACGAAAGCCGTCTTGCGGCCGAACAGATCGGAGAGGCGCCCCGCCGTCAGCACCAGCACGGTCGAGGAGATCATGTAGGCGAGGATCACCCAGACCAGTTCCAGCAGGCTGGTGCCGAGCGCGCGCCCGAGATCAGGCAGGGCGATGATCAGCGTCCCCGAGTTGGTCGCCACCAGCAGCATCCCGAGGCTGGTGCAGGAGAGGGCCCACCACTTGTAGTGCTCGTGATCGCCCTCGACGCGCCTGCTGCCGATGAAGCTATTCCTTACGTTCACGTCAAGTACGATAGCGACTGTCGGATAGCACCGCGTCTGAGTAATGGGTTTCCCTGGCTGCGCGGCCAGAGATCACTTACGCTCGGGCGGTGTTACAACGACGAATATCGGTGAGTTGATTGGAGTCCGATAAGCCCGCCTCGGGCGGGCGCGGCAAGACTCCCGGCCGCCGCAAACGGCCCTCCCTGATTGGCCTCGAGGGGCTCCGCCGGCCCGAGCGCGGCGGCCAGGTGCCCCTCTACTACCAGCTTGGTGAGATCCTCAAGCAGAGGCTCGAGGGGGGCGGCTGGGAGCCCGACACCCTGTTCCCATCGGAGCGCGAGATCGAAGAGTACTTCGGCGTCTCCCGCGCGGTCGTTCGTCCGGCCCTCAGCCTGCTCGAACGCGACGGCGACATCTACCGCCGCCGTGGCTCGGGGACCTACGTCTCCGCGCCAAAGCGCCGGGTGCCGATCAGGGGTCTGATCCGCTCCCTGCGGGAGGATCCCCTCAGCCAGTCGCGGATCGGCGTCCTCCGCATTCGCCGCCAGACCAACGATCAGACGATTGCCGACTTCCTCGATGTCTCGCCGGGGGAGACCGTCGCCCAGGTCACCTCGATCCTCCGCATCGACAAACCGATCTGCATCATCGACTCCTTCTTCCCCGTCGCGCGGGTGCCGTGGCTGCTGGGCGCTGCGATCTCGCTCCAAAGTGGTGAACAACCTGTCCTCGGCGAGTCGCCGAGGCTGGGCCGGATCGACGCTTCGTTCGAGAGCTCCTCCTGCGGTCCCTGGACCGCCAAAAGCCTCGGCGCCCGAACTGGGGATCCTATCTTCATCACCCGGCTCTTCCAGTTCGGGTTTTCCGCGGCCCAGAGCGGAGAACGGCCGGTCGAGCTGACCCGCATCCTCGCTCGCAGCGACATTTCACAGCTCCATTACGAGGCCGCAACTGCGCTCCAGCGGGGTCGGTGAACCCGCATGCCTAGGATGCGGCGCGCGACCTCCCCGGTCCCAATCGGAATATCGATGCGCCCACTCGCCAAAATGTTCCCACTGCTGCTGCTGGTCGCCCTGATCCTGCTGGACGGGTGCGGGGGCGGCGGCAATTCGGAGGAAGCCTCGTCGCCGTCGGGACTTCCAGAGGAAATAGTGATCGGCGCCGCGATTGCCAAGACCGGCTACATGGCACCTTTCGACGACGCCATCGTCGCCCTCGAACAGCTCGTCAAGGAAACCAATGCTCGCGGCGGTGTCGACGGCCACAAACTGCGGGTGATCCAGGCCGACACGCGCTCCGATCCGCAGCAAGCGGTGGTGGCGGTGCAGAAGGTGATCGAAGAAGGCGCCAACGTGCTCTTCTTCACCGGTGAGGCGCTGACCGCGGCTGCCGGCTCCCCGCTCGCCGAGGAAAACGACAAGCTCAACCTCGCGATCCTCCAGGAGCCGGGCTTCGGGCCCCTGACCTCCGGCCACCTTTCCTTCAGCTCGAACCCGGGCCTCCTCGGCGAGGTCAGCGCCGCCGCCTCCTTCCTCTATGGCAAGGGCTTCAGAAAGCCGTTCCTCTTCCGAGATACGGCGATCATCTACGGCAAGGCTGCCTGCTCCGGCTTCCAGCAGACCTGGGAACACCTGGGCGGTCAGATCGCCGGCTCCGTCGATTTTGAGAACACCGACCCCTCGATCTCGAGCCAGATCAGCAAGCTGAAGAGCTCCGAAGCCGACAGCGTGATCATGTGCTCCTATCCGCCCGGAGGCGCCTCGGCGATCAAGCAGATCCGCGCCGCGGGAGTTGAACTGCCGATCTACGGTCCGACTTCCTTCGACGGCTTGTACTGGCTGAACGGCATACCGAACACCGAAGACATCTACTTCACCTCGAACGGGTCGCCTTATGACCCGCCGAACAAGGCCACCGAGAAGCTGTTCGCACAGCTCGAAGAAGATGAAATCGACACTGACATCGGGACCAACCTCTTGGCCTGGTACGCCGGTGGCCAATTGATCATCCACTCGATCGAAGACACGCACAGCGTCGACGGCAGTGTGCTTGCCGATGCCCTCGAAGCCAAGCCTCAGAACACGATTCTCGGAAAGGTCAGCTACAGCGCGGACGACCACTACCCGCTCGGGAGCTGGCCGATCTACGTCTTCGCCAACGGCAAGCCGAAGCTGGTGGCCAAGGTGAAGCCGAAGTTCATCCCGCAGTACGGCGAATAGCGCTGCGCGCGGCGAGGGCCTGGTTCACGAACTCCGCAAACGCCTCTCTGTAGGCGAGCGTGTACCGATCGGCAAGGGTGTTGATCTGGGCGTTCGGGTCCAGGGGCAGCTCGGGCGGCTGGACCTTCGAGACGACAGCCACGTCCTCGGCATAGATCGCCGCGTCATAGGCGATCGCCTTCGCGACGCTCTCCTCGTCGAAGTTCTCGAGTCCTCCCTCGATCCAGTAGTGCACTGACTCGGTTGCGCTGACGGCGCGGGAGACGTGAAGCAGGCAGCGCTCGCCTTCGTCGGTGAACAATCTCCCCGAGGTGAAGTTGGGCGCGATCGTGTGGTAGCCGATTTCCCGCAGCTCGCCCCAGGTCGAGCTGGCGCCATCTCCCCATTCCATCTTGCGGCGGAGCGTCACCTCGAGCCCGTTCCTCGCCGGCTCCAGCGGCTCGACCACTGCCGGCTGCGGTCCCAGGGTGGCCGCGTGGACGAAGGCGAAGTGGGCGACGTCGCGGAAGTTCTCGATCATCAGCCCGAAGGCGACCGGCAGCTCGAAAGGCTCACCGTGTCCCCAGGTCCAGCTCTCCTCGTCGAACCAGGGAACGTCGGGCACGTCGGTCAGCGGCTCCTCGAGGGTCGTCCAGACGAGGCCCCACTGCAGGCGGGCGGGGTAGGACGGGATCCGGGCGAGCGGCGGGATCTGCCCTTGATCGGCCAGCGAGGGGATCCGGCTGCAGGTGCCGTCGCCCGCCCACTCCCAGCCGTGGTAGGGGCACTGGATGCTCTCGCCGCAGACCTGGCCCATCGAGAGCTGGGCGCCACGATGGGCGCAGCGGTCGGCGACCACTGCCACCTCGCCGGCGTCGGTCAGGAAGACGGCGAGGGGCTCGTCGAGCAGGACCGCTCGCCGAGGACCGTCCTTCAGATCCTCCAGCCTCGCCACCGGCTGCCAGCAGTGGCGCAGCGCCAGCATCACGTTTTCAGGACTCATAGCTGCTTTCCCATGTAAGCACGCAGCACCTGCGGGTCGCTCTGCAGCTCCTCGCGCCCGCCGCCGGCGCGCACCTTGCCACCGGCGAGGACCAGGCTTCGCTGGCAGAAGTCGATCGTCCGCGCCGCGTTCTGCTCGACCAGGAGCATCGTCGCTCCTTCCGTGCGAAGTTCCTCCAGTAGCCCGTAGATGACGTCGATCATCTTCGGCGCGAGGCCGAGCGAGGGCTCGTCGAGGATCAGCAGCCGCGGCTTGCGCAGCAGAGCGCGGGCCACCGCGAGCTGCTGCTGCTCACCGCCCGAGAGGCGGTCGGCACGCTGCCCGGCCCGCTCCCGCAGGATCGGAAGCCGCTCCAAGACCGGCTCCATCGTTCCGTTCCCGTTGCCTGGTGCGGCCAGGCGCAGGTTCTCCGCCACGGTCAGGGTGCCGAAGATCTGCCGGCCCTCGGGCACCAGCGCGATTCCCAGCCTCGCGATCTCCTCCGGCGCAAGCCCGCGCAGAGAGGTGCCTTCGAAGCTGATCTCGCCGGCGTTCGAGCGGGTGAGGCCGCAGATCGCACGCAGGAGCGAGCTCTTGCCGGCGCCGTTGGGGCCGACGATGCCGACCACCTCTCCCTCGCCGACGCTGATCTCGACGCCGTGCAGAACCTCGACGCCGCCATAGGCGACCTTCAGCCCCCGCACCTCAAGCATGAGCGCCCGTTGCGTAGGAGGTACCGAGGTATGCCTCGACTACGGCGGGGTGGGCTTGGACTTCCTCGGGGGTCCCGACCACGACCGTCTCGCCGTCGTCGAGCACCTGGACCCGCGAGCAGAGGTCCATCACCACGTTCATGTCGTGCTCGATCAACAGGATCGCGCAGCCGAAGTCCTGGATCACCCCGCGGAGGATCGCGACCAGCTCCCGGCACTCCTCGTCGTCCAGCCCCGCCGCCGGCTCGTCGAGCAGCAGGTAGCGCGGCTCGGTGGCCAGGGCGCGGGCGATGCCCACCAGCCTCTGGTTCCCCGGCGGCTGCAGGCCGGCAGGGCTTTGCCCCTGATCGCTCAGGCCGAGGCGCTCGAGCACGTCTGCGGCTACCTCCACGGCCCGCCGGCGGCCGACGCCGACGCCCATCGCACCCACGGCGACGCTCTCCATCACCGTCAGCCCCGCGAAGGGGAGCCCTGCCTGGAACGTGCGCCCGAGCCCCGCCCGCACGAGCCGCGCGGGCGAGGAGCCGGTCACGTCGACCCCGTCGAGAAAGACGCTTCCGGAATCGGGGGTCTGGAAGCCGCTGAGGACGTTGACGAGCGTCGTCTTGCCGGCGCCGTTGGGGCCGATCAGCCCGAGGGCCTCACCGGGAGGGAGCGCAAGGTCCACTCCTCTCAGCACCTGCAATCCGGAGAAGGCAAGCGAGACTCCCTCGGCGCGAAGGCTCCCACCCGATCCTCGCGCGGACCGTCGGCTTGCCCGCTCCGACGCAGCCGCTGCGGGCGCGGTGGCCGGAACCCGGGAGCGCAGCCTGCGGCGGATCGGCTCGATCTCACCCGCCTCGCGGCCGCGGCTAAGCCCCTCCGGCATCGCCACCATCGTCACCAGCAGGATCAGGCCGAGGCCGATCGCGGCCAGGCCCGGGGTCTCGCCGATCGAGATCAGCCCGAACAGGCTGGCGCCTTCCTCGACGTTGCGCAGCAGCTCGTTGACCGTCGCCACCGCGAGAGTGCCGACGACGGCCCCGAGGACGCTGCGGTAGCCGCCCACCACCAGCATGGTGATCGTCGTCACCGAGGCGGCGAAATAGAAGGTGGTGGGAGAGAGGACGCCGGACTCGTGCACCGCCAGGGCGCCGCCGACCCCGCAAAGCATCCCGCTGATCGTGAACGCGATCAGCCGCTCCCGCATCAGGCCGATGCCGATCGAGCGCGCCGCCACCTCGTCCTCGCGGGACGCCTGCAGCCGGTAGCCGCTTGCCGACCATTTGAAGACGAGCGCGACGACGACTGCCACCCCGGCCCAGAGCCCCGCCGAGGTGACGTCGGTGGTCATCGGGATGCTCACGAGCCCGCTGCTCCCACCGGTTACCGCGTCCCAGTTGGCGAGGATGTTGTAGGCGACGATCAGGAAGGCGAAAGTCGAGATCGGGATCGCCAGCGTCGAGGTCCTCATCAGGGGCCACCCGACCACCGCCGCCAGCAGGCCGCTTGCCGCCGCGGCGATCAGGGTGGAGGGCAGAGGGCCGAGCTGGGCATCGGCGATCAGCTGCGGCAACCCAGGCGTCTGCAGGGCGATGAAGGCCGCGGGGAGGGTGAGCAGCGCTGCGACATAGGCGCCGCTTGCCGCAAAGCCCAGCTGCCCGAACGAGTAGACGCCGCTGTTGCCGATGAAGACCTGCAGGCCGAGGACGATGATCAGGTTGCAGAGGATCAGCGTCACGGTCCCTTCGAACGAGGGCGTGCCGCTCGCCCCGATCAAAGCGGTCAGCGCCACCAGGACCAGCGGGACGACCAGGGAGGCGATCGCCGAGGCCGGAGAGCGAAGTCCCCTGGTCGTCATATGCGCGCCTCTCCGGTCGCCGCCCCGAGCAGGCCCTGCGGCCTCACGATCAGGATCGCAACGGGAAGGGAGAAGACGATCGCGTCGCGGAACGGAACCAGCCCGTCCGGCAGGTAGGCGCCGAGCAGCGACGAGAGGACGCCGAGAAACAGCCCACCGATGACGGCGCCGAAGATCCTGCCGAAGCCGCCGATCACCACGGCGATGAAGCCGACCAGCACGGGAGTCAGCCCCATCGTCGGGGTGACCTGACCCGTCTGCATCACGATCAGCACCCCGGCTATGGCGGCGAGCGCGCCGCTGATCGCGAAGGCGATCGTGATCACCCGGTTGGCGCGGACGCCGAGCAGCCGGGCCATCTCGAAGTTCTCCGCCGCCGCCCGCATCTCGAGGCCGATGCGAGTCCGGTAGAGCAGCCATCCGAGGCCGCCGAGAACGAGCACGGTCAGGGCGAGGGTGAGGATCTCGAGGTTTGGCACCGAGAGGGAGCCGACCTGGCTCGATTCGCTTAGAACCACGGGCGTCGCCACCGACTGGGCGCGAGCGTCAACCGAGGCGCTGACGACGTTCTGCAGGATGGTCGCCACTGCAAGCGAGGTAACGAGTTGAGCGGCCAGGTCGGCGTTCCGGACAGGGCGGAAGGCCACCCGCTCGGCGAGGACCGCGATCGCGATCCCGGTGGCGAGTGCGGCGCTCACCGCAACGGCGAACGGCAGCCCGGCAAATACGAAGAGGGCGTAGGCAGGCAGCATGATGAACTCGCCCTGGGCGAAATTCATCATCCCCATCACGGTGTAGGTCAGGGTGATGCCGATCGCGATCAGTGCATAAAGGCCACCGAGGGCCAGGGCGTCGATCAGGCTTTGAGCAAGGTTGGTCATCTCCTCGGCACCACTCAGCGCCTCCCGTCCAAGACTGTCAGAGAGGCCATGGGCCGAGGCGGGTCCGCGGCGAACAAGGGATAACCACTCGGCAGCTGAGACGACTTTCGCGTGGCACTAGGATCGGCCTATGGGTGAGCGGATCTGGAACGTCTACCTCTCGGGTGAGATCCACAGCGACTGGCGCGAGCGGATCGAGGCCGGTGTGCGCGAGGCCGGCCTGCCGGTCTCGATCTCGGCCCCGGTCACCGATCACGCCGCCTCCGACGACGCGGGGACCGGCACGCTGGGGGAGGAGAGCGAGCCCTTCTGGCGCGACCACAAGGGCGCTGGCGTCAACGCGATCCGCACCCAGACGCTGATCCGCGACGCCGACGTTGTCGTCGTCCGCTTCGGCGACAAATACCGCCAGTGGAACGCCGCCTTCGACGCCGGCTACGCCGCCGCCCTCGGCAAGCCGGTCGTCACCCTCCACGACGGCGAGCTCGACCACGCCCTGAAGGAGGTCGACCGCGCCGCCCAAGCCACCGCCCGCACGGCCGAGCAGGTCGTCGACGTCCTCCGCTACGTGATCCGGGGAGAGCTTCCCTAACTACGAACTGCATCAACTTGTCTATCCACTGGGTGGTCAAGTTGATGCAGTTCGCGTCTTGGCGCTGTGCGAACATATGTTCGTATGAGGTGGGACGAGCAGCGAGTCGAGAACGACCTCCGCCTGCCGGGCGTCGGGGACGGCACCGTCGTCCGCACCTTCGACGCGCCGGAGGCGATGGGCATCAACTTCCACGAGGTCAGGGCCCGCTCGGCCCTGAACCACGTGCCGGGAGGGCGCTACGGGTTCAACTGGACGATCAACCAGTACCGGGGCTGCACCCATGCCTGCACTTTCTGCCTAGGTGGAGACACTCCGATCCTGATGGGGGATGGGAGGACGAAACCCCTAGCCGAGATCGGGGTCGGAGATGAGATCTATGGCACGGGTCGCCGCGGCAGTTATCGCCGCTACCTCAAGACTCGAGTCGAGGCGCATTGGTCGACGCGCAAAGATGCCTACCGGGTGGTGCTGGAAGACGGCACGGAATTGATCGCCAGCGGTGACCATCGATTCCTCACCAACCGGGGATGGAAGTACGTCACCGGTGCGGAACAGGGGCGGGGGCAGCGTCCCTTCCTGACGACCAACAACGAGATGCTCGGCCTGGGCTCGTTTGGCCCCTGCCTCGAACCTTCAAAGGACTACCGGCTCGGCTATCTATGCGGGATGATCAGAGGTGACGGCCACGTCGGGTCCTATTCCTATGTGCGGCCAGGGAGAGGGAGATGCGATTACCACCGATTTCGCCTCGCCTTGACCGACAGGGAGGGAGTGATGAGAACTCAGAGCTTCCTCGCCACCGCAGGGGTCCGCACGAGCGAGTTCCAGTTCCTGAAAGGCAACGATCGCCACCGCCCGATGCAGGCGATCAGGACCTCTTCTAAGGATGGAGTGGACAGGATTCGCTCGCTGATCCGGTGGCCTCGCTCTCCGAGCTCGGAGTGGACACGGGGCTTCCTCGCCGGCATCTTTGATGCCGAGGGTAGCCGGAACGAGGCGCTCCGGATCTGCAATAAAGACTCGGAGATCCTCATTCGGGCGGAGGAGGGCATGCGCCGTCTCGGCTTTGACGTAACGGTTGAGAACGCGAGCACATGCGGAGTCCGCAACGTGCGCATGCGTGGGGGCCTGAGGCAGCAGATGCGCTTTTTTCAGCACATCGATCCTGCCATTAGCCGCAAGCGCTCGATCGAGGGCATCGCGATCAAGTCGGACGCGAGGCTTCGGGTATGCGAGATCGAGCCGCTGGGCCGACGGGTGGAGATGTACGACATCACCACCGGCACCGGGGATTTCATCGCCGACGGTGTTGTCAGCCACAACTGCTTTGCACGCAGGACCCACTCCTATCTGGACTTCGGGCCGGGCCGGGACTTCGAGCGGGAGATCGTGGTCAAGGTCAACGTGCCCGAGCTGGTGCGGGCGGAGCTGGCACGGCCGAGCTGGAGGCGGGAGCTGGTGGCGCTGGGGACGAACACGGACCCGTATCAGTGGGTCGAGAGCCGCTACCGGATGATGCCCGAGATCCTCGCGGCACTGGAGGCGGCGGAGACGCCGGTCACGGTGCTGACCAAGTCGCCGCTGGTGATGCGCGACGTCGAGATCTTCGAGCGGATGGCGTCGAAGGGCCTGCCGGTCTCGGTCAACCTCTCGGTGCCGACCCTCGACGAGGAGGCCTGGCGGGCGACCGAGCCGCACACGCCAAGCCCCGCCGCCCGCCTCGACGCCGTCGCCGAGCTGCGCGCCCGCGGCATCGACTCCGGCGTCCTGATCGCGCCGCTGATGCCGGGAATCAACGACGACCCCGACCAGGTCCGCCCCATCGTCGAACGGGCCAAAGCCGCCGGCGCCACCTTCCTAGGCGGCGTGGCCCTCCACCTCCGCGGCGAGGTAAAGGACGTCTTCTTCGCCTGGCTCCAAGAAAAACGCCCCGACCTCCTCCCCCGCTACGAGGCCCTATACAGCGACCGCGCCTACATGCGCCCGGAGCAACGAAAACACGCAACTAGAGCCGTCAAAGGCTGGGGCAGGGGCCGCGCCCGAAGCTCTTCAAACCCCCCAGAGCGGCCCCCGCCTGCGCCGCCAAAGCCTCAGCGGATAGCTGCCCAGCCCTCGCTCTTCTAACCGTCAGCCGGAGCGAGCCCCGAGCGGTGGGTGGCCCGGTGAGGGAGTCCCGAGCATCCAGCGCAGGGACTCCCGGAGGCGGGACGGGACCCGCCGCCTATCCCCCTTCGTCGAGCTGCTCAAAGAGACACTCGGACGGCTCTTTGTCGTCCCTGAATGCGTGAAATCTCGCCCCGTGCCGGATCCGCCCCGAAGCCGCATGGTCATAGCCAACCTCGATCACCAGCTCCGGCCGCAACTCAACCCACTCCAAGTCCCGCCCGCCGGTCCACCTGCTCGGCTCCGCCGTCCCGCTCTTGCCGGTCTCCAACGGCGCCAGCATCGCCCGCATGCTGCGTTTCGCCGCGGCGCTGAAGCCGGAGATGTGGCCGACGGTGCGCAGCTCGCCGTCGTCGTAGAGGCCGAGGATCAGCGAGCCGACCGTGCCCTCCTCTTTGCCCGGCCGCCAGCCCATCACCACGCAGTCGATCGTCCGCTCGCGCTTCACCTTCGCCATCCCTTTGCGTTTGCCGGGGACGTAGGTGGCGGTCAGGTCCTTGGCCATCACCCCCTCGATGCTGTTCAGCCAGCGCTCCGCCTGCTCGCCGTCGGTGGTCAGCGGCGTCAGCTCCAGGCCTGCCTTGGAGGCGATCGCCTCGAGGCGATCGCGCCGCTCGCGCAGTGGCCGCTCGCAGAGCACCTCGTTGCCCTCGGCCAGCAGGTCGAAGACGATGTAGGAGGCGGGGATCTCCTTCGAGAGCATCTCGATCCGCGACTCCGCCGGGTGGATCCGTTCCTGCATCGAGTCGAACTGGAGGTTGCCGTCGCTGTCGCGGATCACCAGCTCGCCGTCGAGCACCCATCGGCCCGGCGCGAACTCCAGCTCCGGGAAGTAGCGGTTGAAGGGTTTGCCGCCGCGCGACTGGATGTCGAACTCGGAGCCGTCGACGAAGACGATCGCCCGGAAGCCGTCGAGCTTTGGCTCATACGCCCACTCCTCGCCTTCGGGCAGCGCTTTGCGGGTCAGCGCCAGCTGCGGCTTGATCGGCGGCGAGAGGGGGAGCGTCACCTACTGGACGCTACCGGTGCTTCCGTGACGCTCGCGGCTCTCGCGCGGGTCGGGGATCGGGACCGCTGCCAGCAGTTTCTTCGTGTAGTCGTCCTTCGGGTGCTCGCAGACCTCGTCGGCGGTCCCCTGCTCGACGATCTTGCCCTCGTTCATCACCGCGATCCGGTCGGAGATGTGGCGGACGACGCCGATGTCGTGGGCGACGAAGAGGTAAGCGAGGCCGAACTCGTCCTGGAGGTCGTCGAGCAGGTTGACGATCTGCGCCTGGATCGAGACGTCGAGGGCGGAGACCGGCTCGTCGCAGATCACCAGCTTCGGTTTCAGCGAGAGCGCCCGGGCGATCCCGATCCGCTGTCGCTGACCGCCGGAGAACTCGTGCGGGAAGCGGTTGTAGTGCTCGGTTCC
>Ga0164302_10000072_pt1 | contig 22422 bp, 29 predicted proteins | sample Whisoiple_202_MG_FD_109714 | JGI IMG/M metagenome (GOLD analysis project Ga0164302, IMG submission 109714) | Soil microbial communities amended with pyrogenic organic matter from upstate New York, USA - Whitman soil sample_202_MG | ecosystem: Environmental > Terrestrial > Soil > Agricultural... | reverse complement strand
GGAAGCAGCTCGCGATCCTCGGTTCCACGATGGGAACCGGCGAGGACTTCGCGCGCGCCTACGAGCTCGTGGGGAGCGGGCGGGCGCGGCCGGTGATCGATGAAGTCCTGCCCCTCGAGGAGATCCGCGCGGCGCACGAGCGGCTCGAGGCCGGCGAGCAGCTGGGCAAGATCGTCCTCACGATCTGATGCCGTTCCAGAACCGGGTGACACCGCTGGGCGAGCTGATCGCCACGCCGGAACGCGGTCTCGTCTACGGCAACCGCGGCTGTCTCCACGACGAGCGCGGGCGAATCCGAAGGCAGTGGCAGGTCAAGCGCTGGATCTCCTGTCGGCTCGAGTTCCGCGACCGCCACAGAGCCGCAGGACCGATGCCTCCGGGGCGTTACACAGGCCTCTTCTTCCTCGACGACGCGACCGCGCTGGCTGCGGGGCACCGGCCCTGCGCCGAGTGCCGGAATGCGGACTACCGCAGCTTCCTCGCGCTCACGGGCGCGTCGGGAGCCGACGACCTCGACCGCCTCCTGCACGCGGAACGGCTGCGGCCGTTCCATTCCGCGCTGCTCGAGGATCTCCCGGACGGTGCGTTCGTGCTCGAGGACGATGCGCCGTTCGTCCTCTTCGGCCACGAGCTGCTCCGCTGGGCCCCGGGCGGCTACACCGAGCGCCGCTCTGGGACGCGGGGCGAGACGACGCTGATCACGCCGCCGACGAGCGTTCGCGTTCTCGCGTCGGGCTGGAGCGGCAGCGAGCCGCTCATCCATCCGCGTCGACCGTCGTAGCCCGCCACGGCCGTTCGGAACCGCGGCGCCTCGGTCGGTGTACCGAAGTTGAAGGGCGTCGACGAAAGGAACCCCCATGCACAGACTCCTCGTGCTTGCGACGGCCGGGACGCTCGCGGCGCTCGCCGTGACCGCGCCGGCTTCGGCGAAAGGACCCTCGACCGCGTCGCTGAGCGGGCCTGGTCTCGACGGTGCGCTTCCCGTGAAAGGCGAGGGTGAAAGCGGCGGCGGCACGCCGCTTGGTTCTCTGGTCATGCTCGGCGGCTTCTTCCCCGAGGTTTTCGGCCAGTCTCCAGACCCGACGACTCGGACGCGACCTGTGGGAGATCTCGGCCCGCACTACCGCGTCGTCTATCGCATGCCGGGATCGAACCGAGAGAGCACCATCGTCCAGGACGTCTACCCGTATGCAAAGCCAAGTCCAGTGACGCACATGCGCGTCGGTCAGCGCTTCTGGGGCGGCTCGCGCACCGCGGGCGGCTGGTTCGTCTCGGGTGCCGGGCTGAAACACGCCCTCGTCCGGGCGGGGCTGCCCAAGTCGCCGCCCGAATCGCCGTCCAACGCGGCACCGGCGGCAAGCCGCGGGTCGTTCCCCTGGGCATGGACAGCCGGTGGCGCAGTCGGCGTCCTCCTGTTGCTGGTCGTCGCCCTGCGCGCGCGGGGAATCACGCGGCGCAGCCCGCTGAGAACCACCGCCTGAACCATGACAATCTCCCCATGCAGCCCCCGGGCGAGGAGACGCTCGTCGAGCGGGCGCGCCGAGGCGACCTGGCCGCGTTCGAGGCGCTCGTTCTCGCGTACCAGTCGCTCGCCTTCCGAACTGCGTTTGTGATCGCTGGTGACGCGGCCGACGCAGAGGAGGCCGCGCAGGACGCGTTCGTGAAGGCGCACCGGGCGCTCGGGCGCTTCCGGAGAGGCGAGCCCTTTCGCCCCTGGTTGCTGACGATCGTCGCGAACGAAGCCCGCAATCGCCGACGCACCCGAGGCCGCCGCGCCGGGCTGGCGCTCCGCGCGGCTGCGGAGCCCCAAGCGACCGCCGAGGATCCCGAAGAAGCCGCGCTGGCGACCGAGCGTCGGGAGCGACTCCTGACCGCCGTCGAGCGACTGCGTGACGACGACCGAGACATACTCGCCTGCCGCTACTTCCTCGAGCTTTCGGAGGACGAGACCGCTGCTGCGCTCGGCATCGCCCGCGGAACCGTGAAGTCGAGAGCGCATCGGGCGCTCGCCCGGCTGCAGGAGGAGCTGCGATGACGGAACTCGAGCTCGAGCTCCGCGATCTCGCGGCGCGCCTCGACCTGCCCCCCTCGCCGTCCTTGGCCGGTGCAGTGCGCGCTCGCCTGGCCCGCCGCCGACGGCGCCGCCGCGTCCTCGTCCTAGCCCTGGCCACCTGCGTCGCCGCGCTTGCTGTCGCACTCGTCGTACCCGGGTCGCGCGCGTCGCTGCTGCGGTTCTTCCACCTGCGCGGCGCCTCGGTGACGCTCATCGACAGGCTCCCGCAACTGACGCCACGCCGGTCGCTGGGCACGCCGATCCCGTTCGGCAAGGTGCCCTTCCGCCTGCTCCTGCCGAGTGGCCAGCGCCCAGAGCGCGTCTATGCCGGCGACGGTGGCTACTGGCTCCGCTATCCCGGCCTGCTCCTCTTCGAATACGAGAGTGCCGCCGGCGCGACGATCCTCAAGAAGGCAGCGGCAGGGACAGACGTCGAGTATGTCCGCGTCAGAGGAGAGCCCGGCATCTGGATCGGCGCACGGCACGCCCTCTATCTCCCGGGTGGTCCGCCACGCGTCGCCGGCCATGTGTTGATCTGGCAACACCGCCTACTGACCCTGCGGCTGGAGGCGGCCGTCGGACGTGAGCGAGCACTCGCAATCGCACGGAGCGTGCGCTAATGCGCGCGGGACTCAGCCGAAGCCGAGGATGAACTTGGCATCGTCGGACATCTTGTCCGGCGTCCAGGGCGGATCGAAGGTGAGCTCGAGCTCGACCTCGTCGATGCCCTCGACCTGCCGGGCGGTGCTGTCGATGTCCTGCGCGATGAGCGGCCCGGCCGGGCAGCCCATGGAGGTGAGGCTGTAGATGATTTTCGCAGTCGAGTCCTCGACCGCGACCTCGTAGACGAGCCCGAGGTCGACGATGTCCATGCCGAGCTCGGGATCCTCGACCTGCCGGAGAATCTCGAGCACCTCCTCGCGCGTCGCCATGCGGCCAGTGTAGAGGCGCGTACGATTCCGGCGTGCTCGGCTACTCCGCGGCGGAGAACATCGTGCTCCTGATTGCGGCCATCGCGCCGGTCGTGTTCATCGTCTGGTTCGCGTGGTGGTTCCTGCGCGCCGGCAGGCGCTACGACGACAAGGAGCGGGCGGCCGGTCGCCGCCCGCCCCTGTAAACGCCCAGGCTAAGCGGCGGGCGCGATGTTCTGGTTGACCTGGAAGACGTTGTCCGGGTCGTAGTGCGCCTTGATGCGTGCGAGCCGGTCGTAGTTCGAGCCGTACATGCCGCGCACCCGGTCGGGCTCGGCCATCTGGAAGTTGACGTAGCCGCCACCCATGCCGTACGGCTTGATGGCGTCGGAGTACGAAACAACCCAGTCCCGGATCGCGCCGGCATTCGCCGGATCAGGATCCACGCCGGCGAACACGCCCGTCCACACGGCGTCGCGGTACGACCACGCGGTCTCGTCGTTCCCGACCCTCGCAGCAGCGCCGTCACTGGCGTAGAGGTGCATCGTCGACTTCCACGTCGGCAACTGAGCGCCGTACTCGGCGTGCACGGCGATCGCCTCGTCCGGGATCTCGCGGATGAACTCTCCGCGCCAGTACCACTGGTCGCCGGGTGGGTACAGCCCGTCGAACGCGGTGTTCCAGGCCGGGAGCGGCACCGGCGCGATCCCGTCGAGGAGCGGCTTGCCGAACGACCGCGCCTCGCGCAGCGCGTCCGACTCCTCCTCCCCCGCCTGCGTCCATGCGACTCCGCAGACCTTGCGCATGTGCAGCTCCTCCGGGAAGGGCGGGCCCGGAGGGACCGTGAGGAAGGCGAAGAAGCCGCCGACCTCGTCGGGCAGGCTCGGCAGGAAGTCGCGATACCACGTCAACAGCTCCGCCGTGTCGTCCATGTCGTAGAGCACCGGCCCTGCCAGGACCGTCGTGACGGGGTGGCAACGGAACGAGAACGACGTGACGATGCCGAAGTTGCCGCCGCCGCCGCGCAGCGCCCAGAACAGATCCGGCTCTCGGTCGGCGTCGGTCTGAACCACCGAGCCGTCGGCCAGGACGACGGTCGCAGCGACGAGGTTGTCGATGGTGAGGCCGAGCGCCCTCGTCAGGTGGCCGACGCCGCCGCCGAGGGTGAGCCCGCCGACCCCGGTCGTGCCGATGATCCCGACCGGCACGGTCAACCCGTGCTCGTTGGTGACCGAGAGCAGGTCCTTGAGCAGCGCTCCGCCTCCGACGCGAGCCATGAGGGCAGGAGCGTCGACGCTGATGTCGTTCATCTGCGAAAGATCGATGACGAGCCCGTCGTCGACCGAGCCGAGCCCGGCGCCGTTGTGGCCGCCGCCGCGCACGGCGATCCGCAGGCCGTGCTCCGTCCCGTAGCGCAATGCAGCGGCGACGTCCGCCTCGTCGGCGCAATACGCGATCGCGGCCGGACGCTTGTCGATCATCGCGTTGTAGAGCGTCCGTGACTCGTCGTAGTCCGGCGCGCCGGCCTCGACAACCCGCCCCTTTACGGCAGACGCCAGGCCTTCGACGGAAACAGCCATCTCTTCCTCCTGGTCGATTGTGGCCGATGCTACGACGGCCCCCCGTGAAATGGAAGGGCTGGGGGGCTAGAACCCGAGCAGCCGCACTTCCTCGCGCCGCTCGCGGGCGAAGAAGTGGATGCCGTCCACGAAGCGCACCCAGTTGCAGCGGGTGCACATGAGGAGGGAGTGCGTGCGGGCGCTGTCGGCGAGGAAGCGGACGCCGCGCAGTAGGTCGCCGTTCGAGACGCCGGTCGCCGCGACGATCACCTCGCCCGGAGCGAGGTCGTCGGTATTGAAGACGCGCTCGTAGTCCTCGATCCCGGCCTCGCGGAGCTCCTCGATCTCCGTGCGGGACGTGGGCCAGAACTGCGCCTGCAACTCGCCGCCGAGGCAGCGCAGCGCGGCCGCCGAGAGAACCGCTTGCCGGGTGCCGCCGATCCCGATCGCCAGGTGGTCGTTCGTGCCGCGGATCGCCGCGGAGATCGACGCGGTCACGTCGCCGTCCTGGATGAGCTTGATCCGGGCGCCGGCGTTGCGGATCTCCTCGATCAGGTCGTGGTGGCGGGGCCGGTCGAGGACGATCGTCGTCACGTCGTTGACGCGCCGCCCGAAGGCCTCCGCGATCGCCTCGATGTTCTCTCCGACTGGGCGCATGAGGTCGATCGAGCCCCGGGCACGTGGGCCGACCGCCATCTTCCGCATGTAGATGTCGGGCAGCGTGGTGAAGCGGCCCGGCTCGCCGACGGCGATCATCGACATCGCTCCGTTGCCGCCGCGCGCGACGACGCCGCGGCCCTCGAGCGGGTCGAGCGCGAGGTCGACCTCGGCCCCTCCCGCGCCGACGACCGCGCCCGGCGTGAGACCGCCCGAGTCGTCCATCGAGCCCAGCACGACGCGGCCCTGGATTCGCAGCACGTCGAGGGTCGCGCGCATCCCGGTCGCCGCTGCCTCCTCCGCCGCGTCCTCGTCGGCGCGGCCGAGCCAGCGCGCAGAAACGAGGGCCGCCCGCTCGGTCGCGCGCAGGTACGCCTGGCACTGGCAGGGCTGCTCCCGTTCTGCCGAGTAGTCAGCCTCCTCGCTCATCGCGCCACCGTACGGATTCGCTCGGCGGCGTCGAGGACGAGGTCAGCGACCTGGCGTGCGGCGCTGTCCGCGTCATCGTTCTCGATCACCGGCACTTCCTCTCGCCGCGCGCGCGCGATGATGAGCTCCTGCAGCCGCCGGATGTCGGCGAAGCGCTCGAGATACCGCGACTCCGGACGCTGGTCCGAGTCCTCGTCGCGATAGTGGAAGTGGCGCGCGTGCTCCTCCTCGTCGTCGATCGCGAGCACGGCGAAGACCGACACGGCGAGCTCCGGCCGCGGCAGCTCGACCATACCCGGGACGAGGTGGACTCCCTCGAGCACGAGCGACCAGCCTTCCTCAAGCGCGCGCTCGGAGGAGGCCCGGACGCCGACGTTGACGTTTCGCGCCTGCTGCAGGAATCCGAACTCGAGTGGGTCGTCAGCGTCGGGAAACGCATCCCCGGCCTCGAAGCTCGATTGGTGGATGGACGGCATGAACGCATCCGAGAAGAACGCGCGCATCGTCTGGCGCACGAAGTCCGTCGAGGTGACGCGCGTGATGCCGAAGCGGTAGGCGAGCTCTGTTGCGACGGTGGACTTGCCGGTGCCGGTCGCGCCGCCGACGAAGACCATGATCGGCAGGTCGAGCTCGCGGAGCTCCTGGTAGCGGCGCAGACGCTGGATCGTCTCGCGTCCCTTCTCCTCCCCGAGCATCTCGACCGCGAGCGCCTCCAGGCGCTCGATCTCGATCTGGTCGAGCCCGCGCTCGATCAGCTCGTCGCCCACGCGGCTCGCGAGCGGATAGGCGCGGTGCCCCGGGACTCCGGCGGCCATGAGCGAGCGAGCCATCAGCCCGCGTGAATACGGGAGGCCGAGCTCGCCGCCGCCGAGCGGGAGGGGCATGATGCGCCGCGGCGCGTTCACGTGCGGCTCCGCTCGGGGACGAGAGCCTGGACCCGCTCGTCGAGCTCGTCCGACACGACGTCGTTCGCGGCCAGGACGACCTCCGCGCCGCGCTCGAGCGCCGCCTCGGCCACGACGTCGACGGCGGCCGCCTTGAGCTCGACGAGGTAGACGTCGGCGTCCACGACCTCGAGCTCCTCCTCCAGAGCGTTGCGCCGAGCGAGATTGCGGGAAACGTGGACGAGCTCCGCGTCGAGGTCCTCGACCGGCGCGGGGCCGGTGGTGAAGACCGCTGTGCGGCGGCCACGCAGCGGCTCGGCGGGTCGGAGGCGCAGCTCTGCGGCGACGACGGGCACATCCGAGATCGACCGGATCGCTTCCCTGTCCGCACCACCCGTGTCCACGACGAGGTCGGAGACGAGGACGCGGTAGGCGTTGAGCCCCGCCCGCACGTCGTGAGCACCGTTCGTGACGAGAATCCGCGCGTCGGCGTCGACCGGAGGCAGCGCGGCGCCGCTGCCGTCGAAGACGAGCAGCTCCGGCTCGAGCTGCGCGGCAAGTCGTGCGCCTTCCAGCACGTTCGAGTCGAACGGCGCCCCGGCGAGTCCTCCACCGGCGCGGCGGCAGCCAACCGCGGGAACGCCGGCGAGCGCAGCCGCCTCGAGATGGTCTGACGCCGCGTGCCGTCCGGAACGGGACAGCTCCAGGAGGTCGTCGAGCGTGGGAGGCGACTCGACGAGCTCCGGCTCCGCCGGGCCGCCGCGGCCCATCGCCACGACGACCACGCGCCGGTCGCGCGCGAGTAGCCGCGCCACGTGGCCCGCCACCGCGGTCTTGCCGACCCGCTTCCCCAGCCCGATCACCGCGATCGACGGCGTCGCGACCGGATGGAGCGGCGGCGGGTCGAAGCGGAAGTCGGCGCCGACGTAGGGCAGCCCGAGCGCGAGCGCGCGCGACGCCCACAGCAGCCGCTCGCGCGGCCCGAGCACGGGCTCGTCCGAGAGGTCGAAGACGAGATCCGCCTCCACCGCGTCGAGCGACTCGACAAGGGCCACGCCGTAGTCCTCCCCACCCCGGAGCTTCTCACTGCCACCGACGAGAAGCGCGCCGACGACCTCGTACGGAAGAGCCGCAAGCGCATCCCGCACGACAGGCTCGTAGTGCTCGCCGTCGATCAGCACGATCGCCCTCACGTGGAGCGCACCTCGTCCTCGATCCGCGCCGTGTACTTCTCGTACGTCTTCGTCTCCGTCGAGAACTGGATGATCTTCTCCTGCCCGTGGAACGGGTACCGGCGCCAGACGTCCACGTGCGTCCCGTCGACCTCGACGACGTTGTAACAGGGCCTCCCGTTCCCGCGCAGCCGCGACGAGGAGACCGTGCCTGCGTTGACGACGAACAGGTTCTCGAGCTTCCAGGCGTACGGGACGTGCTTGTGTCCGGCGAGGACGAGGTCCACCTCGGCGCGCTGCAGGGTCTCGAGCGTGTCGCCGGCGTCGTTGACGATGTTCCGCTCCCGGCCCGTCCCCGGCACCGGCAACAGGTGGTGGTGGAGGACGAACACGCGCAAGTCCGCGTCGGCTGCGAACTGCTCCTCGATCCAGCGGTAGCGGCCGCGGCCGATCTGGCCGTTGTCGAGGTCGGGCTCGCTCGAGTCAGCCGCGACGATCGTGGCGCTGCCGACCCGAAGCACCGAGTTGCGGTCGCCGAAAAGGTCTTCGAAGTGGACGTAGCCGACGTTGCGCGAGTCGTGGTTACCGGGGATCACGACCATCGCCTCGCACTCGACGCGGTTCAGGTAGTCGCGCGCGAGCACATACTCGTCCTTGAAGCCGTTCGACGTGAGGTCACCGGAGATGACGACGACGTCTGGCTCGAGCTCGTTCGTCTCCGAAATCGCGCGCTCGAGGTGCTGCGGGAGGAAGAACTGCTGCCCGCAATGCAGGTCCGAGAGCTGCACGATCCTGAACATCGCCCCGGAACGCTAGAAGATCGGGCGCTTGTGCCGAACGTATCAGCATCCGATAGGGCAGCTACCGTGAAGGTCGATGCAGCTTGAGCTCCCGGCTTTTCGGGCGTACCGCGGCACTGAACCGCCGCGGTTTGCGAGTCCCGCAGAGCTCGAATGCGCGAAGGTGCTCGACTACTACGACGTACCGTGGGAGTACGAGCCGCGGACGTTCGTGCTCGAGGAGGACGAAAAGGGACGCGTGACGGAGGCGTTCACGCCCGACTTCTACCTCCCCGAGCAGGACCTGTACGTCGAGATCACCGCCATGAAGCAGTCGCTCGTCACCCGCAAGAACCGGAAGCTGCGAAAGCTCCGCGAGCGATACCCCGACATCAAGGTCAAGCTCTTCTACCGGCGCGACCTGGAGCGCCTCGCCCAGCATTTCCATCTCGACCTCGTCAGCTGACACCGGTTACCGGCCGGCAGACGACCGGATCGGCGAGATCTACCTCTCGAGGGCGGAGCTTGCCGTGCGCGTCCGGGAGCTCGGCGCCGAGATCGCGGGCGACTTCGCAGGTCGCGAGCCCGTCCTCGTGGCGTCGCTCAAGGCGAGTCTCGTCTTCGCCGCCGACCTCTCGCGCGCCATGCCGATCCTGCACGCGATCGACTTCGTCGAGCTCGCCGGCTACGGCAGCTCGCGGATGGGCGGACACCAGCAGATCCGCGTGCTCAAGGACCTCGACCTCGACATCCGGGACCGCGACGTCCTGATCGTCGAGGACGTCATCGACACCGGCCTGACGCTCAACTACCTCGTACGCACGCTCGATCTCCGCGGCCCCGCCTCGGTCGCCGCCGTGACGCTGCTCGACCGGCCGTACCGGCGGCTTGTCGACGATCTCCCGGTGCGCTACGTCGGATTCGTCGTGCCGGACGAGCTCTACGTCGGCTACGGCTTCGATCTCGACGAGCGGTACCGCGAGCTGCCGGACCTCCGGCTGCTGCATCTCGGCCCGTAACCGCCGCGCCCGTCGCGGCGTTTATCGCTTGAAATCTGGGAAACCCCAAGCTCGGGAGACACCGCGTCTGGGGTCCCGCACAAAGGTCGTCTCCCGACGACGCCGGCCGCCTCCACCTGGGCGGCCGGCAGCTTTTCCGGAGACATGCCGGCTCCCATTAGGCTCCAGGAGTGGTCAGCGAAGGCAAGCCCGCACCGGAGTTCACGCTCGAAGACGACGCCGGGGAGACCGTCAGCCTCTCCGACTTCCGCGGCAAGCCCGTCGTTCTCTACTTCTATCCCAAGGACGACACGCCGGGCTGTACCGCTCAGGCCTGCGGCATCCGGGACGCCTACGGCGAGTTCGAGCAGGCGGGAGCCGTCGTGCTCGGCGTCTCGCCGGACAGGGTCTCCAAGCACGTCAAGTTCAAGGAGAAGTACGACCTGCCGTTCACGCTCCTCGCCGACCCGGAGCATGAAGTCGCCGAGCGCTACGGCGTGTGGGGCGAGAAGAAGTACATGGGGCGGTCGTACATGGGCGTCAGCCGCACGACGTTCGTCATCGCACCCGACGGAACGGTCGCCGAGGTCATGGAGAACGTGAAGCCGGATTCGCACGCCGACGACGTACTCGCATCGCTAGCGGCGATCTAGTCGCCGTCCCGACTATCTGCGACGCTAGTCGCGTGCTGACATGGTTCCGCTCGCTGTTCCGGCGCCGGGGGCCGAAGGAGGCCTCGCCGATCCGCGAGGAGGACGCCTACGCCCGCAGCTACGGTGAGCGGAGCGGCGAGATCGTGAGCGTGGTGCGCGTGGAGCCGAAGCGGATCCCGCGGCGGACGGGGGACATGACCGGCGAGCTCCTGCGGCGCGCCTTCGAGGCGAGACTCGACTCGCGGGGCAAGACCGCCGGGACGTAGTCAGGCAGCTGTTGCGGGGGTTGGCTGCGCGACCTCGAGCAGTTCCCGCGCCGTGGGCTCGTCTCGGGCCCGGGCCTGCTCGGCATCCAGGGTGGTGATGACGTGCTCGTGCTCGAGGCAGTACGGGCTCAACAGCGTGAGCGTCTCGCAGTCCGGAAAGCTGCAGCTGCAGAGCATCGCCATCCGAGCTTCATATCCATTTCGTAACACTGAGAAACCTGACGTGTCACGGCTGCACGGAGGGACGCTCGCGCCAGAGGTCTGTGAGCGTCGTCGGGGAAAGTGTCCGCTTGTCGACGAGCGGCGCCGTCCCCTCGAACGGCCGCGGGTCGGCGCTGACGAAGATCACGAACGTCTGGGGAGAGGCAGCGGCAATCTGTCCCGCGGCGTCTCCCGGAGAGGCGCCCGCCATGGTCTCGTCGAGGAGCACGAGGTCCGGCCGGGCCTCTCCCGCAATCTCGACGGCCCGAGCCAGGGACCGGCAGGTGGCTGCGACTTCGAATCCGGGACTGGCTTCGACCACGGCGACCGCGGCCTCCAGGAAGACGGGGCTGTCGTCCGCGACCAGCACCTGCACCCGGACCGACTCGCTCAGCTCACCCTCGCCGGAATCACTGCGGTCACCCGCGTGCCGACCCCGGCCGGGCTTTCCAGCGCGAACGAGCCGCCGAAAGTCTCGACCCGCTGCCGCATGCCCATGATCCCGCTGCCCGCAGTCTCGGTCGCCCCGCCGACTCCGTTGTCCTCCACCACGACGTGCAGGCCTGCGCCGTCGGCCGAGACCCTTACGCGGATCGACGAGGCGCCGGAGTGCTTCTGGGCGTTCGCCAGCGTCTCCGTGAGGATGTAGTAGGCCGCGGCCTGCGAGTCCGGATCGCCCGACTGCGTGGGCAGTTCCACGAGGATCACGGGGATCGGAGAGCGGCCCGCAAGGCTGCGCGTTGCGTTGGCAAGACCGAGCTCCGACAAGACCGACGGGTGAATCCCGTGGGAGAGATCGCGGAGCTCGTCGATCGCCTGGTGGAGCTGTCCCTGGGTCTCGGCGAAGACGCGTTGCAGCGTCGGAGTCGTCGCCTCTCGCGCGTTCAGGCCGAGCCGGATGGCGAGCGCGAGCAGGCGCTGCTGCGCACCGTCGTGGAGGTCGCGCTCCATCCGCCTGCGTTCTGCCTCGGCGGCTGTGAAGGCACGCTCTTCGAATGCCCGCATCTCTCGTAGCGCGGCTCCGCGTTCGGTGACGAGCGCGGTCGCGACGAGGCTCGAAATCGCCAGAACGACGATGAACAACTGCGTCTTCAGGACGCTCGGCGCGAAGGAGTTCACCGCGAAGTGGCCGTGGCGGTCGGTCTCTCCCCAGACCACGACCGCGACGCTGAAGAAGACTGCGGTGGTCGCGCCGCGGGCGCCGAACCGGATCGCCACGATCGCCAGGATGGGAAACACGAGATAGGCGGGCGTGACACCCCGGGCCGCGATCAAGCTCAACCCGCCGATGACCGCGAGTGCAACGAATGCTTCGACGGCCCGTCGAGGCGTCAACCGCAACCGCGGCTGTCGGCTCCACGCCAACGCCAGCGGGACCACGAGCAGCCCTCCGCAGGTGTCCCCGAGCCACCAGGTCCACGAGACATGCGGGACGGAGCCGATCGAGAGGCCGCCCGAGGCCGCGAGGGACAACGGCCCAACGATGGCGCTGACCGCGGTGCCTGCGCAGATTCCGGCCAGCATGCCGGCGACTCCGCGCAGCGACTCGAGCGGCGACCACCGACGCATGACCTCTCGGACCACGGCGGCGATGACGATGACCTCGAGGAGGTTCCCGATCGTCTGTCCGATCGCTCCCCAGACCGGAATGGCGGTGTACTGATCCGCCAGCAGGTCGCCGATGAGCGCCCCCGGCCAGAACGAGAGCCCGCCGATGATCAGGAAGGCAGCGCCAACGCCGACCGGAAGCCAGACAATGGCCGCGATCGGCCCGGAGAACCCGAAGGCATAGCCGAACCTCGCGGAGCCGTAGTAGAGCAGCGCCAGGAGGACCCATCCCCAGAGACGGGACCGGGTGAGCCACGCAGGGGCTGCCGCAGCGGATCTGCGCAGCGCAACGCGCTCAGGGCCCTCGACCACTTGACTTCTAACTATTGCAGCACTCGCCCCGGCAGCGGAGTGCAGACACCACTGTGCCTCATTTCAAGGCGCCGGCGTTGCGTGCCCAGAGGCTCGTCAGCCAGTCCGGGCTCACGTCACCCTTGAAGAGCACCGAGAGCGATCCCCGCTCGAAGGCGGGCCCGAAGTTCTGCGCTGAAAGCAGGACGACCGTCACGTCGCGAGCGAGCCTGCCGATCCGCCGCGCCGTCTCGAGGCCGTCCATCCCGGGCATCTGCACGTCGAGCAGCACGAGCTGGGGAGCCGCCACCGAGACCACGAGCTCGAGGGCCTCGGGGCCCGAGGCGACGGAGCCGACGAGGTCGAAGCCGGGAGTCGCGGCGACGACGTCGCACAGAGCCTCCCGTGCGACCTCGTGGTCGTCGACGACGAGAACGCGTACCGATTCGCGAACCTTTGTGGACACAAGGGCAGGGTCGCTCCGCCGCCGAGACGGTCGTATGGCGTAGATGGATCAACCGCTGGGGCGATGCGGATGAGAGGACTTGAAGCGGGATCGTTGAGCCGAAACCGCTAAGCGGGTTCGCATGGCTGGGACGACCATCGCGATGAGTCGTTGTGTCCTCTAGGTATCCCCGGCTCGAGCTACCGCTTGGGCTTGAGGTCTCTTGTGTCCACCTTTTCGGCGTTTCCCCGGTCATCCGTGACCTCGTAGACGGGCGCAGCCGTGGTGCTTCGTCCTCCCACGTCCTTGTCGGACCGTTGCTCGTTCGTTCCGGTGCGGGTAGCAATCTCAACCTCGGTCCCTTCGGGGATCTTGCCTGCGTCGCGCAGTAGCTTCGCCTTCATCGGGCTCCCGTCTCTCGTCTCATGTCAAGGTCAGACGGGCCTCGGTTACGCCAATCCCCCTGCTAGCCCCGAGACCCGCTGACTCGGTTTCAACCGGATTGCGCCGCTGCTAGATACGGCCGGCGTTCAGCGGCCTCGACCCTTAGCAGCCCGACGAACGGCGACTCGTCCTCCTCCGCGAACGGAACGACGTCGAGCACGCGGAACCTGCACCGCCGCCGAAAAACAGCTCCTCTCCGGGCTTGACCATCGACGGGTAGCTCGCCTCGCCGATGTCACTGCCGTCCTCGAGGTGCAACCTGTACGTGAGCATCCACTCCCTCCGTTTCCGCGAAGAAGGACCGGCCCGCTTCGGCCGCGTGTGACCGACGAAAGCGGCACGCGGCCGATCTCGTCACGTCGCCTCGCCCGCGAACTTGTGTGCCCGCGCCTGGATCAGAGAGATCTCACAGTGGCGCTACGGGATCGAGATCTTCGCCGTGTACAGGTCGAATTGGTGCAGCGTCCCGTCCGGGTTGGTGCCGGTGCTGTTGGAGTTGTCCGACCAGGCTGGCCAGAACGTGCCTCCCACGAACGCGGCATGCGTGTAGTCGCCTACGTCGAAGGAGCCGTTCGCCTGGGTCGCGTTCGAGGTCCCGGGACTGATGCGGAAGTTCGGTGCGAATGTCGCTCCGCCGTCCGTCGAGTAGGTGCCCCAGACCTGGAAGTCGTCGTTCGGGATGCCGTCGGTGTCTCCGCTTCCCCCGGTTCCTAGATCGTTCCGGGTGTCGTACCACGACAGCGCGACGTTCCCGGTCGTCTGGTCGAGTGCGATCGCAGGGAGGTACTGGCTGTTGACCGTGTGGTCGTCGTTGAGCTTCACCGCCGGCGACCAGGTAGCGCCGTTGTCGTCGGAATGCTGGAGTTCGATGTCCGTGTTGTTGCCGCTATTGGGCGTCTCCTGGGTCCACACGAGGTAGGCCCGCCCTCTGTGTGCGCCGCCGCTCCGGTCCCAGGCCAGATTGGCTTCGGCGTCGATCGTCCGATCTGGCTGAGCCGGGATGGGGTCGAACCCGCCTACGGCGCTGTGTGCGACGAGGACCGGCGCGTTGAAGCCGGCCCGGCCGAGGCCGTCGGCGTCCACCGCCGTGAAGATGTCGGTTCCACCCTTTCCACTTTCGTTCTTCTGGTACGTCACCATCACCTGACCGCTCGGCCCGACGGCGGTATCGCCGTAATCCCCGTTCCCACCCGGGTTGGGAACGTCCTCGGGCGCAGTGAAGCCGCCGTACTGGCCGAGCCCCGTGACCGGGGCTCCGAACGCGTGGATCTGCTTCCCCGGGGAGGTCGCATAGCTGACCCAGACGCTATTCGCTCCAACGGAGATCGACGGCTGATCGCCGCCGGGCGCGATGTCCGCGACCTTTGTGAACGACATTCCGCCGTCGGTCGAGAGAGCGAGGAGGACGTGGAAGTTCTCGTTCACGAGGTAGGTCAGCCAGAGGTTGCCGAAGCGATCCCAGGCGACCTGCTCATCGCAGCAGATGTCTCCGAGAGGATCGCTGATCGTGCTACCGATCACACGCCTCGCCCACGTTTGCCCGCGGTTGAATGTCACGTTCACCGAGAGACCGGCGGCGACGCTCGGCCGCAACGTCGCCATCGTCACGACGTTCGAGGTGTTGGTCGGATTGACTGCGATCGCATCCTCGGCTTCGTTGCCGAGCATCGCGCTCGAGTCGATCGTCGAAACCGGCGCAGCCGCTGCAAGCCCAGTCATGACCAGCGCCGCCACAGCCAAGCCCAGAACGATCGTCGAGAACTTAGACAAGAACCGTCGGCCCCACACACGCTCACCTCTCGACTGCGCTAGATAAGACGACCAGATCATCGCCGCTACTTCCCGCTCCTACAACTGGCCAGCAGGCAAATAGCGCTGGCTTGGGCCAGCGTTCTCTCACCCAAGTCGCTCTCCAGGCCGTGCAGTCGTTCGTCTCCGGCCGGAGCCGCTAGGGGCAAGCGTTGTCGGGCGTTCGGCCCCGCTCCCGGCCCCAGCTCCTAAGAGTCGGGGGCGGGCTGCGCCTGAATGTCTGGCGAGACGCTCTGACGTTGCGGCGTCGGAGAGGATCTCGCCGTCGATGACGCAACCCGCGCCGCGTGAGTGTTCTGGGCGGGTGTCACCTTTCGCTAGCCACATCTTGGTTCACTCGGCGTTCGACGTTCGCCGCACGTCAGGCACGCAGGTACTTGTCCCAAAGAGCCACTAGGCAGCCGCGCCAGTGTGGGAGGGCGGCGACTAGGCGAGCGCTTTACGCCGCCTCTACCTGTAACAGCCCCACGAACAGCGAGTCGTCCCTAGCGGAGGCCCGGTCGAAACACCCTGGTACGGATCGTACGGCGTGCCCGGACAGAGTCGGTTGCCGGCTCGCGCGCGAGCTGGACGAGCGTCCCCTGCCAGAGCAGCCGCTTAGCCCGGAACGGTTCCCAGCGCGAGCCAGGCGCGCGCCGGCAGCGTGAATGGGCTCTCAGGCAGGGAGGCGCGCACGGCGTCGCGCAGGGTCGCCCTGCCGGCATCGTCGAGCGAGGCGTAGAAGGCGCCGCTGGCGGGACCGCCGCCGCCGATGAACGGCTGCCAGTAGTCGTCGAAGTCGGCGTAGTCGACGCTCGTTTCGAGCGTGCCGCCGCTGACGCCCTGCAGGCCGGCGCGGCCGAACCGCTCGACGAGGTCGCCCTCGCTCACGCCAGCGCTCGGCTGCCCGTCTGCGATGCTCGGGTCGATCTCACGCGCAGCCCGCCAGAAGTGCGAGACCATCTCCAGCCCGCCACCGGGGATGTCCCACATCGCGGCGGCGACGATGCCGCCGGGCTTCGTCACGCGCGCCATCTCCCCGATGCCCTGGTCCGCGTCGCTCATCCAGGCCACGACCAGCGAGCACATCGCCGCGTCGAAAGTGCCGTCGTCCCAGGGCAGCGACTCGGCGACGCCCTCCCGCACGTTCGCGCCCGGGATGCGTGCCTGGCAGGCAGCGACGAAATGAGGGGTGGGGTCGATCGCGGCGACGTTGTTCTCACCGACACGCCCGGCGAGCTCGACGGCGAGCGCGCCCGGGCCGCAGCCGACGTCGAGGACCCGCATGCCGGCGCGCACGCCGGCGGCATCGGCGAACTTTGGCGCCAGCCCGGTGGCATAGCGGCCCATGAAGCGGTCGTAGTTCTCGACTGCGCCGGTGAACTCGGCCATGGCGCCACTAAACCCGACAGCGGCCGTGTGGGTCAACCGTCGCGGTCCGCTGCCCCGGTGCTCGACACGGCGACGGCGATCAGAGCGGCGAGCAAGACTGCACACCGGCGGCTCATACAGTCTCAACCTGTAGCAGTCCGACGAACGGCGACTCATCCTCCTCGTCGAACTCGACCAAGTCGACGACCCGGAACCGTTCGTTGCTGCCGGCGATGATCTCGTCACCCGGATAGATTCATTTGCGCGTAGGCGGCCTCGCCAACATCGCTGGCGTCCTTGAGGTACAGCCGGTACGTGAAAGGCATCACTCCCCGTTTCCGGGGCCGTCCGGACGGCGCTCCACGAGCCTACGCGAAGTTGGGGCAGAGGTCTCTGCCCTCCGTCGAGAAACCCCGGCCGCCGCCCCCACGCAACGGTGCCGATCGCCCGCTGTCGCCGGTAGCCACATCTGAGGCAAATCGCCCGAACGACGGGGATCCGTGACTGCGCCGTTGTCGATGGTGCGCGTCTCGTGAACTATTCGTTGTGAGCATGCGTGTGCCAGCGACGATCGGGCGGGCTCGAATTCGCGTAGCCGACGCCGCAGCGCGTGTCGGTGGGTGGGCGGGCGACCGCGATCCTGGCTCGGCCTCCGGGGTCGCGATCGGTGCGTGGCGCCGGTACCGCGCCGTGGAGGGGCCGCTGCAGTCGGCGCTCCTCTCCCTCTACATCCTGGTGGCAGTCGTCCCGGCGGTGCTCGTCATGGAGGAGTACCTCGACCCACATCCGAACTCGCTCGCGAACTCGCTCGTCCATCACTACCGGCTCAACGCGTCGGCCTCGGAGTTGATCCACAACGTGTTGGCGCAGGGTCGTTCGCACGAGCTCGGGTCAGCGCTCATCGCGATCGTGAGCGCGTTGGTGTTCGGGATCGGGTTCGGACACGTCCTCCAGCTCGTCCACGCGCGGGCGTGGCAGCTCGACCTCCGAACCGGCGTTGCCGACCAGCTTGGCTACGGCGCCGTCCTCGTCGGGCTCTATGGGCTGCTCCTGCTGCTACTGCTGCAGCTGAACGAGTTCCACACGCGTTCCACGGTCGTCAAGGCGTTGCTCGGGATCGGCTGGGCCGGATTCCTTACGCTGTTCTTCGTCGTCGTGCCCTGGCTGCTGATGCACAAGCAGATCGCGCCGCGAGACCTCGTGCCGGGCGCCGTGCTAACCGCGCTCGGTCTCATCGCCTTCATGGTGGTCTCGCGCTTCGTCATGCAGTTCTGGGTCGACCTCTACGCTCGCGATTACGGAGGCCTCGGCGTCGTCCTGGCCATCTACTTCTGGATCGCCTTCAGCTCGGCGGTCATCGTCTGGGCGGCAAGCCTCTCGCCCCCGCTGTCGGAACGGCGCACCCTGAAACACGCAGACGCGTCAAGACGGTGACCCCGATGGACTCAGTCAGGGGGTCACTCCGGAACACTGGCCGAGGCAAGGGTACCTCGCTTGACGGAGCCTCAAAGGGCAGCTCACACTAGGCGCGGTGGCCCTAACCGCCTTGATTGTGGTCGTCCCTGAGGCAGATGCGAACGCAACGATCCGAAAGATCCGTCTTCAGCACGTTTCCACCGCAGCCCGCGGCGTTCCAGCCCACATCACTCTGCTCTCCCCGTTCTCCGACAGCAAGGACGTCGACGAACCGGCGCTTGCTGCGCTGTTCGCGGGTCACGCGTCTTTCGATTTCATCCTTGACCGGGTCAAACGTTGGGACGATGGGATCGTCTGGCTGCATCCGGAGCCATCCCAGCCGTTTGAGGATCTGACAAGCGCGATCTGGCAAACCTGGCCCGCCTACCCACCGTACGAGGGCGCGACCGACACGATCATTCCCCACCTCACGGTGAGCGAGCAACCACTTCCGCTAGAACTGGATCTGCCGATTCGTTCACGCGCAGACGCTGTGACACTAATGCAGGAAGCCAACGACCATACGTGGTCGATTCGCCGGGTCTTCCCCCTCGGCTAACGACTCAGGGGTGGTGATTCCGGAACACTGTCCCAGCCGAGCATCCTTATCTCGGTGGTTCGAGGTCGCGTCTCATGCAGGCGCGTGGCCATACGTCTAGACCCGATTGGCGCTAGTGGTCGCGGATGGAGCGAAGCCCCTGTGTCTCTTCGTCCGAGGCGAGGTAGTGAAAGCCCAAGTGCTCGTAGTAAGGCCCGTTCCAAGGCACTTCGACGTAGCTCGTCAGAGTGAGCGCCGGCAGGCCACGTTCGCGCGCCCACGCTTCTGCCCTTTCAATCAGGGCGCGACCGATTCCCCGTCGTGCGTAGTCAGGATGCACGCTCACCTGCTCGATGTGCGCCGCGGCATCCACGACGTCGAGCAGCAGATACCCCACGGGCCGGTCCGTGGCGTAAACCGCGACAAAGGCGCGGCCTTCCTCGACGTACGGTGCAAGTTGTGCGATCGAGCCAGGGTCGTCATCAGCGACCACATCCATACCGAGGGAACGGAACAACTCCCCCGCGGCCCGTTCGATTTCGATCAGGACCGCCAGTTCGCCGGGGCGCGCCGCCCGGATGATGACCTGGCTCAAGGCCGACCGATCGGTTCGGGGACACGGTGCAAGGTTCTGCACATCCTGCCTCAGGGGTCATTCCGGAACACTGGCCCAGGCGAGCGTTGTGCCATTTCGGGGTGCGTGTCTACGCGCACGTCGGAAAGTGATGCGTTGCTCCGCCGTCATGTAAGACATGACATCGCGGCCGCAGCAGGTGGAAGCGCCCATGCCTATAAGACTGCTCAGTCTGGGATTGCTCGCTGTATGCGTCGCCTGGCTGGCAGTCGCCTGCTACGCGCTCGCGTACCTCATCTCACACTGAGCCGACACGCTGAGGGGTCATTCCGAACACTGGCCCAGGCGGCGCTGCCCCCTTTCCTAAGACCTCGGAAACTTCGCGTCCAGCGGCGACTAGGCCACCAGCCCTCCGTCTACTAGGGAGACGGGCCTCGGGTAGGAGGGGCAACCGAGGCCCGCCCTTCTCTGAGAGTACGCCTCGACGGGACGAGACGAGCTCGTCCCTTCCTCGACGCGGACGAGCGGCTGCTCGCCGCGCTCGACGCGTACGACGAAGCCGCGACCGGCTAGCGAGCGAGACGACGATTCTCCGCTTGCTCGACCGAGTCGAGGAGGGCGTCCCAGGTGACGTACATGCTCGCCTTGAAGAGGTCGCCCGTGCTGTCCTGCTTCCAGTCGTAGGTCGGCCCGAGCGATATCGCCGCATTCGCGAGAAGCTCGATCTGCCGCTCGGTGACCTCGTCGATGATCTCGTGCGCGAAGATGTTCCGGACATTCCAGAGCGCGAGCAGCGCCCGCTCAAGGTCCGCGTCGATTAGCTCGAGCGCCTTCGCCAGAGCGACGAGGCTCGGCCAATCGAGCCTTTCGAGCGCCTTCGGCATCCCGTCCGCGAAGGTGTCGCCGATCGCCTCCACGAGCACGGCCTCCATCAGCGTCATGCCACGGACGGAGAGGCGGAAGTCTCCTTCTCGCTGAAGAGGGCGTCGACGACCTCGTCGTCGACCTCGATCTTGACCCTCGCCATCGCGTTACTTCGCTCCTCGCGTCATCGAAATGTCATCCGGTTGCCCGGAAACGGCTATGCGGATGAGAGGACTTGAACCTCCACGAGCCGAAGCCCACACGGACCTGAACCGTGCGCGTCTACCAATTCCGCCACATCCGCGCGGAGCGTCAGTGTAGCCCGGTCGCGTCAGCCGGATAGACCTCACGCACACGTACCATGCCGCTCTGCGCCGCTCGCTCTTTCCACTCGCAATCGCCGTCTCCGCCGCCCTTGCGACTCTCGCCGGCGGCAGCTCCGCCGCGTCGTCGCGGCCGGATGCGGGCAAGCTCGTCGAGGTCGTCGTCACGCTGCCTCGGCCTTCGCTCGCGGTCGAGGTCGGGCGCACCCGGCTGCTCGCGGCCCGCGCGCACCAAAGCCGTTTCGTTGACGTCCGCGCGCCCGCTTCCGTTTCCTATCTCCGCACACTGGCCGCCGGACAGCGGACGCTCCGTGCGCGACTCGCCGTCAGCGTTCCGGCCGCGCGCGTCCACTGGCACTACAGCGTCGCGCTCGACGGCGTCTCGGTCGTCCTCCCCGCCTCCGACCTGCCCCGCCTCCGCGCCGTGCCCGGCGCGACCGTATGGCCGAGCATCACCTACCACTCGCTGCGCGACTCGAGCGGAGCCTCCGCATCGGCTGCCGAAGTGAACCGGGCGCCGACGCTGATCGGCGCGACAAACCTGTGGGGGTCGAGCCGCGCCACCGCGGGCCAGGGGATGAAGATCGGGATCATCGACGACGGAATCGACCAGGCACATCCGTACTTCAACCCGTCGGGGTACTCCTATCCCGCCGGCTTCCCGAAGGGGAACACCGCCTACACGACGCCGAAGGTCATCGTCGCCCGCGCCTACCCGTCTCCGTCGACCCACTGGAAGAACGCGGCGAAGCCCTTCGACCCGGTGTACTCCGACCACGCCACGCACGTCGCCGGCATCGCTGCGGGCGATGTCGACACGCAGACGGACGAGGGCGGCGCCATCGTCTCCGGCGTCGCGCCCAACGCGTACCTCGGCAACTACAAGGCGCTGACCGTCCCGACGAGCGGATTCGGTCTCGACGGCAACTCGCCCGAGATCGCGAAGGCGATCGACCAGGCGGTGGCAGACGGGATGAACGTGATCAACCTCTCCATCGGCGAGCCGGAGGTCGAGCCGAGCCGCGACATCGTCGTGCGCGCGCTCGACAACGCGGCTGCGGCCGGAGTGGTGCCGGTGGTCGCCGCCGAGAACGACTTCGACGTCGCCGGCTTCGGCTCGGTCGGCTCTCCGGCCAACGCTCCTGCGGCGATCACGGTCGGAGCGTCGACGCTGGGCGACAACAGAACGCGACCCGACGTCGTCGCCTCGTTCTCATCCTCCGGCCCGACCCCGATCTCGCTGCTGCTGAAGCCGGACGTGACCGCCCCCGGCGTCGACGTTCTCTCCTCGATCCCGCCGAACGGTTGGGAGGCGTGGGACGGGACGAGCATGGCCACGCCGCATGTCTCTGGCGGCGCGGCGCTTCTCCTCCAACGCCATCCGACCTGGACGGTGGTACAGGTCAAGTCTGCGCTTGCCTCGACCGGCGATCCGGTGCATCCGGCGGGTCGCTCCGGCCGGGTCTCGACGCTTCGCGCGGGCGGCGGCCGCGTCGATCTCGCCCGCGCGGACCAACCGCTTCTCTTCACCGATCCCACGTCGCTCGGCTGGGGCCTCGTCCGCCGCGGCTTCTTCCGCACGCTGCGCCTCACGACGACCGACGCCGGTGGCGGCAGCGCGCCGTGGAGCGTGTCGGTCGACGCGGAGTCGATGCCGAAGGGTGCAGCGCTGACGCCGCTCGCGTCGACGCTCGTGGCGGGCCAAACCCTCTCCGTTCGCCTCACCGTGTCCCGGAAGGCGAAAGCGGGAGACGCGACGGGTTTCGTCGTCCTCACGCGTGGCAGCGCAGTGCGGCGGGTGGCGTTCTGGTTCCACGTCGATGTGCCACGGCTCGGGCTCGACCGCCGGCGGACGCTTCGCCGACCCGGGGTCTATCGCGGGAACACGGCCGGGCAGCCGTCTCGCGTATCCACGTATCGCTATCCGGAGCGCGCGCTCGCGCCGGGCGTGCCGACGCGGCTCGGAGGACCCGAGCAGGTCTTCCAGTTCACGCTCCGCCGAAGGGTCGCGAACTTCGGCGCGGTGATCCTGGGGCACGCGCGAGGCGTCCGCGTCTCGCCCCGCCTCGTCGCGGACCACGACGAGAACCGCCTCGTCGGCTACACCGGGATCCCGGCGAACCTCAACCCCTACCAGGCGTTCGGCCGGGCGGAGCCCG
>Ga0164302_10000070_pt1 | contig 22614 bp, 26 predicted proteins | sample Whisoiple_202_MG_FD_109714 | JGI IMG/M metagenome (GOLD analysis project Ga0164302, IMG submission 109714) | Soil microbial communities amended with pyrogenic organic matter from upstate New York, USA - Whitman soil sample_202_MG | ecosystem: Environmental > Terrestrial > Soil > Agricultural... | reverse complement strand
GGCAGCGCCGCGCGCAGCGCCGAGGCGAGAGCGAGGTCGGAGATCCGCTGCGCCGCCCACTCGGCCCGCAGCTCGTCGGTCCCTACCCCCCAGACCTTTTCCGTATAGGTCTTGAAGAAGAGCTCGAAGAGGCGCTGGCCGAAACGGGAGCGGACCCACTCCTCGTAGGTGTCGGCCTCGGCGGCGGGGCGCAGGCGGGCGCGCGCGTAGGAGGCGAGGCTGCGGGCGACCTCCAGCGGCCCGACCCGGGCGAAGACGTCGGCTGCCCGCAGCGGGTACTCGACGAAGCGCCCGCGCCAGTAGATGCGGGAGAGCCGCGGCCGGACCAGCAGCTCGGGACCGAGCAGCTCGTCCCATAGCGCCTCGACCTCTGCGCTCTTGGTGAAGAAGCGGTGGCCGCCGAGGTCGAAGCGGTAGCCGTCGCGGACGACCGTCCGGGCCAGCCCGCCGACCTGCTCGCCAGCCTCGAGGACGACGACCGGGACCCGTCGCTGCGCCAGGCGATAGGCGGCGGTGAGCCCGGCGGGGCCGGCGCCGAGGACGGCGACGGGCGCGGAATCCGGGCTGAGGGCGGGCAGCGACATCGGCGGAAGAGATGCTATTAGGTATCCCTAATGCCGGCTCGACCCCCGGGCTCGCGGCCCACCCGCGGCTCCGCCCCCACCCTCGCCGTCGTCGTCCCGGCGACCGATGATCCGACCGGCCTGGAGCGTTGCCTGGAGGCGCTCGGGACGGGCAGCCGCGCTCCCGACGAGCTGATCGTGCAGCGGGAGCCGGCGGGTGCCGGGCCGGCGGAGGCGCGCAATCGCGGCGCCGCCGCCACCACCGCCGAAGTCCTCGTCTTCGTCGACTCCGACGTCGAGGTCCACCGCGACGCACTGGAGCGCCTGGCGGCGCGCTTCGCCGCCGAGCCTGACCTGGACGCGGTGTTCGGCGCCTACGACGACGAACCCGCCGACCCCGGCCTCGCCTCGCGCTACCGCAACCTCCTCCACCACCATGTCCACAGCGGCGCCCCGGGCGAGGCGGAGACCTTCTGGGCCGGCCTGGGGGCGATCCGCCGCGAGGCCTTCGAGGCCGCAGGCGGGTTCGACGCGGCCCGCTTTCCCGCACCGAGCGTCGAGGACATCGAGCTGGGGATGCGGCTGCGCCGCCGCGGGGCGCGGATCGCCCTCGACCCGGCGGTCCGCGGCCGCCACCTCAAAGCCTGGACCGTGCGGACGATGGTCGCGACCGACTTCCGGCGGCGCGGCGTCCCCTGGATGCGACTACTGCTGCGCGACGGCACCGACAGCACCGCCCTCAACCTCGGCTGGCGGCGCCGGGCCAGCGCCGCGACTTCGGTCGCGCTGATCGGCTCGCTGCTGGCACGCCACCCGCGGCTGGCGGCGGCGGCGCTGCTCGCCAACCTGGCCTTCGACCATGAGCTCTACGCGCTGCTCGCGCGGCGCGGGGGGCCGCGGCTGCTAGCCGCCGGGATCGGGTTGCACCAGGCGCACCAGCTCGCCGCCGCCGCCGCGGTGCCCGCGGCGCTCGCTATTCACCTCGCCGAGGGGGACCGGTGAGGCTGGGGATCGCCGGCTGCGGCCGGATCGCCGAGCGCGGCTACGTGCCCGCCGCGCTGGCCGCCGAGGGCGTGACGATCGCCGGCTTCGCCGACCCCGATGGCGGCCGGCTGGAGCACTGCCGCGAGCTTTGGGAGCGCGGGAGCGGAGAGGACGCAGCGGCAGTTGCCGGCGCGGGGGAGCTGCTCGAATCGCCCCTCGACCTGTTGGTCGTCGCCGCCCCCGCCGCGCACCATCTGGCGCTCGCCGAAGAAGCAGCCGCGGCCGGGGTCCGCAGCCTGGTCGAGAAGCCGCCGGCTCCAGACCTCGCCGGGGCGGAGCGGCTGGCGGCGCTGGACCCCTCCCCCTTCCTCGCCTTCAACCGGCGCTTCCTGCAGGGCACCGAGCTGCGGGAGGCGATCCCGGACGAGGGCTGGCTGGAGCTCGACCTGGAGCTGCGCTTTCGCCGCGATGCCTGGGACGCGCACGAGTCCCGCGACGAGGCGCTGCTCGACGCCGGCATCCACCTGATCGACCTCGCCTGCCATCTGGCAAGCGCCGAGCCGATCGCCGTGCGGCGCGCCCGGGTCGAGCCCGAGCGCGCGGAGTTGGAGCTGGAGCTAAGCCGCGGCCGGGCGCGAATCGAATGCGCGACCGACAGGCGCCACCGGGAGACGGTCGTAATCCGCGACCGCGCCGGAAAACTGGTTGCACGCACGGCCTGGGGCGGCGTCCGCAGCCGTTTCGCTGCGCTCGGTCGACCGGACCCCCTCGTCCTCTCGCTCCAGCGCCAACTAGAAGCCATCCGCACTTCCTTTCCCGAACTGCATCAACTTGTCCACCCAGCAGATAGACAAGTTGATGCAGTTCGGGAGGTCGGCGGCGTTTCGTTGCTTGCCACTGCCGCCGAAGGGATAAAGGCGATGGCAGTCGTCGAAGCCGCCCGCCGCTCCGCCGCGCTGAACGGCGCCGAGGTCACCGTCGCCCCCACCGCCGGAGCCGCGTCGTGATCGCGGTCATCCAGTTCGACGCGGCCAGCGCCGCGCTGCTGGCGAAGCTGGAGGCGGAGGGTCGGCTGCCGAACCTCGCGGCCCTTCGCCGCCGGGGGACGCGGTTGGAGCTGAAGACCCCCGCCGAACACTTCCCCGCCAGCGCCTACCAGGACCTCTACCGCGGGGTTGAGGTCGGCGAGCACGGTCTGTACTACCCCTTCCAGTGGGCGGCCGGCGATCAGCGGATACGGCTTGCGGCGCAGTTCGTGGCGCCGCCGCCGATCTGGGACCGCCTCGGCCGCGCCGGGCGCACGACGCTTGCGATCGACCCCTACGAGTGCCACCACCCGGTGGCGGCGCAGGGCGAGCTCTTCGGCGGCTGGGGCATGCGCGAGCGGGTCGTGCTCGAGCGCTGGGCCGTGCCCGAGAGAGGCGACCGCGCGCCGCGCCGGCGCCACGGCCGCCCGCCGGACGTGACCGAGGTCTTCGGCGCCTCCTCGCCGCGCGAACAGCAACGACTGCGCGAGCGCTTCCTCCGCGCCCCGGGCCGCGTCGCCGACCTGGCGGTCGAGCGCCTGCGGGCGGGCCGGTTTGACCTTGCCTGGATCGTCTTCGCCTCGCCCCACCTGGCCGGGCACCGACTCTGGGGCGGCGGGGCAATCGAGGAGATCTACGAGGAGGTCGATGCCCAGTTGGACCGCGTGCTCGACGCCCTCCCCGACGGGTGCGACGTGATCGTCTGCTCGGTCCTCGGCATGGACGTCAACACCAGCCGCGCCGACCTGCTGCCCGGGATGCTCGCCGCCGTCCTCGCCGACAAGCGGTCATCGCGTGGTTCCTTTCAGTCGCCGAGCGACCAAAAGGAACCACGAGACGGGGAGGATTCCGATTCGGGGGGGATGTGGCGGCTGCGAGGCCTTGTTTCGGGCCGGGCGCGGGCGGCGATCGCCGCGGTGATGCCGGACCGTCTGGCGCTGGAGCTGACGGCGCGGCTGGAGCTGCGCGGCGTTGAGTGGTCCGCCACCCGCGCCTTCGCCCATCCGGCCGACAACCAGGGCTACGTCAGCCTCAACCGCGACGGCCGCGAGCGCGACGGGATCGTCGGCGACGACGAGGCCGCGGAGCTGATCGCCCAGATCCGCGAGGGCCTGCTCGACTTCCGCGACCCCGAGGGCGAGCCGGCGGTGGTGGCGGTCGATGAGGTTCGCGAGCGCTGGCTGGGACCCGCCGCCGACCGCCTCCCCGACCTCGTAGTCCGCTGGCGACCGACCTCCTCGGTCGATCTCAAAGCCCTCCACTCCCCCCGCTTCGGCACCGTCCGGCGCCAGGGGGTCGGCAGCGGCCGCAGCGGCAACCACACCGACGGCGACGCCTGGGCGATCCTCGCCCCCCGCACGAGCCGCCTCCGCGACCCCAGCCGCCCCGCCCGCGTCACCGACATAGCCGCCACCGTCGCCGCCGTGTCAGACGTACCGCTCGAAGGCCTCAGCGGCGAGCCCCTCCTCGAGCCTTAGCGGCGAGACCGCAAAAAGTCCGCTTGAAGAGGACTTTTTGCGGTCTCGCGGATCGCCCCGGCGACAGTGGCCGCCTGGGCGGCGGTTACGAGGAGGCCGGGACGGAGACCGGCGCGGAATCCCGCCCGCAGGAGGCCCGAGTAGAAGCTTGGGGAGCCCCGTCGGCGGTCGGTACCACCCTGCCGATACCGCGCGGCACCCCGGCCGTATCGGTACTGCTGGCGGAGAAAGACACTGACGCCCATGCCGCTGCGGTGCACCACCGTCGCGGCGGGGGCGAACACTGGCGCCGCGCCCGCCCGGGTCGCCCGCTCGCCCCAATCGCGGTCCTCGCCGGCGGCCACCGGGAACGACTCGTCAAACGGAAGCCGCTCGAGCAGCGAACGCCTCGCCGCCAAGTTGGCGGTGACGACGAACCCCGGCGAGGCGGTTCCGGGGGCCGCCGCCCTTACCTGCAGGTAGTTGATGATCACCTCCCAGGCACGATCGGCGGCGGTAGCGCCCTCCCCGACCGCGACCGGACCGGTGCTTGCTTCGGCATCTCCAGCGAGGATCGGCGCCGCCAACGCCTCCACCCACCCCGCCACGGGCTCGCAATCATCGTCGGTGAAACACACCACCTCACCCCGCGCCCGCCGCACGCCCTCGTTCCGCGCCCAAGCCGGCCCCCGCCCCTCACGGTCTTCGACGACCACCACCTCAACCGCAATCGTCTGCGCCTCCAGCGCCGCCACGCACCGTGCCAAGGCCTTGGGCCTCCCTCGCGTCGGCACAACGACCGAAACGCATCCGCCGCCGAACTGCATCAACTTGACCACCCAGCAGATAGACAAGTTGATGCAGTTCGGCTTGGGAGGCCCATTACCCCTCGGCCTCGAACACCGCGGCCCGTGGCTTGCTGGCGTCGCCTTCGCTGATCGCCGCGACCACGGCGGCCACCGCGTCCTCGCCGGAGACCCCGCCGATCGCGGCGATCCCCGCCGCGTCGAGGATCGGCCCCGATTGCTTGCGCGCCCGCGGGTCGGGCTCGCCGACGTAGGCAACCGCGGTCGAGTCCTCGGTCGCCGCCCGCGCATTGCCGCCGACCTTCGCCAAGGTCCAGCGCCCGCCGTCGCCGGCGGCGTCGAGGCAGACGACCTCCAGCCTGAGGTCTTCGACTTCGCCCCCGGCGCGCGAGGCCCCCTCCCTCGCGCCAGCGCAGAGGCGCCTGCCCGCCGCCGCTTCGTCCCCGTGCAGCGGCGCGCTGACGTAGACCGTCACCCGCGCCCCCGCCTCCGCGCCTTCTTCCCCGCAGCCCGAAACGAGAAGCGCCGCCAGCAGGCAGGCGACGAGGACCGGGGGCAGGAGCTTCATCGCGGTCGATCCTAGAAGGATTGCCCGCCCCTCTTAAACTCGCCGAATGCGAATCGGAGTCCTGACCGCCGGCGGCGACTGCCCCGGCCTCAACGCGGCGATCCGCGCCGTCGCCCGCTCGGCGATGCAGCGCGGCGACGAGGCGATCGGGATCCGCCGCGGCTACCGCGGCCTCGCCGAGGACGACTACGTGCCGCTCGACATGCGGGCGGTCTCCGGGATCCTCCACCAGGGCGGGACGATCCTCAGCACTTCCAGCTTCGAGCCGATCCGCGAGGGCGCGGTCGACAAGGTCGCCGCCGCCTTCGCCGAGCGGGAGCTCGACGCCGTGGTCGCGATCGGGGGCGAGCACACGATGGAGATCACCCGCCAGCTCCACGCCGACCGCGGCCTGCCCCTGGTCGGGGTCCCGAAGACGATCGACAACGACGTCGGCGGCACCGACTTCACCTTCGGCTTCGACACCGCGGTGCAGATCGTCACCGACGCGATCGACCGCCTCCACACCACCGCCCAGTCGCACGACCGGATCATGGTCGTCGAGGTGATGGGCCGCACCACCGGCTGGATCGCCGCCTACGCCGGGCTCGCCGGCGGCGCCGACTGCATCGTCATCCCCGAGCAGACGACCACCGTCGAGGAAGTCTGCCGAGACGTCACCCGCCGCCACGACCGCGGCAAGGACTTCTCGATCATCGTCGTCGCCGAGGGCGCGAAGCTGGCCTTCGAGAGCGGCGAGGAACGGTTGATCCAGCCGGTCAAGGACAGCGACGAATACGGCTACCCGCGACTGGGCGGGATCGGCGCGGCGCTGGCCAGCGAGCTGGAGGACCGCACCGGCTACGAGACCCGGGTCACGGTGCTCGGCCACGTCCAACGCGGCGGCACCCCGACCTCGACCGACCGCGTCCTCGCCTCGCGTTTCGGCGCCCACGCCTACGAGATGGCGAAAGCGGGCGAATTCGGCAAGATGGCGGCGATCCACGGCACCGAGATGACCGCGGTGCCGCTCGACGAAGCGGTCAAGGTCAAGCATGTGGACCTCGACCTCCTGGAGATAGCCAAACGGTTCTTCACGTGAGAGGGTGGGACAGATGAACGACGCACCGGACCTCAAGGCAGTCACCCAGATCCAGCAGACGATCTGGTCGAAAGGCGACTTCGCGATGGTCGCCGCGCTCGTCTACCCCGTCGCCGAGCGCCTCGCCGACGCGCTCGAGATCGTCCCCGATGAGCGGGTGCTCGACGTCGCCTGCGGCAGCGGCAACGGCGCGATCGCCGCGGCGCGGCGCAGCTGGGGCGGCGTAATCGGCGCCGACTACGTGCCGGCGCTGCTGGAGCGCGGCCGCGAGCGCGCCGCAGCCGAGCGGCTCGGCGTCGAGTTCGTCGAGGCCGACGCCCAGGACCTTCCCTTCGACGACGGCCAGTTCGACGTGACGATGTCGATCTTCGGCGCGATGTTCGCGCCCGACCAGCCGCAGACCGCGGCCGAGCTGCTGCGAGTAACGAAACCCGGCGGCCGTATCGGGATGGCCAACTGGACGCCGGTGGGCGCCGTCGGGACGATGTTCCAGACGATCGCCAAGCACGCGCCGCCGCCGCCCGGCGTCGAATCCCCGCTGCGCTGGGGCACCGAGGAGCGGGTCCGGGAGCTGTTCGGCTTCGGCGTCACCGACATCCGCTTCGAGCAGCGCATTTCGCGCCAGCCCTTCCGCTCGGCCGAGCACTACGTCGAGTTCTTCCGCAAGTACTTCGGCCCCACCCAGATGGCCTACGAACGGGTAGGTCCGGAGGGCGAGGAGGCGCTGACCGAGGACCTGCTGGCGTTCCTCAACGACGCCAACACCGCCGGCGACCGGGCGATGGTTCTGGAGGCCGAGTACCTCCAGTTGGTAGCCACACGTTCGTAGCCTGCCGGCCGCGGCTAGGAGCTCTGGACCTGTTTCAGAGTGCGGATCGCGGCGCCGATGATCAGCACGCTGAAGAAGATCAGCCCGGCGACGCCGCCGCCCTGTCCGAACGCGGCGTAGCCGACCACCATCGCGGCGATCGCCAGGAAGAGGGTTACGACCATTCCCATATCGCGCGGAATCCTATCCGGCGAGGGCGACGCGCGTCTCGCTGAGGAAACCCGCGACCGCGTCGGCGGCTCCCTCGGCCGACCCGCCCTCGCCAGCGGCGCGTACCAGCCGGCTGCCGATGATCACCCCGTCGGCGATCCCGCCGACCTGGGCGGCCTGCTCGGGAGTGCCGATCCCGAACCCGACCGCGACCGGAGTCGCGGCATCGGCCTTGGTCGCCGCGACCAGCTCGGCCACAGCGGGGGGAATCTCGGCCCGCTCGCCCGTGGTGCCCACCGTGGAGACAACGTAGACGAAGCCGCGGGCCGCTTCGCAGATTCGCTTGCGGCGCTCGGCCGGCGTCGTCGGCGCCAGCAGCGGCACCAGCGCCAGGCCCTCGGCGGCGAAAGCCTCGCGGACCTCGCCGGCCTCGTCGAGCGGCAGGTCGGGGACGATCACCCCGGCGGCGCCGGCCGCAGCGGCCATCTCGGCAAATTTCCGCGCCCCGCCCTGGGCGAGAACCATGTTCGCGTAAGCCATGAAGATCACCGGCACCCGGTCGGAGACCGCGCGGCAGACCTCCAGCGCGGTCGCCAGCGTCGCCCCCGCCTCCAGCGCCGCGGTCGCCGCGGCGTGGATCGTCGGCCCGTCGGCGAGCGGGTCGGAGAACGGCACCCCGAGCTCGATCAGGTCGGCGCCGGAGTCGGCGTAGGCCGCCGCCACCGCCAGCCCGCTCTCGCGATCGGGGTACCCGGCCATCATGTACGGCATCAGCGCAGCCCGCCCTTCGCCGGCGGCCGCCTCGAAGGCCGCCGCGATCCGCTCCTCGCCGCTCACGGCACGATCTCGCCAGGGGGTTTGAGCCGGGCCGTCGCCTCGGCCATGTCCTTGTCCCCCCTGCCTGAGAGGCAGAGGACGTCGAAGCCGTGGCCATCCAGGGGGTTGTCGATCAGCCAGGCGATCGCGTGGGAGGACTCCAGCGCCGGGATGATCCCCTCCAGGCGGGAGAGCTCCTGGAAGGCGCCGAGCGCCTGCTCGTCGGTCACCGCCACGTAGGTGGCGCGGCCGCTGTCGCGCAGTTGGGCGTGCTCGGGCCCGACGCCTGGGTAATCGAGCCCGGCGGAGATCGAGTGCGCCTCGAGGATCTGGCCCTCCTCGTCGGCGATCACCGAGGAGAGGGAGCCGTGCAGGACGCCCTTGACCCCGCCCTGCAGCGAGGCACCGTGGCGGTGGGTGTCGAGACCCTCCCCCGCCGCCTCGACGCCGACCAGCGCCACCTCGGCATCGTCGACGAAGGGGGTGAAGATGCCGATCGCGTTGGAGCCGCCGCCGACGCAGGCGATCACCCGGGCCGGCAGGCCGCCCTCGGCGGCGAGCGCCTGCTCGCGCGCCTCCGCGCCGATCACCCGCTGCAGATCGCGGACCAGCGCCGGGTAGGGCGCCGGGCCGACGGCGGAGCCGATCACGTAATGGGTGGTGGCGACGTTGGCGACCCAGTCGCGGATCGCGGCGCTGACCGCCTCCTTCAGCGTCCGCGCCCCGGCCTCGACCGGCGCCACCTCGGCTCCCAGCAGCCGCATCCGCTCGACGTTGGGCGCCTGGCGGCGAATGTCCTCGGTCCCCATGTAGACGACGCATTCGAGCCCGAGCAGGGCGCAGGCGGTCGCGGTCGCGACCCCGTGCTGGCCGGCGCCGGTCTCGGCGATCACCCGCGGCTTGCCCATCCGCGCCGCCAGCAGCGACTGCCCGATCGCGTTGTTGATCTTGTGGGAGCCGGTGTGGGCGAGGTCCTCACGCTTCAGGTAGACCCGCGAGCCGACCCGCTCGGAGAGGCGCTCGGCGAGATAAAGAGGCGTCGGGCGGCCGATGAAGTCCCGCCGCAGCTGCTCCAGCCTGGCCATGAACTCCCGGTCCTCGCGCGCCTCCGCCCAGGCGGCGGACAGCTCGTCGAGCGCCGGGATCAGGGTCTCCGGTACGTAGCGGCCCCCGTAGGGCCCGAAGCGCTCCTCGATCGCGCTCATGCGCTGGCGCCGACCGGGTTCGCAGCCTCGAAGAAGGCCGCCATCGCAGCGTGGTCCTTGCGGCCCGGCTCTAGCTCGACGCCGCTGGCGACATCGACCGCATACGGGCGCGCGATCTCGATCGCGGCCGCGACGTTGTCGGGACGCAGGCCGCCGGCAAGGATCGCCGGCACCTCGGAACGGTGGCCGCGCAGCAGCTCCCAATCGAAGCTCTCGCCGGTCCCGCCCCAAAGGCCTTTGCCGCGCCGGTCGAAGAGATGGAAGTCGGTCCGGAAGGCCTCGGCGCCGTGCACGTCGGCAGCGCTGGCGACGTGGATCGCCTTCGCCACCTTCAGCCCCGTCCGCCGCTGCACCTCGGCGCAGAACGATGCCCCCTCGGCCCCGTTCAGCTGCACCATCGTCAACCCCTCGTCCTCAACCGCCTTCGCAACCTCATCCAAAGTCGGATTCACAAACACCCCAACAACCTCGCACTTGCGCCGAAAAGCAGCAGCAATCTCCGCCGCCACACCAGGCTCAACGTTCCGAGGGCTGCCATGGAAATGAATCAGCCCAACAGCCCAAGCCCCAAGCTGCACAGCCTCGGCCGCGTCATCGAGATTTGTGATTCCACAGAACTTCACCCGCATAACCCAGAGCGTACGTGAAGGCCGGGTCTGACCCCCTCCGAACGGCTTGTACTTCTCGGTCGTGCGGCCCTCGGAAGGCAACCCCCACCCCACCCGAGCAAGTTGAGTGAGGAGGGGGTCAGACCCGGCCTACAAACACCGATCTATTCAGCGGCTGCGGATTCCTCCGGCTGCGTACCCAAAGTGACGTCAGCAGTCTTTTCGTCACCACTGCGAATGATCGTCAGCGTGAGTTCGTCCCCCGGCTTCGACCCCTGGATGATTTCGACGAGTTCGTCCATGCTCTTCAGCTTCTTGCCGTCGACCTCGGTGATGATGTCGCCGCCGAGCCGGACTTCTTCGCCGTTGATCGTCGCCGAGGTGCCGCCGGCTTCGATCCCCGCCTTGTCGGCCGGGCCGTCCTTGACCACCGACTGGACGATCACCCCTTCGTCGACGGGCAGGTTCACCGCCTTCGCCAGTTCGGGGGTCACGGTCCCGCCGGAGATCCCGATGAAGGCGTGCTCGACTTCGCCCTTGGTCTTCAGCTGTTCGATCTCGGCCCGGACCGTGTCGATCGGGATCGCGAAGCCGATGCCGACGTTGCCGTTGCCACCGCCGCCGGTGGCGATCTGGGCGTTGATGCCGATCACTTCGCCCGCGGCGTTGATCAGCGGGCCGCCCGAGTTGCCGGGGTTGATCGCAGCGTCGGTCTGGATCACGTGCGAGATCGCGAACCCATTCGGGGCTTCGATCTGGCGCTGTAGGGCGGAGACGATGCCGCTGGTCACGGTTCGGTCGAGCCCGAAGGGGTTGCCGATCGCAACCACCGGGTCGCCGACTTCCGCCTCGGAGGAGTGACCGAGCGAGAGCGGGTGGATTTCACTGTCGGGCGCGTCGACCTTGAGCAGGGCGATGTCGGTGCCGGGGTCGGCCCCGACCACTTCGGCCTCGTAGGTCTTTTCCGAGTCGCCGAGTTTGACCGTGACCTTGCTGGCCCCTTCGACGACGTGGTTGTTGGTGAGGATGTGGCCTTCACCGTCGATCACGAAGCCCGAGCCGGTCGCGGTGCCGCCGCCGGATTCGGGTTCGACTTCGCCGAAGGGGTTGAAGCTTTCGCTTTCGGTCGGTTCGATCTGGGATTCGATGAAGGCGACCCCGTCACCGTCGGCCTTGTAGATCTGGTTGACGACGTTGGCGTTGCCGTCTTCGGACTTGTCGGCGGCCGGCGCCGTGATCGGCGTCGCGACCGTCGTCGTCGAACCGCCGTCCGACTGGATCGCACCTGCGGCGATTGCGATCCAGCCGGCGACGGCGACGACCAGGCCCCCAAGGAGAGCGGAGCCGAAGGGACTACGAAGTTTTTGGCTGAGCTTTGACATGGGCAACAGGTTCTCGCAGGGAAGTGTTCCTTCCCTAAATGCTCTTCAAGTTTTTTCTAAATTCGCCGGGGAAGGCCGGACGGCCTAGACGAGATGTTCCCGGGTGCTCTCGTCGGGGCCGGTTAGCTCCCGCACCTTGGCTTCAGGGTCCGGCGCCACCATCAGCGCGCCGCCGATCAGAACCGCGTCGACCCCGACCCGGTCCAGCTCGTCGATCTCAGCCCGGCCGGCAATCCCGCTCTCGGCGACGACCGTCTTGCCGGCCGGCACGTCCGGCATCAGCTCGAAGGTGGTGGCGAGGTCGACGCTCATGTCGTCGAGGTTGCGGTTGTTAATCCCGATCACGTCCGCCCCGGCCTCAAGCGCCCGCTCCAGCTCCTCCTCGTCGTGCACCTCGACCAGGCAGTCGAGGTCGATCGAGCGCGCCTCCTGGTGCAGAGAGCGCAGGTCCTCATCCTGCAGCGCGGCGGCGATCAGCAGCACCGCGTCGGCGCCGTTCACCGCCGCCTCGTAGAGCTGGTAGGGATCGACGACGAAGTCCTTGCGGATGATCGGCAGGTCGCAGGCGGCGCGGGCGGCGCGCAGGTCGGCCAGCGAGCCGCCGAAGTGGGGTTCGTCGGTCAGCACCGAGAGGGCGGCCGCGCCGCCTCGCTCGTAGGCGGCCACCTGCTCGGCGAGGTCGATCTCCTCCCGGGCGAGCTGCCCGGCGCTCGGCGAGCGCCGCTTGAACTCGGCGATCAGCGAGAGGCCCGGGCGGACCAGGGCCTCGTTGAACGGCCGGTCGGCGCCTCGCGCCGAGAGGCGGGATTCGAGCTCGGACAGGGGGAGGTCGCGACGACGCGCCTCGACCCCCTCCCGGGCACCGGCGATTAGCTGCTCCATCATTCCCACTTGAGCTTCCAGAGCCTAGACGGCGGGGGCGACCGTTGCCGCGATCAGCCGTTGCAGCACGTCGGCCGCCGCCCCGGAATCGATCGCCTCAGCGGCCCTGGCGATGCCCGCCTCGAGGTCCGCGGCTAGGCCGCCGACGTAGAGCGCCGCGGCGGCGTTGAGGAGGACGAGGTCGCGGTGCGGCCCCGGCTCCCCCGCCAGGACCCGGCGGGCGACGTCCGCGTTCTGCTCCGGGGTGCCGCCGGAGACCCGCTCCAGATCGACCGGCGCGAGGCCGAACTGGCCCGGCTCGACGAACCACTCCGAGGTGCGGCCGTCGGCGACCTCGATCACCCGGGTGCGCGAGGAGAGTGAGAGCTCGTCGAGACCGTCCTCGGCCGAGACGACCAGCGCCCGCTCGCTGCCGAGGCCGATCAGCGCCTCGGCGATCGTCTCCTGGTAGTGGCGGTCGGCGACCCCGAGCAGCTGCCGGCTGGCGCCGGCGGGGTTGGTCAGGGGCCCGAGGAAGTTGAAGATCGTCCGCACGCCCAGCGCTTTGCGGGCGGGCACGACGTGTTTCATCGCGGCGTGGTGGCGCGGCGCGAACATGAACCCGAAGCCGACCTCGTCGATGCAGCGCCCGACCTGCGCCGGCTCGATTTCGACGTTGACCCCGAGCGCCTCGAGCAGGTCCGCCGAGCCGCACTTGCTCGTGTTCGAGCGGTTGCCGTGCTTGGCGACGGCGCAGCCGGCGCCGGCGGCGACCAGGGCCGCGGTGGTCGAGATGTTGAAGGTCGAGGGACCACCGCCGGTTCCGCAGGTGTCGACCAAGTCGTCGCGCTCGGTAGGAACCGGCGCGGCGAGGCTGCGCATCGTCCGGGCCAGGCCGACCAGCTCGGGCACCGTCTCCCCCTTTGCCCGCAGGGCGATCAGGAAGGCGCCCGTCTGGATCGGGTCGGCGCGTCCCTCCATGATCTCGCTGAGCACCGCGGAGGCGTGGTCGGCGGTCAGGTGGTCGCCGGCGCAGACCGCGTCGATCGCCCGGCTGACTACGTCATTGGGCACCGTTCTCTCCTTTGCCGATGAAGTTGGCGAGCAGGTGTTTCCCGTGCGGGGTCAGCACCGACTCGGGGTGGAACTGGACCCCCTCGACCGGCAGCTCGCGGTGCCGCGCCCCCATCACCACGTCGCCGAGGCTCGCGCTCAGCTCCAGAACCTCGGGCAGGTCGGGGTCGGCGATGAGCGAGTGATAGCGGCCGGCGACCATCGGGCTCGGCAGGCCGGCGTAGATGCTTTTCCCGTCGTGCTCGACCTCCGCGTCCTTGCCGTGAATCGGCTCGCCCTGGACGACCCGGCCGCCGAAGATCTCGACCATCGCCTGGTGGCCGAGGCAGACCCCGAGCACCGGCGTCCCCGCCTCGCCGAAGGCCTTGATCGCCTCGCCGGAGATTCCGGCCTCGGCCGGAGTGCAGGGACCGGGCGAGACGACCAGGCGGTCGGGCTCGCGCTCCAGCAGCTCGGCGACGGTCGCCTTGTCGTTGCGGACGACTTCGACCTCGGCCCCCAGCTCGCCCAGGTACTGGACGAGGTTGTAGGTGAAGGAGTCATAGTTGTCGATCACGAGGACGCGCATCTCGCTCCCCAGCCTAGGCCCAGTCGGGCTGTTCGCAGGCGACCTCGACGGCGCGGAAGACCGCCTTCGCCTTGTTCACCGACTCGTTGTACTCGTAGGCCGGCTTGGCGTCGGCGACGGTGCCGCCTCCGGCCTGCACGTGCAGCTGGCCGTCCTTGCAGACGACGGTGCGGATGTGGATCGCGGTGTCGAGGTCGCCGTCCCAGGAGAGATAGCCGACGGCGCCGCCGTAGCCGCCCCGCTTGAGCGACTCCAGCTCATCGATGATCTGCATCGCCCGCACCTTCGGCGCCCCCGAGAGCGTGCCCACCGGCAGGCAGGAGCGCATCGCGTCCATCGCGCTGACCCCCTCTTTCAGCCTGCCGGAGACCTGGCTGACGATGTGGAGCACGTGCGAGTAGGTCTCGACGACCATCAGCTCGTCGACCTTGACGCTGCCGTACTCGCAGACGCGGCCGAGGTCGTTGCGGCCGAGGTCGACCAGCATCACGTGCTCGGCCCGCTCCTTGGGGTCGTTGATCAGACGCTCGGCGAGCCTGCGGTCCTCGTCCTCGCTGCCGCCGCGGGGTGAGGTGCCAGCGATCGGCCGGCTCGAGACCCGGCGCCCCTCGACCGTGACCAGCGGCTCCGGCGAGGCGCCGGCGATCTGGAAATCGCCGAACTCGAGGAAGTACATGTACGGCGAGGGGTTGACTGCGCGCAGCCCGCGGTAGACCGAGAAGGCCTCGACCGGGGCGGGGGCAACGAAGCGCTGCGAGGGGACGACCTGGAAGGCATCCCCGGCGTGGACGTACTCGATGATCCGGGCGACCATCGCTTCGAACTCCTCCCGTTTCATGTTGGAGACGAACTCGGGCGGCTCGACGATCGAGGGATGCGCCGGCACCGGGACCGGGCCGCGCAGGCGCTCGCGCATCTCGGCGATTGTCGCGGCGGCGCGCTCGTAGGCCTCCTCGACGCTCCCGTCCTCCTCGACGAAGGCGCAGGCGAGGATCGTCAGCTCATGCCGCAAGTGGTCGAAGACCAGCATCGCGTCGGTCACCATCAGCGCCATGTCGGGCAGGCCGAGCGGGTCCGGGTTCGGCTCACCGAGCGGCTCCACGGTCCGCACCAGGTCGTAGGCGAAAAAGCCGACCGCGCCGCCGGCGAAGGGCGGCAGGTCGGGCACCGGCGCCGGCCGGTAGCGCTCCAGCCGCTCGGCGACCGCTCCGTAAGGGTCGGGGGCAGGCTCAGCGCTGCTCGGCTCCGAGCCCGGGGCGAGGTCGTCCCCGCTCCATTCCGAGAGCACGCCGTCGCTCCAGCGCAGCAGCGCCCGCGGGCGCAGGCCGACGAACGAGTAGCGGCCGACCTGGCCCTGCTCAGCCGACTCGAGCAGGAAGCACGGCGCCCCCTCGGGCTCGCCCGCGCGCAGCTTGAGGAAGGCCGAGACCGGCGTCTCGCAGTCGTCGACCAGGCGAGCCCGCACCGGGATCACGTTCCCCTCCCGCGCCAACGCGCGGGCTTCGTCAAGATCCGGCTCGAGCCGGATCTCGGAGTCAGCCGCTACGGCCATTGAGGACTTCCATCACCTTCGCCTGCGAGACCCCGCGCGAGGCCAGCAGCACGCTCAGGTGGTAGAGCAGGTCGGCGGCCTCTTCGGCGACGCGCTCGTCGGTCTCTTCGCGGGCGGCGCGGACGACCTCCTCGGCCTCCTCCTCGACCTTCTCGCCGATCAGCTCCCGGTCGTCCAGCAGCTTCACGGTGTAGCTGCCGTCGGGACGCTGCAGGGCGCGGTGGCGGATCGTCCGCTCCAGCGCTGGCAGCGCTTCGAAGGTGACCGGGAACGGCTCGCCGGGGGCCGGCGGCGCGTCCTTGCGCGGTGAGGCCGAGCCCAGCACCTCACGGTAGAAGCAACTGCGCTCTCCCGTGTGGCAGGCCGGCCCGGCGGGGTCGACCAGCGCCACCAGGGCGTCGCCGTCGCAGTCGTAGCGGAGCTGGCGCAGGTGCATGAAGTTGCCGGAGGTTTCGCCTTTCTTCCAGAGCTCGTCGCGCGAGCGGCTGTAGAAGTGCAGGTCGCCCGTCTCCAGCGTCATCTCCAGCGACTGACCGCTCATGTAAGCGAGCATCAGCACCTCGCCGGAGGCGAAGTCCTGGACGACGCACGGCACCAGGCCCTGCTGGTCGAATTCGATTTCGGCGAACACCCGAGGCATCGTAAACGTCGCGTCGCTACTCGATGCCGAGGCGGTCGAGCAGGTCCTCGTCGCGGCGCCAGTGGCGGCGGACGCGGACGGTGAGGTCGAGGTGGACTTTGGCGCCCAGCTCCCGCTCGAGGGAGCGGCGGGCGGCGGCGCCGATCTCGCCGATCTTGGCGCCGGCGCGGCCGATCAGGATCCCCTTCTGCGACTCGGTCTCGGCCCAGATCTCAGCCCGGACCGTGACCAGCCCGTCCTCACGGGGCTCGACCTCCAGGACCGAGACCTCGACCGAGTGCGGGACCTCCTGCCGGGTCCGGTTCAGCACCTGCTCGCGGATCAGCTCGGCAAGCAGCAGCTCGCTGGACTGGTCGCTGCTGTCCTCCGGCGGGTACATGTACGGCCCCTCGGGCATCAGCTCGCCGAGCCGCTCGATCAGCGGCGGCAGACCCTCGCCGCTGCGGGCGCTGATCGGGAAGACCTCGTCGACCCCCTCCAGCTCGGCCGCCGCAGCGAGCACCGGGACGAGCTCGTTGGGGCCGAGCCGATCGGCCTTGTTGACGGCGCAGATCACCGGCAAATCGGCGCCGGCGCCGAGCAGCGCCTGGACGATGAAGCGGTCCCCCGGGCCCACCCCCTCCTCGCCGTTCAAGACGAAGAGGACGACGTCGGAGTCGGCCAGCTCGCGCTCGACCCGGCCCTGCATCCGCTCGGTCAGCACGTCGCGCGGGCGCTGGACGCCGGGCAGGTCGACGAGGATCAGCTGGCGCTCCGCGGCAAGGTCGGTGGCGACGCCGCGGATCGCCCGTCGGGTCGTCTGCGGGCGGCTGGAGACGATCGCGACGTGGGAGCCGACCATCGCGTTGACCAGGGTCGACTTGCCGACGTTGGGCCGGCCGGCGAGCCCGACGAAGCCGGAGCGCGTCACCGCAGACCCGCCATCACTTGGTCCTGCAGGGCCAGCATCTCGCCGTCGTCGGTCTCGTGGTCGTAGCCGCAGAGGTGGAGCGCCCCGTGGACGGCGGCCTCGGTCACGTTGGAGCAGTGCTCGGGGCAGATCGCAACGTCGCCGAGCTCGCGCGGGCCGGCGACGGGGGCCAGTTCGTCGATCGGGAAGGCGAGGACGTCGGTCGGCGCGTCCTTGCCGCGGTGCTCGCGGTTGAGCCGGCCGATCCGCTCGGCGTCGACGATCTCGACCGCGAGGTGGCCGTCCTCGACGCCTGCCGCTTCCAGCGCGGCGGCGACGGCGGGGCGGAGCTCGGCGGGAACGTCGGTCAGGTCGGCGCTCACGAACGCGGCGTCGGCCCGTGTTCGGCCCGCGCGCCCTGCTCGCGAGATCCATGAGCATCGTAGGCGGCGACGATCCGCTGGACCAGCTTGTGGCGGACGACGTCCTCGCCCCCGAAGCGGACGAAGGAGATGTCCTGGACGCCGTCGAGGATGTCGGCGACCGCGATCAGGCCCGAGCGCTGATCGCTCGGCAGGTCGATCTGGGTGATGTCGCCGGTCACCACCATCCGCGAGTTGAAGCCGAGCCGGGTGAGGAACATCTTCATCTGCTCCGGGCTCGTGTTCTGCGCCTCGTCGAGGATCACGAATGAGTCGTTAAGGGTGCGGCCGCGCATGAACGCCAGCGGCGCGACCTCGATCACGTTGCGCTCGAAGTAGCCGTTGACCCGGTCAGGGTCGAGCATGTCGAAGAGAGCGTCGAAGAGCGGCCGCAGGTAAGGGTCGACCTTGGCCTGGATGTCGCCGGGGAGGAAGCCGAGCCGCTCGCCGGCCTCGACCGCGGGGCGGGTGAGGATGATCCGCTGCACCTTGCGTTCGGTCAGCGCCGCAGCGGCCATCGCGACCGCGAGGAAGGTCTTGCCGGTGCCCGCCGGGCCGATCCCGAAGGTGACGGTGTGGCGGCGGATCGAGTCGACATAGCGCTTCTGGTTCACCGTTTTCGGCGCGACTTTGGTGTTGCGGTGGCGCCAGACGACGTCGTCGAGGATCTCCGCCGGGCTCTCTTCGGCCTCGAGCGCGCCGGTCACCGCTTCGATCGTCCCCGGGGCGACGTCGTGCCCCTGCTCGATCAGCTCGACCATCTCGTCGACGACGGTGGCGGCCTCGGCGACGTCGTCGGGCTCACCCTCGAGGGTGAGGACGTTGCCGCGCAGGTGCAGGTCGGCCCCGAGCTTGCCGCGCAGGGCGCGCAGGACCGTGTCCTCGGAGCCGGCCAGCTCGGCGGCGACGCTGTTGTCGAGGGTCAGCTGCCTGCGCGCCAAGGCTTCAGGCACCCAGCTTCTCGCGCACCGCGGCGCTGACCCGCTTGCCGTCGGCGCGACCGCCGACCTTCGGCATCACCGCCGACATCACCTGGCCCATCTGCTTCTGCTCGCTGGCCCCGGTCTCGGCGACCGCAGCGGCGACGATCTCCGCCAGCTCCTCGTCGGAGAGCTGCTGGGGCAGGTATCCCTCGATCAGCTCCGCCTCGAAGCGCTCCGCCGCAGCCTGCTCGGCGCGGCCGGCGTTCTCGTAGGCCTCGGCGGCTTCGACCCGTTTCTTGCGCTCGCGCTGCAGGACCGCGACCTCGTCGCCGTCACCCATCTTCGCGTCCTTCTGAAGCACGTCGACGATCATCCGCAGCGCGGAGGCGCGGTCGCGATCACGCGCTTTCATCGCCGTCTTGACGTCGTCCTGTACCTGTTCGAGAACTGCCATGCCCTTAAGGGTAGTCGGCGGCCTCGGGGGTTACCGCCAGGCCCTTGGAGACGAGGTCGCGGACGTCGAGGCTGACGAGCTGCCAGCCGTTGCGACGGGCGGCGGCCACGTAGGCGGCGTCGTAGGCAGTGAGCCCGTGCTCGGAGACCGCTTTCGCGATCTCCTCTCCAAGCGCCCGATCGACCCGGACCAGATCGTCGCCACAGGTACGAAGAATGGCCCGCGTGATCCTCTGTGCCTGCTCGGGCTGGCGATATCCCCTCGCAACCGCGTTGACTACCTCGTAGAGGGTCAGGTCCAGCGCGGCGACCGACACGCCACCGTGAGCGAGCGCAGCGGCCGGCTCGTGGGCCGGATTCGCCGGAATGCCGGCAGCCACCCAGACGCTTGCGTCGAGCAGGAGCAACTCAGTGGGATTCCCGGTCTTCGCGGATGAGTCGAACGACGTCCCATTTCTCCGGATCGCCGGGAGGGAGCTCGATCCGAACCTCATCCCAAAGCCGCTTGATCTCCTCGCGCCGCAGATCCTCGCTTGCCTTCAGCTCGCGCTCGGCGAGCTGCTGCAGGAAGCCGCTGCGGGTTTCGCCCGCCTCCTTTGCGCGCCGGTCGACGCGTGCGAGGAGCTTGTCGGGAATGGAGATCATCACCTTGGCCACAGGATGAGTATATACGGTATTGCTCGGCGTCAAAACGGGCATGGCGAAGATCGTGGCCGTTCCAGGCGCACGCGTGGCGCGCAGATCGCAATTTCTGTGTGTCGAGTTTGGCGCGAAACTCAGACTTCGACCTGCTCGACATCCCCGAGAGGCATCTGCAGGAAGCGGGTGCCGATCGCGTGAAAGGCGTCGCAGTCGCCAGTACAGAGAAAGTCGTAGGTCCCCTCGCCCCGCCCCTCGCGGGCCATGCCGGACGCCTCCAGCGTGCGCTGGACCGCGGCCGCGACCGCATGACCGCCGCTGACCAGGCGGACGTCGCGGCCGAGGATCCGCTGCAGCATCGGCGCCACCAGCGGATAGTGAGTGCAGCCGAGGATCAGGGTGTCGACGTCGGCCTCCTTCAGCGGCCGGCAGTAGGAGCGGGCCATCGTCATGGTGTCCTCGTCGAAGAGCGCGCCGTCCTGGAGGAAGGAGGCGAGGTCGGGGGCGGCGACCTCAATCACGTCGAGGCCACGCCCGACCGCTTCCAGCGCCCGACGGTAGGCGCCGCTGGCGACCGTGTTGGGCGTCGCCAGGACCCCAACCCGGGCGTTGGCCGTGATCGCAGCGGCGATCTCGGCCTGTGGCTCGACCACCGGCACCACCTCCACCCCGCGCTCGGCGGCGACCTCGCGGGTCACCTCCTCGCCGATCGAGGTCGCGGTGTTGCAGGCGATCACCAGCAGCTTGGCGCCGCGGTCGAGCAGCATCCCGGCGATCTTCCGGATCCGCTCCCGCAGCCGCTCCGGGTCCTTGTTCCCGTACGGGAACATCGCCGTGTCGCCGAGGTACAGAAAGTCCTCCTGCGGCAGCGAGACGAGGCACTCGTGCAGGACAGTGAGCCCGCCGACGCCCGAGTCGAACATCGCGACCGGGAGGTCGCTCACATGAACGGCTTGTACGACATGAAGAAGATCGTCACGACGACGATCAGGCCGGCGATTTTGCCGACGTTGCTGAGCCGTTCGGAGATCTCGTTGAATTCGGGGCTGAGCTCGTCGCCCTTGCCAAGGTCCCGCTCGGCCAGCTCCTTCGCCTTCGCGGTCTGAGGGCGAAAGAAGGCGTGCTGGAGCCCGAAGAGGACGATGATCGCGAGGAAGCCGACGGTGACGAACGCGTCGCTGCCGCTCCAGGCGTCGTCGCTGGCGATCAGCAGGTAGATCCCGGCGAGGAGCAGGACGATCATCCCGGGCTGGACCAGGTAGCGGTCGCAGCGCTGGACCCCGGTGAGGATCGCCGGCACCGCCCGCGGGTACTGCGGCGCAACTGAAAAGAAGAGGGCGTAGCCGAAGGTCGGCCCGAAGGCCAACACGACCGCGAGGATGTGGAGGAACAGCGCGATCTTGTAGTCGGCGCTGACGATCGAGGCGAAGGGCATCGCGGAAACCCTATAGCTCAGCTGCGACGGAGAAGCAGGGCGGCCCAGTCGCCGTCTTGGCGGCGGTCTTTCTCCTGAAGCCCGACGCGGGCGTAGGCGGCGGAGACGTCGTCGAGCTCGTGTGGGAGCAGGCCTGAGCAGACGAGGGTTTGAGGGAGGGTGGGGGAACCCTCCGTCGCAGATTTGGGGAGGCTCCTCCGGGTTCCCCCACCCTCCCGGACCAGTTCGGCCACGGCGAGCAGGATCGGCGCGGTCATGTTTGCGACGACAGTGGGCGCCAGCTCGGGGAGTTGTTCGCGCAAGTTGGCGCGTTCTAGGGAGAGGTCGACGTTGTTGGTTGCCGCGTTGGTAGAAGCAGCTTCGATCGCCGCCGGCTCGTGGTCGTAGGCGCGGATTGGGTCCCAGCCGAGCTTCGCCGCCGCGATGGCCAATACCCCGGAACCGGAGCCCAGGTCGACCAGCTCTCCCCCGGGCTCAAGCTCGCAGAGGTACTCGAGGCAGAGGCGGGTGGTTGGGTGAGCGCCGGTGCCGAAGGCCTGGCCGGGGTCGACGACCACGTCGACCGCCCCTTCGCGCGGCGGCTCCCAGGAGGGGCGCAGCCAGAGCCGGTCGGCGACCAGCAGCGGTTTGTGGAAGTCCCGCCAGCGGTCGGCCCAGTCGTCGGGGATCTCGGCCGAGCTGACCTCGACCCGGCCGCCGCCGATCGCCGCGTCGAGGTCGCCCAGCTCCGGCAGCTCTCCCTCGCCGCCGTAGATCGCGTACTCGACATAGCCCGGGCCGCGCTCCTCCTCGACCCCGTTCGGCGCCAGCACAGTCAGCTCGGCCAGGACCAGCTCCGCCTGCTCGGGCGCGCAGCGAACCGCGAGGCGGATCAACCGAAGGCCCGGCGCACGCGGGAGAAGAGGCCCTCGCCGTGGCGGGGCTCGAGGTTGCCGTCCTCGAGGCTCTCGTCGAGCCGCTCCGCGAGCTCCCGCTGCTCCTCGGAGAGGTTGGTCGGGACGAAGACGTCGAGGACGATCCGCTGGTTGCCGCGGCGGCGGCTATTAAGGCGCGGCAGCCCGGCGCCGCGGAGGACCTTTTCGGTGCCCGGCTGCGTCCCCGGCTCGACCTCGATCTCCTCCTCGCCGTCGAGCGTCGGCACCGTCACCTTGGTGCCCAGCATCGCCTCGGTAGCGGGCAGAGAAACGGTGCTGACCAGGTCGCTTCCCTCGCGCTCGAAGCGCTCGTCCTCGGCGACCCTGACCTCGACGTAGAGGTCTCCGGCGGGTGCCCCCGCCTCGCCGGCGTGGCCGGCGCCGGTGATCCGCATCCGCTGCCCGTCTTCGATCCCGGCCGGGACCTCGATCGCGCTGGTCCGGCTCTGGCGGGTGCGGCCGCTGCCGCCGCAGGTCCCGCAGGGGGTCTCGGGGATCTTCCCGGCACCGCCGCAGGCGTCGCATGGGGCGGCGCGGACCATCTGCCCGAACGGCGTCCGCGTCACCTGCCGCAGCTCGCCGGCGCCGCCGCAGCGCTCGCAGGTCCGGATCGGCGTCCCCGGCTCGGCGCCGTTGCCGTGGCAGTGCTCGCAGCGCTCGACCACGTCGTAGGAAACCGTGACCTTCGCGCCCCGCGCGGCCTCGAGCAGCTCGACGTCGACGCGCACGGCGATGTCGCCGCCCTGCGCCGGGCCGGCGCGGCCGCCGGC